>Ga0114994_10002045_pt1 | contig 14666 bp, 18 predicted proteins | sample ArcticOcean_MG_C_9_FD_87043 | JGI IMG/M metagenome (GOLD analysis project Ga0114994, IMG submission 87043) | Marine microbial communities from western Arctic Ocean - ArcticOcean_MG_CB2_152 | ecosystem: Environmental > Aquatic > Marine > Oceanic | place: Arctic Ocean: Canada Basin | collected... | reverse complement strand
TATCGTAATGTAAGCAAAACATCTGACCGCGACAATGAAAAAACTCTAAAGGTGGACAAAATTGAGTTTTTTGGAAATTTCCCACGAAATGTTTTTTGCGCTTGGGCCGTTACCCTTCTTGCGCGGCCTAAAAAGTGTCATGTCGGTGACCACAGCTGCTTTGCATCGCCTTTCTGCGACGAGCAAGTTATTGTTGTTCGGAAAGTGGTTTTAATCGGATTTTTTGACAATCTTCATTGCCGATTTCTCATCAAGTCACCTTGACGTGCTCCACCGCTCACCCTCTAGCCAGAACTTTTACATGCGCCGGGTGCACCCATCAACCAGATGTCAAGCGGGGACTAGGTTGCTGCACACTGGCTTCCTTCCAGATTGGCTCGATCATCACCGGTTTCTCCGTAGCATTGCCTCCCCGGGCAAACCTGCTCCCCGAGTCCCCCTCGTGCTGTGAACACCCCCTGGGGTGCTGTGAGTAGGGTGCGGGCCGGTATCACCCCCCTTCCAACATCGAGAACGATGCGAACCAGCTAATTTCCAAAAATAGCAAAATTTCAATTGTTTCTCATGAATCATCAGTTTAATGTTACCAATACTCTCAAATAACCACCAGGAACTCCAACACAACGCTTGTCGGTCCATCCCCAGCCCCAGATCTCTCTATGCACATATTCAGTAACGCAATGCCCTTGTGCAGGGTGCGGAGGTCTGCCTCGGTGGCTGGAGGGGAGGTCGGGGCCTTGCACGTCTTCTTGTGCTTCTTCCACGCAGACTTCTGGCAGGAGGGGGAGCAGTAGAACGTGTTCTTGCACCGTGCGCATGGTTTGGCGGGGGTGGAGCCGCAGATGTCGCACTTGCGAGCCGGCTTCAGCACGGCCTCCACCTCGACCAGCTCAGCCTTGTCGTACTTCATGTGCTTGATGAATGTGCAAGCGGTTTTGTAGGTGCCAAAGATCTCATCGTCGACGAACTGCTTGGGGAGGAGTTGTCGTCGGAGGAGGGTGGGGTAAGGGGGTGGAGGAGATGTACTTGGGGGTGAGGCGGAGGACCTTCACGATTTCTAGGTGTGCTTTCAAATGGGGGTGCTCGGTAAGCAATCGAGACAGATATGGTTTTATCGAGAGTTGGTACAAGGGGTAGCTGGTAGAAGGAACAGGAGTAGCCGGCGTGTAGTTTAAGAAAGAAGTATTTTTGGGAATAGAGAATGTAATTAGTGTTGTTTATTTCTACTCACGCACAGTCATCAGTTTACATGTTCCCGCTCGCCTTCCTCTTCATCCGCTCCATAACAAATTGCTGGAAGTCCTGGAACTTCCCAACCTGGGCCTCAATGCAGGAAATTTCCCTAGAACTCAAGCTGCTGTCAGGCTTGGTCACGCATTTGTCAAACGCCAGAGTTGTGTACATCTGTATGACCTGGTTCATACCCGCTGCTTGCTGCAACTGGGCCGCCTTTTCACGAAGACCATCAGCCCCTCCGCTGTACTGCGACCCCCCCCCACCACCATAGATCTGATCGTTGGAGGACCCTGATGTAAATCCCTCATCTGACGAAAAGGATTGCTCTGCCGGTTTTTCTTTATCACCTCCGAACCATCCCATGTTGGGTCTTGTTATGGTGGTTTGATTTCGCGTTGGATGTCGAGGGTGCCTATTAATTTGGGAACAAATTTTTAATTTCATTTTGTTTTTACTAGAGTAACACAGACGCAAACAACGAAAGCTCTACACATCACCCCTCCCCCCGAGAAACGATTTAAAGGAACACCGCCGAAGATCATTTCACTTCGCCTCGTGATGGTCTCTTTCCTTCTCTTTTCTCTCATCTTCTCGACATCCACAGCATTTTCGCCCTCCTCCTCACCCCTCACTACCCAACCCAAGCCCACAATCGCCATGCTCCTCTCCGGAGGTGTGGACAGTTCAGTAGCTCTCGGTCTCCTACATCAGCAAAATACTTACAATATAAAATGCTACTACTTACGAATTTGGCTTGAGGATGAGGTTGCCTACCTCGGCCAGTGTCCTTGGGAGGACGACTGGAACTTCTGCTCATCCGTGTGTGCTCAGTTCAACATTCCCCTCGAATCCATTCCCCTCGAAACGGAGTACAAGTCTCGCGTGATCAACTATGCGCTGGCCGAAGCTCGCAACGGCCGCACCCCTAATCCGGACATAATGTGCAACTCCCGAATCAAGTTTGGTGCGTTTCTCGACAAAATCTCCCACCTCAACTATGATTACATCGCGTCAGGCCACTATGCGCGCACCAATGGGTCTGGAAGCCTCTTCCGAGCCGTTGACGACTTCAAGGATCAGTCCTACTTCCTCTCAGCTCTGTCCCGAGCTCAGCTCTCAAAGTTAAAATTCCCTATAGGCGATTACACGAAGCCCCAAGTTCGCGAGCTTGCCAGCGCGATGGACCTTCCCAACAAGGCAAGACCCGACTCCCAAGGCTTGTGCTTCCTCGGCAAGGTTAAATTCGATTCGTTCATTGAGAACTACCTTGGCGTTAACCCTGGCGACGTGGTGGATTTGAAAACGAACAAAATTATTGGGAGACACCAAGGTCTGTGGTTCCACACGATCGGCCAGCGCAAGGGCTTGGGCGACTACTTGGACGACCCGTACCACGCGAAAGGTGAGCGAGCGAAGCGAGCGAGCCTTTTGGAAGACGAGCATACTCGCGAAGTGCGCGAAATGGCTACAGACATAATGGCTACATCCACTACGAAGCCAACGCACCCAATTCGTTTGGCTCGCTTCATTCCTTTCGCTCTTCCTTCATTAAAAATGCGCCTCGCTTCGCTTCGCTCGGCGCAGGTCCTTGGTACGTCGTCTCCAAGAGCGTAGAAAACAACGTTTTGCACGTGACGAACAGGTACGACGACGACGATATTGCCGGAGTTGAGCGACGGGAATTGAGCATCGAGGATATTCACATTCACGGGGAGGGAGAGGGAGAGGGAGAGGGAGAGGGAGAGGAAGCGTTGAGCTCAAATGATCGTGTGTTCGTCAAGTTGCGGCACGGACCTAGGATTGTTGGTGGGACATTGTTTCTTAACAGCAACGACAACAACAGCGACACTCCTGAAATAGATTTCAAATCCATGAAGGTGGCCGAACTCCGAAAGGAGTGCGCGGAACGAAACTTGGACGAAAAGGGGCTCAAGGCGGTGTTGATCAAGAGACTTGAATCATCGTCATCCTCCGTTGACTTTAACACATCAGAGGGGAAGATCGTGCTCGACGAGAAGGACTCGGGATTGGCGCCCGGCCAATTCGTGGTTTTTTACAAGAGTGATAATAAAAGCGTGGAGACGGATGCAGATAGTAGTAAAGTTTTAGGATGGGCAAAAATTTGTTAGAATAAAATTTAAATCAAAGCGAGAGCATACCTATATTCTTGTACGTCGGGTACCACGTGCGGACCAAGGCAGAAGGTGTTTGAATCGTTTTCATTGATTTTTCCGTCCTCCAGGAGGGAGAGAATCATGGTGAGAGATTCAAGATTTAGCTGGGCCATTTTCGTGTCTATGTACGTTAGGAAATCGTTGAATTTCTGTCGTTCGGGGGTAGCGTTGCTGTCGTTGTCGTTGTTGTTGTCGTTGTCGTTGTCGTTGTCGTTGTCGCTGAGGCTGTCGTTCTTTTCCCCCACGCCACTGAACAAACCCAACAAATAATCAACATCGCCTCCCCCCAAGTAATTCCTGAACACCGCATACCTCTCAGCCGACGCCGGCCGCGAGCTAACCGGCTTGTAGATGTCGAACTGCTCGAAACACACTGCGAGGTGGTAGAACATATCTCGAGTCAATTTGTCGGTGGAGCCGAAAAATTTGAGAACGAAATTGCCACCAATTTGGAGAAGAAGTGCGCAGGAGGCAAGCTGCGCCGAGCAAAGCGAGATTGTGCGCATATTTAATGGAGCAGGGGGGAGGCGAGCGAGCCAAAAAAATGGAGAACAATGATAGATTAGTAGTGGCTCGCATATATTTCTCGTCTTCATTCATCAAGGCTCGCTCGCTTCGCTCGCTCACCTGGTGGGCCACCAGCTTTTGCGCCAACAACTCCTGCTGGTCTGAATCTCGCTGCGCGTCGAAGCCGCCGTCAGCCAGGACGAGGTGAACGCCACCACCGTCAATTTGCTGCTTCAAGTGCCTGACGTTGTCGAAATTGTAAATGTCGCCTGTCTGGTCCGCACCGCCTGTAACGGTGAAGTTCGGATCGTCAATCTTCCACTCGGCGCCGATGCCCTCTGGATTTTCTCCAGCTAAGGACATTCCCCACCCCTTCGTGGGGAGGTTGTTCTGGGCCGTTCGATAAATGAGGTATTCGGAGAAGCCTCCGGGAGCACCGCAGAGGTCAACGAACTTGAATGGGGTGGAGGATTTTTTGGGGGGAGACGACAGCTGGAAAAATAAAATTGCATCAAGGTTCGCCAGCTTGATAGCGGCACGATTGAGGAACGGATTGAGGCCGTTCCGAGGGTGGTTGAGAATCTCAAAAGGATTTATTTGGAGCCGGGCCTGGTGGAAGCACTGGTAGGTGGTTTTGGACTTTTCGAGAGAGAGGGCTTCAGCAGCAGGGTTGAGCCGTAATTTTATTTGGGCGAGCTGGGAATTGTGTGATTGAAGGGTTGGGGAGGTTGGGGTGGAAGAGGAAGAGGAAGAGGAAGAGGGGGAGAACTCGTCAAACCAGGCGAGAGGGAGAGGCTCATCCGCACCGTCGATGAAGATAGTGTTGGACTTGTCAACATTAAACCAGGCAGAGAACTGCTCGCCTGGGGAAGGATCGGTGGACGACAAAGTTTTCTTGCGTTTCCGCTTCTTCGATTTTGGTACACGATCGGGAAGAGCGATTTGCTCCAAGGTCGCCGCCTCGAGGGACGCATCGGCGAGTGACCATTCAATTTGGACGGGGGAGAGGGGGGATGGAGGAGATGAATTGGATCTTAATTCAGTTTTGTTCGTTGAAGCCAGGGGTTTGTTGTTCGTAGAATTTAGGGGTCTTTTCTTCGAGGGACGGCCCATCTCTAGTGAGCTGCAGACTTTGGAGAAGAAAATCGACTAAGATACGGAGGGGGGGGAAAATTGAAAAATGAAGGATCTGGGTTTGTGTTTTGTACACCCAATATACAAATACACACGATGCACGATGCGTATTTTGTGTTATAAGATTCGGACTCCACTCAGGTGTCGTCGGGAGCCGGCCCACTCGACAAAGAACGGCAAAATACATCGAGCTGTAAAATGTTTAAATTATCCGCGGGTTCGTTGCATCAACCATCTCTCCAAGCTGCTAACATAGCTTCTGGTGGAAGTGATGGGAAGGTTTTGATTTGGTCGGAGCCGGGGGAGGGTGGCGAGTGGGCGAGAGTGCAAGTGCTTGAGGATCACACGAGTTATATTCGTGGCAAGCAGCTGGCTACTGGAAGCTGGGACAATCTCATCAACCTCTACAGCTTCAACGAGGGAAGTGCCATCTTAGCGCACACGTTGGAGGGCCACACCGGCTTCGTCTATTCCCTCGTTCGACTGCAAGCTCCTTTGCTCGGGAAGTAGCGATCATTCCATCAAATTTTGGAACCCTGCCGATGGAAGCTTGGTGAAGAGCATCGACCAGGCTCACACCAATGCCGTCTTTAGCGTCTCATACTCCCCCAACGGGCGTGTTCTTGTGAGTGCCGGTTGGGACAAAACGATGAAGATCTGGGATGCAGAGACTTTCGAGCTCAAGCACACTTTCGAGCAGGAATTCAACACCAACCAGCTCACCATCACGGCCGATTCCAACTTCATTGGTTCGGCCAACGAAGACAAGACGGTTAGAATCACCTCCCGCCAAGAGTACCACCTCACGGGCCTCACCCCCATCCTCGGCTACGTCACCTCCGAGATCCTCTCCTTCTTCTCCCCAGCCCACCTCCCAATCCAAATCACCCCAATGAGATGACGACCAGGCAAACAAAACAATTCCCTTGCCAGACCCACAATTGCTCTATTTTAAATTCTAATTATTACCTGAGATCGTTCAAATTCACCATTGCCTCTACAAAGCAAAGCGTGTTGACGGTCTTCTTCCCAACCAACGGGTTTGTCGCCCACTGCGGCAGACTCCAAGTCAGCGCTGGAACTATGTAGAGAGCATCTCTGAGCATTCTCGTTTTCAGTGATTTCATCTGAGCATCAAATTCCTCGCTTTCTCCTTCCTTCTTTCCATTTCCATTTCCACCCCCTCCCCTCTTCTCCTGTAGCTCCTTCATTTTCAACCCACCAGCATACACGCTCAGCAAAATGTACACCAGCCAGGCGCGACATGAGTAAGCCGACATTCTGTCGGGATTCAGATATCTGTTTTCTATTTTTGCCGTCCAGCCGAACCAAGCTAGCAGTTCGCAAGGGTGGTAAAGGCACATTGACAGCGCCTGACAACTCGCCACGGTTGTAAGCGTTTTCAAGTTTTCCGGACTGTGTTCGGTAGAGTCGGCCGGCGGAGCCCACGTCCCATTCACGAGGCCGTCCAAGGCATCGGTGAACCCCCAAAATCGCGGCACATAGCGGGCCATAAAGATTGTTGAGGACAAATTGTTTAGGATGGACTCGGTGTTGGGGGATATTGAGAGGTCGGGGGCAAAGGAAGCCAGGATGGAGACTGTGTAGTTTAGAATCTTTAGACCTTGATCATTTGTGGATGAATTGGAAGAGAAGATTTGGAGTTTGGTGAGAAGGCGCTTGAGTTTGTTGAGATTTGGCGAAGGTTGATTGCTCATGGAAACGAGAGGTTCGATTGCTGGAGTGAGGGAAGCCACAACTTTAGGCGTTTCGCGATAGAACGCTGGTCAGGTTGGGATAACCATGATGCTCTCAACTTGAGCAATTTCTGAATATACATATTTATACAGTTCAAGAAGCCATTTAGCTCCATTGAGACGACGACCTCGTCAAACTTTATAAAAACCAGTCGCTTGGGTATGGAAACCAGCTAGGCAGTGAGTTGCTTCGTCGTGGCTCCTGCGGAGGGCATCTTCTTGCTCATCATGAACGCTCTCCTCCAACCTGCTCTTCATCAACAAACCTCACAATCCAACTGGATTCAACTTCTCCCCCGCCCAACTTGACGAAATAATAGAAATTTGCGCAAAGCACGGAACATACCTCTTCTCAGATGAGATGTATCGCGGCCTGGAACATCATGCAGACGCGAACCCGTGCGTTGCGGATATCTATCCAGATGCTCACGTATGCCCGCCAAAACACCCAGCCCATCCTCAAAGAGCTGACCAAAGCAGTGAAGAAAATTATAATCATGTAGCAGCGCAACTTTTTTAGCAAATCCAAAATTTTCCTTCATTTAGCCCCACCAACCAAACCATTACACATCCTTCAACGTTAGTTTCGGCAAAACGTTCATGCTCTGCAGCTCCTGAAACAGCAACTTACAGGCATACGGCAACGATATGTCGACGATCTGCTCCCCGCTCCTGCAGTACTGGCACCAGCCGTGGTACTGCAGCAGCCCACACTTGGTGCACACGTTTGCCGTAAATGCATCACTAGCCGTCATGAGCCTCTCCATGATCAGATTACTTGTCCCGTAGGCAATCAAGCAATCTCGCTCCATCTCCCCCAGCCTCAGCCCTCCGTCTCGGCTCCTTCCCTCCGTCGGCTGCCTCGTCAGCACGGCCCTAGGCCCCCTCGCCCTGGCGTGCATCTTATCCACCACCATGTGCTTTAATTTCTGGTAGAACACCGGTCCAGCGAAAATGTACGAGTCCAAGGGCTCGCCGCTCGTTCCCGAGTAATAAAGGTCCTTCCCCCTGTAGCTCAGCCCGTTGGCAATGAGCGCCTGCGCGGCAGCCTCCACGGTGTCGGCGTTTCCGTGCTCCTCCCCGAACGCGCTGCGCCGAGCGAGTCAAAAGAATTGAGTGGGTTAGTTGTTTAGTTGTGACTAGCGTCTTCATCACCCCCCCCCCGCTCCGCTCGCTCACCTAGCGTACGCCTGCCGCCCGTTGAACACACCGGCCTTGCCAACGACCAGCTCGAGCAGCTTCCCGACCGTCATTCGAGACGGGAAACCGTGCGGGTTCATGATGAGGTCTGGGCAGGTGCCGTGGTCGTCGAACGGCATGTCCTGCTGGTTAACGATGATGCCGCAGACTCCCTTCTGCCCGTGTCGAGAGGAGAACTTGTCCCCCACCTCGGGCCGACGCGTCTGCCGCAAGGACAGCTTGACGAGAAAGTCTTCGTTGTCGCTACTGGTGATTAGAACCTGATCAACGTAGGACTCCGTGGGGTTCTTGTAGCACAGCGGACTCGGTTTGTGCGGGATTGGTTCACCATTTGACATTTGGCCCGGGGTGAGGAGCGACCCGTTTTTATCAACTGTCGGTTGGGTGTCGTTGGGCACGTATTTGTTGACGAGAACGTCACCGTTGACCACTCGCTCTCCGACCAGCACGATTCCATCCTCGTCTAGCTTGTCGAACTTCTTATCTACCTTACGGGGTGGATTAAGTTTAACCTCGTTCTCGGCCGGTTTGGCGAAGATTTCGTCCTTCATTCCGTTGGGGTATTTTCGTCTGGTCATCGTCTGCTTCTTGATCACCATGCACCTCCCGAAACCCCGATCAACACTCGCCTTGTTCAGCACAATAGCATCCTCGATATCGTATCCGCTGTAGCTCATCACCGCAATGCAGGCGTTCTGCCCGCCCGGCATTTCGTCGAACGAGATCAAGTCCAACGTTCGCGTCTTGACCATGGGCTTCATCGGGTAAACGAGCGTGTACAGCAAGCTATCTAGCCTGATGTATTGGTTCATGGCTACCGTTCCCATCGCCTGATATAATTTAGGTCAGGAATTGCTGAGAGTCGAAAAAAAAACAAAAACACACGCTCGCTCACCTGCTTTCCCATCGCCGACTGGTACGTGTTACGGGGGGACTGGTTGTGGTGAGGGAACGGGATCAGCCCGGCAACGACTCCCAGCAGGGTGAGAGGGTCGATCTCCAGGTGGGTGCAACGCTTCAGCTGCAGCTGCGCAATTATAATAACAAATAAAAAGTAAGTTTCGAACGTGAATGTAAAAAATTGTGTTTCTCGCTTCCCTCGCTCTCGCTCACCTCCTTCTCGGTGACTGCAATTAGACAGTTGTTCTCCTCGTTCACGTCAACGTACTCGACAATTCCGCTCTGCAACAGGTTCTCAATGGTGAGGGTCCCCATGGCCATGCTTTCAATGTGTATCTGAGTGAGCTTGGGCTGCGCCGAGCGAACCAAGCGGAAATTGATTGAGCGTGGGTTAGTTTTAGTAGTGGATGTAGCGATTGAGTATGCTCATCTGCTCGTCTTTCTCAAGGCTTGCGAGCGAAGCGAGCCAGCAACCCATACACTAGTTGTGACTAGCTCGCTTCGCTTGCTGCTCGCTTCGCTTCGCTTCGCTTGCTGCTCGCTTCGTTTCGCTTGCTGCTCGCTTCGCTTCGCTTGCTGCTCGCTTCGCTTCGCTTCGCTTGCTGCTCGCTTCGCTTCGCTTGCTGCTCGCTTCGCTTCGCTTGCTGCTCGCTTCGCTTCGCTTGCTGCTCGCTTCGCTTCGCTTCGCTTCGCTTGCTGCTCGCTTCGCTTGCTGCTCGCTCACTCATTCACTCATTCATTCATTCATTCACTCACTCACTCACTCACTCACTCACTCACTCACTCACTCACCTTATTAATAACCATGTCGATGATTAGCAACGGGCGGCAAACGCGCCCTCCATCACTAGCAATGTGGACGGACTTTTGCGCTTCGTTCAAATAGATGCTCACGAACTCGCCGATAAAGTTGTTGCGCCTCAGCGTTCGCAGCTGGCCAACCAGCTGCGTAGGATTGTTGTGCGCGCCGAGGATAAGTCCGTTGATCAGCACGAGGTACGACTCTTCGTAGAGGATTTCGTGGCCCGTCAATAAAGACACGTCCGTGACGCCAAAGTCGTAACACAAACGGGTGATATCCGTAGTCTCGCAATCAGTCGTGATGTGAGCGAGGAGGGCGAGGTTTTTGACGAGTCCGCAAGCCTCTCCTTCCGGCGTGTCGCACGGACAGAGCATCCCCCACTGGGAGGGCTGGAGGGAACGCGGCCCGGACACTTTGCGAGTCTTCTCAAACTGAGAGTTCACACGCGTCATCATGCCGAGGGCCGAAATGTACGAGAGGCGGGAGAGGACTTGGGTGACGCCCGCACGGTCCATGCGGAAGCGCTTGAGAACCCAATTTCCAGTGGAGATTGCGGTGATCATTCCGTGGGTGATCAGGTCGGGCCGGAAGTGTTTGGCCGCGTCGAAGACTGCCACACGGGCCTGCTTGGAGAGGACGAGTTCGATCTGCTTCTTCAACTCCTTGTTGAAATGCTGCATAACACATAATGTTAGTTTAGCAGTGGGATGTAGCCGTCTGTGGCCATTTCCGCTCACTCACCTTGAACAAATCCTCAAACAACAAACTGAGAAGCTGGCCAGCCAGCTCCAACCTCTTATTGCCGTAGTAGTCCTTGTCGTCCATGTCCTGTTTACCCCCCTTGACCAACAGTATCCTCCTCATGATGTAGCCAATGTAGATGCACTTCGGTCGGAAGTCAAAGTTGGTGATTGGCACGTGCGAGAGCAAAACGTTGGCGAGAACTTCCCTAGCTTCGTCCTCGGGGTTAAGAGGGCGTCGGACGTACATGCTGGACCGCAGCATGGAAGATTTGCCCGGCCCTCCCCCAACACCTTGCCCACCACCACCACCGCCGCCCATCCCCCCGGGCCGCAGCGACTTGTCAGGATTCCGAATTTTGTTCCCGACAAACTTCAGCGCTTGGAGCTGCGTCTGAATTCCCATCTTGGCCGCCTCCTCGAGGCTCAGGGTCATGTCTTCCTGAATGTCCTTTTCCTTCCCCACAATCTGGACGATCTCCCTGTCCGACTCCATCCCCATGGCCTTGAGGATAATTACGGCAGGAATATCGTCACCAAGGGTGTTGTTCCGGATGTAGAGCTTGCCGGCTTTCAAAACAACGTTGCACCGGGACTTGCGCTCGTTGGTGGACGAGGTGATGTTTGCGGACAGGCACTTCTGCGCCGTTAATGTTAGCATGTGCGAGTAAGTAAGAAGTTTAAAGTTTATTGCCCTTACTCACCTTCGTGTCTTCCTCAATGATAACTCGATTCTTACTGAGTTGCTCCTGCATCAATATGACCTTCTCAACTCCCTTGATGACGAAGTAACCTCCAGGATCGTGCGGACACTCCTGCAGAACCGCCATCTCCCGCTCACTCGCCCCAGTTAAAATGCACTTTTCGGACCGGAGCATTATGGGCATCCGTCCGATCTTGACCTGCGCCCGAGCGGAGCGGAGTTATGGATTAGACTAGTGGAGAAATGTCTGCAAAACTGCCCCCCATCCCATTTCGCGCGCTTCCTCACTCACCTTCTTGTTCACTTTCTGCTTCCCCCTTATGTAGGTGATGTTCGCCCAGATCGGAGCAGAGTACGTCAAGTCCCTCATTCTGCACCTGAATGGCGTAGCCTTGTGAATGTGGCTTTCGGGAATGTTCTGCGCCTCAACGTCGGGGTTGCCGACCCAGCAGTCAGTGTACCGGAGGAAGAAGTTCGGGTCGTTGTCAGAACGGATTTCGACGCACGACGGGGAGGTTACGATTTGCTTTAGGGAGTGGGAAATAAAATGGTCATAGGAGGAAATGTGCTGCTTCATCAGCCCGCGGAGGTGAAGGAAGTGGGGTAGGAGGCGCCATTTGTCCTTCAGCGTCCGAACAGGTGCGTCAAGTGGTGGCTGAATAATATATTAGGAGGGTTGGGGGTTAGCTCATTATATATCATATTTGATTTTTGGCTCGATGTAACTCACCTCTTTGTCGTCGTTGTCTTCCTCCATCTTGACAGGAATGCCTGGATGGTCGTTGTTGTTACTGTTGGTAATATTCATGTTGTTAAAGTCATCATTCACGTTATACACCCCCCCGAAACCCTCCTTGGGATAAAATCCCTTGTCAACCTCGTATTCATTGTTATTGTAAATGTTCCCACGATCGTCCCGAAGCGTCCGCTCCGATGGCACGCCCACATGCGTGACATTCGCACGCTTAACGTGGCGAATTGTTTGCTGCTGGGAATTGTTTTGGCCAGAACTTTCAGCCTTGACCTCGTCCTGGAGCTTCTCAGCGCGAATAGTTGACGCTCCTGAAGGTGTCCACCTTGTTGAAGGCTTTATTCGGACGAATGACATGTCTGTGGTTGAGATGTTGTTGCTGTTGCTGTCGCTGTCGTTGTCGTTGACAATGGAATCATCTACCTCAAAATAGTCTTCATAGACAAAAGAAGGCTCCTGGTTGTGCTGGGTGTTTTCGTGGGTGAGAGAATCATTAAAGTGGATTGGAAGGATTGTTGTTGGGTTGGACGACAGGTCTTTAGGCGGGTTGCGCCGTTGGTCAAGAGTTGGGAGCATAGGGCCACTGTATTTACTATTCAGGCACTCCTGGATAACGGTGGGTGTTGCATTAGCATTGGCCTGTACAGAATCGATCTCTTCATCTTTGACACATCTGATGTCTGCAGAACTGCTACGACGAAGTCTACCCATAGATTAGCTGACCAACCAACCCAGCAATTGAATGACTTTAGATCGGGTGATATTTTTGTATTTTAGCTAAGTTTTTTCTGGGCGAGGTGTGTTCTCCCAACCTCACAAAACACTGCTGAAAAAGGTTTTCGAGCTCAACTTTGTCAGAAACCAATATGAACACTACCTCAACGAACACAGCTACAAAAGTGGGACCCACGATACTGTCCCGGTTCGCCGGCAGCTTCTGGGACAAAATTCCAATTGTTGAAAAGACTACAGACGGTACATTCAGTGAGAAATGTTATACACAAGCAATTTATATGACAGTGTTGGTTCTCTTCACTACTATACCGTTGTACGGTCCGGACCACAGCATTTTCCCCACCCAATCTCCCTTCTCTTCCTCAACCTATATTTTCACCACAGCCTCGGAGGATTGTCCTATGTCTGTGGGAATCTTTGGTGTGCTGCCTCATCTTACTTCTTTCCTCTTTCTGCACTTTCTCCTTGCTTCAAAAGTTATGGCGTGTGATATGAATAAGTCGGAGGAGAAGGCTGCGGCTGGCAGCTTTGGCAAGTGGATGGCGCTATTTTTTACATGGGTCATGGGATTTTTGTGGTGAGTGATTGATGAAGTTATGCAGTGGTGTGCTTGTGCTTGTGCTTGTGCTTGTGCTTGTGCGTGTGCGTGTGCGTGTTCCCCACTCTACTGACCCATTCACATTCACATTCACACCCCCACCCCCAACCTCCACCCTCAACACAGGATCTACTTGTGCCAAATGCTCGGCCCGGTCAGCATCATCACCTTTGTGGTAATTCTCTTACAGCTATCGTTATTCACGATTGTCTTGATAAATATTGACGAGCTCCTCCAGAAGGGCCACGGCATTTCCCAACAGTCCTCCCTAATCTTCCTCCTCGGTTTGAACACCACAGGCAAGGTCTTCCTCGACTTACTTTCCGTCAAGAAGAGTGCTGGCCCAAACGGGATCGAGGAGGTGTGGGGGATCTTGTGGGCCACGTTTAGCATGCCCTACAAGCGCCCCGACAAGATCAGGGCGATCTGGGACGTGTTTTACAGGAGCACTGGCCCAAACTTGTGGCAGGTTCTAGTCACGTTGGCCCTGGGGTGCACCGTGGCTTACTTCAACCAGTGCAAGAGCGAGCTGCCGGTCATGAGTGCCAAGGCCAGGCGACAGAGCCACAAGTGGCCAATCAAATTGCTCTACACTGGCAACATGAGCTTGGTCTTGCTCGCTGTGTTTTTGGGAAATTATCACTTTTTTAGCCAGGTGATCTACAAGAGGTGAGCGAGCGAAGCCGCAAAATTGCTACAGACAACTACCCCAACTACTTAACTAACCCACTCAATTCGTTTGGCTCCCTCGTTTCGCTCGATCTTAATTAAAAAATGCGCCTCGCTTCGCTCGGCGCAGTTTCCCATTCTTCCCCGTGACCGTCCTTGGCGTTTGGAACGAGGAGACGGGCGTGCCCACCGACGGACTTGCGTACTACTTGCACCCTCCCGGAATCATGCAGCGTGCGCTGTACGACCCCTTCAGGGCTTGGTTCTACCTGCTGTTTGTGGTCACTGCTTGCGGATTGTTGAGCAAGACGTGGATGGAAGTTGGGGGGGCTTGTGCCAGGGACGAGGCGAAGAAGTTGAGGGACCAGGGGCTGACAGTCAAGGGAAGCAGGGACACAGCACTGGCCGGAATTTTGGCTAGGTATGTGCCCACCAGCGCCATGCTCGGGGGAATGGGCATCGGGCTGTTGGTCGTAGTGGGAGATATTTTGGGAGCTCTCGGAGGAGGCTTGGGCGTCGCCCTGGGCGTCACAATTGCATTCGGAATTTACGAAATCTTTGCTATGGAGGGCATGACGAGCATGCAGAATATTATGCAGAGCGTGAAAAATTAATTTGGGTGGGGGGTTGTAAAAAATGATGTTCAACAGCTACTTTTTTAATTCAATATTTATTACCTGTCACCTACATACGAACAACCACGATTATACAGCTCATTCTCGATCTGCTTAGCGTTGCAGATGGCAGGGAAAAAATGCTC
>Ga0114994_10002044_pt1 | contig 14671 bp, 4 predicted proteins | sample ArcticOcean_MG_C_9_FD_87043 | JGI IMG/M metagenome (GOLD analysis project Ga0114994, IMG submission 87043) | Marine microbial communities from western Arctic Ocean - ArcticOcean_MG_CB2_152 | ecosystem: Environmental > Aquatic > Marine > Oceanic | place: Arctic Ocean: Canada Basin | collected... | reverse complement strand
TTATGGTCTTAGCCCGTTTCTCGGCGTGTGGCAGCTCATTCAAAAGTTTGCTTCCGCGCCGTTTTTTGTATGGTGTCGTTCGCCTATTATTGCCTTTCTTCGTGACTCGGACCAAGCTTGTTGCGCGAGGTTGCCCGGGCGCCGAGCTACGGCCAGCAACATCACACATGTAACCTTTTTAGGGGTATTCCTCCCTTAATTTTGTATTTATTTATTTATTACACTCAAAGCTACTAGCGGGTGTGCAAGCTAGCCATGAAAGTTTCGCTGCGCAGCCTAGGGAAGCAACCAACCGACACGAGGCCATCGGGTGGGTAGATTGGGGCTTGATCGTATCCCATAGTAGGTTCTGAAGCGACTTGGTTACTAGTAACCGCGTGCGCGTTCGGAAGCCCCGTTCCGAGTCGACACTTCGTTCGACGCGCCGGCGTCCGCGATCATCTTTTCCGGCATCACAGAGCCAGAATGATGTTAATGTTCACATACACACCACCCCCCCGCTCTTATAGTCACAGTGAGTACAATCTGCTAACCTTCGCAGGATATAGCTCAACGTGCGGGTATTTGAGCTTACATGCGGCTCATAACTTTCGTGCATCCAGCCCGTTGAGTACGAACTCGGGACGGTTGAGAAGCCTAGTATAGGCCCTATCCACGGCTGATAGACACCTTCTTGATCATCCGACGTCTTAAAGGCGAAAACGCCCAAAACATAACATGTCTTTCTTTTGGGCCAGAGAGGTAAGATAATCAGAAGAAGTCGGAATGTAAATGCGATATCGTGGCTTACACAGGCAAAGAAATCACTGCAACATCTTGATGCAGTTTAACAAGCTGTGACAGTCGGGCAGTTAAAAATCAATGCCGAATGTTCATAATTCCATGCTTGGCGCTTTCTCCCCACACAGGGAGCAGCGGACGCGAGGCCCAATCTCTACGCCAAACGACATCAAAATGGCACGAAGAGCAGTGACTTTATTAGAACGTCCAGTTAAGTGACACGAAGATCACATGAGGTAGTACTTCCCGTTAGCATAGTATACATTGCCACTCGCGTGCATGGCCTGGATTGCTACGTCGAGATCTTCAGCATCTTGGGCCAGCTCAAGCTCCGCGCGAGATTTTCCGTTGAGTGATTTGGCAAGAAGATTAAAGAGGGTCGACCGGCCACCATAGTAATTTTTGTTTGCCTGTACCATGGTACACTTGAGCTTCTGACACAGTACACTCGACTCAGCGAACATGGCAAGCGGAAATTTGGCCCATCGTGCCAGTGCATCCCAGTCATCTTGCAGTCTTTCCTGTGTCATTCCAAATGACGCCTTGCCAAGAGAGCATCTCGAGGAACAAACAGCAGCCAGGTCATCACAGGTGAGCATGGCACAATGATTTAGGGTTGAACGTAGAGTAGCATGCAGTACAACGACTTGGGATCTAGGTGGAAGACCGAAGAGATTCATGAGGCAGCTGTGATGTCTCAGATCTCTTCTTAGTGAAACATAAATGAGATTTTGAGAGTGATCATAGAGAACAAGCGTACTATAGGACGTATTGCTATCATAAGTTGCCAAAATTATGCCGACAGTATCAACTCGGGATCCAAAATTTGCCTTATCACGACCCAAGCAGGCAAGATGTGAACCGCAACAAAGTGACCGCGTGATATACTGGCTTGCCGCAAGATTTTGAAGTGAAGCTGGCGATTCTATTGCTTCACAGCGGGTAAGTAATGTTCGCTTGAGCAAAAACTCACCAGCGTGACCGGGCACCGCAATAACATCGTGAACTCGGATCATATCGCCTTCACAAAATGCTGTGTAAGTGCCATTCTGTTTAGCGTCAAATGATATACGGAGGTGTGCCTCGTTTGAGATCCCATGCAATCTTGGTGCGGCGAGCCACAAAACGATTTGCTCTTCCAACAAGGATGTCTGGGATGGGAGTCGAATGCGCTGTACTACAGCGTCAACTGCTGAAACAACGCCACCACTCGAGGAGAGAGAATATGGCGTTAGTACCATTGAGTTCCGATACTTTTGAAACCCCAGCCTGGCGGCCGAGCGGGCTAAACGTGTTCCATTGAAATGAAGCCACAAGGTCGGTGCATCATTGCCTGCAAGTGGCGCTACAAATTTGGTTGTCCATGTACCACGCAAGATTACGAAGCCTTGGAGAGCAAGTTTCGTACCAACACGAATTTGGCCCCGCGCACAACGGCAACTGAGATCTTTGTCGAAGATGCCACGAATTCTATACCATCCGTCAGTCAATTCCACCAGCATCTCGCCCTTACCATTTCCACCATACATGTTGGAGACTGCAAGGATGAGGAGACCCATGCTGCTTGACTCATCCAGACACAACTCCTTAAATCCCGGTTTGCACCTACGTTCAACTTCACGTTCAAACCTCGACTTGAGCTGCAAGAGGAGATTTTCAAAGGTCAACCGGGCTACACAAAATTGCCTTGAGACAGCTGCTAATTTCCAGACAATCCATCGATAATGGTTCTCTATCCATACGTGCCACTTGATGGAATCTGTATCAAACCCCCGCCATGGCATTTGCTTTCCAATGATAACCAAGCAGGCAGACGCAGTTGCCGCGCCCCAGCGCTCAGCTTGAGTCCAACTTGACATCAGAGAAATGTCCCGTGAGTTTGAGAACAGTACACTCGATGCACTCTTCGAATTAGCCTCAAAAATCACTCCCCGCCCCCCCTCTGTCCTCCACAATAGTCCCCCTGGTAGCTGCACCGATACACCTGGTTTCAAATTGTAATAACATGTGCCAATAGGCCCGCCAAAAGATGATAAATGCATGCCAGCCGACAAATTGCTTGCTGGTTTCACCGTAAATTCATCTCCAACCTTCATCATTGTTCTTGCTAACGACGCTGGCGCGTGACAAATGGGCAATCCCCCTGCCTCTGCAGGTTGAATGACACATTTAACAAGAGTATTCTGATCTTTTACCGCTGCAGCCACTTCAGCATCCCAATCAAGTCCATTGGATCTCCCATGTGCCGTCCACGGCCATGAGAAAACTTTGTAGCGCATGGATGTTGTCAAAAATAATGGCCCAAGAGGAGTCAAGCGACACCGTTAAAGGCAGTCCGACAAGGCAGTCTACCTCATGTACTAGCCGTTGACGACCTGGGACACGGACCGAGGCTTCGCCGTGAATTTCCTCACGGCGACCCGAGCGCGGCAAGCCTTTAAGCTTTAAGGCGCCGGTAATACAGCTGTATAAGGGGGCGGCAATATAAGACGCTATCGAGGAGTAAGACGGCCGGCCGCCGCCCTAGGGGCTGGGGACTGGACCTCTAGGTAAAACTCAAAATTCCCTTAGTGTGCTCGAGTAGTATATGAATTAGACCATTTTTTTTTACATGAGAATGAAAAGTTCACGGGAAAATCCGCTCACTTCCATTCAGAAGTAGAAAATGGTCTAATTCAATTATATGGGGATAAAAATCGCCGGTTTTTTCTGGCCGATTTTGGGGGTATAACAAAAAGTAGTACTTTTATAAATATTTGTGAATCTAGTGTTATTTGGAATATATATATGTGAAATAGAATAGTGTTACCATTAAAATGCTTCACTGCGTTCATCGTTTGGATGATGACACAATTCTATTCAATATATTCTATTAAGTAACGCTTATATAATAATTGGGCATACCTGGTAGATACCAAGGTAGGGCGGCGTTCGGTCTCCAACTACGGCTGTACATGTATACTCGACAGCATTGTAATCTTGTTGTCTCGTTGCTAAGCCTATACATGATTCCATGAATAACTTGCGAGTGATGAAAACAGCCCGAAATCTCTGCGGTGCCATATTCCTTGGTTTCTGCCTGTGGTGGTTACCAAATGGAAACCGGATGAAGGACGGTGCAAACCAACAGCTGGCCCGGGTCACGTGTGCTGCTTGTTTGCTCCTTCTTTGCGCGTCAGATTTATCACTCCGAAATAGAGGCAAGACCACCATCTTCTTTGAACGTTACGTTGGTCCTGCATCTGCACGTTCGCTTGCAGCTATGCGAGTATCATGCTCGGTGCTGTTATTGACTTTTACATCGGATCACATGACATCGCCACTCGCAGCAACTGCACAACTCCCCCGGTGGATGTGTCGCCCTACGGGCATAATTCGCCTACTCAACGAGCATGGTGTACTCGGTGGGCTCTTCGAGGATGCACAGTCACTCTGGCGGCTTGAGCAGCTCACGCGAACAGCACTTGGCTGTGTCGCGATCGGTCTAGGAACGCCTGTCGCGGCTCCATGCGCTTCCATACTTTGGCTTTTCTATGGCGGTGTGCTGCGAGCGTACAACACATGGCGTGGACACTCCTTTATCGCTGCATGGTGGACTCTAGTTGTTTTGGCATGGCGCGGTGGCGCTGCCGATGCAGCTTCACTTGACTCTTGCCTGTGTGCCTGGTACGAAGATGCAAAGCTGGCAAACGTTGTGCGAGGCCAATGGTGGACCACCGCTGGGAGGTCTTTCTATTGGAACATGCGATTTAATACGCCTCTACCGGACACACGTGCAACTGAGTTGACACGTGCCGCTGACCGTGGCTGGACGCGATTTCTGGTCACGCTGATTTTTGCCAACAATTATCTTATGGCAGGTTTGTCCAAGCTCTGTGCTTCAGGAGTTGCATGGGCCTCCGGAGATAATCTCAAAGCAAAACTACTGCAAACTACGCTCACGCAGACGTCATTTGGGTGCTACCTTACACTTTTCTGTCGGCAGTTTCCCGATATTTTTTTTGACGCTCTTGGTGCGTGTGGCCTCTATGGGGAGATAGCCATGGGTCTTGTGCCGTTTTTCTCATTTGCCAAGCTATTCCTCCCTATCGCTATGTGGGGAATGCACGTGAGCATCGCTGCATTGCAACACATCATCTTTGTTGACTTGCTCTTCTTCATTCCAGCCTGGTATATTTGGCACGTAATTGATTGTAACCCACGCAAGTTGGGGCCTCTTGTGCACGCTCGACATCCTTGGGATTGGGTCCAGTGGGTCGACGATATTCATGCCTTTTGGCTTAAAGCGCATGCTTTCAGCCAGGGACACCGTGGCTTATTACAGGCCGCCTCTCGCGAGTCTGCGGGCATATTAGATAATAACCACCGTAAAGATAAAAACCTGCCCGACTTACCCGAGGGCCTGCCAACTCCTAAAGCGGTAGTGCTTGATGCCAATCAATCTCTTTCCTACGAGGAAGCTATCCACGCGGGTGCGAGACAAACGCTGCTTTTTATGCTTGTATTCCTTGGCGTGTGGACGCGGGGTGCTGAGTGGTTTCCATATAATGCATTTCGCATGTTTGCTGGCTGGACGTCCAGGCCCATCCTGTATGAGCGCTACATTGCGCTCAGAGGCGACGGCTCTCGGATACGTAATTTTCACTACCATGAGATCCACCCAGCACTCAACAGAAAACGCCTCGTCGATGCCTTTCATCGCTGCGCTGATGAGCCCGAGTCGGCTGACTGCTGTGTATAAATCAACCAGTGACGTGGATGCACCCGAGAAACCCTCAAATTCTCCATCTCGGCCAGACGATGTCATTTTGGCTAATCTTTGGACAGACAGAGAGGAAGGGACACCTGGTGATGATTGACATGACAAAGTGAGAGGACTACCTCCGAAATCACTCAAATTGTACATACCATAAATTTCGATTTCCGCGCAGGCTGACTGCGCTACATTCCTCGACTTTGCGGTGCCACGTGGTGCGGAGATGCGCGACCATCCTGCTGCTCTTGTCATTCAGACGCGATCTTGGGATTTTGTCGAAGACATTGACAAGACATACTATTGTGACACCATGAACATCGTTGCCCTTGATATTGGAGCGCGCGTGGTCGCCAAGCGGACCAACCTGCCCTGCGATGCGCTCGACCTTCGTGCCTGTTGTGCCTCCACTCTTGGTACCATCTAAAGTATTCCCACCTTGCGACCTCGGACATGGGCAGTAGATTATTTAACTTGAAGGCGACGCGTGGAGTAAGAGCCAAAGTGCCAGTGGGAGCCTGAGCCTCCGCTGCGATGCCGGGGCCATCATCAAAAGTCTTCGGGAATCACGCGTCGCTGACCTCGCGGCGTTAAGAAAAATACTTAGCACAGGGCTCACAACCCCAGCGTCTCTAACGCTGTCCCCGCAAGGCCGCCAAACTTGAACTCTCTCAAAGCCTCCCCCCGGCAGCACGCGGGACCGCCGGCGGCCGTCACACCATTGCGAGCGGCCCGGTCAGGCGCTTGATCTGGCTCCCGGGCCGCGGGCGTACACTGCTAATAACCATAACTTGAAGTTGGAGGGCTCCTGAGACCAATCACGGGGGACCGCTGAAGCCGCGTGCTCTGTTTGCAAATCATTACGTAGAAACCCCATTGTATGTTTGGTGTACGTACGTGTCTTTTACCTCTCAAGGGGTATATGTGAAAATGAAATGGTTAAATTATGGTTTGCGTACATATCATGATCTTTTTAGAGGGGCCCCGGTGTCACGGTACGTACACATATCTTTTAGAGGTACAAGGGGCGTAAAAGAATCCGCACTCATAAACAAAACTCTAACAAACGCATCGGTGCAGCGGTCCCAGTGGTCAGAGGGCCGGCGTGCAGCACGGATGCAGGTTGCAATCGTGCTCGTGGTGGCCATATTTGTGCGAGCGGATCTGCAGGCAGCGGAGACTGATAGAGACGATGTAGCGTACCGCTTCGAGGAGTCACTGGAGGGTTGGGCGCCCGCCTCGTCGTCAGAGATGCATCTCGACGTGGCAGCTCGTGGTGGAAACCTAGTCGGGACCATAGTGGGCGAAGCTCCTTCAGATCCACATTTAGATTCGCCACTGCTCGTACTCAATTCCGCGGAGCGGCAGACAGTGGTCATCCGAATGAAATACCAGAGTGGCGGTTTGCGGGGTGCACGGCTCGTTGCTCAATATGGTGCCCGGGCTGTCTCGAATCCGGCGGCAAGTGGCCCTATTGACTGGACCGCGCGACGACCACCAGTGCCTATCACTGCTAGCGGCATCCCTTCAGACTCTCCAATCAATGATGGCAATGATGGCACTGTGTGGAAGGGGGCAGTCGGCGAGGGGGTGACGTTTGCCTTCTGGTCGGCGGGGGAACTCGCCGTCGGGCAAGACACCTCCACGGGCCACGCTGTTACAGATCTTGAAATCCGATGTGTCGTTGGGTTCTGTCCAATGTCGCTCGACCTACGGGTCGGCACAACAAACAAGACACTTTTTTCGGCTACCATTCTGAACGATGATGATTTGCAATACTTTTCGACGTCTCTGTCGTCCAATGAGCGACACCATTATTGGCGAGTCGTTTTTCTTAGTAGCTACGGGGGCCGAGATGTCCGCATACGCGAGCTCCGTCTCCTCCCCGCTGTTGTTGAGGCTCACTTTGGGATTTCACCAAATCCCGACTATCAGTCGTACATCATTCCAATTTGGCGCAAAGCTGCGACTGCCAAGCTTGGTGGCGACGAGCGGACATCTTACAATTCACCGCTCCAACTGGCGCGCCTTCGGATCTACTTTGGCGATGTCGTGCTGGCGCCCGGCGAGAATCGTAACTATGACGCAAGTGCAAACCCAGCCTGTGTAGACTGGCAAAAAAATGAACAAGCTGGCTTTGGTGAAATAGCATGGGCTGCATTATTTTGGCGCCTGCGACTTGTCCATGAGCGCGTTGGTCCCTGGGTAGTTTCTGAGCTTGCCATGCAAACTTCCTGTGTTAGAAAATTTGTTGATCTTCAACGCTAATTCCACGGCTCAGGTATGAGGATCGTGCTTGCTCGGAACAAGCATCGCTGATTCACATTGATGAGGGCTACGTAACATCTTCCAATGGTGCCATTGCATCAGCATGGTCAGCTGGTGCAGGTGGCTGGGTGCTGCGGGATGGCGAGTGTCTCGTGGGAAATCAGGAGGATAGTGATAATGCTGGCGGTGAGACCGGACGAGTCCATGTCTCTGGGGCTGCCGTCGGGGGTGAACACACTACAGTCAGCACGTGGTTAGGTTATGCTTTTGAACGACCTGTGGCAGTGAGGTGCGTTATTATCTGTCAGAGCGAAGACCTTGCGACACGTGCCGAGAACGCGTTCCTAGAACGGAGCCGTGATGGCGAGCATTGGATTCCACATGCAACACTGACGCTATCCGCGGCTGCGAATGTGATCCAAGCGAATCCATGCAGATTAAAGTACGAAAGTGAGGACTTGGATCAGAAGCGAAAGAAAGCCTATCATCGGTCAGCGAGCGCTTTTGGGGGGACACATCAGTTTCGTGGTACCAACACAGCACGGGATGCCTTCTTGATTGATTCGATTGTTATAGCGTATCCACCGCTTGTTAGATCTGTAACTGGATGCATAGATATATTTTGGCCTACGCAGGAGCCAAAGCCTGGTGCAGCACCTATACTAGACGATCAAACTGCTGTTGCACAGATGAAAGATGCAAAGCAATTGGAGAATGGCTACCTTGAGCGTGGTTTTGCGAGTTTTGATGGTAAATATCTAATGGACAACACCAAAAAAATGAGCGTTTATGCAAACACCTACGCCTGTCCTATTGTCGGTAATCTCCGCATAACGCTGAAGGGCGAGCGCCTAGGGTCATCGAAAAGACCCACGACTATCATTGTTGGCGGCCGACCATGCCTGAACGTCACGTACCACAGTTCAGGCACCGGCTACTCGCAGTACAGCCGAGCTAATTCAGACGAGGTCAGCTGCGAGTTACCGGCTGGGGATCCATCGGTCAGTGGTAAGCCCGTGGACGTCGTAGTGGCACGTGGTGACACTCCGGGGCTGCGAGACACAGTTCAGTACCTTGCATACCAGGGTCCACCGGGACGAGCGGCCATCCCTCGCATCTCCAACATAGCGGCAAGGTCAATCGACCTGTGCTGGGAACCACCGCCACTTAAAGATTCGCACGTGGGGTCGTCATCTAGGCTTTTAGGTGCACTACAGACAACTGGTTACATTATTACTTATCATGTCGTCTTTGACCAGCAAGCAGCTCACGCAAAGATGAAAGAAATTAAGCAGCAGCCCCAGACGCGTATGGCCCGGGTTACACTCCACAACGTTACTCTGGGGAATGTAACAGCAACTACAATTATTGGCCTGAAGCCAGACACTCGCTATGTCTTTGCCGTTGCTGCTGTCGTCGAAGATCGCTTTAGTGATCAATCATTTATTGACACCGTCGACTTCTATGGTCGGCGGTCGCATCTGCCAGGCGCTTTTGTCGGCCCTTTTTCTGATTTCACGAAAGCAACAGCCACACTTCAACACGATGTTAGCTTTAACATTTTCAACGCCAATGCGACTGTGCATCACGGGCCCGCGGACGAGCGAGCGACGCTTGGGCCCACGGGTCTCTTTGGTGGCGAGGGAAGTTACGGTCTCCTTCTCGTTGGTAGTGCGAATATAGAAAATTGCAATGCATCAATCTCGTGCTGTGATGGCTTTAATATCCACCAATACGAGGCTGTGGGGGATGGCTGCGGAGCAAAGCACTTTTCTTGTATCGAAATGGCGACACCTAATTTTCACAAGGTCGAACACGAGACGGCCATTCGCAAGGCTGCCACAAATGATCCACAATTTCCTAAAAGCGATCGCGTCGAAAAGCGTATTGTCCTGGTCGAAGAGATCAGCTCGCTTGCACTCACTCTGCCCCTGAAACCAACCGCAAGTTGCGGTCCAGCTATTCGCTTAACGTCATCGCTTCCCCGCCACGCTGGAGCCATGTGGTACGCTCGCCGTCTCAACGTCCGAGAGGGCTTTGATACTACCATTGTGTTTCGTACGTCGAACCCATCACAGCGCTGTAGTCTCATGGATGATGTTTACACTTCCTGTCAATCACGTGGCGGCGACGGCTTTGCGTTTGTAATCCAAGAAGACCGTTATGAAGCCCTGGGACGCAAGGGTGCAGGGCTTGGTCACGGAGGTATCAATAACTCGCTTGCCGTTGAGATTGACACGTACTATAACCCAGAGCTTTCTGAGCCCTACGAAAATCACGTTGCCGTGCACACAAATGGGCGGCGAGGCACCAATAGCGCCCACCAAAAGTCCACCCTGACCTCGTCAACACAATATCCCAGGACGGCTACATTTTCATCGTCCACTCAAGAGTTCCACGCGTTTCGTGTTCTTTACGACCCTGTTCTTGAACCGAGCATTCTCAAAGACGACAGATTCTCGGCAACACCACATTCTGCTTCATTTTTTATCGATGGTGTCTCTGACTTTGGAAACGGCCTTGGCTCTCTCTCTATTTTCATAGATGACCTCAGTGAACCGATCATCATCACCCCCCTTGATCTCGATTCTCTCCTAGATCTTCATCACGGACGAGCTTGGGTTGGTGCCACCGCCTCCACAGGCCTGGAAATATGGCAGACCCACGATGTTCTCGCATGGAACTTCACTTCGCTGCGCATGGACCCGGATACAAACCTGCCGCCTCTTGTCAACGGGGGCCCTGTGTAATGTTTTACAACGAGTAACTCAGGCTAGTGACTACTATCCTCCGTCCTCGGAATTGTCCTCGGTTTGTAATTTATTTTAACGTGCGGTTCTGTTTCATCGTCCTCTTGGACAGCAACTCGCCCGCGGCGCCCGCCTTGGTCTCTGTCAGAATGCGGTCGTGTGTCATTGTCAAGAGGCGAAGAAACACGCGGCGGCGAGGAAAGCTCCTGGCTGACTCTCTGATGAAGACACTAAGAGCAATGAGCTACCTAGAGGCCCGGTCCCCAGCCCCGAGGGCGGCGTCGGGTCCGAGTCGTTGCAATTTGTTTGTTTATTTATTTATTTACCTACCTAGGTAGGTATTTATTTTATTTATGAATGAATGAATTGAATGAATTGAATAGATGGATTAATTTATTCATTAATGTGGGCCTTTTGCGTCGGGTGGACGCTTATGCTAAGGCCACCTTCGCCGCGTCCTCCTGGGCTGTCGCGTTTAGACCACGCCTCCCGAGCCCCTGAAGTGTCTAGGTGGCGTCTTGGCAACGAAAATTCAGGTTTTAGCCTAATTTTTAAGTCATAATACGCAGCCCCCGGGCCATCTTCGATTTGTAGTTTATTTACTTTCTGGCTCCGGCTTGAAATAAATAAATAAATGACACATTGAGGGGGGGATCAAAGGCTCATGAAAGGCACAAAAGGTGCACTTGAGTTATTCAAGTTTATTTATGGCCCCATGCCCTATAGCTGAAGTGTCACCCTTGGGAGCCTGGTCCGAGTCAGCCTGAGGATGCGGGGCGAAGACTGCTAAGCGGTGAGATGTGGACCCTCGCGTCCCCTGTCCTCGACTTGTAACTTATGTTATTTGCCTTTGCTTAGCCTGAGCACCTAGCCACGACGCCTCATTTCAAGTTATTTAGTATGAGTTTATTCATCTAGACCTAGTAAAGGGCACAAGCTCCTACGGGCCTTCTCCCCGGGCCGCCTGCCCAGTCAGATACCAAACCCGAGCGTCGAAATAGTCATAAGATAGCGATACAGCGAATTTTAATCTCACGTGGACTCGGAAGCGCGTATCCCATGCTAGTGAGAAGACCCAGACGCTATTTATCGGACAAACGTCGTGCGTATTTTATTGCCACAGGGGCCCAGTTCGGGGAGAAACGACCGGGGAAGCTCACGCTAGCTGACTGGTTAGTAGGAGCCTAGAGCCCCACGCGAATAACCTCGGGCGAACTGGCGAGCACGTCGTCCTGCGACCACAGCTCTAGCGCCCTTCACGCATTTCCCCGCCAAAAGGATTGAACACCCGGCATCGTATTGCCATGTGCTGGCGTGTGTCTACCTTGGGATGGTCAGGTCTTTCCTCAATCCAATTTAATTATACTGGGAAGTAGTTTATATTGGGGAGGGACGCTGCCGCGGATTTTGGGCTCAATGCATGAGCTGGAGTGTGCGCCTTGGGAAGCATAGGGCCCGGGGCGAAGAGCACTACTAAGCGCTGTGATGTGGACCTTAGTGTCCTCCGTCCTCGATTTCTAATTTATTTATTTATTTAATTATCGTATTATAGTTGTTTAGATATGCCTATGCACGACATCCCATCGTGACAAGTAGAAGCTCCTCTGTGCCGCTTCCTCACGGCAATCAGCAGCGCTGGCCGGGCATCCTAGCTGCGCAGGGATAAGGACTACTACCGTTGCTGAATGCGTCTCCGGATATTCTTTCCTCAATCTTCAATATATTTTCCCTTGATGGAGACTTCTTGCTGCTCCCCATGCTGGGGCTACAATGCGCTTTTGGTATTGAACGCGACTAGGCTGCGTTTGCTTCTTCATCAGAAAGCAGCTGCCCGCTACGTAGAAGGAACCGCTCGCTCTGCATTTTACAAAAAATAGCAAATTCTTGCATCTAGTTCAAGATAAGAAAGAAGAGCTGGTATGTGCTACTACATGCAGCATCTCCCAAATTATACATGACGATGGCCGCACTTCCACTGCTGGCTGTTACGCTGGAAACACTGACATAGCCGGTCAAGCACCTAGATTTAATGGCAACCCAGATGATACTTGAAGCAACAATATGCGTATTTGAGAGCGTGATCATTTCAGTGCTACCGGCACCAAGTGTGCTTGACTCGCTTGTCAAGACACCCCCCATGGTGTTCACAGTGGCGGCAGCACTGAGCACAACCGTGGTGGACGCTGTGCACTCGAACCCGTGCACATAGCCAGACGAAAATGTCACCCCTGAGCCGCCACTCAGTGTGAGGCCTGTGCTACTTGCGACTGAGATAGCAGAGGAAGCTATCAGCGATGCAGTTTGGTGTTGACTAGAGATTGAACTAGAAGAGATCGTGAGAACAGTATTCGAGTCCTGTTTCAGACACACTTGACCATCGCCAACAGATCCATGACCAGCATTGATGTACGCTCCCCCACCGGCTGCACTGCCAATGGTTGAGCCTGCAAATAGATGGACCGCACCACCAGTGCCTGATACCCCACTACCAGCAGATAGGCGGACAAGACCGCTGCAACCACCAGTTGCTGAACCAGAGCCAATAAGAATCACACCACTGTTACCAATCAGCGTGCTCCCCGAACTGAAGACAAGTTTTCCACTTGTCCCAGATACACCTGTATTTGCGCTAGTGATACTAATAATACCGGTGCTCGTTGCGGTACCTTCGCCTGTGCCACAAAAAAAATCACCACCTGTCTTCTTAGTGCTGCGTGCTGCTGCCAGTATCATGTTGCCACCCTCGCCAGATGTGCCACTCCCCGTTGATATTAGTATGCGACCAGCCTGACCGGCAACTGCTGCGCCTGTTCCAAAGTAGAGTTCACCACTATTTCCTGTTGTTGCCATACCACTGCTGAATGCAAGAGGTCCACTCGCGCCTATTGCGCCTGCATTGGCGCTCAGAAATACCACAATGCCGCTGCTAGAGACAGAACTCCCCCCTGAGACTAATTTGATATTTCCACCCGTTGCCATTGCACTGCGGCTGGAAGCAACTGCCATGAACCCGCCTGTACCGCTCCTTCCGCTACCGACATGAAGCTGCGTTGAACCACCACGTCCACCTGTACTAGCACCAGTTGCAAGCAACAGTGCTCCGCTGTTGCCTGCCTTAGATGATCCCGTACTGAAACTTAAGGCTCCACTTGCCCCATTCGCACCAGCGTTCATTGTGAAAACTAATATTACTCCGCTACTAGTGGTGGTTCCCTCGCCATTGGAAGCACCCACAGGGCCACCCGTATTGGCCATGCCACATCCAGCGGAGAGAATCAAAATTCCGCCTATACCGCTGGTGCCACTACCAACACTGATCAGCACACCACCTGCGGAGCCGCCTGTCGACGATCCTGTTTCCCAAAAACAACTTCCGCTGTTTCCTTGAATACCATGACCAGAGCTGAATGCCATACAACCACTGCTACCAAGCGCCCCTGTATTTACGCTACTTATTGCGATCACGCCACTGCTGGAGGCTGTACCCTCCGCACCATCAATGACAGTAGATCCTCCAGTCGATCTCACAGACCGGCCCGCTACGCACAAAAATTTACTTCCTACTCCGGAACTTCCACTTCCAACGAGCAAGTGTATATCGCCACCCTGACCAGCTGTTGCAGGTGAAGTGCCAATGAGAACAGGGCCACTATTTCCCAAAAAGCTAGATCCAGTGCTGAACACTAAATGTCCGCTTGAACCATCTGTCGCCATATTTGCGCTGGATGTGATAACTGACCCGCTACTTGTGCTGGAGCCAGGATCACTTGAGATCAAGACAAAGCCGCCTGAGCCTGTGGCACCATTGCCTCCAGTAAGTGTAACTAGACCACCAGTCCCGTGCGTCCCACTAGCCACCCCTCCAGAAAAACTAGTCCTGCCACCTCCCAAACCTTGACCTCCCGTGACAGCAATAGAACTCCCTATGCCTGAAGTTCCACTTCCGACCTGAAGACTTAACCTGCCAGCAGCGCTACTCGAGGCCCCACCTGTCACAACATTCATCATGCCTGTGTTGCCACTTTTCGAGGATCCCGAGGCGAATCTCAGCGCGCCGCTGGCGCCGGTCGCGCCCGCATTTGCGCTCGAGATGCGGATTGCGCCGCCGCTCGCCGCGGTA
>Ga0114994_10002043_pt1 | contig 14673 bp, 15 predicted proteins | sample ArcticOcean_MG_C_9_FD_87043 | JGI IMG/M metagenome (GOLD analysis project Ga0114994, IMG submission 87043) | Marine microbial communities from western Arctic Ocean - ArcticOcean_MG_CB2_152 | ecosystem: Environmental > Aquatic > Marine > Oceanic | place: Arctic Ocean: Canada Basin | collected... | reverse complement strand
TTACTTGTAGAAAACATTAAGGAAGAAAATAAAAATGAAATGAACATGTTGCGAGCTCAAATAGCAATATTAATGGAACAAAACACAAAGCTACAAGAAAATAACGCTCGAACAACCAATATCACACAAAATAACACCCAGAACATCTACATAACGGTAAACAATTTCGGCAAGGAGAACATCAAATATATAACTGATAAGCAAATATGTAGATTAATTTCAATGGCGCCTTCTAAGACAATACCGAAAATCATACAGATGATTCATTTCGATCCGGAGCATCCGGAGAATCATAATGTGAAGATGACAAACAAGAAATTGAAATATGCACAGGTGTTTACAGATAATGGATGGGTTACAACAAGTAGGGGAAAGGCGGTGGATGATATGATCCAAACTGGGTATAATGTGGCTGCGCAAAAATATTCCGACAACAAGGACAAAATCAAGAGTTCGAAGCAAGGTCAATTTGAGAATTTTCAAATGAGGTTCGAAGACCAAGACGCGGAAACGATGCGAACTTTGAAATCAGATGTGGATTTATCACTGATAAACGGGACAGATAAAATACACAAGAAGGCAGCAATAGAGGACACAGAATAAATATTTTGATACTGATGAACCAAAATATTTGAATGTAATATGTGTTTGATATAATTCTTGCTATTTTCTGCTTCTGTTTTTGTTCTTATTTCTTCTTTTGGTATTATTTCTGTTTTTGTTCTTATTTCTTCTTTTGGTTTTACGTTTATTTCTTCGGCTTTGTATTGTTTTAGGTATTTGATTTGTATGATAATCAGCGCCGTTCCCACCACCGGTATTACCTTCACATTTATAAACTGAGAATGGTTTACATATATTTTCCTTTTTTAAATCGAATTGGTCTTTATACAAAGGAGTAACTTGTATTGTATGTACAGGAGGTACTTTATCATCATTAATACCTATAAGTTTTGCAATAAGATTTCTTGGTAATATGACTTCTTTTTCATGGCGATACTCAATCCCTGATTCAATATCTTTATCTTCCAAAGTGTCAATCCTTGGAATATCGTTTGATACAATTACTTTATAAAGTACATCGACGAGTTGTCCTTGAAAACTCCCACTTTCGGTTGATGTTGACGTGTAGGATTCTAAAACCATTTTATCGCCGATTTCTTGTAAGTATGGATAAAATCCTGTCATTCCTCTGTAATATGTTTTTGTCTCTTCGGGTTTTGTGCCATATTTTTGAAAGTAGTAATCAATCGACAATATAAATTCGTTTACTTTTTCATTTACTTTGTATTTAGTTGCTCGAGAGTAATTGGCTTCTTTGAGTGGGGGATTACTTAAAAAGTTGTCTAAATCAAAAATTAATTTATTGAAAAAGCTATGACCTTTGTTCCGATATTCAGATAATCTTATCAAATCGTAATTTATATTTTGATAGCCATCGGAGGTATATATCTTTACTATATCGGCAAAAGCTTCCTTATCATCTTTCGTGGACCATTTTTTAATAACACTTATATCTGTTTTAGGAGCGAGTTTTACTAAATTTCCTGTATTATAAAGTGTAATCTTCCGGTTTGTGCTCTTTATACACGTATTGAATTCTTCTATCGGTACAACTATCTGAGGTTTTTCCTTAGTATTCAGAAACAATTTACGAAGGTTATAGTATTGTGGATTCTCAAAATCTCCTATCGATACACCTTTCTGAGGTTTTTTCTTAGTATGAAAAAATTTATGAAGGAACTTGAAGGTTTTTGATTGTTGACCTTTTGTTGTTTTGACATCTTCACAAAAAAAATCTTTGTCATCTACTAATATATTTTTTAAGTATGTCATTTTCATAATGTAAGGGACTGGATCGTCTTTTAAGTATATTGCAATACTGTTATTTCCTTTAAGATATTCGTCGATATTATGTATGGGTATTAATTGAGAAGTTAATGGGTCTTGATAGTTAACTATAATTTTTCCTACTAAATTACCTTCCACTGTTACTTCCATAATTCTCCAATATATATATATATATATAAATGATTTTTGTTTGATGTCCAAAGTCATATCGTGTGGTAATTTACGGTAAAATAAATGCGCTAATGCGCTGTAATTATATCAGGTATGAAATATTTAGGTGGAAAGTAAAGATTGGGATAGTATATTCAAGTGAAGTTGCACGAGATATTTGAGAAGAATAAATTATCTGGATATGTAGAACCCTTTTGTGGGTCGATGGGCGTGATGAAGCATATGACGGACTTGAAAACAAAAACGCTTATTGCGAATTTACTATCACTACTCCCCCGTGGTTTTAGCACTCTACGCATAGAATGTCACTGTCCAAGCTATTTTGCGCTATTTTTTTGATGTGTTTTTTCGTTTCAGTGTGTTTTTTGTAGTGATATTTTGTTTGTGTCTGGAAGTCACAGGCGATACACGAATACTCTTCCTGTTTGGGGGATTTTTTTGGCACGACAAACGGCGAATCGGGCATACAAACACCGATGTGGTAGTTGTTGAAGTTTTTCTTGTCGCAGTTTGTGCAGGCTTCGTTTTTTTGACACTCAATCATTTTTTCTCTCATATGATTGACGACATAATGAGTAATAACTGTCATTTTTTGTTTGGATTGGTATCCGCAATCCTTGAGCGGACAACATAGTAGAATCATTTCGTGGTGGTTAGCTATGTGATGATTCAGAGAAAACCGAGCCGAGAAAGTCTCTGAGCACATAGTGCAAACATATGGGTTTTCTCTTCGACCGAGTTGTTTCGCGTGTTTGCGGCTAATGTGCATCGAAAATGTGCTTCCTTTTTTTGATTTACACACCCACGGGCAAAACGGGCATTGAAAATCTTGTGGTATCACAAAAGGGGGGTCCGAAATTTTTCGGTTATTGTCGTAGTCGGTAATTATATGGGCAGTCATAGTGTTCTTTGGAAATCTTAATGCTTTTATGCGTTAGATACGATATGGGAAAAAGGGCATCAATTTTTTGAAATCGATAAATGAGTGGGATATTCATTTATGAGTAATGAATTGTTATCACGATTGTTGTCTGCGTTTGATTTCGCGGAGCAAGATACCCACCGAACATTTGATAAATACATTTACAGAGTTGGATTATTCTGGAAGTTCGAATACAGCTCGTCAAAATTCTATGGGTCGTGGAGAACTGGTTCGTTTATACGACGATTTCATCAATTCTAAATTGAAATAAATGTTACCAATATATTTTTTTATATATTGTGTTGAAAGAAATTCATAAGATGTTTTGAACTGTATGACAAATCAAAAAATTGATTCAAAAAAATATAAACAGAAGATATTATAAAGTATACAATATAAAATGGAAGAAACTCAAAAGAAAGTACAGAATAAAGTAAAGAAAGTAAAGTCAGAAAAGAAATCCAAGAAAGAACAAGAAGAACAAAAGGCGGAATATTTAAAAAAGGTGGAAGAGATGACTCATGATGATGTGCATGAGGATGAAATCAAGTTATATATGGGTGATTGTATCGAAAAAATGAAACTACTGGAACCGGACTCGATAGATTTAATTTTGTGTGATTTACCTTACGGGACAACAAAATGTAAATGGGATACGATTATAAATATGGATGTTTTATGGGAACAATATAAACGTGTGATTAAGAAACCCCAAGGGGTGATATTGTTGTTTGGACAGCAACCGTTTACAAGTATGTTGGTGAGTTCGAATTACAATTGGTATAAATACAATTTAATATGGAAGAAAAACAAGACGACGCAGTTTTTATTAGCGAATTATCGTCCGATGAAATGCACGGAAGACATATGTGTATTTTCAAAGGGTGGTGCTGCGGCAGCATCAAGACACAAGGGAAATATGACATACAACCCACAAGGGTTGGTTCCAGTAAGTATCAAAAAGAAAAATAGTGAGAAGCGTATTGGCAAGATGTTGAATCAGCTTCATCATTTGGGTCCAAACAATAAATTGACGGGAAATAGTGAATACACTCAGAATTTCACGAATTATCCGAACGAGTTTATTGAGTTTGATATTGAATATGACACAGTTCACGAAACACAGAAGCCGGTGAAATTGATAGAATATTTGATAAAAACGTATTCAAATGAAGGTGATTGTGTGTTGGATAATACTATGGGTTCCGGAACAACTGGTGTGGGTTGTGTAAATACAAAGCGTAGATTTGTAGGAATAGAACTGGAGGGAAAATATTTCCAGTTGTCGAAATATAGGATTATGGAAGCGTTAAAAAATAGACAAACCGAGGAAGAAACGCAAAAAGAAACAGAACAAGCAGAAGTAGAAGAAGAAAACATTTAAACAAACAATAAATAAAGCAAACAATTACACAATAGATAGGGCACCATCATCATTTTGAACAATTTTTTTAGGGTCGGTTTTGAGTAAGTAGTTGATGACATTAACATGCTTTTCGACGTTATCTCCAAGAACGCCCATGCTTCTGTTGCATGAATTACAGCAATAACCTCTGAATACTTTTTTTTCGTGGCAGTGATCAAAGACGAGACCGTTATTTCTGGTTCCTAATTTTTTACATATTTCACAAACAGCATCTTCAGGGGCTTTGTATGAAATTCCGACTTTTTTCGCAAGGGCTTTGGCTTCATTTTTCCCCCGGGAAGCTTCTTTGGTACATTCTTGGCATTCGGGTCTTCTGAGTCGGTGTCCATCTTTGTCGAAAATATCTCTACCGGAAGTGTTAAACATGTAATTTGGCAGGGATTTGGAGCAGTTGCATTTAGAACAGGTCTTATATTGTGTGAGTGCCCATTCATGTTCAAGTTCAGGTGTTTCAAATTTTTTACCTTTTTTATTTTGGTAATTGATATATTCGTTTTCTGAGAAATTCATAGTCGTTGTCATGATAATATCTTCTGTTTATAAATTTCTGTTGAATCAATTTTTCGATCAGAACAAAAATCACGATTGTTGTCTGCGTTTGATTTCGCGGTCAAAATCGGCTTTGGTTAAGACGTATCCCCAGTGTTGTAATACTTGTCTGATTTTGGGGCTCACAGTTTCGTCGTTCCATTTGGCGTTTTTCTTGAGAATTTGTGTGACGAGGAACCGCATAAATCTGCCCTTAGGTCCGGCGAGACCTTTCCATCGTTGTATTTGTCTTTGATCGTCTTCGCCTCTTTTTCCGCTGTAAAAGTCGCAATACCAGTGGACCCATCCGTAGGGGTTATTCGGGTGAATCCAGTGTTTGCTTTCCCAGAAAGGGAGTGAGGTGCCGACTTTAACGCCGTATTTATTTTTCGTGATGTCGTAGTCGGGTGAAGACAGGTGGGTTTCGGGGATACCTTTCCACCAGGATTTGTATTTATGGTGGGTGTTTTTGTAGTCGCGTTTGTTTGTTTTGGAGTGGATGGGTCGCCAGTAGGTTCCGCCGAAAGAGCCGGATAAGAATATATCGCGTGGAGTTAAATTGGGTGTGAAATCGGGGTAATCTTTGAAGCGAATAGTTTTGTGTTTGATATTTTTCCGGGTTTTATTTGCTGGCATTTGATGTTTATGTTGGATTTTATATATAGAAATGTGAGAATATATGATGGCTAAATGTTTTATGATTTTACAAAATATTTAGTGTTTGAATTTACTTTCTGGAACGCTTTGTGGAACGTTTGTTGTTGGATTTTCTGCGGGTTTTGCGGGATTTTCTACGGGGTTTGAGGAGCTTCTTTGATTTACCACCATAACTGGATTGTTTTGTGAAGTTTGATACTTTCCACCCCACATCATTTTCGCGAAACGGTTTTTTGAAACCTTTTGGATTACTTCTACCTATTTTATTAATAGTAGAATTTAAAGCGTGTCCCACACCATTTCCTACAGACGCTAATCCATTTGTCACGGTATTAACTACTGGCAAATGAACCATAAAATCAAATATATAATACCCAGAGAAATAATACACAAACATTCGGATATAAAACGCAATATCGATTAAAATATCTCAATAAATAAAGGATGGTTGATTATGTGTTGTATATATTGATAGGAGTACTGGCGGGTATATTTATGGGTATGATAGGAATGGGTGCGGGAGTAATAACGGTGCCGTTGTTGATAAACACAGGAATGGGATTACATAATGCTGTGGGAGCGTCATTATTGATGCAATTATTGCCTCAGAGTTTGCCGGGGGTATTATTGTATCATCACAAGGGTTATATAAATTATCGAGATTCGTTGTTGGTCATATTTGGTTCGTTGTTGGGTATTGGGGCGGGTTCATATATGATGGTGAATGAGTATATTACGGAGAGGATGGCGTATAAGATATTGACGTATATGATGATAATAATAACGTGCGTATTTTGTTATAGGTATTTGTGATAATGATCATTAATTTTGTATGAAGTTGAACAAGCGGTCCGTCAAGAAGAAATTCCGAAAGACGCGTCGCAAGAGTCGCAAGAGCCGTAAATAAATATTTTGTGTATGAACACACGAAATATTTGCGAATGGGTATATTTACTGCCAAAACTGATGGAAACAAACGATTTAGCTGGAATGGAATATATGTATTATTATGGATAACATATGTGCATAGACATATATACATATAATATATAATGAGTGAATCAATTAGTCCAGGGAAAGTTAGTCCTTCACCTTATGTTACTACAGAAAAATCGTATAGTGGGCATAAAGATTGGGTGAGCACAGTGTGCGCGGTGAATGATGGCAATCAGATTGTGTCTGGTTCTGACGATAAAACTTTGAAACTATGGAATGTTGATTCACCGACTGGATTAGTGCTAACGTATAGTGGGCATAAGAGCAATGTGAGCACAGTGTGCGCGGTGAATGACAAGCAGTTTGTGTCTGGTTCTGATGATAAAACTTTGAAACTATGGAATGTTGATAACGAAGATGCTGTTATGACGTATAGTGGGCATACGGGTCCTGTGAACGCAGTGTGCGTGGTGAAGAAGGGAGAGCAATTTGTGTCTGGTTCTGATGATAATACTTTGATACTATGGAATGTTGATTCATCGACTGGATTAGTGCGAACGTATAGTGGGCATACGGGTCCTGTGAACGCAGTGTGCGCGGTGAATGATGGCAATCAGTTTGTGTCTGGTTCTGACGATAAAACTTTGAAACTATGGAATGTTGATTCACCGACTGGATTAGTGCGAACGTATAGTGGGCATACGGGTCCTGTGAACGCAGTGTGCGTGGTGAACGCCAAGCAGTTTGTTTCTGGTTCTTCTGATGATACTTTGAAACTATGGAATGTTGAAAAACCGACTGGATTAGTGCGAACGTATAGTGGGCATGCGGGTCCTGTGAACACAGTGTGCGCGTTGAATGACAAGTTCTTTGTGTCTGGTCATATTGACGGCACCATCAATGTCTGGGATGTTGGTTTAACTGCTGCTATTCTGTCGATTCCTACACATTCTGTGTATGCATTAGACAAGCTTGATGGTTATCATTTTGTCTCAGGAGGCGACGATAATACTTTGAAACTCTGGAGCTTCTCAGAAAAACCATTAGAAGTAAAAGTTCAATCAGTTTTAAGTAATAATATGGGAAGGGACCCAATGTTTCTTATGCAAGCATTTCTTGGAACATCAACCGGAAAAGAAGTTGAAACGAAAAAAATAGGAAAAGGAGGAAAGCGTCGCAATAAAAAGTCAAAGAAGTTGAACAAGCGGTCCGTCAAGAATAAATTCCGAAAGACGCGTCGCAAGAGTCGCAAGAGCCGTAAATAAATATTTTGTGTATGAACACACGAAATATTTGCGAGTGGGTATATTTACTGACATAACTGATGAAAACAAATGATTTAGCTGAAACAATTGTATTTTAGAAACTATATATATATATATATAATGAACAATGACAAATTTGATGAAAAAGTAAAAACCAGTTTAAAGGTAGTAGACATTGCATGGGAAAAAGATGTAGTAGTAGGTAGTGGGAGTATTTATGTGAATGCGGTGTGCGCGTTGAACGACAAGCAGTTTGTGTCTTCTACTGATAGTACTTTGAAACTATGGAATGTTGATTCATCTACTGCTGTTAGGACGTTTAGTGGGCATACGGATTGGGTGATTGCGGTGTGCGCGTTGAACGACAAGCAGTTTGTGTCTGGTTCTGGTCCTAATGATTGTACTTTGAAACTATGGAATGTTGGTTCATCTACTGCTGTTAGGACGTTTAGTGGGCATACGGGAGGTGTGCGTGCAGTGTGCGCGTTGAATGACAAGAACTTTGTGTCTGGTTCTGCTGATAAGACTTTGAAACTATGGAATGTTGGTAAAGAAGGTGATGGAGATGTTACTATGGCTGTTAGGACGTTTAGTGGGCATACGGATTGGGTGATTGCAGTGTGCATGGTGAACGACAAGCAGTTTGTGTCTGGTTCTTCTGATTATACTTTGAAACTATGGAATGTTGATAATTCGACTGCTGTTAGGACGTTTAGTGGGCATAACCCTAGCCCTAACCCTAACTCTTACCCTATAAAAAGAGGTGTGCGTGCAGTGTGCATGGTGAATGCCCGGCAGTTTGTGTCTGGTTCTTCTGATTATACTTTGAAACTATGGAATGTTGATAATTCGACTGCTGTTAGGACGTTTAGTGGGCATACGGACGGTGTGACTGCGGTGTGTATGTTAAACGCCGAGCAGTTTGTGTCTAGTTCTTTTGATAAAACTTTAAAACTATGGCATGTTGATAGTTTTACTTCTGGTGACTCGATTCCTGTGCATCATATATGTAGTGCATTAGACAAGCTTGATGGTTACCATTTTGTCTCAGGAGGCACCAGTAATACTGTGAAACTCTGGAGCTTCTCACATAAACCATTAGAAGGAAAAGTTATATCAGATTTAAGTAATAAAATAAGAAGTGACCCTGTAGCAATTATTCAAAGTTTTTTGGGGACAAAAACCGGAAAACAAGTTGATACGAAGCTACAAACAGGTGGAAAGCGTCGCAATAAAAAGTCAAAGAAGTTGAACAAGCGGTCCATGAAGAAGAAATTCCGAAAGACGCGTCGCAAGAGTCGCAAGAGCCGTAAATAAATATTTTGTTAGGTGATAAAGTCAAAATATTTATATTTTAATGACGAGATTGTCAATTTTTTGTTGAGATTGAGATTCGTGTTTTTTCTCACAAGACCGTTTATGGGTGTCGAAGGGTCGTCCTTTTTTAAAATATTTATTGCAAATGGAGCATTGTTCTTGCGAAATGATTTCGCTGGAATAGTGTTTTGCGAGGTAGTTTTCCAGGGACGGAATTTTGAGTTCTTCTGTTTGTGCGATGAGTTTTTGAGACATATCTCGTATGGATTTAATATGAGTGATTTTGTGGTTGGCAAAGAGGGAAAATTCGGCGTTAATTTCATCGAGTAGATTTTTATCGATATTGGTTTGTTCGCCGGCAGAATCTTTTTCATCGAGTGTATATTTGAAATGGTCGATGATATCAACGGCGGTTTTGATTTTGTCGGAGTCATATTCGACATTATGAATGTAGATAACGACATTATTATTATGTATTCCGATTTCAAAGTTGTTTTTGTTGGCGATTCCGGATTGTTGCGACATCATAATTCCGCAGCAATTTTGGGTGTCAATATCGCGTAAGAATTTTCTGATTTCGTCTTGAGTGACATTCGTGTTATAATTTTTGTTTTCAAAAAGGATTTGCGGTTTGGCTTTGCGGAGCATAATGATATCGCCGGTTTCTTTGGATGAACCAACAGAATTAATTTCGGCAGAGGGATAAATTTTGACGAGTATATTACACAGGATATTTTCGGAGATTTTCCCTTTGGATGATGAGTTTTCCATTTTTTTGAGTAGGTCCGAAATGTTGGATTGTAGCGTGATTTGAGATGCGGAGTTTTTGTTTGAAATTTCGGAAATGTTTGAGAGTTTATTGTCGGTGTTGGTTCTTAAATCTTGGATGGTTTTGTCGATGCGGGATTCCGATGTGGAAACGATATTATTGATCATAGATTGTGAGTCGAGTAAGGTTTTTGCGAATTTACTTTCAATATTTTCGAGGAAATGTTGGAGACTGTCTTGATTGATGGATGATTGTATGAGTTTTTCGGTGTCTTTGGAGATGTCATTTTGGAAAGATGATACGAGAGTAGAAATATCTTTGGATAAGGATTCGTTCGATTTAGGTAAAAGGTCGGAAAAGAGGATTTGCGTTTTGTCCAACAGGGATTCTGAGTATTGTTTGATAAGGGGTGATATTTTGTCTGAGGTTTCTGTGGTGGATTTATTTAATAATAGTTTGATATCTTCGATGGATTCTTTTTTGAATTCTATGAATTTGGATGTGAATTGGTGTTCAAAAGAGGTGTTCATGGATTGAATTTGGGAGGTCATAGATTGGACGTTTTGGAGGAGTGTGGATGCTAATTCGGTGTTTAATGCCGGGTTAGTGTGGTTCATAAGCATTTCCATAATGTCTATGAAAGCGACGGTGGTGGATTCAACGTTGAGTTGTTTGTGTTTTTCGAAGAATTCCCATACTTTCTGGTTTTGAAATTTGATTTCGTATTTCATTTGTAAATGAATATACTGTTGAGTTATCTTTATGTATTTGTGGAAAAATAAAAAAGGAAAGAAGGGTTCTCGAGTGGTTCTCAAATCGTCGAGAAAAACTTCTCGTAAAAGATAAGAGTAAATAAATCAGCGTAATAATTTAGTGTATTATTTCACACAAAATTATTTTGAGTGTTTGAGAACCAAGCGCGATGTTATTGTGATAATACTTTGTATGATAATTATAAATGAGTTATAATTTTCTAACAGTGGGTAGTGATTGTTCGCCGGCATATACGTTGCGGAATCTAAATCTGCGAGAGTTTGCTCTTCCATTTGATTGGAATGTTTCATATATAGATTCTTTAGAGCGGTGTTTTCGAGAGGATTTTCGAAATTATCACAAAAATTTAAAGTTGAATGATAAAAAAGATGTACTGGTAGATGAATACGGGTTCAAATTTCCGCACGATTATCCGAAGAAAAACGCGGATGTCAACGAAAGTGAGTTGGGTGAAGGGGTGATTCCGCAGACAAAGGGGACTGAAATAACAGAAAAATGGAGTGAGTATCACGATATTGTGTTGGAGAAATATAGTAGGAGGATTGAGCGGTTCAGACAAATAATGAAAGATACAAAGCCGATAGTAGTATTATGCCGATATCGTACATATGATGTGCTTCAAATTCAGAAGTTTTTTGCGCAATATTACAATAAAACGAATGTATATTTCGTGAATTCGTGTGCGCAGTCGTATGAAACCGATAAAATAAAGAATGTTTTTACAGAACGAAACCAACAATGGAATGAAGCAGCTCTATGGAAAGAGGGTATTGATGCTATTATAAAAAAGATAGAATTTTAAATGGTCGCTGAAAGGTTCTCAAACCCGTAAAAAATATTTCTTGTATAAAATCTCACTTAAAAATCAGCGTAATAATTTGGTGTATTATTTCACACAAAATTATTTTGAGTATTTGAGAACCTATTGAGAATCAATGAATATAGGTGTATGATAAATTTCAAAAAATTGATATAAATATAGTGTCGATGAGAATGTATTACAAAATGTCGTTTAGTGATCAATCCTATAGTTTAACGAAAGGTATATCGAAGGATGAAAAAAAGAATAATGGTATATATTTCACTCCGCCATCAACGATAGAGAAGAATTTGAAAATATTGAAACAAATGGGTACCGAAGTGAGAAAAATACTGGAACCATCGTGTGGGTCTTGTGAATATGTCCGTCAGTTGATTGAAGTATATCCTGACGCGGAGTTGACGGCGATTGAATACAACCGGACAATATTTGAGAAAATGAAATCATCATACAGTATTATGTGTGAGGATTATTTGAAGTTTGAGACGCAAGAAAAATACGATTTGATTATAGGAAATCCGCCGTATTATGTGTTGGAAAAATCGTCAGTAGACCCGTATTATGAAGGATATTATGATGGTCGTCCAAATATATTTATCTTATTTATTATCAAGTCGTTGTGTTTATTGGCGGACAATGGGGTATTGAGTTTCGTGTTGCCAAAGAGTTTCTTAAATTGTTTGTATTATGAGAAGACGCGTAAATACATGCACGAAAATTATTTGGTGTATGATTTGAGGGGAAACAATGATAAGTATATAGAGACGCAGCAAGAGACGATAACATTGGTGATACAGAAAACGGCGCCAAAACCTGAATCACCGTTTGTGTATCGTGGATATAATACGGTGTTTGGAACGAGTGAAAACATAGAGCGTATACGAGAGCTTTACACTGGTTCAACGACGTTACACTCGATGGGGTTCAAGGTGAGTGTAGGAAATGTAGTATGGAACCAGCACAAGAAAATACTGACGGATGATTCGAGTAAAACCCGACTGATATATAGTTCGGATATTGTGAACAATAGATTGACGATGAAGACGTTTACCAATGAGCAAAAAAAGAATTATATAGAAAGGCCGGGAATAAATGAGCCCACGTTGTTGATAAATCGTGGTTATGGTGTAGGAAAGTATATGTTTTCGTATTGTTTATTGGAAGGTGATTTTGAATATTTAGTGGAGAATCATTTGATGTGTATAAAATATGTGAGTGAAGGAGTAGAGAAGGAAGAGTTACTAGTTAGGTATAAAAATATAATGGCATCACTGGATGATTCACGGACGAAGGATTTTGTAAATATTTATTTTGGAAATAGTGCGATAAATACTACAGAACTGACTCGTATATTACCTATTTATGAGATTTGAAAAGCCGGGAACGCGATGCGTTTGATTGCATATAAAATATATAGTAATGTATATATGATAATTCAATGGAACACCAGCAAGAAGTGATTTTTTCGATGTACACAGTGTTGAGAGATATAAATCTACGTGGGATACATGATGACAATCGCGTCCATTATCACGATACCATATATAAGAGTATTTTTTGTAAATGGAAAAAAAAAGGTGATAAAATCGTTCGTGTTGAATCAACTGAATCAATTGATCCAAACTTGTTCATAACAGAACATTTGAATATATTGTTTAATCGTTATCCAGATTTTGATTTCTATAATAACCTTCTTGTTTACTTGGCGGAATATTTAACTCAGTTCACTCGAGATAAAAAACTAATGTATATCAAATATGTGTGTAAACATGTATACGGCGCTGTCTCACAATGGGCAACAAAAAACCAGGAAGTTAAACCTGAGAACTTTAACAGATTTGGAGATGCGGCGATTCATGTACTATCTCTGTTTGAGGCTGGAGTGCTCGGTGAAGAAGACAAAAATATATTGACGAACTGTGTAAAACCAATAGAAATGTCTAATACAGGTTTATCTCAACTCTTCCCCGGTGGCAATTCAAAGAAGCGTAAAACAAAGAATCGCAAAACAAAGAAGCGCAAAACAAAGAAGCGCAAACCAAAGAGGCCAAAGTCTACCAGAAAACGGGTATGAATAAATGAGTTCCCTTTTATATTTTCAACACCTAAAATATAAAATAATATATAAAGTATTCGAATGAGTAATATATAATGGCACGAAGGATTATCCCAGGATACAAAGGGGTGATGGATTTAGACCTTTCTGAAATACATCCGGTGATTCACCAGTCCTTAATCAACCAACATAAAAAGGATATTGAAGATTACAAAACATATCAAGAGTCGATACCAATTCATCTAAGGTATGACAATACAATTCAGAAGATTAAAAACGATAAAATCTTGTATGATAAAATAAGGGACGCCAAATTGGAGCAGAAAAAGAAAGAAGAAAATATACGTTTCCAAGAAATGTTAGAAAGGTATATTTGAAGGCACATCAGTATGTTATCCTTTTCACGCATCGCGGTTTTTAACGTAATAGATAAAGTCGCATAAACTATCAAAAACGTGTAAAATGACAGCGCAGATGAAAGCAGAATACGAGAATTCTTGTATTTCTTCGCATCTGTCATCGTGACTCAAAAGCGGGTAAGTTTCTCCTTGTTCTAAGTAATCCATATTTTTTTCAATACTGTGTCCATTTTTGTCGCAAAGTTTAGTTCCGTTAATATCATAATAATCTGATTGAGACATAATACAAGTATATTGTTGAATACTTTATTTGTTTTTTAGTTTATTGTATTTATTGGCTAAAATATGTGTTTTCTTTCTTAAGGTTCTCGAATATAAGATTAGGTTCTCGAATATGTGAAAATATTTAGGTTTAACTTTCTGTGATTATTTTGTGTATCATTCCATACAAACTAATTGTGGTAAATTGGAGTCATAATATATTTACGTAATATATAGTGTATGAGTAAGGTGATAAAAAAAATTAAAACTATTGTTGAAAAAACAGAAAAATTGGACGTTGAAAAGCTTTCCAAAGATAAAAATGCTTTATCAAAAAAAAGTCCGTTAATGAAATTACTCATAGAGTCGGTAGAAATGAGTATGGAAGTATTAGATACATTACCTGACTTAGATGAGGATAAAATGAAGGCAGCTTTGCGAGAACTGCTGCATGATGATATGGTTAAAAAGCTTCAAATAAATCATAAAATAATAGAAAAAATAGAATCTCAAACGGAAATAATGATAGATAAATTATTTGAAACAAACAAAATGGTAGGT
>Ga0114994_10002039_pt1 | contig 14677 bp, 5 predicted proteins | sample ArcticOcean_MG_C_9_FD_87043 | JGI IMG/M metagenome (GOLD analysis project Ga0114994, IMG submission 87043) | Marine microbial communities from western Arctic Ocean - ArcticOcean_MG_CB2_152 | ecosystem: Environmental > Aquatic > Marine > Oceanic | place: Arctic Ocean: Canada Basin | collected... | reverse complement strand
TCAGTAGAGCCTATCAGATCTCCCTTGATATACAATCTTATTGGGGAGCCGTCACTAGTGTATGCAATGTGAAGCCATTCATTCAACCCAACAGAATCGATATAATCTAGAGGTGGTTCATATGTGTATGTGATATTATCAACTCCAGTGTATGTTATGAATGGATGACCCTTTGATGTATCAAAAGAATCCACCCGAACACCACATTGTATCGACACAGGAGCATCAATCACACCAGTGTCTCTTGTGCTAGAGAACAATATACACCCATGTGTTTTAAATTCTAGCAGCTTGAGCGTGCACTCTACTGTGAAACCATCAGAGAAGTCATAGAAATCGTCATTAGGTCGATCCCAAGCGATCACACCAGTGCCATTGAATTCTGCGCATGCGCTCAACGCTGGTTTTCCAGCGTCTGTAGAATTGAAAGTTACATTGTATGCAGCAGTTGGGTTGTTATCAAACGGACCACCATCTAGAAAGCTCTCCTCCAGTCGCATGCATGCTGTTGTATTAGCTGCACATGGAACACTCAATTTGACGATCTCTGATGATATTGTCTCTGCATTGGTTTCATCCACCACCGACACTGTGTATGTCATGTCACCGCAGTCATAATTCCACTTGTCAATATACTCCACCTTACCAACTGACCCAGTAGAAGGTACATTAGCCACTAATGTTAGATCATTATTTTGAGTATCCACTCGGTACACGTTGAAGCTATGCTTTGAAGTGCTGTTGTCATTCCATGTCAGTTTGATAGACATGTAATTATTTAGTCTCTACATACTCAGTATGTAGGTCTCTACTGCGGGCTTTCTGCGTAAATCGCCACCCAAGCGTCTTTGATGTCGCCATATGTAGGTGATCCAATGAATGTATTTGTGTCAAACACTGATTGTTGTATAGGTGATATCTGATCTGATGAGTCTGATTTCAATGTGGCAGGACCAGCTATGAGATTACCGAGAGATTCAGCGTCATTGCTGTATATTCCTATCTTGATTACCTGAGGACCTAGTATCAACTTACGAATACCACCGGTGTTGAGAACTAGTTGCTTCACAGGCTCTGCATCATCAGGCACTGCACCTTCATTCAATCCTCCTAGTTTGACGCATAATGCATTCTCTATTCCAGTTGAAGTGCATGTAGTTCCAGTCTGATCAGATCCATCCATCAATGCTTCTGGGTTTTCCCAGCTGTCATTCAAATTGATCATGTTACCAGCATTTATACTGTATGTAGTGGCTGACGCAGCATTGTATGTAGCCGCTATACCAGGAAATTCATAATATCTCACCTCGCGGCGTGAATGAGGAGCCGGGTCTTGTGCACCCCATGTGACTCGATTTATACCGATATTCCCCTCATGACTAGCGATCACGAATGGAGTATTCGTTTGGGCGGTGACCGCGAGGTATTCATGACTGGCTTCTGAATAAGTATTATTTACAGGATCTGCAAACGTGCCAAGTTCTGTTGGAACTTCTCCGGCGCCTAGGAACGGGAATATGTTCTGCCGGGTCATGTTTCCAAACTTGATAGACACATTCGGAGTGAAATATCCATTCACTCCATTATGATTACTGTTTGGACCATTGTTGGTTCTATTCATATGCAGGTATAAATTTTGTGGTGTCTTCAAAGCGGCGGCATCAATACTACCCATGGGTGTGGGAAACATCACTATAGTAGGAATAGGACAAACCCGCGAGTAACTGGTGTTGTTGACCCAATCCAAATATATTTGTGTATGACTTGCGGAGTTTAGACTTGTGTGCCCTCTGAGCGCAGTTGCATAACTACCATCAGATGTTTCATCGAATAACAAGTTCATTGTTGGATCTATCGGATCTCTAAGAACACGACAGCGTGCATCTCGACTATGCGACGCTATAGTCTCCAGACAGCTAGCATCACCCCAATTTGATAGTGATTCGAATATGCTCGGAAAATTTGTTATGCTCATGCCAGACTGATCACCACCCTGAGTCAGGTATTTTGTATAATGACTGGTTATTCCATCAGGATTAGTAGCAGCAAAGTGTTGATTGTAAGAACCATGGGTAGTGTGGTGGTGCATCGCGACGGAGGCATTATTAAAATGTATTGATCTAGTTGTTATCATCATACCATTACCGGCTCCGTCATGGGCATACCACAATGTGATCAACCCTCCTCTGTCCGCTCTGGCGCGAGTTGTATCACTTCTAGATGTAGAAGTGCCGACATACAATATATCATTCATATTATGAGTGTTCCGGAGAGCAACACTCGGATGTTCTTGCTGTCTTATAGAGTTGCTTACATCTGTTGTACACAGATAAGGATGATTCATGTGTGTGCCGAACATTCTTTGCTTGGCATCATTTGTTGTAGATGCGGTTTCTAAAAGTGGTTGGGTTGAGTCATACCAATCATCGAAACTGGGAAGCTGTGAAAAGTTTCTTATGCTAGCATCACCATCGTACGTCAGCCCATCCAAACCGGCATTAGGTGCATTGTTTCCAACATTCCACTGCATGATAGGTATGAATTTACCAGGAGCTAGACCAGCTGCATCCTTGCTATGATATGTAGTGACTGTAGAAGTTGCTTGTGAATAACCTTCATCATATACAATACCACATCGCTGATCTGCACTGGACCATGGAGAGATATGAGCTTGATAGCCTATGTCACCACCTGCAGGTGAGACGGTCCCTAGTTGAAACATTCCATCTGACTGAAAATTACCATTCTTAACTGATGATAGATATGTCTCTCCGGTGGCGTCATCCTTAGTGGCGGAGCCGACCATCGCGGGGAATGCCATGTCGTATCCAGGTGCATGAGTGCGACCCAGTGACCTCCAGTTATTATATGCATATGAATCTCTACCGGATCCTCCATCGTCAGTGTAATCTTTATGACCTGAATCATTCAAGAAATCTAATACTTGTGTGCCGTTATCGGTTCTAGTTTGCCCCATTGATGTCCAGTCAAACTCTTCTGTGTGTGTATTCGTAATTGCCATGATATTAAAATATTTAGTCTGCTAGTGTTGTTAATCTATCCTTATGTATGACTATACTAGGTTTTCCCATTGTTGAGCATTGTCAAACCCATTCCAAGCACTCAACTCAAGTGAAGTTATGGGTGCTCTCGGAGGAGCTGGATTGGTTGTGGTTCCTTCAACTTGATGTGTGCTGTCAACTGTTATACCGGTAATTGATGATTGTGCATTGACATCATCTAGATGTACAGATGCGTTGATGTATTGTTGATTCTCAGGTATAACTGACAAATTAAACACATCACTATCAGATACTAGAGTTGGATTAGGAATGTATATATCTAGAGCCTCATCGAATAATGGCAGTGATATCTGAACATCAACATCATTGGATATTGTAATGATAGGTACACCTGATAATGCTCCAGTAGCACCGGTGACAGGAATGTCAGCGAAAACCTCATGTGATTCTAAAAATTGACCAATGGTGACAACACTCAGGATGGATCTATGAGCAGACAACAAAGGTACATCATCTGCGTATTCAGCGGTAGAATCAGTGTACGGAAAGTCTGTGAAAAATTGATGACCTGGGATTTGTTCATAAGCTGTCACATGCGCTGATAGATAACCTACATCATATATGTCGATTGCGGTGAGTTTAGTCTGACTATCAAACACTTGCACTGTGGTGGCGACATCACCAGGAGTGATGTATATACTCAACCCACCTATCACAAACAGCTGATCAATGCCTTGACATTCAACACAACTATTATATGTAACAATAGGAAATGATCCCGGGTCTGCTTGATGCTGCGCGAGATCTGAAGCGATCTGATTGTTGGTGAACTCAATTCCATCGTTATACACTTTAGCTCCGGTTTTTCTGTAACATTTGGTGGTCGCACCATCAAAATAATATATGTAATCTGGACGACCAGGTATGTATAGGTTTTTCTTTTCTAAAGTCATTGTGTTTAATTATTTATTGTTCATCATGAGCATTCTTGATACTCATCATACAGTGTACCGTATACAGGTAGACCAGGACACTCCTCATATTCATCATAACCCATGAACTCTGGATCATCAGCATTGGTCGCAGACAGAGGCAGGCATTCTACATACACATCAATCCAGTGAGGTTCAGTCTCGGTGGGTGTTTGGGTTTGAGTTGGTGTGTGAGTTGGTGTTATTGAGGGGGTAGGTGTCTGTGTTTGGGTTTGGGTTTGGGTTTGGGTTGGTGTGTGAGTTGGTGTTATGGATGGAGTTTGAGTTTGGGTTGGTGTTATGGATGGAGTGGGTGTGTTGGTGGGTGTTATGGATGGAGTGGGTGTGTTGGTGGGTGTTGTCGATGGTGTGGGTGGTGGTAGGTCGACTATATCACAGCATCGTAATTGAGATGGAGCCAGGAGGTAGAATGGCGCGTCAGCGAACACTATTTCTCCTATAACATCATCTAGTGTCGTGAAGATCGGGTTACTCATGGGGAGATATTCATCTGTGAACACCAGCTCACCTATGATCTCATCTATCTTGCTGATAAGCTTTGGTATCTCGGTTATATCACTGTCTTCGAATACAACCTCAGTCATGACTTCATCGACACCAGCGATAGTACCATCCGGGAACAGTATACTCGACACTCTATCTATAGTAAAGACAGCGGTGGCGAACGAGATGAACGTGACAGTGTACCATCTGTCTCCAACTTTGACTTGTTTGGTTGATGGTTCTGTAAATTGAATGGTGTTGTTGCTGGATCCAATTCTAAAAGTAGGTTGATTGTCTATATCAACCACATCTGCCGTCAGAGTCGCGTTTGAATCACCGGTGATCAAGTTGAGATTGGTAGATTCGTTGGCATCAGTGTGTATGAAGTTGAACTCCAACCCGAGGACATCAGATGAATTGAAAGTGTTGGTTGAGTCTCTCAGTACATTTATATCCCTGCATCTCACGTAATGATCAAATACATCAGTGGCTACATACTCATCAAATGCATCTAACAACACTCTACGATCACCAGCCACGCATAATATATGTTCATGACCGAGTTCTCCAATATTCTCACGTATCATCAAGCAACCATCCTGGCTGTTGACCGTGAGGCATTTGTTGCGTATATCTAGACGCTGATTACCCATGACCTGTTACGGTGTTTTGATTGATATAACCTTAACTCCAGATATAGTCGTTATATATAGTGAATTCACTGGTAGGCTGGATATATTGTTGATGTTGTCATCCAACAACCCTGTGACTGTCACTAGTGTTGCCCCATTGACCGCGGTGCAGACATTGAATATAGGATCTCCAGTGCCTATGACTACATCCTCTCCAAAGGCCGCTGGAGCTGCGACTAATAAGTCGTCTTCAAATATTTTCTCACCGGATATTGTTTGATTGTTGGTCTTGTCAACATAATCACCTTGAACGAGTGTTATATTATGCTCTATCGCGGTGAGTTGATTGGTCAAAGTGTTCTCTATATTGGTCACATTAACGTCTGTGAATATAAGATCGGATGATATGCTGTTAATCAGCGTGTTGTTATCATCACAGCATGCAGACACACTATCAATTCTAGTGTTGACATCAGTAAAGTCTATATTCTGAGTTATGTTTGTGATGTTTTGATTGATGTCAATCACATCTCCACTGATGCTTGTGATGTCTGTAGAATTGTTGATCACATCTCCACTGATGCTTGTGATGTTGGTGGAATTGTTGATCACATCTCCACTGATGCTTGTGATGTTGGTGGAATTGTTGATGATGTCTCCACTGAGACTGGATAATGTTGCGCATATATCCACTCCATTGCAATCTAGGTTGTCTAATCTACCTGATAGAGCCAATACAACTGTAGATATGTTGATATCGAATGCCTGGAGGTTGATTATACTGGTGTTTATGTCTGTGATGTTATTCTTGTTGATTATAACTTGTGGAGAATCTCCAGTGGGTGTGAAACCTATTATACTATACAGCATTTCCATGTTGTATATCAAGCTATTACCTTGCAGAACAGATGTAGTGTATGTATCTCCAGGACCATACACAGTGGAGCTCAGTGATGATATGTTGGTGGTGTTTGTGGCGCAACATTGTTCTAGTTGAGTTACATCCGCGGTCAAGCTGGTTGTGACGTTGGTGATGTTGGTCAAATCTTCAAGGTTTGCAGAAAGTGCTGTGGTGGTGCCACTCAATTCAGTGATGTTGGTCGTGTTGTTGATGACATTGATGTTGGTTGTGTCAACATACAATTCTAGTTGATCGATCTTGCTAGACAAACTAGTTGACACACTGCTGATGGTGTCACATACACTCACACCATCACAATACAGTGCAGCAGACAACTCTTCCACTTGAGTTTGTAGGGTCACTATGTTGTTCAGTTGATCACTTAAAGATGGTAGTGGTTTGTTTATGATGGTGATTGATGTTCCATCAGGTGTTGTCATCCCTTCAGGGGTGCCTCCAGGACCCACAAGAGTTGTTCCTGTTGATTGATAATCTGGTGGTGTTGTGTTGGATGGTCCAGCGCAAATCCACGTACCATCTGGTTTTTCCCACATGTAATACTCATCTCCGCCTATAATAGTTCTATAAACCACACTGCCAGGTTGGACACCCACCGGAGGATTGTCAGTTGGTATCTTGATCACTGGTGTGTAAGGCCAACCAGTTCCAGCTGGACCTGCAGATGGATGATTCACTTGAAATCCACCGGGATTCACCGGATCTATTATGGTTTGTAATATGTTACGAACATCATCACACACTCCGGTGCATGGTATACTGGTTGTACCACCAGTGGTGGGTAGATTCAACACATAAGCACTGAGACTCTGGATGTTGGTGTTCAATAATACTGTGTTGTCGTGGATTAAATTGATGTTTGTGCTGTTTAAATCTACTTGACCGGATAAAGAGTCAATTGTCATCTCCAGATCACTGATTGCTGATATACCAGCATACAATGTGTTCAGATTGTCATAAATGCTGAAACTACTGAGCGGCTCCACCAGCATGTCATCAACTCCACTGATGGAACTGTTGATGTTGGTGATGTCAGCTGATATACCGGAAACAGTGGTGTGCAGCATGTTGAATATATCGATGAAAGAGCTACTGCTCAAGTGTTCGTTGAGGGTGTCTATGTCGTTGTATACATCTGTGTCTGTTAACGCGGATACACCGTACGTCTGCATGGTATCCGCGGTGATATGCCTCCATAAAGAGTATGTTGCTTCTAGCAACGTGGTTTGACTGTCTGGATCAAGCTCGAGTCGACCTATTTCCTCACCAGGTATAGTGGGATGCGGGTACATTTTTCTTGTGAGCAACCGGTCTTTGAGCAGAACAGGTATCAAATTCAATTTCCGCCAGGCTAGTTGAGTGTCCCAGTCTGGATTGCGTTGGATCAGCAGATTGAATGAATCTACATCAAAGTCTGGGTTGAGTATGGTCTGAGATCCAGGGCTGTTGGGATCATCTATCAATTGAACTTGTGAATTTCTCCAATCTCCAACTCCGAGAGTCCAGACCGAATTCTCCATTATGCTGGAATTGTCAGCTGCCAAGTTGGCCACTGAGTCAAGTTCATTTATGGCTCCTATGATATTCTTGCTGTCAGTGGTTGGTGGCTGAACTGTACCTGGCACGCCAAGTTCCACAAATCTGATGTTCACATCCAGTTGTTTGCCAGCAATAGCAGCTTTACCAGCGGCTGTGAGCTTGGAATCCAAGTTGCTGAACTCAGGAGCACCTGGTGTGTACACATGTGACACTGTGACATATGTGGTGGGCAATTGATCATCAATGATCACATCACTTGCGCCATTTTGATCTGTGTATGTCAACCCGGTCACCGTGATGGGTGCTCGGAGACGCAATGGTGTGGTGTAATAAAATTTATCTGAAGTGAATATCGCTTGATATGAACCGGTAGCGCAAGAATTTTCAATCGGTATGGCCATCAATGCCGCGGTGATGGCTTTTCTTTGATTCGGTGTTAATTTTATTCCGGAAGATTTAGTATGGTTAGTTCTGTGAACTTTAGTCCACGTTACTTTTGTCTCTGTGAACCTGGCTGCATCAATTGTAGATACATCAACACTAGACTCTACGTCTGTATAAGCAGCATGCACCTGTACCACATTTCGTGTTCGTACTGGTGGTGTGTTTGTGAGTGCTCCATTAAGCACACATACATTGCTCTCAGTTATTGATTCATTACTCGCTGGTGTGCCGAGAAAATATCTTGTCACATCATCTGAATGACTGAATTCTGATGCTGATATGAAATTATTAGCTAGATCTACCGCCAACACGCTGACCACATCATCTGTATTAACTCCTGTCACAACTGTAGGACCCAGACTACCGTCTCGAATGTTAGTTGATTGAGGAGCAATTGCTGTGGCTAGTGTGGTTCCAGTGGTTGCACTGGTGAAGCCCTCTCCATAGGCTAAAACCGGAGCAACAAATGCTGGATTCTCAACTACATCCACGAGCAGCGCGCTGCTTTGAATCTCAAACACCTCAGAATTTGAGAATTGATTTATACCGAACTTGTTTCTGTCAATCGCCATTTGAATTATTTATTCAAAACAGCTGGTATTTGATTGTGTATGAGTTGGTTTAGTTTAGGGTGTTGGTAGATATTGTTCACCATCTACATAATATTCAGTGTCAATTGTACCGGCAGTGAATTCATCACCTGCGGTGATAGACTCAGACAATATGTGACCATAACCGGCCATTCCATACTCATCAGCAACAGCACCATGAAACACAATGTACTCTGGTTCAATTTTCAAGATGAATGAAGTGGATGATTGAGGTGAGAGGAAATCGATGTTGGCGTTGGATGATACAGCTGAGTCACTGGCTATATGTATGGTGGTTATGTCAGTATTTGAAGCTGCACCTGATATCAACTGCAATCCAGTTGTGTTTGATCCATCACGAATGTGTGTGAAACCGGTTTGTTTGAGAAATCCTGTGGATGTATCAGTGTATCCAACACTGGTTCTTATCGCGAGCTCGTCATAATTAACCAGGTCAGTGACGCTGGTGGAATTGATGTATGATGCAGCATCATACAACACTGCATCAACAGTGGTTGATCCAACAGTGACTAGCGTCACCTTAGGAGCAAAGACAACTGTGTCAACTTGTGGTGGTAAATCAGCTGACCAACCATCCAAGTGTCTTTGTATTGTCTTCTCACCAGCAACTGTTGTGGAGTCAGCAGCATCATTAGGATTCACCCATAATGCTTGTCCGTCGACCGAGCCAAGATAATTGTCATGGTTGTAGAAATTCTTTTGATATAATATTGTGCTGGGAATTGATGTCAGATCTGCATCATCAAATGAAAGGCTGTTCTCACCAGCCACAATCTCAATCTCACCTGGCTGTAAATTGACTGCAGAATTGACTGTACCAGACCAGATTATTGTCGAAGTGATGTTGTTGCCGTCACGACCAGTTGCAGAAGCAGTGATGTTGAAGGGACCATAACTATCAACTGGTGTGGATGGTCCGGTTATCGTGATGGTGTTGGTTCCAGCACCAGTCGACCCAGTTGGAGTGATGCTCGAACTCACGGTGAGCACTCCGCCGCTGTTGTCACTGATGTTGATATCTGTGTTTGTCTGTAAATCTGACCAATTCAATTGAGCTGTATCACTCAAAGCAGTTCCATCTACTGTTGATGCATCAACACTAGTCGGTGTCCATGTCAACGCTGGATTGACCGCAATCACATCGAATGCATATATCCATGTGTCAGTAACTCCGTTGCAACTGATGGTGACTGACTCATTGTATACACCAGGAGCCAAGCCAGACTTGGCTCGAACAAACAAGGTGGTCACTACATTTGATATATCATCAGTAGTTACTTGAGTTATACCGGTGCGAGTGATCTCATCAGTGAAGGTTCCAGCAATTGAAGAGTCAATCTCTATATTGGTGGTGCAGTTTATGGTTATGACGTCTGATGGATCCACATGAGCCACTGTGCCATCAAGTTCCATCTCAACACTAGTGTAACCCTCGTCATAATCCACATCAGTCACGTGACTAGTGGACCATTGTAACTCGATGGCTGCTGGTGTGTTGGTTGGTGTGGCCGTCAGTGTGTTTGTCGGAGTGGCCGTCAGTGTGTTTGTCGGAGTGGGCGTCAAAGTGTTTGTCGGAGTGGCTGTCAAAGTGTTTGTTGGTGTTGGTGTGGCCGTCAGTGTGTTTGTCGGTGTGGGAGTGGGTGCATTGTTACATTTGTATACTAATGTGCCTCCGTTACCAGATTGACATACAAGTGGCCAGTCTTCTGAGCTTGCTGAACCGGAATCGATTTGAACATTGATACCATCTGGATCGCTGTTTTCAGATATATCCTGATTCAACGTATCTTCTGTTGATGTGTACAATGCGTACTCCACTCCACCAATACGTGCTGTCAGCACGTCAATTCCGGTGGCAACTGGATGACTTCTGGTGTATATAGCGTCACCAACCCCAGATGAACCTACTTGTAGACTGAAGTTTTCCGGAGTGGATGATGAAGTTATAGCGACCGAACCAGTAGATACTGTGGCTAGTTTCCATGTCTGACCTATGTCATCACCGGCAGCAAGGCCTTGGTAATTGTGAAGATTAGCTGCATCTCCGCTGTTGTTGAAAAAGTATAATGGTGACCATTTCGTGTCACCGGCCAGTATATCCTTCTTGAGCAACACAGTACCCAAGCCCAGACCATCTGCAGAGGGACCATATCTAGCTTCTTGAGCTGCTATCTCAACCGCGGGTGGAGGTGTGCTCGTTGGAGTGGATGTCAATGTGTTTGTAGGTGTGGCTGTCAACGTGTTGGTTGGTGTGGCCGTCAAAGTGTTTGTTGGAGTTGGTGTGGCTGTCAATGTAGTTGAAGGTGTGGGTGTCTGAGTGGGGTTCATGTTGACACAATCTTCATCATACACTAGATTGTCAGTACCACCCATGGGTCCATGATACAAGCAGTCATGACTAACAACTCCAAAATCACCAGTAACCTCTATCACCACATCTCCATAATAATAAGTATAATCTACTTGTGTTTCCTGATTGAGTTTTGTAGAATCGACTGTTCCTGAGGTGATGCTTATCAACGATTCTTTACCGTCGTTGAATATAGCAATAGGATGTGTCGGTGGTATAGACAGCTTGTATGTACTTACTTTCATTCCATATGGATGGTAATGGTTCAGATCGTCATAACCTCTGGATGTTGTGACATCATATGGATCATTGAACAATCTAAGACCATTGACTGCTGCGGTGTAATTTTTGTTAGAGTCGTTATTATAATGTGTGTCATCATTTATACATAACGCTGAGTTCACTCTAGTTGGTGTGGGTGTGGGTTCTGGTGTCTCCGGGGGAGTGTTGGAAGGTGTTGGAGTCAGAGTCACAGGGACTGTCTCTTCAGGTGTGCCTGTTGGCGTGGCCGTCAACGTGTTTGTCGGAGTTGGTGTGGCCGTCAGTGTGTTTGTCGGTGTGGCCGTCAAAGTGTTGGTTGGTGTGGGTGTCACTCCAGCTGTTGCTGTTGTTGTGTTGGTTGGAGTGTTGGTTGGTGTCTGAGACACAGTGGCTGTGGTGGTTGGTGTCTGAGACACAGTGGCTGTGGTGGTTGGTGTCGCAGTCAGCGTGGTCGTGGGTGTTGATGTGTTGGTGTTGGTTGGTGTGGCTGTTGGATCTGGAGTCTCTGTTGGTGTCTGAGTGGGTGTCTCGGTGGGAGTAGGTGTGGGTAACGGGCAAACACCTGCAGTATATGAGTAATCATCCCAAGGTACCATCATCACGGTACCACCCTCGCTGAGTACCACTAATTGTAGTATGTCATTATGCGCAAAATCCGCTAGTGCGACAGTTGTACCATCTGCATTAGGCACGTTGAAGTAAGCTGGTTGGTTTCCTATGTGACCGATCGGGTACACTCCCTGCAATACACCATCTCTAACAGCTTCCCATTGTTCAACAGTTGGTTCATATTGCCCATAACCGGCAGACAAAGGACCAGGTGGTTCATTTATAACAGAATTGACTACACTCTCACTAGTATCACCAATATTATCAGCTGCTAGCAACCCAGATTCATAATATAATTCCATTGGACTGCTCAAGATATTTAAGATCCCTGGATCAGTTCCAGTGTATGTAACACACTGGATCAATTGTAACTTGTCATCACAACTAGAGGCAATGTGACTACCATCGTATGTCTCGTCTATATGATATTCAGCATCATCTGTACTGGGTAATAATTCGATAACCTCACCTATAGTGTTGTGCCAAGTTCCGAATCGACCCTCGGTTGTGTGCATCAATCTGACGAGAGTAGTTACACCTGGTGTAGTTACAATAGGATTAGGGTTCAGATGTTGAACTGCGTATATGTTACTAGGATCATCTCCTTCACCAGCACATATACGCACACTCACAACATCACCGTATTGAATCATCGGCACACCGGTGCCGGTTGGTGTCATAGTCGGTGTGTTTGTAGGTGTGGCTGTTAAAGTAGTAGTTGGAGTTGCTGTTAAAGTGTTTGTTGGAGTAGGAGTACTGGTCGGTGTCTCAGCTGGTGTTTCAGCTGGTGTCTCTGCTGGAGTACCAGTGGGTGTGACTCCAGGTGCGGATGTAGGACTTGGTGTCTCAGGTGGTGTACCGGATGGTGTGGCTGTTGAAGTTGGTGTAGGAGATGATGTCGCAGCTGGTGTTGAAGCTGGTGTACCTGCTGGTGTACCTGCTGGTGTACCTGTTGGTGTACCTGTTGGTGTTGCTGTTACAGCTGGTGTTGAGGCTGGTGTTGAGGCTGGTGTACCTGTTGGTGTTGCTGTTACAGTGGGCGTATTGGTCGGGGTGTATGTGATGGTTGGTGTTGGTGTGACCAAGGATACAACACATTCATTACAATCATCGAATTGATCTGATATAGCGGATAAACTCACATTGGGAGTGGCTCTCTGATCTGTCTTGTAATAGCAGTGACCTTTGTACATCACAACTTCAGCTGGGATGGATGGTAATACTATAGTAGTTGGTACGGAAGCTTGGTTATCAGTGTTATGATTCATTTGATATGATTATTTATGATTGGCTACTACCAATCTCCATAAGTTGATACAATAACATTGTATATATTATCACCACACTCTATAGATATACCCGGATTGTCAACTTCTCCGGTGTAAATGATGATGGAACCTGATGTTGATCCATTGTTGGGTATGCTGAGCAGATCACCGGTATCTATGCTTCTGATTGAAACTGCATTTTCATTAGAATTTTTAATCTCTAGAGATATCTGCGTTCGTGGTGGGGCAATTTCAATTGGATAGATGCTCATGACACCTCCCTCATATTCGTTACCAACTATGGGTACACCATTAGAATCTAAATCAACAACCCAGGGTACATTCTCGATTGTACTCGGAACAAGACCTGGGAATCGCTCGTCATATGAAGTCGGGTCGATCATCACATGATAATATGTACCATCTGAACCAGATCGTTGCACTACAGGCACATTATCTGAGTTAACCATGGTGACACAAGCCATATCTTCATAACATGGTCCGTAACCGTAAGCAGATACTGGTTTACATTTAGGTATAGTGAATACCTGAGATTTGGATTCATCTACACTCCAGCCTAGATCTTTAAGCAATCCTATAGTTACTTTGGACAGAGGGTTAACTGTAGATCCATTGAGAAACCCTGTCATCAGTTCGTTTCCGAATCCAACTTCAGCCCATTGTTCAACCCATCTAGTATAATAATTCTCCTCAAGATGTGATCCCATCGTTCCAGGTCCACCTTCATCTTCAACTGGTAGACTGTCTATACTTAGTAATAGACCAGAATCAGGTTTCCATCCAGAATCAATCAAAACTTGTTTGTAGGCTGCCACTCCGTGAGCTCCGATATATATGGGGCTTTGACTGGCGTATGAGGTAAAGGCTTCATCTGCGGCTGTGCCAGTAGGGTATGTAGATGGTTCATTTAGAGGTGCTCTAGAGAAGCCATTGACTACCAACTGTCTTGACTCGACTATATCCGGGTCTGGAGCATCATCCGGCCAACCCCACAAGCTACCTATACCTAAACCATGGCCTATTTCATGTAATGCTATATAATAAAGTAATGACAATCCCTCTGATGGAAATTGTTGATCCATAGGAGTTGGATTTGCACCAACTGGTGGTTCAGCTGACGATAAGTCTAGTGGATCGAAAGCGATTCGCATGGATAGTGGTAGGTATTTCTCTGTGTCTACTGTTAATGGCTGCGCGTAGCCCAACAAACCACTAGATGCTCTCTCCTCTTCTAGAACATACTCTACAGATAATTCTATAACTCTATCATCTCTGATGATTGATTTCCATTTGTTTACAGCTAGTTCTATTTGTGATTTTTGTGTCTGTGAGAATGATGTTGAAGAATCGTATGATATATTGAACTGTATGTTACCTGCACCAGTGGGGGTGGGTGTGGGTTCTGGTGTGTCAGCTGGTGTTGAAGTTTGAGTTTGTGTTGGTGTGGATGTGTTCGTAGGAGACTGAGTTGGTGTGGGTGTGGGTTCTGGTGTCTCAGCTGGTGTTGAAGTTTGAGTTGGTGTTG
>Ga0114994_10002038_pt1 | contig 14681 bp, 12 predicted proteins | sample ArcticOcean_MG_C_9_FD_87043 | JGI IMG/M metagenome (GOLD analysis project Ga0114994, IMG submission 87043) | Marine microbial communities from western Arctic Ocean - ArcticOcean_MG_CB2_152 | ecosystem: Environmental > Aquatic > Marine > Oceanic | place: Arctic Ocean: Canada Basin | collected... | reverse complement strand
TACTGAAACTACAGAAGCCACCGAGGAAGAAGAAGATACCGCATTCAAACTGGATCGTTTCGAACTTCCTAACCGCCTTACTAAGAACGAGGACACTGAGTCCAATAGCTACGCCCAGTTCACTGCTGAGCCGTTCGAAAGCGGATATGGTCACACCATCGGAAACTCCCTGCGCCGCGTGCTGCTCTCCTCTCTTGAGGGTGCCGCAATCACATCTGTGCGCATCGCCGGAGTTCAACACGAATTTTCCAGCCTTCCTGGCTGTGTTGAGGACGTCACCGACATCATCCTCAACCTCAAGAAGGTCAAGTTCAAGCACCATGGCAAAGAGCCACGTGTGCTTACTATCAAAGCTGAAAAAGAAGGCGTCATCACTGCCGCTGACATTCAGGACGACAACATGTATTCCGTTGTCAACAAGAAGCAGATCATCTGCACACTCGACCGCAAGGTTAAGTTCGACTGTGAATTCGAAGTCAAGGTTGGCCGCGGATTCAACACCGGTGACGAGAACAAGCGCCCTGACATGCCTATCGGCGTCATCGCAATTGACTCCATCTTCTCACCTGTCGTGCGTGTTAAGTATGCTGTGGAAGCTACCCGTGTTGGTCAAATGACTGACTACGACAAGCTTATCTGCGACATCTGGACCGACGGTCGTGTCGACCCATCCGATGCCCTTCTCCAAGCTTCCGCCATTCTTCGTCACCACCTCGACGTGTTCGTCAACTACGACGAAAACGCCGTTGACTTCGAAGAGGCACCAGCCGAGCAGAGCGAAGAGAACGCAGCCCTTAAGAAGCTCCTCAACATGAGCGTCAATGAGATCGAACTTTCCGTTCGTGCTGCAAACTGCCTGAACAACGCCAACATCACTACTGTTGGTCAGCTCGCTACCAAGACAGAAGCAGAAATGCTCAAGTATCGCAACTTCGGTAAGAAGTCCCTCAATGAGATCAAGGAGAAGCTCGTCGAGCTCGGACTTGGCCTTGGCATGAACATCGATCCTTCCCTACTCACGGGAGCGTTGCCATCTGTGGCCGCACCTCGCCTCGGCGCTGAAGAGGAAGCACCTGTTGGTCTTGCCGACCTTATCGCACAAAACTTGAACGACTAATTCGCGCCATTCATAAGCGTCAATAATTTAAAAAACAAACCGTCCGAAAGGACTCTATCCAATGAGACACAGAAAAAAAACTGTCAAACTTCAACGCTCCGCCTCACATCGCCGCTCGTTGCTTGCAAACCTTGCATGCAGCTTGATCGAACACGGCCGCATCCGCACCACACTAGCTAAGGCGAAAGCCCTGCGCCCTGTGGCAGAAAGAATGGTTTCACTCGCTAAGCGTGGTGACCTTCACGCACGCCGCCAGGCACTAGCGTTCCTTCGCCAGAAGGATAACGTCAAGAAGCTCTTCGCAGAGGTCGGACCTGCTTGTGAAGACCGTCAAGGTGGTTACTGCCGCATCACCAAACTTGGTGCCCGCGTTAGCGACTCTGCCCCGATGGCATACATCGAGTGGACTGACGTTGAGGACATGGCGCTCTCCAATAGTGGTGCCATCTCTGACGACGACGAGTAACAAAGAATTAAAAATCGTTAATTTTTGAGTGTAATTAGCATTTAAGTATACAATCTAACTAATACTAACATCTTTAACAAACACGCATTCCCTCTTGGTAATGCGTGTTTTTTATACTGGTGTTTGAAAAAAAAATGCACTTTTTTATAAGAGTTGTTGGACATAACTCATTCTATGATATATCAGTGTAACGGACTCACACACACACAACATGAAATCCAGAAAAAACCTAACGCGTTTCACATACGAAACCACAGCATTCCAAGGCTGGCGTCTATGCCTCAGCCGTGCCGGTAGTACATTCACCAAATATTTCTCCGATAAGAAATACGGCAGTGAGCGTAAAGCTCTTAAAGCAGCTGACGGTGCGCTTAACGACCTAAAGGACCTGCTTGACAAGTCCCGCAAGGTAAACGGCAAACTTAGCAAGACTACCATCGCCAAGGCTCAGAAGCTTATCAAAGCTGCTTAAGCCCATCTGGCCAACTGGCCAGTATACACTAACAATCATACAAGCAGACGGGAGTTATTCCCGTCTGCTTTTTTTATGCCCAGATTAAGACTTTGTGCTAGTCTCGCTGCAGTGAAAGACATTCAGTTTTACAACCGCTACTCAGACCAGATGGAGACCGAACAGGTCTATGGAGAATCATTCCTCAAATGGGCCTACGGAAATCCGCTGGGGAAGCTTACTCTCCATAGCTTTGTCAAACGTCCCGCCTTCTCGCGCTGGTACGGTAAACGTATGGATAAACCTACTACGAAGTCGAAAGTAGAGCCGTTTATCGCCGACTACACCATGGATGCCTCCGAATTTGCAGGGAATCCGGAGAGCTACTCAACCTTCAACGAATTTTTCTACCGTAAACTCAAACCTGAGGCTCGTCCTATCGCTGACGCTGATGTCGTATTCCCTGCGGATGGCCGGCATCTCGGTTTTAGCAACATTAATGACATTCCCGGATTTTTCGTGAAGGGTCAGACCTTTGATATCCATAAATTGCTAGATAATGAGGAACTATCCTCACGCTACGCCGGTGGCTCGCTTGTGCTTTCCCGTCTCTGCCCAGTGGACTATCACCGTTTCCATTTCCCCGTTAGTGGCACCCCCAGTGAGACACATCTAATCAATGGGCCTCTCTTTTCGGTCTCCCCGATCGCACTTGCCAAAAACCTTGCTTACCTCTGGCAGAACAAACGGACAATCACTCAGATCAAAACCGATACCATGGGCACTGTGCTCATGCTTGAAATTGGTGCTACCTGCGTAGGATCCATTTTGCAAACATATGACTCGGGCCATGCTATCAAAAAAGGCGATGAAAAAGGCTACTTCGCCTTTGGTGGATCCTCGACCATCACCGTTTTCGAACCCAACAAAGTAAAACTGGCAGACGATCTTCTCCGTAACTCTGCCAAACAAATCGAAACCTACGCTAAAATGGGTGACTCGATGGGAGTAATTATCAGCTAATTACTTATTCCTACCGCGTTGCTGTTCCTCTCTCGTTTTTAAAAATGCATCCACCGCCAACCAATAACGAGGACGACCAAATTGGATTTCCGTCTTTATCTAACTCGATAAAAATATGACTAATCTCATGTGCCCCTGCCACCATGGTTAGAATGGCGCAAAAAAACAAAGACAGATTTCCGCCACCGACTCATGACCTGAAATGCTGCCAACCTGACTGATCTTGCATGGAGTCAGAATCTTCACTCACAAGCCTACCGATCAACGATATTGGTAAATCAGGAAATTTCTCACCCCAATCAGCACAGAGCCGAGTAACAGATCGGTCAGAAACAGTCAGTAGTAACTCGTAGTCCTCACCGTCCCCAAGCGCTTGGGCTACATCGCAGCCAGGATTACGTGGAAGGCTTGCTTCATCAAGGCTGTATCCACAGCCACTGGCCTTTGCCAGTCGTGGCAGATCCTGACCTAAGCCATCGGACAGATCCATCATCGATCGGATTCGAAAGTTTTCGGTAAGCCACTGCGCCTCTTCCAGTCGAGGTAGAAAATCGAGGTGTTTGCCGCGAATTGAGCCCCCCAGTTTTCCAGTCACCAGAATACTATCGCCTACTTTACCACCGCTTCGTGTGATATATTTTCGTTTTTTCACCCATCCAGTACCGGCGATTGAGATCACAGCAGCAGAGCCCTTGGGCACAGAGCTCGTCTCGCCGCCACAGATCGCAGCCCCATATTTTGAGGCACATTTTTGCATCCCACGGTAGAGTTTTTCCAAATATCTCACCTCCATATCGGAGGGCATGGCGATCGTTACCAGTAATTGATCTGGCCATCCACCCATGGCTGCGAAGTCGCTAATCACTCTAGCTACGGCCTTCCAGCCCACTTTGGCCGCCGCAGTCGTGGGTAAATAATGAACACCTTCCACAAGAGAATCGGTCTTAAGCAACTGGTAGCGATACCGATGCCCCACGTCCACAACTGCACAGTCGTCCCCCGGCCCGACGATGACATTCTCACTCGTTTCCGCTCCTTTTGGCAACTGATTCAGCAAGCGCTCAATCAAGGCATCTTCGCCCATATCCCTTAATCGTTTCATTCCAACGCCATTGCAGGCCAAAACGCAGCAGAACCCAAAACAATTCGGACTCAATTTATGCGAACAAATTCTGTATATTTGGCCATTTTGCCGCATAATGCCTATGTGCTCCACCGACTGACCATCCTGATCTTCTTATTTACCCTCCCTCTGCAAGGGGCGCCGGGCGACGCCAGGTTGCCTATCAAGGTGGTCAAGGAGCTCAAAAAAATATCTTCTTATCAAGATGGTGCCCAAGCGATGGCAGACCAGCTTCATGATGTGTCGATCATCAAATTCCGCACGGCTCTTGCGGATAAAAAGCTCACCACGACTGCTCGGCCTTACGTTACTCTAGCACTTGCAGAGGCATTGATCCGTTCAAGTATTTCCCCTCAAGGTGACGCCAAACAAGCCGCAGAGGCGCTTAATCTGCTCGACGATAAATCCATTCAAAACCTCAACTCCACTCCTATATGGAAGGCTGAAGCAATGGCTTCGCTCGGTCGCTACCTAGAGGCGGATAAAGCACTCTCAGAATTACCCATCACACATCCTCTCCATAGCGAGATTCAACTTGCCCGAGCAAGGATCCTTCTGGCACTGGATCGCATCCCCGCAGCCTTGAGTATCTTGAAACAGACTGCTCAGTCAAAAACTTTAAACATACGCAACGCTGCCAATTTACTGGCTTCAGAAATTCATCTCGATCAGGGGCAATATGACACAGCCCAAAAGACCCTCGAAAAAATTGAAGGTCAGAATGTCGTTGCCGCAAAGCTCAAAGAATACCTCGGGGCCCGACTTGCGCTAAATGAAGGGAAGTCCGCTGAAGCAACCAATCTCTTCCAATCACTTATCGATGCCCCCAATAACCTAACCAAAAGAATTTTCCACGCCTGTATATTCGGTAAGGCTGATGCTCAAGCTGCCAACAAGCAACTTGATGCGGCTATCGCGACTCTGGAACAATACATTTCTGACTTCCCGGACGCCCCCTCGCTTCGGCTAGCATTCACCCGTCTCTCCCGTATCCTTCCAGACGATCTAGCTGATGACGCACCAAGCATAATCAAGCTACGTCAATGGAGCGGAGAAGCGCCTCTACCCGATGACACAATCTATATTGGAGGCGACAGCGTGGCGGCCCTGCGACAACACCAACAAAGCCCAGGTGAGCATACTGATCTCGTCAGCCTTGCCCTCTACCACCGAGCACTTCTGTTAGCACGCACTGACGATAAAAATAAACACAGTGTCGCCATGACCCTGCTCTCGAGACTCCGCATTCAACACACCGGCAATCCACTCCCCTCGAGCGAGCTCTATTTAAAACTTTCCTCCGCATCTCTTCTCGATACAGCCTACCTTCACCTCAAGAAAAACCAGCCAGAACAAGCAACGTTCACGCTTTCCGTCATGGAAAAAGTCGCTTTTTCCCCACGATTAAAAGATCAGGCAAGTTTCATCCGTGGTCTATTATTAGCCAAGGAAACCAAGCTCGAAACTGCGCTGGAAGCATTTAACTATGCAAGGCAGTCCACCTCAGAGGATATCGCTAACGCAGCAAGCATCAATGCGGCCATTATGGCATTGAAGGGCACTAACCTGATTGCTTTTGAAAAGGTGCTGTCGAATTCAAGCAACCCTAAAATACGAACGACTCTACTTCTTGAAAGAGCCCTTTGGAAATGCAGCCAGAATGATACCACGGGTCGAAACGAACTCGACACCTTTATCATCAATCACGCCGATCACCCCAGAGAAAACGAAGCACGCCTAACTCTCGCTGCAGCATCCGTCAACATTTCGCCACCTGATGTGATTCTTGCCAAAGCTCAACTAGAAATCATCTCACCCAGACTTCCTCAGGCGACGGACCAACTCGCAATCACCCGCATCCACATCCGGGCTGAAGAGCTCGCTCAGAATTGGACCGCTGCTGCTGCCGCCGCTGAAAAATTCATCGTTACATTTAAAGACGACCCCAACATTCCTGCCATTAGGCTCAAGCTGGGTGAAGCGTATTACCACAATAAGGATTACAACAAAGCTCGTCGCATCCTCCAAGACATCCCGGAAAATCACCCAGACAGTCCATTCTCCCCATACGCGAGTTTCTTTGCCGCTATGTCTGCTCGACTTGGTGGCACTACCCAGTCACGGGAGGAGTGTATCACAATGTTTCAGAAAATCATTGATAGCAAACACTCCCTCGCATCCGAGGCTCGCATCCAGCAGAGCCGTGTGCTCATCGACCTCCGCCGATATGCTGAGGCTGAAATAAGCATCAACCCTATGTTAGATGCAAAAAACACCCCTGCACCACTCCGCCGAGCTGCGGGCGTCTTGATGGCAGATTGTCTACATCGCCAGGGAACGTCTGATACAAAAAAGTATGAGCAAGCAATCAAGATCTACAACACTCTCCTAACAGATGAGCTCCTTCCCCTTGCATGGAAAAACAGAATCCACTTTCTCCGTGGGCAAACCTACGAGAGCATGTCTCTGGTCAGTGAGGCCTTTGGATCCTACTATGATGTTGTGATCAGAGGTAATGTTCCCCTTGAGGGTGAAGCTCACAAAGAGGAATGGCTCTGGTTCTACCGATGTGGATTTAAAGCCCTCTCAATGATTGAAACAAACAAACGTTGGGAGGCCGCCGTCAAACTAGCCCGCCGTATAGCCTCGTTCAATGGCCCTCGCGCTGAAGAAGCCGCCAAACGTGCCAACAGTCTCGCCAAAAAACACATGATCTGGGAGAATGTGGATCCAGCCCCGATCCCACTGGAACCCAAAGACGAGAACAAACCCGAATCATAACTGATAACTGCCACCCCCACCACACTATGCGCACAGCCGTCTACGCAGGGTCATTTGACCCCCTCACCAATGGCCACCTTTGGATGATTGAAAAAGGTTTGGAAATGTTTGATCGGCTCTACGTCGCCATCGGTAACAATCCATCGAAATCCTACACCTTTAGCGTTGAGGATCGTATTAAACTTTTACACGATTCCATCCCCTCATGTGAGAGGCTTACCATTGCAAAGTTTAAAAACCGTTACCTCGTCAACTACGCTCGCGACGTCGATGCTCAATATGTCCTACGCGGTATCCGGTCATCTAATGACTACGAATACGAACGTGTCATGCGTCATATCAATGGAGATATGGCTCCTAGCATCACGACCACCTTCCTAATGCCGCCACGCGACATCGCAGAGTTATCCTCAAGCATGGTTAAAAGCCTCATTGGGCCAGAAGGCTGGGAAGATTCGGTAAGGCGGTATGTCCCTCCCGCTGTCTTCACCGCCCTTCAGGAGAGGGATCACGAATAAGTTACTTCTTACTTCATTGTGCTTACGTCATTGATTGCTCGCTATGATTTCAGTTCTTGATCTTTTGACCATTGGGATTGGCCCGTCCAGCTCTCACACAGTGGGCCCAATGCGATGGTATCAGTAAAAGCCATCAACGTGCACGTATCAGCATGTCAAGTGATGGAACCCACTTTGCTTCGCCCGATAAGGTCATCAAAACCATGAAGGAAACCGCTAAGGATATGCAGGAGAAGTATAAAGAGACCTCTCGCGGTGGCCTTGCCGTTAATGTAGTTGAATGTTAGGTCATCAACTAATCCCGCACCATGCCTCTTCATGCCCATCTTCACGAACCTCAATTGGCAAATCGGATCGACGCCAAAACCCCCTCCACCTTGTTTTCCTTCGAAATACCCCTATCAAGAACTTGATAATGTGGTGATGATGCCGCATCGTGGTGCGGATCACCGCATGGAACATCTCCAGCTTCGACTCCGGACCATGCTCTCCGAAACGAGGATATTAAACAATTCCTACCCCCTGTAATCTTCAATGATCGATTTTAAAGCCATCCAAGACACATTACTTAGTCTTGTCGACGACCGACAGGACTACTGGCAGTGGGGTGCGATCGGGCTATGTCTATTGGGTGCCATTGGGGGTGCCATGCTGCTTGGCAGAACTCTTTTCTGCCAAGGCTCGACCTGCCAGGTCACACTAAAACGCTTTTTCGACCCCGGTAAACGTATCGGCGGATTCCCTATTCTATTCTGTCTACTGCTTTGGGTCACATGGGCAGTACGTAGTAATTGGTCGCTCAGACTTGAGGAGGCAGGACACTTAGCCATCCCCTGTGGCTATATCTATACCACCACGCTCCTAGTCACGGCCTATGTCATTTATCAATTAGCCACGGCGGTTTCCAAGGGACAATCTGCGCCTAAATTCCTCGGAGGTGGAATGCTCGTCATTTTTGCTCTCCATCTGTTCGGATGGCTAGAGCCCCTCAGCGAAGCCCTTCAGACGATCAGCCTGCCGCTTGGCAGTATTGAAATTAACTTGTGGGCTATCATTTCGGCCTTTGCGGCTCTTTTTCTGCTGCTCTGGCTAGTCGGACTCTCAACCCGCTTTATCGACGCGGTGGTTAAACCTCGCTCCGACATACCACCATCGATCAAAGTCCTCATCGGTAAAACATCACGCCTATTCCTCTACATTGCTGCCATCGTGGGAGCACTAAAAATTGGTGGTGTGCCACTTGGTGGTTTAGCCGTTTTTTCAGGAGCACTTGGACTTGGACTCGGATTCGGTTTACAGAAGGTCATTTCCAACCTCGTTTCCGGCGTCATTATCCTACTCGATAAATCCATTAAACCAGGTGACGTCATCGAGATCGAAGGAACTATCGGCTGGATCAACTCCCTGCGCACCCGCTACATCTCAGTCATTACCCGCGACCGAAAAGAAATCCTTATCCCCAACGAAGATTTCGTTACCAATAAGGTTATCAACTGGTCCTTCACCGACCGTGTTGTCCGGATCAAGGCCGATGTCGGAGTTGCCTACTCAACTGATGTCCACGAGGCTATCCGTATCTGTTCCGAAGCAGCCAAGGACATCCCACGCGTTCTCAAGGATCCGGCTCCCACATGCTTGCTCATGGGCTTTGGAGACTCAGCCATCGATCTCCAAGTTCGCTTCTGGATCGATGATGCACCTCAGGGTGTAAGTAACATCCGCTCGGAAGTTCTGCTTGCTGTCTGGCAAGCTTTCCGCGACAACGACATCGAAATCCCCTTCCCGCAACGCGATCTCCACATCGTCTCCGGCAGCCTTCCCAATCCCGCACCCCCAGCGGCGCAAGCCCCCATTTCCTAATTCCAGCTTCCCATTCCCTATTTCCCAATGTCTGCTCTTACTCTTCATCCAATCAGCGAAATCATCGCCGACGTCGCCGCAGGTAAAATAGTGATCGTCGTTGATGATCCAGGTCGTGAAAACGAGGCTGATCTCGTTGCTGCGGCCTCCATGGTCACACCTGAGATCATTGCATTTATGGCCAATCACGGTCGCGGACTGATCTGCGCTCCCATCACAGCTTCCCGGGCTAAAGAACTCGAGCTTCCACCGATGACTCCGCGAAACACCGAGTCGATGCAAACAGCATTCACAGTTTCTATCGATGCCGCTGATGGGATTACCACGGGAATCTCTGCGGCCGATCGAACCCGAGCCATTCACATCCTTGCCAATCCAGAGGCAAAAGCCAACGCCCTTGTCCAGCCAGGCCACATCTTCCCTCTCCAGGCCGTTCCCGGAGGGGTTCTTCGTCGTGCTGGGCATACTGAAGCCGCTACCGATCTTGCCCACCTGGCAGGACTTCCCAAAGCTGGTGTCATTTGCGAGATCATGAACGAGGACGGCACCATGGCTCGAGCTGGAACTCTGGGCGAATACCAAGAACAGCACGGACTCAAGGCCTGCAGCATCGCCGACCTCATCGAATACCGAAGACGCTCTGAGAAACTTGTGCGCCGTGGCGAAACCATCGCTATGCCCACCGACTACGGTGAGTTCGACTGCCACCTCTATTACGTCGAAAATCCGACTCAAGCCACAGGCAGCCACCACCTAGCATTTACAAGGGGCGAGATTTCACCAGATGAACCAACTCTCGTGCGCGTTCACTCCGAGTGCCTGACGGGTGATGTTTTTCATTCCCAACGCTGTGACTGTGGTGGTCAGCTCGACACTGCCATGAAGCAGATCGCAGCCGAAGGAGGAGTCCTCCTCTACCTTCGTCAGGAAGGTCGTGGCATTGGCCTTCCAGCTAAAATTCACGCCTACAAACTCCAGGAGCAAGGACTCGACACCATTGAGGCCAATGAAAAGCTCGGTTACGCATCTGACCTACGCGACTACGGCATGGGAGCTCAGATCCTTTACGATCTGGGTGTGAGAAAAATCAAATTGCTCACTAATAATCCTAAAAAAGTCGTTGGCCTTGAAGGCTACAAACTTGAAATTGCTGAGCAAATACCACTCAGTATTCCTTCGAATCCTCACAACGAGAAATACCTTCAGACGAAAAAAGATCGTATGGGTCACACCCTTTAAGCGTCATAGCCCCGATGAGGCATCATATTTACATCTTGATGTACCTGCTCCGTATTGCTTAAGATAAACAATGCTATGACTACAATAACCCACACTATCAGAAAATTCACAGCTAGTTTTGTAGCTGCCGCTATCGTCACTACCTCAGCCACAGCTGATGTCACCAACGTCAAGGAAGCTCTCGGTCTTGCCTTGAAACAAGAAGCGATCGCCGCCGCAGGTTATAAAATGAAGCTCTACTCGCTCTCCGCGAATTATAACGGAGACAACAAACGCTGGAGTTTCCAATTCTACGATGGAGGAACCAGTCTACACAGTTGCTCCATCGATAAATCAGGTAAGGTCCGATACTACGTTCGCGATAAAGGATCGATGCGTATTTTTGATGATGTCGACTTCACCAAACTACCTGCGCCTAACGAGGTGCTCATTGAGGATCTGGTAGGACAAGGTAAAGCCGCTCTCACAGCACTTAAGTTCAAGACTCTTGATAACGGTAAGCTCTACGTTAATTACTACGTCCGTAGTGAGTTCCGCCAGAAAGACAAAGTCTACCACTCCTGGAGTGTCACCATCCCCATTGGTGATGGTAAAAAAGGAAAAACCGTTGCCTTTAAAAACGGTGCAATTGATACCATCAACAACTCTACCATCTACGGAGGTTAGAAATAATTCAGGTCACATCGAATATAAGTTCGTGTGATGTGATCGAAAGTTGCGTTAATATATCACGTGCTCACAAACGGCGGCACAGAACAACCAATGGCATCTGCTGTGGCACGGAGAAGTTCAGCTTCCCTGCTTTCCACAACGCCATCATGCATCACGGCGAGACCCAGCATGCGGAGCAGTTGTTTTTTAACCAGTGGCGTGGCGTGGTTGAATTTATCTAATGCCGACTCGATGTTTTTCAATCCACACTCGGCTGGAGGCGTCATCCCAATTTCCCAACCCAAATCAGCAACAGCCGCCATGTAGGCGTCCTTCATCTGATCTTCGCCACCCACAGCAGCCATGGTGGTGATGAGGATGTTTGCCTCCTGCTGGAGAGCATCAATTTTTCGGAACTTAATCTTCGGGAAAGCACGTCGTCGGAAATGGGTATCAAGGTGACGCTGCACGACGTGTTGCAGCATGAATTCAAATAGATCCACCTGTCCATCGCTGGCAATCAGCCATTGGGTAATCTCGATAAAACGATCATATTCGGGCAGCGACAGTCTTCTGAGTGTGGGTATCGTGAGATCGACCAAGGCGATTTTTTCAGACGAATGTAAACTGCCAAGCTCATGGTTCCAATGCAAGGCTAGCTCTCCCGCGTCGTCCCCTGCCCCTTTTTTCACAAATAGAACTTCTCCTTCACGTAATTTGTTATCTTCGGCTAACAGAAGACCAAAAATGAGTGCCTGGGATTCTTCACGGTCGTGACAAGCGTGAATCCACTCGGGCTGCAGCCCTTCACGTAGAAGGTGCCCGATGTTGGCATTGATTTCAGATGGTTCTCCGAGTTGGTCGATACTACGCTGTGGGATGGGTGGCGGTGTAGCACCTGATGACCCACTAAACCCGCTGACTCGGGAGTCCCCCCGATTGGATGAGTGTTGATGATGAACCCTACCTTCTGCCACGTCGGGAAGTTCCGTAGAAACAAATTCCCCATCCCAGCTTTTCTGTAGTGCCTTGATTCGAACATCCAGCGGTGGGTGGGTGGCCAAACCATAACTGAACATGCCACCATCGGCAAAAAGTAGGTGACTCGCTTCGGCCGCTTTGGGTGAGTTAATTTTAGATCCATACTGCTGACCACCGATCTTTTTTAAAGCTCCCGCAATACCATCGGGGTCACGCGTAAACTGCACCGCTGAGGCGTCGGCTAGATATTCACGTTGCCGGGAAATCGCGGCTTGGATGAGTCGACCGAAAAACACGCCTACACTTCCCACAATCATCAGTCCGACTCCGGCTAGAATGATCGCAATGACAATACCTCCATTCCCCCTGTCGTTACGAGAACTTCTAAAACTGGCAAACCGCAACGATTGAAAAAGCATCTGACCAATCATGGAAATCATCAGGATACCAAATAGTAGCCCCATCAAACGCATGTTCAGGCGCATGTCGCCATTCAAAATATGGCTAAACTCGTGTGCGACTACACCTTGAAGCTCGGAACGTGTTAGACGCTGGATACAACCGCGTGTCACAGCGACCACAGCATTTCCCGGCTCGGTGCCAGCAGCAAAGGCATTGATGCCTAACTCCTCGTCCATGATCCAGATCTGAGGGACAGGAACTCCGGATGCGATCGCCATTTCCTCAACCACATTGACTAATCGACGTTCATCCGTATCGCGGGTATGAGGGTCGACTTGGCGTGCTCCCATGTCACGGGCTACCACAGCACCACCACCCTTGAGCTGCATGGATTTAAATAAACTCCCCATCCCCATCACACCACCTGTGCCAATAGCTGTGACAGCAAACACACCAGGCATCCACAGACTAACGGCTCCCCCTGTATAGAGCAGCGCCAGATAGACGATGCCATAAACAGAGAGGATCACCCCGATGATAGCGAGCATAAAGTAGACCAAGAGCCACTTGGTCCGTCGCCTTGCATCATCCTGTGTTTGAAAGAAATTCATTTTTAAAACCACGGAATCTGACTCCCGACTCCTGACTCCCGACTAAAACTCCACCTTCACGGCCTCGCGCTCAGATGCCTCAGCCACCTCGAACAAGGTGGCTTGGCCGAAGTTAAATGCTCCGGCGATGACGCTGGAAGGGAATACTTCGGTCTTGGTGTTATACTCGGTAACGGAATCGTTATAAGCTTGGCGAGAGAAGGCAACTTTGTTTTCGGTAGAGCTCAGCTCCTCACTCAGCTGCATCATGTTGGTATTGCTCTTGAGGTCAGGGTAAGCTTCGGAGAGCGCAAACAGTCGGCCAAGAGAGCTACCCAAGCCACCTTCGGCAGCCATCAAGGCCCCCATGGACTCTGCGTCCTCGGTGTTAGCCCCTTGGCGGGCAGAGCTGGCCATGTTTCGGGCCTGAATCACGGCTTCCAGTGTCTCTCGCTCGTGTTTCATGAAACCTTTGGCTGTTTCGACGAGGTTAGGAATCAGGTCATGGCGGCGTTTGAGCTGCACATCGATCTGAGCAAAGGCATTGCGATAGCGGTTGCGTAGCTTAACGAGTCCATTATAGGCTCCCATCACCCAGAGGGCGACGATCACGGCTAATCCAACAAGCACAGCTAAAATAATTATTACGGCAGTCATTCTTTATAAGTAGGTTTGTTAATAGGTTTCTGGGAATATCTCCCCCCAGCGGACACTCCCATGCTAAGCCAATCTCCCGTCATTGCCATTACAAAAAAGAAGGACATTTACCCCCCCAACTTCCAGACTTCCAGACTTCCAGACTTAAATCCATGCCGCTTTCATTTCAAAATACCCTGATTCAGGCCAATACGTCTCTTACTCGATCAAAGCCGGAGATACTTCAGATCAATACGGGAAAACTTTGCAATCTGACCTGTGTTCACTGCCATGTGAATGCTGGTCCGGCGAGGAAGGAAATCATGACGGATGAGGTGATTGATCGGATTATTACTTGGTTTGAAACAACCGACATCCCAACACTTGATCTCACCGGCGGCACCCCTGAGATGATTCCAGGTTTCCGTCGACTCGTCGATGCCGTGCGGGCCTTTGACCAACCACGTGAGGTGATGACCCGACTCAACGCCACCATCATCAACGAACCCGGCTACGAATGGATTCCCGAATACCACGCCAGTCATGGTATTACGATTATTGCGTCGATGCCCTGTTATTCTCCTGAGAACGTCAATTCCCAGCGTGGTGACGGGGTGTTTGACTCTTCCATTAACGCATTTCATAAATTGAATGCGCTAGGATACGGTCGGGACCCCAAGCTGCCGATGCACTTTGTCTACAACCCCAACGGAGCCGCACTCCCCCCCGACCAAAAAGAGCTCGAAGCCGATTACAAACGCGAGATGAAACAGCACTTCGATATCGATTTCAACGACCTCTTCTGCATCACCAACATGCCCATCGCCCGCTTTGCTTCCTATT
>Ga0114994_10002037_pt1 | contig 14687 bp, 18 predicted proteins | sample ArcticOcean_MG_C_9_FD_87043 | JGI IMG/M metagenome (GOLD analysis project Ga0114994, IMG submission 87043) | Marine microbial communities from western Arctic Ocean - ArcticOcean_MG_CB2_152 | ecosystem: Environmental > Aquatic > Marine > Oceanic | place: Arctic Ocean: Canada Basin | collected... | reverse complement strand
GAGCTCCTAAAATACTGTTCAGCTGTTGAAAGCACCGTAAATATATATGAATAGCCTTCGGAAAACAGGGAACGCGAGGCGCTACCGGCCATAATCATCGGGATTTTATATTTTTCTGTTATAGGTGCCGCCGCTGCAGACATTGTTGTGCTAAAAGGCCCGAGCAAATATTGTATGCCATTTTCTTTAATTAACTTCTCAACAAGCAAAGCTGTGTGCCCAGGTGAAGATTCATCATCATAATACAAAATCTTAAATTTATAGGTTTTCCCACCGACTTTAATGCCACCCCTTTCATTGATAAAATCTACGGCCATGGTGTAGCCATTTTTAGCATGAATACCGCCTGTTGAATATTTCCCCGTAAACGAAATGGCCGAACCCAAAACGATTGTGTCGCCCTCAACTTTAGCTTTAGCGGGGCTTGAATAATTTAAAGTAAACGCAGCAACACCTGATGCAAAAGTAGATAAAATAGCATTACGTATGGTCATGAGAAAGGCTTCTCCATAAACGATTTTTTAAGTTATATTAATCATCCATACACAGGAAATAAATAGCGGGTTCATCCATGTATTTGATCTATAAGCCAGCATAAAATTCCTACTTAATAAAAGTGCAACCGCGTTCTTAATTTTCATACTTTTCGGGGTGCCCACGATTGCACAAGAACCGCACGACCTGATTGTGTTCGCATGACTTTTGGTTTTACCACTTGATCAATACTTGGTGTTTTTTCAGCATATTCAAAAGATTTTTTCATATCCGCTAAAGGGATTTCCGCACGATTTCCACGTTCTTTAGCATTTTTATATGCCTGTGTTTCATTGGTAATTTCGCTTAAACGTTCGACGGAATAAGTTCCAAAGCGCTTCCAAATATTTTGAAGAAATTTTTGTGCCTCGTTAGGCAAAAACAACTCAACATCAACTTCAGGCCGACCCCGTGAAAAAGCGACGTATATATTTGGCTCAACCGGACCCAATTCATCCGCAACAAATACAGCTGGCATTAATTTTCGACCAAACGCGACCACGTAATAAGCTTGAGACAAGAAAAGGAGCTTTTGCAGCTTTTGTGGCTGCAAATAAGAACCTTCTTTTATTGACATGTCATCGAAAAAAATCGAAACATCAAGAGCATTATTCACGTCGGCAGGCATTGCTTACCCCTTAAATTTAGGCATCGATAGTGTCATTTATAATACTGTGACAAGGTAAATTTTTACTTACTTTTTATGGGAGTTCAACTGTTGTGATTTAAAAATATAATAAATAGGACTTAAGCAATAATATCGCGCGTTACTTTCGATAAGGATTCTGCGACTTTAATTAGCTCAGCACTTGATTTATACGCAGCTTCGGCCTGTATTAAATTTATGAAATCACGCGCCAAATTACTAGAATTTGCATCGAATATCTGCGGATCAATACCTCTTGCACTTGATAGCGATGCCGGGCTTTGAAATAGGTTTGTTACAGTGGAGCTAGATTGAATATTTACAATTTTGTGCGCAGATTCATGGACCTGGGTCGCATTTTTATGCAAACCAGCAATACTGTTAGATAATATGGACGTCAGTACCATGTTTTCGCCTATTCACACTTTATATAAGCCAAGAGATCGGTATGCGTTGGTGGACATCACATGAGGCATATAATTTAAGCATAATAAAAGAAGCCCATGCTACGCAATTTCGCTGACCATAAAGGTTTGAATTAAAGGGTTATGTTTATTTGTGTTCCAAGGATAGAATTATCGCCATTGATAATTTTGCTATTCAATTCGTAAATACCAATGGCGCGGGTGACTTCACTTGGATAGGCCTGATGATGAACATTTCCAAATTTGTCTACTTGATCGCCTTTGAGTTCGCTGGCGAGTAGGGATGCAAAAATTTCTGTTGTCGCATTTATAGCGCCAAAATGTTCGCGCCGTTGCTTGAATTTTGGATCGGAACGATGATCATCATTACGGGCGTGCTGTTGACCATTAGTATATTCATATGGGGACGTATCAAAAAAAGTATCAGAACTAATTGCAACTTCTTCAACAGCCCCACCATGATGTGAAGCCACCCGAGCACCCGCTCCGGGACGTACAGCCGACGTTACGATTGTCGGATTTGGAGATGCCAGTTTGTGAACTAGCGCCATAATGCCTTCCTAAAAGGATGCGTGGCGCGCTTTCTGCACTGATGTGGTTAAACGGTTGCGATTCTGCAACAGATATACAATAATAAAATAGTATATTTTTAACATGTAAAAAGCAAGGGATTGCAATAACATTACTCAGATGTATGGGGCCAGTTTTTGTTAATAAAGCTAATCACTTCCTGATCCATTCCAAAATCGTACAAATTGTTATGTCCTGCGCCATTTATCCAAAGGCTAGATTTGGGCTCGTTTGCCGCATCAAAAAGCTTGATGCCTAATTTTTGTGGGATGGTTTTATCCATATCCCCATGCACGACCATAATTGGGCTTTTAATTTTAGTGATTTTCAATTCGGAGTCATACACATCCTTTAATAGTATCTTTGTTGGTAAGTAGGGGTAAAGCGCTCCTGCAGCATCCGCCATTGATGAAAAAGGAGCTTCTAATACGACGCCAGCAACAGGCGTTTTGATGGTAAAACGAGCAGCCATTTCAATGGCAATGGCCGTTCCTAAAGATTCACCATATAAAACCCAGTGATCAGGAGCAACTCCAGATCGAAGTAAAAAGTCTAATGCCGTTGCTGCATCCTTATACAACCCCTGTTCAGTTGGCTTTCCCGGGTTACCGCCATATCCACGGTACCCAACCAACAAAATCCCGTAGCCCGCTTCTAAGTATGCACAGACTTTAGTTGCGCGATCTCCTATATGACCAGCATTTCCATGAAAATAGATTAAAAAAGGCTTGTTTGTGCCAGAGGCCTTAAACCACGATGTGATCGTTAAATTATCACTTGTGACTAACTTGATTGGAACAGCTTCAGGAATACCATGTGATAGCGGTGTATCTAAATTAGAATCTGGATGATACATAAGCTTTCGTTGGCTTAGATACATCACCATAATCACAGCAATATAAACCATTATAAAGGCGCCAACAAAAATCATAACCAGCCTAGACCTCCAAAACACATTCGATTACCCAAAGTAATTAGAGATGATTTTCCAGTTTCCGTCTACCTGCTGACATGCCGTGCCATTACCGGATTCAACGGTATCAACAAATGCGACCGTTGACCTGAAATGACGGCACGTTTGCCCATTTAATGTGATTATCGTTTTAAGGGGCCGAAAAACTCCGGAATGGCCCGTCTCTGGATTTTTCCAATTGGTCGTGGTTCCATTACCATCAAAAGACAACGCTTTATTAGCTGCTCCTTTATAAAAATTCATATCGGATTCTTTTAAAATCCGCCCACCTTCATAGCCAACTAGACCACCAACAATAACTCCACCAGCTGAATAAGCCCACATTCCAAGACCGCTACCCAATTGCGCTCCACCAAAACCACCAACCGCAGCACCAACCGTCGCTCCGGTCAGTTCCATAGACATTTTTGTTGTTTCACAACCACTTATGATGACAAGCGCTAACGCGCATAAAACCATTTTAGTCTTCATTTTGTTTCTCCCAATGCCTTAATTTTAATATGAATCAAAGGTTCCGTTAAAAGCGCTTTCTGTGCATTTATAAATGGCTGCAATTGGTGTCATTAAAAGACACACACACACAAAGTTTACACGACAGATGCTGCTTGATTAAACTCTGCACAAGCATTCCAAGCTAGATTTGCCACATGTTGGGGCGTAATTCCGTATTTGTGGTAGCAGATTGCAACGTTTTTTCGTAATGTAATTTCGTTCAAAAACTCACTTAATTTACGATTGAGCTCTGCATCGTTATTCACACAAGCAGGCTGAGCCGAAAAGGCAGCAATGATGAGCAAGTTAGTTAAAACGAGCGTTTTTTCATAAGTTTTAATAATTCACCACAAACATATACCGACAAACAGAGGGTTCGACAATATTTGAATGACATTGCAAGATGATTTGAATCTCTTCATCAAGAGCCATCAAAGCCGGATCATAAAGCATTGGTCATGAGCGGCAGCCAACCAATCGATGACATATGACGACGTCATGGAAGTAGTAAAATGCACAACGGCAATCACAATTTCTTCCAACCTGCCTTTATCTTTAAATTATCACGTGCAAGGTAATTGCGAACACGCTAACTTCCCTCAAACAAATAAGGTATATAAATGTCACTTCCCGTTTTAGTCGGAATTTCAGGAGCCAGCGGCGCTACTTACGGAGTTGAAACGCTTCGAATGCTGCGTGAACTCGAAATTTCAGCCCATTTAATCATCAGCGAATTAGGTTTAAGAACCCTTAAAATCGAGACAGATTTGGGCCTTAACGACTTAACTCCCATGGCCGACGCTGTTTATAACAATAAAGATTTAGGCGCGGCGATTTCCAGCGGATCACACTTAACCCGAGGTATGATCATTGCCCCCTGCTCGATCAAGACCCTATCCGGTGTTGCCAACAGCACGTCAGCTAATTTGATAATCCGTGCCGCCGATGTGGTTTTAAAAGAACGCCGCCCGTTGGTCTTAATGGTCCGTGAAACGCCCCTCCATAAGGGGCATTTAGAATTAATGGTCAAAGCGGCAGACATTGGTGCAATCATTCACCCGCCTCTACCCGCTTTTTATACCAAACCTCAAACGATCAAAGACATTGTCCGCCATAGTGTTGGGCGCGCACTCGATCATTTACGAATAGATCATGATTTAATTAAACGTTGGGACGGTGCCTGAATTCTTCTCTCCTTGGGCTTTACGAATAATATCAGCGATTTCACGAACGGCACCATTGCCACCATTTTTAGTCGTCACAATGTCAGCGGCGTTTTTAACTTCGTCCATTGCATCCGCGACAGCAATTGTTAGCCCAGCAACATCAAACAAAGGAATATCATTGATGTCGTCACCGATATGAGCGACTTCAGATATATCAATCCCAAGCTCTTCGATAATTTCACGCATCGTGTCCGCTTTATTTAAAACATCAGTGAATACAAACTTTATTCCAAGGCGCTTAGCCCGATGATTGATCGCTCCAGGTAAACCTTGGGAAACAATCGCCACGGGAATGCCGACCGCTTGCAAATGAGTTAGCCCCATTCCATCTTTGGCGTTAAATTTGCGAAAAGATTCTCCGCTATCCGTATAATAAATACCACCATCAGTCATTACGCCATCGACGTCCAAAGACAGCAATTTCACTTTTGCTAATTTCTCTAAATTTTCTTGTGGTGATTTTCCCGTTTGTGCGCCCATGTTGATCCCTTTTTTTGAAATTATTCTTCCTTGGTATCATGCCACCCCAACTTAGCCAAACTCTGATCAACCAATAATTCCTGCTCCTTCACTATATTAGCTTGATAGGCAAAATGGTGGGCCCCATATTTATATTAATTAATTATGTGTAGAAAATGGAAAACTAAATGAATGCCCTTTCGCCTGCAGAACAAACCGATACATGGTTATACACATTCGAAAAATCTCTAACTAAAAATGATGCAAATTCGGCATCTAAACTTTTCCAAAAGGACAGCTATTGGCGCGATTTAGTGGTGTTTACATGGAACATTAAAACCAGTGAAGGCCAAACTGAAATTGCCGACATGTTGAGTGCTGTTGTATCCAAAATACAACCGAGCAATTGGAAACGCGATGGTGATCCAACGGTTAAGGACGGTGTTATTGAATGCTGGATCACATTCGAGACGCGGGTTGCCCAAGGACGTGGGCAAGTCCGCCTTATTGACGGCAAATGCTGGACTTTGTTAACGACCATGAAAGAACTGAAAGGCCATGAAGAGAAAAAAGGCCGAAATCGGGAAAGAGGGTCAATCCACGGCGCTTTTAAAGACCGCAAATCGTGGCAGGAGCTTAAATCTAAAAAAGAAGCGCGCTTAGGCTATGAAGATCAACCGTATTGCGTCATTGTTGGTGGCGGGCAAGGCGGAATTGCGCTTGGGGCACGGCTTCAACGTTTGGGTGTGCCCACGATCATTATTGAAAGCAATGCGCGTGCTGGCGACAGCTGGCGTAAGCGTTACAAATCACTATGCCTGCATGATCCAGTTTGGTACGACCATCTGCCCTATTTACCATTTCCTGACGACTGGCCCGTTTATACGCCAAAAGACAAATTGGGCGATTGGTTAGAATCTTACGTCAACATTATGGAATTAAACTATTGGACCTCATCTATTTGCACATCAGCAAACTATGATGGGTCATCGGGGGAATGGACCGTCAAGATAGAACACGACGGAAAACTAGTCACAGTGCGTCCCAAACAATTAATTTTGGCTACGGGCATGTCAGGCGTTCCCAAAATGCCTAATCTTCCGGGCATTGAGGGTTTTAAGGGTGAGCTTCAACATTCATCACAACATCCGGGCGGTGAAGGCTACGAAGGCAAAACATGCGTGGTCATTGGGTCGAACAATTCAGCCCACGATATTTGCGCCAGTTTGTGGGAAAACGGTGCCGATGTCACCATGACCCAACGTTCATCAACGCTTGTTGCCAGATCAGAAACCTTGGTCGATTTGGGCTCCAGACATTTGTATTCTGAAGACGCCCTAGCAAAAGGGATCACGACCGAGATCGCAGATATGACGACAGCTTCAAGGCCCTATCGAGTTTTAACTGAGCTGCAAAAACCTGTGTGTGCAGAAATGCAAAAGCGCGATAAAGGTTTTTATGCGCGCCTAGAAAAAGCTGGATTCGATTTGGATTTTGGCGAAGATGGTTCAGGATTGTTCATGAAATATATCCGCCGTGGGGCCGGGTATTACATTGACGTTGGTGCGTCTGAACTGATTGCAAATGGCGACATTAAACTTAAACCAGGGCAAGTGGCAGGCTTATCAGCCAACGGCGTGCTGATGGAAGATGGCAGCGAATTACCTGCTGATTTGGTTGTTTGTGCCACGGGGTACGGATCTATGAACGGCTGGGCGGCTCAATTAATAAGCCAAGACGTTGCGGACAAGGTTGGTAAGGTTTGGGGCATTGGTTCCAACACCACCAACGACCCTGGCCCGTGGGAAGGCGAATTGCGTAACATTTGGAAACCGACTCAACAGGATGGGTTATGGTTCCACGGGGGCAACTTGTTCCAGTCCCGTTTTTATTCTGAATTCCTAGCGTTACAAATCAAAGCACGGGCAGAAGGAATTGAAACGCCGGTTTATGCGTTGCAAGAATCACATCATAAAAGCTAACCATAGTTTTTATGATGACAAAAGTGACGCGTCACTTGATAAAAATACAAAACCATGACAGCCTGAACCTGTTCAAATTGGGAGATAAACGATGGTACACAGAAGTCATCACGACATGGGGGGCCTAGATGCAGGCCCGGTTGATCTGGACGAACATACCCAAGTTCATTGGGAAAAACGAACTGACGCGATTATGCGTCTGGTTTCAGATAAAAAACGCCAAATCATAACCGTCGATGAATTGCGCCGCGGGATCGAACAAATCGGTCCAAATGTGTATGATGAAATGAGCTACTACGAACGTTGGATCACATCAGTAACTAACAATTTGCTCGAAAAAGGCACAATCACTGTTGACGAATTGGGTCGTAAAATGAGCGATGTTGAAGCCCGTTGGCAAGCTGATGGAGGAACCAAAGCATGAGCACCTCATATGCAGTTGGAGATACCGTAGCGGTTCGCCAAGCCTATCCGCCGGGACATGTCCGCGCGCCCTATTTTATTCGTGGCAAATCAGGCACAGTTGACCAGGTTGTTGGAAATTACAAAAACCCTGAAGAACTCGCCTATGGTCGCAGAGATTCGGAACGGTTAACCCTATACCGTGTTCGTTTCAATCAAACCGATGTTTGGGCCAATTATAACGGCCCTGCGAAAGACAGCATAGTCATCGATATTTATGAAAACTGGCTCAACCCAGCCGAAGGAGCTTAAAAATGAGCGACACCCCTTCTCACGAACATGATCATAGTCATAGTCATAGCCACGATCATAACAATCCAGATGATCCACTTTACAATTCGCATGGCGAACACCCCTACCAGCCTGATAGCGAAGACACCCCTTATGAGCATCACCATGTGATGGCAGAAGCGGTTGGTGAATTGCTGATTGATAAAGGCATTATTACCGCTGATGAGCTGCGCGGGATGATCGAGCTGATTGATAGCAAAAGCCCCGCCGAAGGAACGCGGGTAATTGCGCGTGCTTGGACCGACCCAGAGTTCAAAGCGCGGGTGATGGTAAACGTTAATGATGCCGCTCAAGAATTAGGTATTGATCCGGGCACCATTCCCATTCGCGCCGTTGAAAATACGGACAGTGTTCACAATGTAATTGTATGCACCTTATGTTCCTGCTACCCCCGACTTTTGATAGGTTTACCACCCGATTGGTATAAATCCCGATCGTACCGTAGCCGCGTTGTGCACGAGCCACGTACCGTTTTAAAAGAGTTCGGAACAGAAATTAGTAAAGAAACTGAAGTTTGCGTGCATGACTCTACAGCAGATTTGCGATACTTAGTCATTCCAAAGCGCCCAGACGGCACAGAAGGCATGAGCGAAGACGAATTAGCAGCATTGGTCACCAGAGACTCGATGATCGGTGTCACCACCCTTTAGAATAAGCATAGGATATACTTTATAAATGACTAGCAAACCCCAATTTCAATGGGACGATCCATTTTTGTTTGATACCCAATTGGACGAAGACGAACGCATGGTTCGTGACACAGCACGCGATTTTGCCCAAGACAAATTGATGCCACGGATTTTGATGGCCAATCGTAATGAAACTTATGACCCTGATATATTCCCTGAAATGGGTAAATTGGGATTATTAGGGCCAACTATCCCCGAAGAATACGGCGGAGCTGGTGTTAATCATATGTGTTACGGCCTTATTGCGCGAGAAATTGAACGCGTTGATACTGGTTATCGGTCGATGATGAGCGTACAATCTTCTTTAGTTATGTACCCCATTTTTGCCTACGGCTCAGAAGAGCAAAAACAAAAATACTTACCTAAGCTGGCCCGCGGTGAATTTGTTGGAGCCTTTGGTTTAACCGAACCTGATTTTGGTTCAGACCCCGGCGGAATGCGCACCCGTGCGACAAAGGTTGATGGCGGATACGAGCTTACAGGCAATAAAATTTGGATTTCAAACGCGCCGGTTGCTGATGTATTTGTGATTTGGGCCAAATTTGATGACGTCATTCATGGCTTTATTCTTGAAAAAGGAATGAATGGCTTAAGTGCACCTAAAATTGAAGGCAAAATGAGCTTAAGAGCATCAATCACAGGTGAAGTTGTGATGGATAAAGTTTTTGTACCTGATGAAAACTTGCTGCCAAACGTCAAAGGCTTAAAAGGCCCGTTTGGTTGCTTGAACAAAGCTCGGTTCGGCATTGCATGGGGCGCCTTTGGCGCCGCAGAATTTTGCTGGCATGCAGCGCGTCAATATACATTGGACCGCAAACAGTTCGGGCGCCCTTTAGCCGCCAACCAGCTGATCCAAAAGAAGCTTGCTGACATGCAAACAGAAATAACCATTGGTTTGCAAAGCTGCCTCCGTGTTGGTCGTTTGTTGGATGAAGGCAATTGCCCACCTGAAAACATATCTTTAATCAAGCGCAACGCCACCGGAAAATGCCTGGATATTGCACGGATGTCGCGTGATATGCATGGCGGCAACGGAATTTCAGACGAATACCATGTGATCCGCCATATGATGAATTTGGAAACTACAAACACCTACGAAGGAACGCACGATATCCACGCGCTCATTCTCGGCCGTGCTCAAACCGGCATTCAGGCGTTTTCATAAGCTTAAGGTAAAGAATCTTAAAACGGCAAAAGTATAATATGGCGCCCAATAATCGGCTCGTGTGACATCAGCAAAGCAACGTATAAAGCTGCTGTCAGCGCCATTTGCCACCATTTATATTCACCGCGCTCTACCCGGGTGCGGCCTTTGATGATAGCGACTAAGGGGACGAAAGACGTAGCCTGCATAAAGTCGTCCCAGTCCCCTTTTTCATTTCTGCGTTTGTTGTTATCGATATGGTTAGCGCCTGCGATGGCCAAAAACGCAATTGCGCCAAAAAAGATCAGTGCTGCAACATGACCGCTAGCTAACATATGGCAGAGCGCAAATAACGCCGTTCCCCACATAATTGGATGCCGGGTGATTTTAAGAACGCCATGGGCTTGGGTTTTAACCCCTTTTCCCTCTTTACCAACAGCCATCGGGTTTGATGTTGTATACCCAAAGACAATAAAAAAACAAGCTAGCCCCATAGCCGTAAACGAGACATGCTTCATCGGAACATTGGCTTCAAACACGTAAAGAGTTGGGGCGTGGATGTATGCTGTAATCATCCATGTGAACAAAACTGCTGTAATGACAGAATAGACCAATCGAAATGAATTACGGCCTAAACGCGCCAACATCGGCGTGCGAATCGGGTTCGACGACATAGCCATGTGAGTGCCAACAAATGCCACTGAAGCCGCAAATAGTTCTAAAAGAGTTCCACTCATTGTTAAGTGTAGGCCTTTGTCATAAAGTTACTAACTGAGAAGAGCTGGGTATTGCATTTCATATGTTGTTCCTATTTTGTATCAAAAGCCATTAAACTCCAAATAGAGAGATAAAAAGGTCCATAAATATAGCACAAGATCAGCGTTAATTTTTGCAGTTTCTCCGGGCTCAAAAGATCAAATTTTGTGAAGTCTTTTACAAAATTTGCACCCACCCGAAATACCTGACTAAAGCCGGTGAAAAGATTGTCATTTAATTGTAGAGCCTTCACAGTCCGCCTCACTAAAGAAACCACTTTATGGAACAAAAAATCCTTACTTATCAAAAATTGTTCAACTTCTGAATACAGTGGCGGATTTTTATATATCGGTAAAAACTCAACCTCTGTATGGATCACCAAACAATCTTTAAGCCGGTCTATTCCATTACGAAGAACCTCAAATTCACACCCTTGAATATCAATTTTTAACAAATCAATGTTTTGGATTTCTTCAACTTCATCAAGCCGCACAGTTGATAGGGGGATCCTTTCGATAAACGTGCCCCATTCAGGGAACCCACGAAAAAATTCTACCAATTCTATATTTGGCTCTATACGTGATGTCATGCCTAGGGCTTTACATACTTTCAGCTCTTGCTCTGATCCATCAAATACAAAGTAGGGAAGATAAAGCTCGTTCGGGCCTTTTTTGTCATTCAACCGTTTCAGGGCATCTAGGTTTGGCTCAAACCCAACCAACTTTGCCTGCCCCACATCCAAAACGGCCTGATATGGAGGCACCCTATCAGACACAATTGAATTGGCCCCAATATCGACGGCATCAATGCAAACATCAGGACCAAACAGATCGACTAAAGACTTTTTAGCTGGAGGCATTTTATTTCCCTAAGAAGGAAGTGGTTTATTCAAAAACTTCCCGGGCAATTTCCCATTTGTTTATTTTGTCCCAATCATACGACACCCCGAGCCCCGGCCCAGTAGGCACTGGAACGCAGCCATCTGTGCCTACGTTTGATACTTGGTCACCATAATCACAGGTGAAAATTGGAGGCTGAAACCCGTTCCATGCGTCGTGCGGGCGGACCAAGCCCAGTTCATAAAAGTGGGTGTTTTGGATTGCTGACATACAATGGCGATGCATCGGGCCAGCTGTATGCAATTGAACTTCCATACCCATGGCATCCGCAAAATGAGCCAATTTCATGGTTCCTGTAATTCCGCCGTCTAATTCAGGGTCTATATGCAGAATGTCGGTGCCACCAGCCAAAACGAAATCGGCTTTTTGCTCGAATCCTCTGATGTGCTCACCAATTAACATCGGTGTCTGAATAAAGTCGCGCAATCGTTTGTGAGCAACGGCACTACTTGATGCATCGCGATACGGGTCTTCATACCAATAGAATTTCAAATCATCGCAGGCCCGGCCCACTTCAATCGCTTCAATGAACGTCGATAAGCTGGAAACGGGGTCCGTCATCAGTTTGAGGCCATCGCCAACCCGGTTACGGATCGCCGTCATAATTGCAATTTCAGTTTTGGCGGTTCCATCCATAAATCCATGAATTTTAAAGGCTTGAAATCCACGCTTCATACAGTCTTCAGCAAAATCAGCATAAGATTCAACGCTATCAAGCCCACCCGGTGTTTTTTGTCCCGGAAACGTACTGGCATAGACCGGAAGTCGTTTTCTAAAACCACCTAAAAGCTGCGATATGGAAGCGCCATATTTTTTACCCGCTAAATCCCAAAGGGCGCAATCAATGGCTGCTATACCTACCCGGTCGAAATGTCGCCATGCAATCTTTAGATCTTCAAATATCTTTTCTCGTTGTTCTGCATTTTGACCAATTAATGCAGGAGCCATGTCTTTGGCTTGTGCCAATGCGCTTGAAGATGAGCCGTAATGTGGGGCGTACGATCCGATATGACCGTCATTTGTTTCAATTGAGACAACAAATTTTGTGACCGTCGACTTTCCACCCTTTTCGAAAACCATAACATTAGCACCGACATCGTCCAATTCATAGGCATAGGTTTGGACGGTAATGCGTTTAATAATGCTCATTTTAAAATCCTTTTATGTAACCCAATTTGCAGATCAATAAACAACATAGTTGACGATGACGCACGCTGAAAACATCGGGCAATCAAGATCCCCACGTTTTGTATGTAAATATACGAATTTAGTACAAATCAGAACGCAACTTTATGAGTTCGGCTCTTTAATGCGGACGGCAACAAGGAGTTGAGATTGACTATTGCGCGTGACAACATAAAGCGCTGAAGGCAGCATAATCGCAGCCATAAATGTTGGCAGCATCCAATTTTCGGCAACATAGAAAGCCAAATACAAATAGCTGGCAGACATCATAGTCACGGCCATAATTTTTGCTTTTACAGGGATCACCCGATGTAAATGCCAATTGCGAATTGGTTCTCCAAAGCGTGGGTGGTTCCAAAGCCAAGAATGAAATCGATCAGAACTTTTAGAAAATGCCCAAAAAGCGATAAGGATAAATACTGTCGTTGGTAAACCTGGAACAAAAACCCCAATCGTTCCAAGCACGATATTGAACCAGCCAAACACAAAAAGTGCCCATCGGGCCCAGCAGCGATCTAACTTTCTCGGGATTTCTCCAACTGGACACTTCATAGTATCGACCTATACGTTAACTCAAACCATCAATCTACTTATACTGCACACATGTTAACTACGTGTATGATAAATAATCTTAGAAAAAGTTCAACAATTAGGATCGTTACAGGTATGAATGTCTATAAACATCCCCCGTTACCATTTGGCGCAGAAATCGAAAATGACGGCGTTTGGTGTCAAATTTTAAATCGCCCGCCCAACCGTTCTCCGCGCCCTGCCCTTTTTTTGGACCGTGATGGAGTGATTGTTAAAGAAGTTCATTATTTAAGTCGGGTGGAGGATGTCCGCATAATTGACGGTGCAGCCGAAATCATTGCCCACGCCAATGCACAAAATATATTGGTAATCATAGTCACCAATCAATCTGGTATCGCGCGCGGTAAGTTTGAATGGCAACACTTTATTGATGTTCAAGAAAAGATATTGGCGGATTTGGATACCCAAAACGCTTATGTGAACGCAGTGTTTGCCTGTCCGTTTCATTCAGAAGGCCACACCCCCTATCAACATCCCGATCATCCATGCAGAAAACCCAACCCCGGCATGATTGAAAAAGCAAAGCGACATTTTTCAATTGATAAACAAAAATCATGGATCATCGGTGACCGCGCTGCCGATTTGAGCGCTGGCAAAAACGGTGGCTTATGTCGTGGCATTCATGTCGCAACAGGGCATGGAGATGATGCGGAACAAAATGCAGCAGTCTTGCTTAAAGACACACATTTTGATGTTGTTTTATCAACATCAATTGCTGATGCTATAAAACATCTAACGTTTTGAATATATTAAATAATTAAAGCTATTTAATATAGGCATCAGTAAAGGTTTGTTGTACAGCCTCTACCAAATCTCAAATTTCTTCTATGTATTGCTCATAGTTATCGTCATTAATGGGTCCCCGTTGATCCGTAAAGTTGGATAAGTTCCTCATAGCTTCGGAAACATTGGCTAAACCAAACGTGCAGGAAGATCCTGTAAATTCAAGAGATGCGGCATACAATGAATGCAATGGATCCAAAGCATCCAGTACATTAGAAGATTTATCAGCGGTCATGAATAGACTGAATTTACTCTGGAACTGAATTGATTAAATGAGAAATACGTATGGCAGCAAATTTAGTTACAAAATAATCTTGTTACGCCATTATTATCAAACTTTACTAGTTATTACTTTCGAGGTAATAAATATTTTTTTAAATTACTAAATAGTTGGGTAAATCTATTTTTAAAGAAACGAGATCAGACGTCGATACTCTAATTGCTCTATATTAGTGTTTAATTTCATGACGGTACGGATCTCATGAACAATGAACTTCATTTTAGGCTAGAAGAATCTGTTAATTTAGGGTATTTGGCAAGGGTTTGAATGCATGTCTGCATTCTTGTGTAATAGAACTGT
>Ga0114994_10002035_pt1 | contig 14698 bp, 10 predicted proteins | sample ArcticOcean_MG_C_9_FD_87043 | JGI IMG/M metagenome (GOLD analysis project Ga0114994, IMG submission 87043) | Marine microbial communities from western Arctic Ocean - ArcticOcean_MG_CB2_152 | ecosystem: Environmental > Aquatic > Marine > Oceanic | place: Arctic Ocean: Canada Basin | collected... | reverse complement strand
GGAAGTAGACTAAATCGGCGTTCTTCTTGTTGCAATTATTACTAACGTGCGGGTTTGAAACGTGCGGGTTTTGTGAATTATTACTAACGTGCGGGTTTAGAACGCACGGGTTTTGTGTGACCCGTACTGCTAGCAGTACGGGTCATAGGACTTACTACGGGGGGTTACAACATATTTATAAAACCATTGGGCCGCGGCGTAGAAGGCCAGGCCCCGGCCGGCACAGGTCAATCCTTCCGCAGCAACCCCGCGCCCCAGGCCTCCGTCCTTTGGAGAACGCGCGTCGCCTTGGCCAGTTTGACCTGGAGGGCCAGCTCGTCGCCTCCGCACTTGTCGTACGCGAGGCCGTCCTTGAAGAAGACGAACCCCGTCGCTTTCACGGCGCAGGCTTTGGCGAGGTCCGTGGCCACGCCCGCCCGCAACAGAAGCGCCCGCGGCCAGAAGCGCCGCGCCATGGCGCCGTACGCGTCCCGGAGCTTGTCCGCCTCATCACCCGTCTCGAAAAAGACGCACAGCGTCAGGTCCGGCGGCGCCGCGGTCCGCAGGGCGTCGAACTCGCTCTTCGAGAAGACGCGGCCGTTCGGCGGCGGTGGCGTGAACTGGCGCACGACTAACGCGCATTGCTCCATGGGCGGCGCGTCCACGTAGTAGCCCGCGCCTTGTCGGCGCGTCGTAAAGACGCGGCCCGGTCGCGGGCCGCGATACGCCTCGCTCGCCTCGAAGACGTCGTCTGTGGGGGCGCATGCATCAACGTAGTAGCCCTGCCCCAGGTAGCCCCGCCTGAAGACGCGGCCCGGCCGCGAGCCGCTGAACGTAGCGCTCGGCTCGAAGTCTCGCGCGGCTGCCGCGGCGGCGGCGGCGCCGGCCGTTTCGTCCTCGACGGCCGGCGCGGCCTCTTCGCCGACGTCGTCGACGGCGCGCCGCAGGACGACGCGCAGCGTCTTCTGCGCGTCGACCAAATTGCCCACGGGCACGTCCACGCTCAAGTCGCCCTCGGCGTCCGACGCCACCAGCGTCGCCGCGTCGATGCGGTCCGAGGCGTCGCAGCGCCGGTTGTAGTGGCGCGCTAAGCGCTCGACGTAGGCGCGCAGGGGCGTCGCGAGCTTGCTTGGAGCGACGTCCAGCTTGATGGCGTGGAGCTCTTCGTCGGCGTCGTCGACGAGGCGCAGGACGACGCTCGCTTGCGGCCGTGGCGTGGGCATGTCGCGTCTGAGCACTGCGGAGTCGTGCACTGCTCTTGCAGCTTCGCTTCCGGCTCTACGAGCCGAAGTGCTGGACCACGCGAACAAAATGAAGTGGAGAGGCGCCCCCTCGACCCACTCGCCGGCTCGTGATGGGGGCCGGCGGTAGGGCCTTGCAAAAGTAGTGGCCTATTGGGCGTGCGGGTTTTCCCGTTTAGACGGGTTTCGACCGGAACAGCGGCACGGACGTACGGCACGCACGGGCGGCACGGCTGCCCAACACTCATCCACAGTGAAACAAGGCAGCCCACCCACACGCTGCCGCGGCGCAAAGGCAGCCATCCTTATGGGTGCACTCCTCTGGCTCGTCGGCACCGCGGCGGCCACGTCCCTCAAGGACCTCTGCCCCAACGCGCGCTTCGAACCAACGCTCGAGGACATTAATGACGAGGCCCTCAAGTACCCCTACGACAACATCCGGGACCCGCTTGCACTGAGGCGCGCCACGGAGGGGCGGAGGGGCCTGGAGATCGGCGGCCCCACGCCCCTGGCCCGGGAGCTCTACGGTTTGTTGAAGAGCTGCGACAACCTGGCCACGTTCGAGGACCACTTCCACGGACGACCAGAGCTCGTCAACAACTCAGCCTTCGCCCCGGACGGTCGAACCGTGGGCAGGACGCTCATCGGCGACGCCGCGAACCTCACGAACCACGTGGCGAGGCACGCGTACGAGTTCCTCTTCGCGAGCCACGTGCTGGAGCACACGCGGGACCCGCTCGGCGCCCTGCTGAGCTGGGACGCCGCGCTGGCGCCGGGCGGGACGCTGTTCCTGGTCCTGCCCTGGAAGGCCGACACCTTCGACCACGCGCGGGCGCCCAACACCCTGGACCAGCTCGCCCAGAAGCACGTGCGGGGGCGGACGAGCGAGGACGCGCTCATGGTCGACTTCGAACAGACCGTGCGGAGCGTCGACGTCGCGCGCGACTGGGGCTTCCCCCCCGGCTCGGGGGCGGCGGAGCTGCGAGCGCGCACGTTGGCGTCGGAGCAGGGCATGCAGATGCTCCACTGGCACGTCTTCGACTTCCACCTGCTGAAGGAACTCTACGAGTGCCTCAACTACGACGTCGTGGCGATGGACCTACTCCAGCCCTTTCATCAGCTCATCGTAGGCACGAAGCGCGTGTCATAAAACTGTGTGATCATCGGCCGACGAACTCCTACGTGCGGGTATCTCAAAGGGCGTCTAGCCAGGGTACCTTTTTTGCCCCGCAGACAGTATAACCGCATGCGGGAGCTCGCTAGCCATTGTTCGTACTAACCCGTGCGCCACCGCCCCGCCCGCGCCGCCGCGCGCGAAATCACGTGACGCATGATCGAAATTTCGACTTGAAAACTCGGTCGACGGCGCGCTGAAAGCTCACCGTCGCACGTCGTCGCGCAGCAGTCCCGAGGGAAAGCCAGGGCGTGTTGAGCGCAAACTTTTGCCGGTAACCGATCGTGCGTCGCCATCATGAAGACGATCCTCGCGGCGCTCGCGCTCGCGGCGCTCGCGCTCGCTGCGGCGCGCGGTGCCGCGTGCGCCCCGAAGTGCCAAAGTCCGGTTCGACTTCGATTAGGGACTTCTTCCGCTGCCACCACATGTCGGTCGGGCACTGTCGAGACTTGTCTTCCGCCAACCACACAAGGATTGGCGACCAAACGCACGCCTGCGACGTGCGTGGCCAGCCGTTACTCGATTGTGGAAAATGTTTTGACGTCTACGCACAGATAGATATCGACTGTTCGGGGCAGGATTCCCACTGCTTCCTCCCGCAGATCACGCACCTCGGGGAGCTCATCCTCGACTATGGCAATGCCACCTTCCTCCTGCCGACGCGCGACGCCACGGCGTGGGCTTCATTCGTTCAGCGCTGGAACACTTTGGGGAAGCGATTTACGAAGTGCCAGCTCCCAAGCTTCGGCGCGCCGAGAAGAAACTCGACGGCGGCGCTGGCGCAGTTCTACACGACGGTCAACGATCGTGCGCGTGCCATTCTCACCCGCGCGGAGAAGAGCCACGGCCTCCGGTGGTTCGAGTTCGACATCACCGACGCGAACGCGGGCGCGGTGCTCGCCAAGACGGTACCTGGCGGCGGGCGGGCGGCGTGTTGGGGCCAGAGCAACGCCAACCACAAAAATCCCACGTGAGTAGACTCGAGATGAGCTCATTACTTTACATAGTGAACTAGCGGAAAGTTCCCCCCAACGCCGCCGCGGGGAGCAAGGTTGTCATAAAAGTGTTAACTACATCACAGTGTCCAATAGGACCGCGGACCGGAGCGCGTCCAGGAGCGACGCGTCCAGCGCGGCGTCGATCGGCGACGGCTCCGGGTGGAGCGCCGCGCACGCGCCGTCGCCGGTACTGCCCTTGAGCAGGCCCCGTAATGTCGCATCCCGCAGCCAGTCCGTCGACGACGCGAGCTTGAGGGAGACTTCGAGCGCCGCGCGCGCGGCGACGCCCCAGCGCGCTTCGTCGTACGCCAGGGCTCCGGCCAGGGACGCCTCGGACTCGCCGTAAAGGGTCACCGGCGTCGCGCCGTTGCCCGTCGCGACCACGAGGCCGCCGCACGTGGCATTCGCGGGCGCGGCGACGGGCACGCCGTGCTCCAGCGCCAGGAAGCAGCCTGTGGAGCCGGCCGGCGCGACCACCACGCGCGCCGCCGCCATCAGCCGCCCGAGCTCCGCCGTCGCGGCCCGGAGCGGCCCGGGCCCCTCCAGCGCGACGAGGGGCAGGGGCGCATACGCGACGGAGCACGCGGCGCGCGTCGGCCGGGGCGTCGGCGCCGCGCGCCGCGCGCCGGCCAGGTCCGCGAGCGACGCGTCGCCCCCGTCGTCCGCGGAGGCCGCCCTGGCGCCGCGCTCGGACGCGCAGTGGAGCGCTACGACGTCGCTCCAGTCGTTGCCCGTGACGACTAAGCGGCGGCCGCGCCACCGCGCCAAGAGGTGGGCGAGGGCGGCGCCGTGCCCCCGGCCCGGGCCGAGCACGACCAAGACGCCGCGCCGTCGCGCGTACGACGCCACGTGCGCGTGCGCGTCCGCGCCGCCGACGAGGGACGGGCTGTCGACGTCCGTGCGGTACGAGGCGAAGACGACTTGTGGATAGCTCGACGCGTTCGGCCGCGCGCGCCGCTGCAGCGCGCGGAACGACGGGACGAGCGCCGCGTCGCCCGCGACCACCGCGGAAATAGCGGGGTGCGCGTAGAGCAGCCGCTCGTAGCCGTAGACGGCGGCGGCCGAGGCGGACGGCGCCCCGGCCCGGAGCTCCGCGCGGTAGTGCACCGCGTCGCTCAGGAGCGCGACGAACGTGGGCCGCGCGCGCGAGGCCCGGAAGCGCTCCAGCGCGACGTGGGCCGCCGGCCGGTCCCCGAAGCGCGCGTCGAAACTTAGTTCGAGGAGCGCGAGGTCGTAGGCCGCCGCGGCCAGCGCCTGGGGCGCCAGGACCCGCGTGAGGCCCTCGTCGTCCGTCTGTACGTCCACCCAACACGCGTCCAGATCTAGTCGCCGCCGGAACCAGAGCTTCGCCGCGGCCGGGGGCCGCGCGCGGGTCCTGACGTAGCCTTGGGAGCGCCCGCGCGTCGCTACAGTCACCCGGTGGCCGCGCCCGCAGAGCCACTCGACCAGGCGTAACGTGCGCGCGTCGGAGCTCTCCAGGTGCCTCAGGGGCGCGTCTCGGACCACGAGGATGCGGCGCGGCGGCTCGGGCGCGAACGCGCCCAGGGGTTCGCCGGCGCCGACCTGGGCCCTGGCGCAGGCTCTAGTTGCTGGCACAGAGTGTGCCACAATAGTACACGCCTCGTCGACGCGCACGGGCCGGTTCCGCTTCTTGAGGGACGAGTTCGCGGCTATCGCGACGGCCGCTTGCACACACCACGTGTGGACCACCTCGCTCGCGTCGCGGGCCTGGAAGAGCGGGAGGTGGTCGAGGCCGCACCGGGCCAGTTCGATTTTTGTTGAATCCCAGAGCCACTCCCGGGACGCCTCCGCCGGCGCGGGCCCCGCGCCGCAGCAGCACCGCGGGAACGCCGGCGTTTGTAGTAAGCGGCCCATGCCCTGCATCGCGGCCGCGGCCGCCTCGAGGCGACCCTTCGACGACGCCGGTACGGGTTCCGCCGAGGTGAGCCCGACGATCGTGGCATGGACCACCCGCCCGAGATGCGCGGCCGCCGTCGCCAGGACGGCTAGGTGCTCGCCCCTCAAATGCGCCATGGGTTGCAAGAGGGGCGCCCATCGGGCCGGGAGGAGTACCGCGTTGACATCTTCATTCAAAGAGAACGCCCAGCCCTTGGCGAGCGGCCGGCGCTCGTCCACGACGAGGTCGCGCAAGGAAGCGTACGTCGACGCGTTGAGGGCTGCGCCGGGGGCCAACAGAAGCACGTAGTCCGCGTTGGACGGGGCGCACGTGAGCAGGCTCGCGAGGTCCCGGTCGGCCTTGCACGCGTAGTCGAAGCGCTTCCTGGCGTCGTCGACGGCGTCGACGAGCGCAATGTGCACGTCGTCATGTACACGCGCCGCGTCCCGCGCCTTGAGCAGTGCGAGGGCGGCACCATTAAACCTGGTGTCGAAGAAGACGTGGGCGAGTTGCGGGAAGCGGCCGCTCGTCAACGAGGCCGTGTAGGCGTCGCCCTTGTGGGACGCGTAGCCGTGCGCAACTTGCCACGTGCCGAAGCCCCGGTCAGTAAACTCGAAGGCCGCCGCGACGGGGCAGCTCGGGAGCTGCAGGGCGACCTGCACCAGGGTCTCGGCCCGCGCGAAGGCGCCCGGTCGGGACGTCGCCTCGTGCACGTGGTCCGCTGAAAATCCTGAATTGTTGTCCCACGTCGCGTTCGTTCGGCGTTTGAGGGCCTCCACATTAGCTACGACGGTCGCGGCCTGGGCCGGGGAGACGGCCGTCAGCCCCAGCACCTCGGCGAGGCGCCGGACCTCGCCGCTCCGGTTCTCGAACATCGTTTCGTACCTCATGTCGTAGCACGCAACGCGCGCCCACTTCGCGTACTGCTGGAAGCGCGGCGCCACGTCGTGCGCGGCCGCGCTGGACCGTCGTTCGCGCGAGTGCAGCGCCTCCGGCCCGAAGCCCAAACAGCTCCCGAACATTTGCATCGACGAGAGGAGCACGTCCCTCAAATCGCGGTGCGACGTCACCACCACATGGACCTTGGGGAGGAGCCGCGGGACGAAGCGGTGCGTCTTCAGGAGGCACGGCGGCGTCCTTAAACACGCGTCGAATAAAGCGGAGTCGCCGTCCGCGTGGGCCGTGGACGGCTCTACACCCGTCGCCGCCTTGACCAGCTCCCGCAAGGCATTGAACTGCCACGTCGAGCCGCTCCGACTTAACCCCGCCACCAGCACCGTGAGGGCCGTCGCCGGCATATCCGTGGCGCAGCGCCGCGTCTCCACGAAGCGCGGTTGTCCCGCGAGCCGCGTCACGTTGGTCGGTCGGCGTGCCCGCCGCGTCCGCTGGAGCCGCGCGACCTCCGTGCGGAGTTTTGCAAGTTCGCTGTGAACCGTCGTGCGCGCCGCCAGCTCCGCGCGCAGCTTCGTTTGCGTAGCCGGGGGCGGCTGCGGCGTTGCCCGTTCGCCGGCCCGCGCGCTGCGTGCGCGTGCCGTCGCCAGTTCCGCGCGCAGCGTCGCGGCCTGCGTGTCCGGCGTCGGCTGCGGCGTTGTCCGCGGCGTCGGGCGGGGCGTCGCCGCCCGCAGCCTCGCGACGCGGTCGCGCAGCGCCGCAAGTTCCGCGTCCCGCGCTCTACGCTGCGTGTCGGGCGTGGGCTGCGGCGTCGCTAACGGCGGTCGTGGCGTGGGTCGCGGCGTCGGCGGCGGTGTCGGCGCCCACACCGCGAGCGACCGGAACACGACCCACGAGTTGCAGAGCAGCGCGCCGGCGGCCGCGCTCGCGAGCAGCCAGCACAGAAAGGCGCAGCGGCCGCCGCGCGGCCGGCGCTGCATCGCTGCTCCACCGCGCGGTCGAGGCATGCTTATTTAAGGTCCCCAGCCCCTAGGGCGGCGGCCGGCCGTCTTACTCCTCGATAGCGTCTTAAGGGCAGCCTCCGAGCAGTCTCATAACTCGTGCGGCTGCTCGTGCTGTACCGCTATGGTAAAATCAAGCGGCTCACCTTAACGGCGTGCGCTCTGCTTGCGCGGACACAGCAATTGCGCCATACCATTAATTTTTGGTGAGAAACCCGCGCAACATTTCTTCACGCCACCGACGCGTTCCACCGACGCGTTCATATATATTCACGTGATTTAACAATAGAAAGCTCGCCGGGGCCAAAGCATGGACCCGCGGAGCAATGGTCACCGCGGCGCGGCGTCGTCGTCCGAGCCCGACGCGTTGGCCCAGCCGCCGTCGTCCGCGGCCACGGACGGGACGCGGCGATTCCGCGCGGACTCCAAGAAGGCGACTAGGAGCTGCGTCGCCTCCTCGTCGGAGGACGCGTACCGCTCCTCCGTCCGGCGCCGCTGCCGCCGCGCGGCGCCGGCCGCCCGGCCCTCGGCGGCGACGTCGGCGCGGAGCCGCGCGCCGTCCGCGAGCACGGCGTCGATGGCGTTGGGCGTCGTGGTGGCGTCGAGCGCGGCCTTGGCCGTGACGAGCCACGCCCGCACCCGCCGCGCGGCCGCCGCGCCGACCGTCAAAGGCTCGTCGGCGGCGCGGCGCTTCCGGTCCGCGGCCTCGGCCTCGCGCCGCTGTGCCTCGAGCCGCCGTCGCCAGACCGCCTCCAGGTCCGCGATCTCCCGCCTCGACCGCTCGACGGTCGCCGGGCTCGCGTTTTCGAGCGGGTGGAAGACGCGCTTCCCGATGCTGGAGTCGCCCGTGAACTTCTTCGTGATGCGCATCGGGTCGCAGTTCAGCTTGGCGCTCAGGTAGCTCCGGAGCGTGGTCCCCGGCGCGGCGTCCAATAAGCCGCCGTTGAAGTCCCGAATGACGCGCTCGACGTAGGCCTCCTCCTCCGCGGTCCACTTGCCTCTTCGTAGAACGGAGGAGGCCATTCTTTGTGCGCTGGATAGCACGCCGCGGTGCTATAGCCAAAAGATCGGCAATTTTTGTAGCAGCGCTCCTGAGGGTCACGGATGCAACCTTCTGGCTCTGCAGTTAGTATGACCTCTAATGAAACGTTTCCACGTTGTGCTTGCGGCGTTGAGTTGGGTGGCCGATCGCAATCCTGTTGATGTCAAGTTGACAAATCGAGCCAAAACTAAAATCGCCCAAACGGGTTTTCGCTAGGTTCCGTACTAGTGGGGCTAGTCGCAATAAGTAGTCACGCACACGTGAGATAAGTCGGCTGGGGAACCGGGGCTTTGGAGGCTCTCCACCGGCGCAAGATCAACCTATAGCTCCAATTTGCAGTGAAACTTATGTCTAGAGGGGGAATTTGGTCACTCGCTGGGCGTCAGGGTCGGGGGGAACGTGCCCCACTTCCCGCGGCCGCAGACGTGCGGCGAGCCGCCGCTGACCGAGTTGTAGGTCGCGATCACGAGCTGCTGCGGCGGCGGCCGCTCCGGAGGGATGATGGGGCGCGACGCGCCCGGCCGCGGGATGCGGTAGGGGGACCCCTTCTCACCCGAAGTCGGCGGGCGCAAGTTCCGCGTCGGGGAGTCCCGGAGCCGCTCGAAGGTCTTGCCGTAGGACCGGCGCATCTTGTGGTGCGCCACGGGGTCGCGCTCGCGCACCCAGTTCCTGGGCGTGTCGTGCGCCAGGCTGGCCTTGTCGTTCGGCGGCAGGGGGTGCGAGTGCGAGGCGCGGGGGACGCTCCGCACCATGGGCACGGCCGTCAGCGCGCCGTGGCTCTCCGCGCTCGACTGCTGCCAGATATGAGAACCCTTGCTGTCCAGCTTGAGCTTGCTGGGCGAGCCGAAGACCGACTCCGCCTCCACGGCCGTCGGCGACGGCCCGTGCGCCGCCGGCATGATGCCGGTGCGCGGGTCGACGCCGTGGATCATGCCGAGGACCGGGTCCTTGGAGGCCGCGAGGACGGCGGTCGAATCCATTACGGGTTCCTTGCTGTGGGCTCCACAAAGCCTTTGCCTGGCTGGGCTCCGCTGGCGCTGTGACGGCGTCGAGCGTGCGGCCTCCCGGTCAAACGGGGCGTCTCCCGGTGCCTGCGGGGCAGCACTGGTGCCGCGCGGCGCTGGGAGAGCGTCACGCAGCGCCTCCCTATGTTTGAGCTATATTTTTTTCCATTTGTCGCGCGGGCGCGGTAGCTCTCGCCGTTCTTGTCTGTATCCGACTTGACGGGTGATAGATACCTCAAGGTGTTACCTTTTTTTTGCTTTTGTTTTTTTGGAGCTGCAGGAGCTGCAATATTGGGCAGTGCAGATACACACACGACCTGCAAGGTAGTTGGCCCATTGCAACCGACGCTCTGACGTCCTTAAGCTAGCGCGTCACATCCTTGAAGTCGTGCGAGCTCGTAGGCCCGCTGCAGCTCTAGGAGAGCATATTGCAATCATGGGCAAAATACTGCTCACGCGGCGGACAGCGATGTTGCTCTGCGCACACTTCGCCACAACGCGAGCGCTGCGACCAGTTATGCTGCTCTGCGCTCTCGTCGCCACTGCGCGAGCGCTGCGGCCGCCCGCAAAAATAGTAGTGCTCGACGGCTACACCGCCACCGCGGGCGTCTTCGAGGACCGCGAGACCGCGTGGCGGCCGGCGCTTCGGGACGGCGACGAATTGGTCGTGTATGACCGCACAGCGCCGAGCGACGTCGTCGGGCGTCTAGAGGGAGCGTCGGTCGCCGTGGTCAACAAAGTCCTGATCACCGACGCCGTGCTCAGCGCCGTCCCGTCGCTCGGCCTCATGAGCGTCACCGCCACAGGCGTGAACAACGTCGACCTCCGGGCCTGCGGCAAACGTGACGTCGCCGTCACGAACGTGCCGGCCTACTCCACGCCGAGCGTCGCGCAGCACGTGATGGCCTGCGCGCTCGACTTCACGAACAAGGTCCACGGACAGAGCGCGGCGGTGAAAGGCGGTGCGTGGTCGAATTCGCCGGACTTTTGCTGCTTTCCCGAGCGAACCGTGGAAATCGCGGGTAGCATCTTCGTCGTGGTCGGCGGCGGCGCCATTGGCGCAGCGGTGGCCGCCGCGGCGGGGGCGCTGGGCGCCGACGTGCGCGTGGTCTCGGCGCGCGACAGGCCGGCGCTCGATGCAGCCCTGGCGGAAGCTGATTTTCTTAGTTTACATGTCCCGCTCGCCGCCGAGACGGAGAACCTCGTCGATGCGGCCTTCCTGAACGCGTTGAAGCCGAGCTGCTGCTTTATTAATACGGCGCGGGGGCCTATTGTGGACGAAGACGCACTCCTCGCCGCGCTGAATAATGAAACGCTCGCCGCGGCGTACCTCGACGTCCTGGTCGAGGAGCCGCCGGGGAAGGACTCGCCAGGCGCGGCGCTGATTGCGCACCCGCGATGCGTCGTGACGCCGCACACGGCGTGGGCCACGGACCAGGCGCGGGGGCGGCTCGTCGATACCGCGTGCGCGTCCATCGCGGCGTTCCTGCGGGGCGACGAGCTCGCGCACCGCGTGGGAACTTAGTAACTTTATTGCACATTTAAAAAATCACTGGACGGCGCAGCCCCGCTCGACGGCTTCGAGTGACGTCTCGGCCGCGGCGCGGCGGCGGCCGAGTGCCTCTTGCAGTTGGTCGCGCGCCAGCCTGGCGTTGCGGGCGGCGGCGGGGAATTCGGAGAAGCGGGCCACGGTCTCCGCGAACAACGCGAACGCGCCCGCTTTACGGACGGCCACCGCGACGTTTATCCGCGCGCCGTCGTCGCGGAGGCCTTCGAGCCCTGCGAGGGCGCCCAGGGTCCAGCAGCCCGCCGCCCGCGCCGAATCGTCCGAAATTACGTTTAACGACGCGACGAGCAAGTGGCAGGAGTCGGCGGCGGTCGCCGCGGCGCCCTGGTCGGCGTGCGCCGCGTTGTAGAGCGCCAACGAAGCTAGCCCGACGAATCTCGCCGACGTGCCGTGGCGGCTTAGCGCGTCCATGATAGCGTCGACGGCCCGTGGCGCGCTCAGCCGGGCGGAGGTCTCTCGGTCCAGGAGCCGCGCGTGGCCGAGGATCCCGAGCCCGGCTCGCTGCACGGTCTCGTCGTCGGGGCACCGGCGCAGCGCCTCGAGGGCGCACGCGAGGCCTCCCAGCGCCACGAAGCGATCGACGAACACGTCACCGCGCGCGCACGCCGCCGCGCACGCTCGCAGCGCGGCCCCGTCGCAGTTCGCCCGTCGCAGCGCGCGGAGGAGCTCCGTCGCGACGACGGAGGCCACGCGCGCCGCGTCCGCCGAGGAGATGCGAGCCTTTGACGCGTAGTGCGCCTCCAGGCGCGCGGCGCCGCGTTTTGCGAATCGGGCGTCGGAGCCGTACTCCCGCAGCGCGCCGGCGAGCGCCTCCGCCGGCGCCGCGGCCACCACCGCCGCGTCCAGCGCGGCGCGCCCCTCCCGCCGCCACTCCTCGTCGTCGCCGCCGTCGTCGGTCGTTCGGGTCGTCGCGGTGGTGAGCGACGCGTCGTCGCTGTCGTCGCTCAGCGTCGACTCGGACTCGGAATCGGAGCTCGAGTAGTAAAAGCCGGGCACGCCATGGGGCGACCCATGGGGCGACGCCATGTGGAAACCGGCCACCGCCTCCAGAGCTGCCATGTCCTCGCGGGGCAGTAGCTCGCTGTCCGCTTTCGGCTGTCCGTTCGGCGCCCGCCGCTCGCTGGACGAGTCGTGTGCCTCGCTGACGGGCCGTTGGGCAGCAACAATGGGCAGCGCCAGCCGATGGATTGCGGGCGCGGGTATTTTACAATGTTGATCGAGGCTGCCCACACGCGCGACGTTCGTCGCAGATCGCCTGACCAGCTTCGCGCACGCGCAGAAGTTCACCATGGCGGCCCGGGTCATCCCCGTGACCGCTCCGGACAGCGACGGCGACGACCCGTCCACGCCCATCGAGCTGCCCTGCCGCTGCGACGCGCCGCTCAAAACAAGGACCGAGACGCCCTGCCCCGTGCACCAGGACATCACCTTCGACGCCGACGCGCTGGCCGCGGCCGCGGGCGGCGACGCGCGCCTCGACGCGATCACGTTCCGGAACCACTACGTCGCATCGATCACCGTAAGCCAAAAGCAGGGCGCGGCGTGGGTCGTGGTCCTGCGGGACCAGCAACTCATGCGCGACCCCCACTGCGAGGACGACGCCCAGGCGCCCGCGACGCTCGAGACGCGCCGCTTCGCGAAGGCGTTCGACCCGCACCTCTGCGGCACATACGCGGACGCCGCGGACGGGCTGCCCGGCGGCTCGCTCCGCATCCGGCTGACGCAGCCGTCGCCGGTCTGGGGCGCGTGGGAGCTGCGGGACGTCAAGTGCCTCATGCAGCGGGGCGAGCCTCCGACCCCCGCGGAGCGCCTCCTGCGGCGGCGGGACGAGCCCCCCCCGCGACGCGCGGTGTCGCCCCCCGGGGCGCCGCCCTATGTCCTAGCGCCGAGCATAAGTGAACTGTAATCCTCATTCGGGCGCCACCTTGGCGCCCATGGAGTCGTCCCGCATGAAGTTGATCTCGGACGGCGGCGCGTCGCCCGCGACCCTCGCTTTGAACGCCGCGACGGCCCCAATCACCTCAAAGTCCATCTCGTCGACAAAGGGCGGCACCCGCAACAAGATGTTCCCAAACACCACCAGCAACGGGCAGATCAGGACGATGGTCAAGACGACATACACGTTGTACCACGCGAGCGTGCCGTGTAAGACCGCCCGCGCGAAGCGATACGAGTTGCACAGGACCAAGGATTGCAAGGAGCGCACGATGAAGGACTCCGTCTCGACTCCCATGCGCCAATTCCTGGTGAGCCCTTTTTCGCCGAACAGGATGTAGAACGTGAACGCTGCCAGGAGCAGGATCACCGTGTTCAGCCCCGCCTCGACGTACCCGATGAGTTGGTGCCCACTCCCGAACCTACAGACCAGCGCCTCCGCGGCGTGCAGCGCCATGGCCAGGGCCCAGGTGCTGTCCTTGGGCACGATCAGCTCGTGTAAGACGTCGTCCTGGTACAGGCGCAAGTACAATTGGAAGGGGAAGTCGTCCTCCACTTCCGGTACTCCCGTTTTCACGACGAAAATGAACCTATCTCGTAAAGTCGCGTACCACCGCAGCGCCTTCGTCTCCTCCACAACACCGCCGGCGCGCTGCGTCGCGAGGTGCGACGCGTGCTGTAAAAAACGTTGGTTCGCGTGGACCGCGAGCCGCGCCGCCACGTACAATATAAGGAAGTAGAGCACCATGCCCAGGAACAGGGCCACGTGGGCCACGTGCACGACGTGGTCCAATTGGGAATGCGTCTGCGGGAACCACTTCGAGTCCTTGGTCCGGCGCGCCACGGCGTGGGAGACCTCGAACGCGTGCGCCACGAAGAGCGCGAAACTGATGAACCCGAGCACCGCCAGCTCGGCCTCGCCCCGATGAACGAGTTCCTCCACGTAGTTGCGCCGCTTCCCGATGCCGTGCTCGATGTGTTTTAGTTCGGCGGCGTGCTTTCGATTGGCGCGCGCGGCGCGCGTCTCCTTCAAGTTCCGTCGAGAGGTTTCATACGCGGGCCGCTCGCGCCGGTGGAGGAGCATGCCGATCTTGTCTTGGATCTCACTCTCTTTGTGCGCGTCGATGGACAGCGGCGTCAGTTTATGCGACTTCTGGTGCATGACGTGGATGACCTTCTCGAATAGAAGTGTCGTGGCCATCAGGAACAGCGCGCAGATCGAGTCCACATAATAGTACTCGCGGTCGCCGTGGGCGCCTGCATTATCTTCCTCGAACCAGGCCTCCATACAACCATGACTCGCACAAACGTGGCAGGCCTCCTCGCAGTAGTGGAGCGTGAACGTGTGGCGCGCGCAACTTTCCTCGCAGGCGTGCGCGAGCGCCGAGCAGGGGTAGTGGCGGTCGTGGCAGGTCTCGTCCGCGTGGTCGTCCGTGGCGGCGCTCAGCTCCCGGTGGTAGGGGGCGCTCGCACCGGCCGCCGCCGTGAGGGCCAGGCCGTGGCGGATCTTCATGGCTTGTAATATGCCGTGTCGACAGGCGTCTGGGCTGCCTGTTGGTACAGGCTGCCCCTAGGATCTGATTGTATGCTCACGGACGGTCAAATATGCAGCGCGGTATGGACTACAGGTGTGTACAATGTCTGCGACAACGTGTGCTACGTATGCTACGATGTGGGCGCACGAACGTTAAAAGCGTAAAAGCGCTGTGGCCAGCGCGCGGTTTGCGCTGAGACCCGCACGCGGTCCGGACCGTCCTGACGGGTCAGGCGGGGAGGCCTCTCGGGGGGAGCGGAGTCCGAAGTGGCATCTGCGCGTCACCCTCCACGCCATCGTGCACGCGGGTCCCACTTCGCGCGCCGCGCGAACCTCGACAGATCAAACCACACAAGCTTACTTCAACACGCGATCCCCGAGCTCGTCCCAGGCCCCCGAGCGTTGCTTTTCGAGCGTGAAGATCACCTCGCCGTC
>Ga0114994_10002033_pt1 | contig 14698 bp, 7 predicted proteins | sample ArcticOcean_MG_C_9_FD_87043 | JGI IMG/M metagenome (GOLD analysis project Ga0114994, IMG submission 87043) | Marine microbial communities from western Arctic Ocean - ArcticOcean_MG_CB2_152 | ecosystem: Environmental > Aquatic > Marine > Oceanic | place: Arctic Ocean: Canada Basin | collected... | reverse complement strand
GTCCGCCCCCTGCAGCCACGCGCGCCAGCGCCGCGACGTGCGCTCCAATCGCAAAGCCTCGGCGACCGTCAAGGAGTGCAAGCAGGGCGCGATCCAGCCGGGACAGCTCGTCGGCGGCAGGCACAGCGGCGCCCTTATTAGAGCTTCTACCTCCTTGGCCGGCGTGGGCGGCGGGGCCGCGATCTCGACCGGTGGCATCGATGCTGTTACAGCGTGTCCGTGTCGATGCGCGGCGGCGGCGGCGGCAAGAACGATTGCTCTTGCACAGTTTCTCTTGTCCCAGCCGTAATCGGTCGCGTACTGGCGCACGCCTCAGCAGTAACAAATGCCCTACAGCTGCGACGCTCTGCTTGCGGCACCCAGCGGACCGCGGAGCACTGAGCTCTCGATTTTGATTTTGCCGGGTTTTCAGCCCGTAAAACCCGTACATGTCGCGAACCCGCGGGTTTTTCAAAAGTCAAATCGACATCTAAAAATCGACAGGAGGAGCCTCGTTGTGACGCATCAATCACCAGTGGTCCACAGGCTCGCGCCAGAGTCTTGCGTAGCTCTAAAAAAAGCGGAACGCCGCAGAATTGTCCGTGTGACTGCATTGTTGGTCAGAGCTAAGACCCGCGCGGCACGCGGAATACGTGACGCATCAAATCAAGACCCGCGCAACCACAAAGCCAAAAGACAAAGCCAAACGATGATCATCCGCAGCGAGGCCCCCGCCGGCTCGCACGACCTCGACAACGTCACGTACAACCTGGCCGTCATCGTCGCGTTACTGGCCGCGGGGTCCGTGCTGCTCTTCCGCGTGAAAGTGGGCGCGCCTAACAGCAAGAAACGACAACGGCCCTCGGTCACGCTGCGCGGCTGGGGCGTCCCTTTGAAACGAATAAAGAGCGCGCTCCGGGAGCTCGAGCGGAAGACCTTCCACCTGTGCGGGTTGTTGGTCCCGCTCGTCCACCTCGCGCTGTTGGAAACAGGTTTCCGGCAGCGCACGTGCATTGAGATAGCGTGGGCCATCACGGTGGTGGGCTGGAGCGCCGACCTGGCGCGGCTGCACGTGCCGGTCGTGGCGCGGCACTGGCCCCTGCGAAGTTTACTCCGGGACCACGAGCGCGAGGGGCTCACGGGCGGGTGCTACTTTAGCCTGGGCTGCACGCTGGCCATGACCGTGTCGCCGCCGGACGTGTCGAGCTGCGCGATCATCTTTCTAGTTTTAGGAGATATGGCCGCCGCCCTAATCGGCGTGTCGTTCGGCAACGAGATCGCCTCCCTCAAGTTGGGCCGGGAGGGCAAGAAGAGCGTGGAGGGCTCCTTGGCCATGTTCGTCGTCTGCTTCCTCGTGACGCTGGTCTTCTTCTGGGACGTGCAGCTCGCGGAGTACGTGGCCGTCGTGGCCGCGGCGACGGCGACGCTGACGGAGCTCTACGAGCCGCTGCTGCTGGACGATAATTTGACGATCCCGTTCTTCAGCGCGCTCGCGCTCCAGGTCGCGCTCTACCGCGTGCGCTGCCCGCCGTGCGCGAACGTGCGCGAGGCGCGGTGTTACGTCTTCTAGCGAGGGTCGAATTAATAAGTGTGTAGTAGTTGGCACATAGGTTACTTGCGGGCGGCCCTCACTTCGCGGCCACGGGCGGCGGGACCGGCGGCTCCACCGGCACGTCCAGGCCGCTCTCCGTGCCCTTGATGAGGTTGACGAGGAAGGACTCCGTGACGCGCGTCACGTTGACGATCTCCGTGCGGTCCATCTGGTCCACGGGCAGCTCCGTCATCTCCGACAATTGCTCCGTGAACTTTTCCAAGTGCTCCTGCAAATTCTCGAAGAGCTCCTTCATCTTGGCCTTGTCCTGCGCGACCAGATAGTAGCCGAAGACGTACGTGTACTTCAAGACCCGCCGGCAGTCGATGACCATCTCGTTGGCCGCCTTGAGGAATTGGACGTCGATCCACGAGCCCGACGTCGTCTCCTGCAACTCCATCATGCGCTTCTCCGTCTGTTCGAGCTGCTTCACGGCGAACTTCTGGGCCTGGTCGTGCCCGGCATAACGCTTGTAGTAGTGCAAATAACGGTCGAGCTCCCGTTTCGCTTTGGCCGCGTCGCTCCCGTCGTCCTCATTGTCCGCGTTGGGGTCGAACTTGTTGCACTTGTAGAAGCCGCCAGTGGTGGCCCCGTGCTCCGTCCAGTCGCCCATGCACATCCAGCAGAACTCGTACTTGCACTGGGAGCAGCTCATGTGGTTGCAGCCCTGGTTTTTTTCAATTCTAGTGGTGCACTTGGGGCAGCGCTTCGTGTTGGCTAAAATCCAGTTGGCCGTTTCGCTTTCGTTCTGGCACTTCTCGTCCCACTCGGCCATGACGGGGCAGCTCGCGGGCTGGTGGGCCTCTTCCCCGCACCGGACGCAGAAGGCGGCGCCGCACCCGCCCTGGGAGACCTGGCACTTGACGCTTGAGACGCTACTCCCGCTCCGCACGACCTTCGAGCAGCCCACGCCGGGGCACCACCGCAGATCCTTGGAGAAGCTCACGAAGTTCTCCAGTCTGAACCGTCGTAGTCTCTCAAAGCGTTCTTTTTCCAACATCTGCTCCCAGAGCTTCAGCGGCACGGCAGTAGAGCACTCCTGCTCGGGGCACGGCGCGAGGACGCAACTACTCCCTTCTTGGACCGCGTTGTCCAGGTAGCCCGAGTAGCACTCGTCACAAAAAGAGTGGCCGCAGGGCGCCGCCCGCGCCTTGTCCGCCGGGACCTCGTCAAAACAAATGCGGCACGTGACCGTGCCCGCGGCCGCGGGCAGCGTCACCGAGCTGCGCTCGCCGTCGGGCCAGGTCCACTTCTCGAGGCCGGCTGCCTTCCGCAGCTTCTCGCCGTCGGCCCAGTACTGTTCTGTCAATCGCTCGGGCGACCAGCCCTTCTGGCGCAGCAGGACCTCGGCGCAGTCGCGCGGCACATCTAGTAATTCGGAGATCTGCCGCACCTTGGCGAGCATCATCTTGGCGACCTCGTCGGCGCCCATGAGCACGCTCGCGCCGTCCTCGACGCGCGCGGGGCCCGCGTCGTCTTCCCTTGCTTTCTTCGCGCCGGGGCTCTCGGCCATGGCCGCGTCGCCCCAGCCGTCGCCGCCGTCCTCCTCGTCGGAGTAGACGTACTGCTCGTCCTCGGAGTCGGACATCTTAAAAAGGGCCGCGGGCCTTTTGTCGTGCCGCGGGCGCTTCTACCGCGGTGAGGAGTTGCGGGCGGCGGCCTGAGGCGGCGGGCGGCTCGCTGGGTGGCTCCGAGAACGGTACCGACCCGTGGCGTTGATGCGGCTAAAAGAGCCGAGGCGCGACGCGCAGAGCTTCTCGCGCGCTTAAATAGCGTTGGTGGCTCCCAGTGAACGGTGAGGCGGCTGGTTGGGTCTCGTCGGCGGCGCAGGAGCTGGCTCCGGCACGGTCGAGAGACGACTGCTCGAGGAGCTTAAAAAGCCTTTAAAGAGCGTGGCTTTGTTTGCTTTGTTTCGACGACTCTTGTTGCCTTTGGGGTGGTCCTGACGAGAGGACTCTCTGGGTTGGTTCCGGCTTCAGAAGCCTTACTTTAGCCCCGTCTTGTACGTCCCGCCGCGGTCCCGCGGGACGCAGGGGTCGCACCAACCACGCCATCGACGCGACGCGTGCCTTGTAGCTACGATGCAGACGGCAAAAAAACTACTATACTTTATGAAGACTCGCTAGGAATGGCACACTGGCTTCATCGCCTCTGCCCGCACCTTTGACAGGTCAGTTTTCGCGTCGCGCTCCGGATCGACCTCGCCGATGATCGCGATGTTGTCGCCTCGGATGATGTACAGACCCAGCACGACCTGCTCGACGCCCGCGTCCATGCTGTAGACGCGCTCGTGGCACTCCTCCAGGATCACGTTCGTCACCTGGTCGTAGCCGCGCAGCGTGCCCACGATGTTGCGGCCGTCGCAGGTGATGACGCTGATCGGCTTGCCGATCATCTCCTTGAGCGCGGAGGCCATATTTATGCGGCGCCGGCGCCGCGGCGCGTGCGCCTGGGGCCTGTGCTCCTGCCCCTGTGCCTGTGGCTCAGCCGCTCTGCTGGTTGCCGCGCGCTAGCGAACGCTTTGACGGTTGCGACGCACGTGGAGCGATATGTGCTGCGCAAGCTGTCTGCAGCGAGCAGTTGCACCACTGTGAGCACGGGCAACGCCGCGCGCGACGGTCCGCGCGGGTTTGAAAAACCCGTATACCTTTTCGGGACGCGACATGCATCTGTTTGAGTATCGCTCAGTTGGATACTGGCCCAAAGAGATCAATGCGACGACTACTGGGGGGCGAAAAAGGTAAAAAGATTTATCCGCGCCGTGCGCACGGCGCCACCGTGGTGATCGCGCTGGTGGAATGCTCCCAATTCGTGGCCCTGAGTTCTCCCTGAGGTCGCTTATGGTCGGTACTAGACATGGGCAATCGCCTGAAAGGCATGCGCCGTGGTTTCCATCATCAGATACTTATTGGCAAGTCCTTGGCCATTGATCTGGCTCAAGCCTGATTTGCTAATGTATTCGATCTAGAGCTCCCTGGAGAGCTTCAAGCGCCGGCGTATGTGGTGCTGGTGATTACCCACCATCAGACCTACCCGAAACGAAGCTCAGGGGCCGATCTGCACCCCAAAAAAGTGTTTTATTTGGGCTCGACAGCACCCGCTAACGTCAATTACGCCAATTACTCGAGGGCCCCCAGGAAGCGTTTTAGCGGTCTCGTTGGGTCCCATACTACCCCACCTATAGTGGAAATGAAGTATATGACTTCGGCACGACGAGAAGGGTACTCTGGGCTGCCCGTGCTCGGGTCTGAATATTATTGATCTGGACCTCGCGCAGGTCGGTCGACGATGAAACAAACGATCGCGCCAAGGTCCATGGTGATGGTACCGGCCCTGGTAGTCCCAGGTCTAGGTCTTGTGCCCGAATTAAAGAGATAGAGGGGTCGCGGAGTCAACGAACCGCGCGGAGCTAACGGTTCCATAAATCTAATGTAGGAGTCGTTCGGGTGGTTCGGATGGACCGTCCCAGAACCGAAGCGCCTCAAACGCAAGTTTATTTTATAAAACACGGGACTGGGGCCTTTCCCGCGCTCCGTCTACGCACCGTCAATGCTGGGGAACGCGCAAGTCGGTCGATCGTGAATAGAACAACGGCGTCATGGTCCATCGGGATAGTGACGTCGCTGATACTCTCTGGGTCAACTTATTTGCTCGGCTTTGTATATCGCCCCGCGGCCCGGCGGAGTCTGGGAGCCGCGAGAATGTGTTCTCCGGCCGTTTTGAGTGAACAGTTGGTCTCGGTGAACGACTATGGTGCCAACTGGATTGTGGAGCTCGCTGTCACTATGCCTCCCCGTGAACCTGCGTCTATCGGGCGCCTTCGGGCTTCGGCAGCCGCGGGAATTCGGAAGCGATCCATTGCGGATAGCTATCTTGTTAGAAATCCGGTGGGCGAATATCAAGTACGTTGCGTGCGTCGGCGTGCGGGTGAAAACCCGTCTCAATTCCGAGGCTCTGGCAAAAAAGTTACACTTTCATCTAAGAAATCCACGCGCCGCCTGCGCCGCGCACGACGCCGACGAATCCCGCCCAGCCGTTTGCGCGCGACGGCGTGCGGACGTCCCCCGATGAGTGGCCGCGGTCGCGGTCAAACTACTAAGTGGAGATATACTACTACCCATACCTACTTAGCCAGGAGAAGAAGCAATCCGCAACGCCGCCCCGTCCCGCTGCACGGCCTCGTGCACGTCCCCCAGCGCCGACACGCCCGTGGCCGACGCGCGCGTCGCCCAGGCGCCGAGGCAGCGTAGCACGTCTAACCAGGCGCGCTGCTCCCGCGCGCGCCGGGTGTCGAGGGAATCGCCCCCGTAGTCGCCGTCGCAGAGCTGCGCGACGTACGCCGCCCGTAGAGCGGGCGACGCTTCCACGTCCTCCCCGACGTCGAGCGCGTCGGGTAGGGGCAGCCGCGCGTGGCCGCACGCCGCCAAACAATGGTGCCAGGCGCAGGACGGCCGGAGGACCGGCGCCAGTTCCAGGCCCGCCCGCAGCACCGCGCCCGCGCGCGTCTCGCCCTCGGCCAGGCGCGGCTCAACGAAGAGCAGGCGCTTCAGGGCGCGGAGCTCGTCGAGCGCGTCCTTGAGTTCGGCCGCCGCGGTCGCCTCGTCGGCCAGGAGCTGCGCGCCGGGGCGCTTTCTCGGCAATGTGACACCAGTCTCCGGCGCGTAGTCCGCGAGCGCATCACACAGAGCGTCGATGTCGCGCGCCACGACGAGCCGCCCGCCGCCGGCCAGCGGCCGGCGCAGGCAGACGTGGGCGCAGGTCTGCCGCGCGACGCGGGCAGCGAGCGCCGGGACCGCCGCGCGCGCCGCGGGCGAGTCCTGGTTCGGCTGGAGCTTGGGCCAGGCCGGGAGAAAGGCCAAATAACCCGCCCGGATCGCATTTAGCGACGACAGCAGCCGCACGACGCAGGGCGACGCGCCGAGCGGCGCGCCCTTTGACGCATCCCTCGCTTCCGAGTAGTCCTCCTCGACGTCGGCGTTCGCCAGGTGGGCGCAGCACGCGTAGGCCGCCGCGTCGACGCCGCGGAACGCGACGCGCTCGCAGACCGCGTCCAGGGCGTCGAGGCCCGGTAATAAAGCGTCCGTTGTTCTCAACGTGGCGACGCCCTTCCTTAGCACGGCGCACGCTCCGGCCGTTCGCGCGTCGAACTCCTCGCGCACTGACGCGCGCCACTCGGCCCGCGGCACCGTCAAAGCCTCCGTGGGCGCCGTGGACGCGTAGGCCTCGGTCACAGCTCTCGATAATTTCCCGAAGGCCTTGGCGTCGCGCCCCGCCGGCACGTTCCGCAGCGCGCGCGTCGCGCGCTCGGCGAAGTCCGTACACGCGCCGGCGATCTCGCGGCACACCGCGTCCTCCAGCGCACTGTCGTCCACGCGCCTTAACTCGTCTCGGCCGATGGCCAAGAGCTTGTCCACGTCCGTGTGCGTGGGCACGGCCGCGTCGTAGCCCGCCTGTTCGGGATATATGAAGTGGACGGGCCCCAGCAGCCGCGCGCGGCACTGGGCTAGGTACTGGGCCTCGAGCGGCCCGAGCGCCTCGCCCAGGCTCTCCACGGAAGACACCGCTTCGACGGCCGCATCTGTCGGGAGCTCGACGTTCAAGGGTTCGCGGTTGGGCCCGCGCGCGGCGCGCTTCGCCCTTGATACGGCGCCGGGCTCGAAGTCGCGGCCACATAGCGCCTGGGCAGCGTTCTCCGTCTCCCAGGACTCGGCGAACTCGGGGGAGGGGCCGTACGTCCGACCGACACTCGCCCGACAGTGCGTGCGCGTGAGGCCCATCTCGAGCCGGTTGCCCACGGTCACGTCGTCCACCGGCCCCGGTTCTAAGGACGCAGCCGCGGCCAGCGCGTCCGTCATCGCGGCGTCGACGCCCGTGTCCTCGACGCCGAAGGCCGAGGCCGCGTGGTGGTCCGCCACGACTGCAAATTGCGCCTCGAAGAGCGCCACGAAGGACTTCGGCGGGGCCGCCGTAGCGGCACCTCCCAAATAGTCGCCGTCGGGCGGTAGTAGGGCCAGGGGCAGCATGCCCTCGTCGTTCAAAGGATCGATGGTCAACGAGGGGTACTCATCAAATAATCGTTGGTGGGCCGCCTGAGACTCATCGTGGTCCGTAATGGCGGCGAAGGGCTCCGCGGCCGCAGCTAGAAAAGCCCTTCTCACAACGGGGTAGTGGTCCGCCAGGGCCCCGGCGACGGCGTCCGCGGCCCGCTTCGCGGAGAGCCCTACTACACTATCCTTGATGGTGCTGCCCGTCTTCTTCAGAGCTTTGGTGGCGGCCGCCGCCAGAGCTTCGGTCCGCTCGTCCAGTCGGTCCAGATGTTCCTGGGTCTTGTCGATGAGGTCCGTCGTGCGCTCCGTGGCCTTGTTGATGATGGACTTCGTGCGGCCGAGCAGCGTGTCCTCGGTCGCCTCCGCTTCAGGTTTAGCGTCCTCTTCGTCGGAAGAACTCTCGTCCTCTTCCTCCTCCACCGGAACCTCTTCGTCCTTGCGAAGGGCCTCGACGAGCGCCCCGCGCACGGCCTCGGCCACTTCACTGGCGTATCGCGCTCGGAGTGAGGTCTTTCCCTTAAAAGCCCCAGCCTTGACGGCCGCGTCGTGCAACGTCTCGGCGCCGGCCGCGACGTCGACGCGCCGCTTCCGGAGGGCCGTCTCCAACAGCGCGACGCGCTGCGAGCTCGAGCGGAGCGCCGCGGCCCAGTGGCGCGCGTGGACCTGGGCCGCATCTTTTGCAAACGGGGCCGTTAATGGCTCTGCGTCCGCGTCCTCGCGCGGGTCGCGGCCGGCGAGGGCCGCAGCCGTGCACGTCTGCGCTGCGTCGGCTAAGCGTTTCAGCGCGCGGTCGACGGCCTCTTCCAAACGTCCGAGCTCCGCGGCCACGGCCAGCGCGGCCCCGGCCCGGGACATGTTTAAAGTTGTCAGCGCCTCGTCGAGCGCGACGTCCGCGCTCCCCTCGAGCTCCTCCCGCGCCTGTAATGCTGCGTCCCGGGCCCCGCGGCACACGTCAATCACGTCGAGCGAGGCCGCATTTTGGCCGTCGCGCGCGGGCGGGTCCACTAGCGTCTCGATCTCGTTCACGAGCGCCGCGCGCGCGGCCAGGTCCTCGGGGCCCGATAAACCGCGCTTCTCCTCCAGGCGGCGCAGGGCAAAGCGGCAGCGCTGGGCCCGCCTCAGGATCTCGTTGGCCTCGAACACGAGCCGCAAGCGCCGCGTCTTTCTTTCACAGGAATCGTAGGGCTTCGTCAGCTTGCGCGTCATGGCCCGCGTCTTCCGCTTCGCGTCCCGCGCGGCCAGGGCCACGGCCTCGACGTCGCCGCGCAGGGCCCGTAGACCCCGGCTCGAGCGCAGCAACGCCTCACGCGACTCCTCGACGTGGTCCTCGATGTGCGTCTGCAGCTGGACCTTGTAGGCCTTGATGGCGTCGACCGCGCCAACGGCTGCGGACGGCGAGGTGTCGTCCAGCGACCGCTGCTTGTCCCGCTGGATGATCTCGTCCGCGAAGGCGCCGGCGTCGAAGCCCTCGTCCACGAGCCGGCCGTACGTGGCGTCGCCGGCCGCGCGCGCCAGGAACTCCCGGGCGCGCTGGTGGGCGGCGCCCACCTCGGCGGCCATGATGGCGTTCTTTTGAGCTCCAGGGACTGAGAGCGTCCGACCCGACGACGAGGCGCGGCTGCAGGCGTGCTGTTGCGACCTGTCTCAGCGGTGCGGTCACCCACTGTATACACGTTAATCTGCCGCGTGGGCGTGCGAAGAGCGGTGGTGTTGGACGTCGGCTGGAAGTCGACAAAACCCGTACAAGTCACGGGTTTTTCGACCGGTGATTTTGTACTTTTGCACAGCTGCGTCCACGTTAGGGCAGCCAAAGGCCAACCTCGCACGGAATTCGCATCGGCTGCCGTGCGTACAGCCTCGGCGCGAGTGTTCGGGCTGCCTCTGCTAGAGCTTGGCTCACCAGCAAGCCGCGACTCACTCTCAAGTCCTACGAGCACGATGGCACGCGTCGTCGAGTTCGAGGTGATCAAAGGCCTACCCGTGTCGCCGGTGCGACCGATCGCCGCGGACAAGCCGCCGGCGCCGCCGGCCGACGAGGCGAAGCCGGCCGTTGTGGTCAACCGGGGGCTGCCCGGCCCCGGCGTCCTGCCGACGCCGGCCGCCGCGGAATACAAACCAGCGAAGGTCGACCGGGGACGGGTCCAGATGGCCAAGGGCGCGGCGTCGAAGGCCGCGCCGGCGACCAGAGCAGCGACCGTGCGGGGCGAGGAGATCAAGGGCGCCACGAGCTCCGCGGGCCCGAGCTTCCAGCGGGGCCCGCGGCGAAAACCGTTGCGGGGCGGCGGGACCGTGTCCGCGCTGGCGCTACCTACGGCCTCGCTCTCCCACCAATCCAACGTACCGCCAGGCCCCGCGGGTGACTATGCGCTGCCGACGGCCGAGGACATCGCACTTGCATCGGCGCGTGGCGCGGGAGATCGCGGGAAGTCGCGCGATGCCGAGGTCGAGGCGGTCCGCGCCCGCGTCGCGGCGACGCGGCTGAAGGCGCTCCAGTCGGCCTCGGGCCAGCTCACGCCACGCATCGTGCATCGTCCGACCACGCCGAAGGAGATCGCCATCGCACGCGGCGGCAACGTGAGCGCGCTGATTTCGGACGACTCGGACGACTCGGACGTCGGGGACCAGGACGACCAGGCGGGCGGGTAGTGCGCTCTAGTAAGTACCGTTAGTCATTATCTACACAGCTGCACGCCGGGGAACTACACAACCCCCAGTTGCACGAAGTCGTTCAGCTTGAGCGCGGCGCCGCCGCGCGAGTCCACCTCGACGCGGCGCGCCGACCACTCGAGGATCTTCTCCTCGATCGTGTCTTTCACGATGAGCCTCACGACCTTGCACGTCTTCTTCTGACCGATGCGCGAGATGCGGCCCGCGGCCTGACGTTCGATGCCCGGCTGGAGCGCGGGTTCTAATAAGACCGCCGTCGACGCGCTCGTTAACGTGAGGCCCGCCGCGCCGCCGCCGCCCTGGCCCGACGCGCCGCCGTAGAAAGGGATCAGCAACACCGTTGCGTCCTTGAAGCGCTTCAAGGCCTCGCGCTTGGCGTCCGCCGAGCCACCTAAGGACACCGCATCAATGTCGTGCGCCTCGAGGGCACTTGCCGCTAACTTGAGCAGACGGGTCCAAGCCGAGAACACGACGACCTTCTCCTTCTTCTTCTTTGCGGCGGCGCAGCGCGTCACGAGCGCCGATAATTTCGTGCCCCACTCGCCTGCCGCGGCCGCCTCCGCGACGTCCGAGCTCGGCGCGTCCTCGGCGGCCTTCTTGTCCTTGTCGTCGACGGGCCGCACCGAGCACGCCAGTAAGAGCTCGTTCGACATGGACTTCTTGCAGATGGGGCACGAGTGCTCGCGGCGCACCCACTCGCCGACGCACTCGTAGCAGCCCCAGTGGCCGCACGGCGCCACGCACCACTGCGAGTCGACCGTACGCTCGTCCAGACAAATGGGGCACTGGTGGACCTCGGCGTCGTTGTCGTCGTCATCGTCCTCTTCCACCGCGTCGGCGGCCGCCTTGTCCTTCTCCTTCTCGGCGTTGGCCATTTCGCGTGTTAAGTAGTTCAACGACGACTGCCGATCCCTCAACTCACTTTTCTTCTTGTCCTCGAGCTTGCGCCCCGCTTCTTGGGCCCCGGCCTTGCCGCAGCGAGAGAAAAGTTTCCGCGCCGTGGCCTCTAATCTTTGGGCGTAGTGCTGATCGCGCTTTGCCCCGGGCGCCGTCTCCTCGTCACTAGCTTCGCTCTCCTCGTCGTCATCACTATCGTCGTCGTCGCTGCCGGCGTCCTTCGCGGCGCGGAGGGCCTTGCTCACCTTGCTCCAGTTAGCCTTGAGTTTTTGGAGCATCGCGTCGATCGCCTTCGTGGCTGCGGCGTCGTCGAGGCTCGCGCGGAGCTCGACCGCGTCGGCGCGGAACGTCGCCTCCTTGCCATCACCGAACGTGATCATATTAATAGCCTTGGCGCGCAAGAAGACGGTGGCCGCGGTGGCCAGCTCCTTTTCGCTTTTTGTCGCGAGCTTCTGGAGCACTTGGTCCATACTTAAAGCATTGCCCTCGTCGTCGAGCACGCCGTCCGACGCGGCGGCCGTCCGCTGCGTGTTGACGGTCGCGGGGTGGCAGACCGTCTGGCGCAGTCGCGTCAGGTCGCCGTTCAGCCGCCCGATGGCTTTTGCCGCACCGCGGCCCGCGCGCCGCCGGTTCCCCTGGTCGTCGTTGCCGCCGCGCGAGCGCTCGAAGGCCCGGTACGACTTCCGCAACTGGTCCAGCGCGACGCGCACGGCGGCACGCTCTGCGGGCGCCGCGACGAGCGTCTCCGTCTCCCAGATCAGGGGCGGTAACTTGGTCTGCGCCTTGATGCCAGGCTTCTCCTTGCCTCTGCGCAGCATGAGACCCCTCAATAAATTGGGCATGCGCTCGCAGCCGACCGCGAACGTGTTGCGCCACTTGAGCGGGTTGCGGTAGAGCTGATCAAACACGTACTTGTCCGTGAAGGGCGCGACGCCCAGGAACGCGAGCAGACCCTGGATCTCGTCGGCGCTCTTAGTAATAGGTGTGCCCGTGACGACCCAGGCGTGGCGGCGCATTAAAGAACTGCACATCATCGCCGCCTTGGACGTCGTCTGCGCGACGATCTGCGCCTCGTCCAGCACGACGCGCCAGAAGCCGAGCGCGCCCAGTGGCGTGGACATGGGCAGGCCGTCGTGGCTTTCGTCCCAGCGCACTTTCCGCAACTCATCGCGGAGCGTCTCAAAGGAGCAGAGCACGATGTCGCACGACGCGAGGTCCGCGTCGCCGTCGGCAAATAAACTGGGCACGCGCGCCATGACCTCGTGGTCTCCAGTAGAGTCGTCGTCGACCAGGTCGTCGTCGCTGCCGCGGTCCTTCTTTGCCGAGGCGGAGAGCCCTAAATAGGTGGAGAACGTGAGCGCGCCCGGCCGCGTGTGCTTTTCGATCTCCTGCTCCCACTGCGGCAAGAGGGCAGCGGGACACACCAAGAGCGTGGCCTTGCAGGGCACCGGCTCGTCGGTCCGCGCGGGTAGCTTCTCGACGGCCCAGCCCTCGAGCGCCGGGTTCGAGAGCACGAGCCCTAAGACCTGGATCGACTTGCCGAGCCTGACGTCGTCGCAGAGCATGCCGCCGCAGGTTGCCGCCACGGGCGCGGGGAAGAAAGAGCGCGACACCGTGCCCGATAGCCGGTGCAGGTACCAGACCGAGCCGTCGTCAGACACCTGTTGTGTCCAGGCCGGGTGCAGCGAGAGGTGGTCGGGCGCCGTCTCGCGGCGCATCATCCAGCCGACGCCGCGGTCCTGGTACGGCAACAGCAGCGACTGCATGGCGCCGTGGCACGCCCGCGACGCGCCCTGGCCGTCGGCGCACGGCGAGCCGTCGTCGTCGGTGGTCGCGGCCGCGAGGAACGCCTCGATCGAGTCCTTGAACTCCGTAGACTTCTCGCGCGGCACGACGCCGAGGAAGCGGTTGAGCGACAGGTTGCAGTCGTCGGGCCCCGGGCGGCACAACGCCCCCATGCGGTACTCGGGCGCTTGCCACGCGGTGCGCTGGTTGGCGTCGTCGTGTTCGGGGAAGGCCTCGGGGTAGCGGAACACGATCGACTTCACAAATTTAGAAAAGTCCTTCTCGGGCGATGACCTGACGGCGTCGCCGCGCAGGGCCTCGTCGTGGTGTTCATCGGTGCCCCACGCATGCTGCCTATCCAGATCCTGGTCGAAGACAAAATTTCCGTTCCAGCCCTTGTCGGTAATAAATATCTCCATGGCGACCCCGCTGCCGCGCCGGGTCACGCGGCCCTTGCGTAGCATTTTTTTGTCTCTTCGGTAGTCGCTGCTGCACGCCCCTAGCTCTCGGAGCTTCGTGTAAAGGCTGCCAAACGTGTAGTCCTCGGACGTCCTCCTGAACGCATAGACTCGGTCCTCGCTGTCATACACGCAAAAGGCTCGGAAGCTGGTAGCATAAGAATAACCCGGGCTGCCGTACGGAGGGTAGGTCGATAGCCGCGCCGATAGCGGCTCCGACGGCTGGCGGTTCGTCCACTCCAAATTCGGCACAACCATGGTCGCGAGCGGGATCTCTCCCTCGATCGGGCGACCGACTTCGTCCTCCTCCAGCGGACGGCCGTAAGATTCGGTCTTGCGCGGGACGACGCGGACGGGCCAGGCCTCGTCCGGGCGCAGCCGCGTCCCGTCTAATCGGTTCTCCGCGTCGCGCAGCAGCGGGTACGGCAGGCCGTCGGCGCCGATCGCGTTCGGGCCCTGCCGCGCGGGCTTGAAGTCGCGTCTAGTGTTCTCTTGGGCCTTGGCGACCGCGGCGAGCGCCTCGGGCCGCAGCCGCGAGGAGCGCCGGGCCGTCGGCGGCTTCGCGGCCGGTGCTGGTGCTGCGGCCGGCGCCGGCTCCGCCTGGCGGCGCCGCTTCGGAGGGGCTTTCTTCTCTGCGGCCGGCGCTTTGCGGCTCGGCTTCTTCTTGGGCGCGGCGGCCGGCTTCTTGGGCACCGAGGTCTTCTTCGAGCGCGCTGGAGCCGCAGCCGGTTTCTTCTGGCGCGTAGGCGCCGGGGCGGCCGCCGGCGCCTTCCTACCACTGGGTTTCTTGCGCGCCGGTGCGGCAGCCGGCGCGGCCTGACGCTTCTTAGCCATGTCTAGAGATGTCAGAGCCGCAGCTAGCGCTGTTATCCAATCTCTCTGGTGTAGATGAGCGCAGCGGACGCTGTTATCCAATCTCTCTGGCGTAGATGAGTGCTGTGCCTGATGAGAGCTCTTTATGAAATTTTGAATTTTGAGTTAGTTCGGGTTTTGACCTCGCCGCAAACATGACTAATGAACCTGTTAATTTACCCACGATACACCTTCCGCACCGAAGAAGAAGCTGGCGGCGACGCCCTCAGCGCCTCGCTCACAGCACCCAACCGCGACAGCGCCTCGTCGTCGTAGTCCCTCGAACCAGTGGGTGTCGCCCGCACGGAGGACGCGCGCGACGAGAGAATGGATTCGGCCGCATCGGCAAACACGTCGTCGACGTCCTTGTGCGCGACGTCTGGGGTGAGGCCCGTGTGCGGACAAGGCGCGGCGGGCGGGGG
>Ga0114994_10002032_pt1 | contig 14700 bp, 10 predicted proteins | sample ArcticOcean_MG_C_9_FD_87043 | JGI IMG/M metagenome (GOLD analysis project Ga0114994, IMG submission 87043) | Marine microbial communities from western Arctic Ocean - ArcticOcean_MG_CB2_152 | ecosystem: Environmental > Aquatic > Marine > Oceanic | place: Arctic Ocean: Canada Basin | collected... | reverse complement strand
TTATCGCATGGCCTTAATGAGCGTGTATTAGTCGAAACCTTTTATGATAACGCAGTGCATTGGTATGTGCTGCTGCCGGAAATTGTAAGTAAAGAGTAAGCAAACGCTGACTACGGCCGACTTATTAAAAAGCCCCTAGCCATGGACTAGAGGTTTGATTTTTTGGTGCACCGGCAGTGCGCCGAACTATATGCCTCAAGCGCAAAGCTTTTAGTTCTGTAGGTCAATGTTATAAAATCATAAAACTCTTCCTTTCAATGGCTAGAGTTTTTCTAAACACCGGTTCGTAGACTATTCGAAGCAACGCCAGCTTTTTATAAGCTGCGAATGCTCGTCCTTCGCCCGATGATGCGAGCTAGTTTCCAAAATCATCGAACCTCACAGACGCATCCGATACACCGAGATCTCGAAGCATTCGGCGCGTTGCGGCAAGCATTGACGGTGGTCCACATACATAAAATTCACACTCTTTAATCATTGAGTGATCCTTTAGTACCTCCTCAAAGATCGCCCGATGGATAAGGCCTCTATGCCCCTGCCACTGCAAATCATCGGTTGCCTCGGACAGCGCCACCTGCCATTCAAAATTCTCGTGCTCCTTCGCAAGGGTCTCAAAAGTCTCTCTATAGAGAATTTCCGGCTGATTACGCGCACCGTACCAGAAACGAACTTTTCCCTGCCAGCCGCGGTTCTTTAAAAGATGAACTACCATCGACTTCAGCGGCGCCATACCGGCCCCGCCCCCAATCAGGATTTTTTCACGGTCGCTATCGACGAGTCGAAAATCGCCCGCAGGGCCCCGAAATGCCAGCCGTTCGCCCTCCTGGGATCCACACAGAAAACTGGAGCCGACGCCGGGGAGGAATTGAGTGCCTGCAGGGGGTGGAGCAAATCGGACGTTGAACGCAAGTTCTTGGGGCTCACTCTGATTAGGAGCTACCGCAATCGAATAAGTACGCGACGTTTCACTACCCTTAGTTTGTCCCCAGCTATCGGGAATGGACAGTTTATCCCATACCTCTGCAAATGATTCTGGGACAGCGAGCCGCGTCAAACTCATTTGATATTGCGGTATCTGAAATTCCAGGTAATCGCCCGATACAAATTGAAGGGATACATCAGGTCGTATTCGTATCTCCTTAAGCAGCGGCGTAAGCCAGCGGCTCGATACCACCTCCGCCCATAGCACCGATTGCTGGAACGCTATGTCCGGCACCGTAACTGCGTCGTTAGATCGAGGTTTGTGCTGGCAACCAAGCCGCAGCCCGTTGGCCAGTTCCTCGACACCAATCCACTCGCGATCTGCGGCCGTGTGAGCGGGTGCATCCCTTTCGTAGCGAACTTTACACAAACCACAGCTACCGGAACCATCGCAATTCGAGGACAGTTTAATATCACATTGGGATAAGCTCGCGTAGTACGATAACAAGCTATCCAGCTTCAGCACCTGTCCAAGTTGGCCCTCTGCACCGACGGTGCTATTCACCATCCGACCGCGTGACTTCATTCCAGGCAACCACAAAAAATTGCTGCGAGAGAAACTGTAAAAAACTAGAAGTAATCCAGACAATGCGATCCAGAATGTTCCAAAACCTACGATGATGATCTGCAGATTATTAAAGCTATCGGCGCGCACATAGTCCATAAAATGTAGCATTAATAGAAAATCAACAACTTTCCATCGATTGTTGCGGTGTGCCAGTAGTTGCCCATCCTCAGCGGCCACATAAACTCGAGTTGCTAGAGAGTCCTTAAAGTTAACGCGCCAGACGGGAGCCTTTACCGCACGAACTTCATTTGATCCAGAATCAAAGCGTTCGCTAGACGACACATGACCGTTGCCGCGATAGCTCTTGGTTGCAATCTCTTCTGCCAAAGCGCTATTAATAGTTAGTCTTTTGCCACTCCGCGCGTCAAATAACGCACCGGTGTCACCTTGGTCAACCCGATACACCGGATGACCCAAGAACAACTCAAGTGTTACTGTGCGAATGCTACTCTCCCCAAGAGGGAGCCGGGATACCGGAAAATACGATTCTGAGATTGATAAAGACGAACCATCGCTTGACGCGACGCGAGTCACGTTGCCACTGACCTTGTCCTGATCAATGAAGCTAATTATTGTACCTGTCAGTAGCCAAATAATGAGCTGGATGCCGATAATAAGGGTGAGCCATTTATGTAGTTTACGAAAGAAAATCATTGGCCTGCGCCTCGAACACGCTTTCGTTGAAAACTATAAAATAGTAACCAAGCCCCGGTCAAACCAAGAAAAGCACCCATCACTGAAAATATACGTAACACTGTGTTGTACATGTCCGCTCGTTCGTCATAGTCCATAATGTGGAGCATCCATAAGAAATCAAAGACTCTCCACAACGTATGTCTCCGCGTTGTAAACTCTCCGGTATAAGGATCAATATAAAAACTACTGTTCCAAATATCCTCAAAATCCACTCGCCACAGCGGTAAAGAGCGTTCTTGAAGTTCGGTCGGAGGATTGCTTTCCAGCAATTCAATACGGCGGACTGCGCTGTCACCAGCGTAGTGATAGATGGCGATTTGTTTGGCTGTTTTCTCGTCCAACGGCGATAGCTGTCGGCCGGTCACTGCATCTAACAAGAGGATGGATTCACCGGTTATCTGGTAGACCGGTTGGCCTATCATCGATTTCAGTGTGATGTGCTGAGAGCCAGGGTGAAGTATAGCGATTTGCTCTAGAGGTAGATGAAGTTGGTCTGTATGATTGATATTTTGCTCTACATTCTTTACTAGCATGTCGCCATGAATAATATCTATATTGACCACGACCATATAAAAACCGCTCAGTGCCCACAAGAACAATTGAATGCCGACAATCAGGGCAATCCATTTGTGGATTTTTCGGGATAGCTTCACTGCATTCATAATTCACCGACACTTTGACAAGCGATCATCACAAATGAATGGTGCGGATCGCGTAATAAAAACCTGGTCGACAGGGCGGCACCCCATCGACCAGCGTATTTATAGACCTACAGAAAAACCACTAGAATTCGTAGCTAGCCTGCATAAACCACCGCTGACCCATCAGGTCATAAGTGAACACATCGGTATTGGCGTCATTCCAAGACGTTATGAATGGTGCCTTTTCATCAAACACGTTATCGATACCGAGCGATACCTTCAACGTATCACTGACATTGTAGTTATAGTGCAAATCATGGTAGAAAATATTGTCGACCGAATTACCCATGGGTCCACCGCCCCATGCCTCGCCATTCTCATCCTCCGCCTCGCCAATCATTCGTACAGACCAGCCCGCCGACCACTTTTCGGCATAGACTTTAGCACTCATGTTCATGCGCCATTTTGCAAAACTACCTCGATCTGAAGTGATCTTACCCCGCAAAATTTCGACTTCAGCGGCCGGGTTTGCTTGGTTCTCATGCGTCAATAAATTTGTCGCACGTATCGAGAACAATGAGTCTAACCCTGCTATTTCCGTATTATAGGTAAGCGCGTAATCGACGCCACTAACCTGTTCGTTTGACGCGTTAACGGGACGCTTATTAAGGAACGTTACCTGATTGGTAATAGAGTCACGTACAGATGAATTACAAAACTCAGCATAGACTGAAGGATCGGTATAGCACAGGCGAAGTTGATCGCTACCATCGACGGCATTAATCGCATCTTTCATCTTTATATCAAAATAATCGATCGTTGCCGTAAGCCCTTCCATAAACGCCGGTTCAAAAACGATTCCAAACGTCACCGTATCTGCGTCCTCAGGTCCGACGTTCGGATTTCCACCAACCCCAGTTAGAACTGTATTGCCATCCTGCACGAATCCAGCAGGTATCCCGTCAGCCGCGCAGTTGGTTGCAATAGCGCCAGTTGCGCCGGCGCATGGATCAACGGTCAACAGATTTTCCTGATTAGTGCTACCTTCTTGCTCACTAATCGTCGGAACGCGAAAGGCGGTGGAGACCACTGACCTTAACGTTAGCTGATCATTCACTTGCCAAACGGCACCCAACTTATACGTCGTATTGTCTCCAAATGCGCTGTAGTCAGACCATCTGGCAGCAAGAGTAAGATCCAAACTCTGCACCATCGGCATATCAGATAATAACGGTACCGAAAGCTCACCATACACTTCCGTAACATCAGAGGAGCCGCTTATAGCAGATTCTCCGCCGTTCTTTAGAACAGTGGAGTCTGGATTCCGCCAGCCTTTCTGAGTACGGTTTTCTATCCCCACAGCAAATCCGACATCACCTGCTGGCAGGCTCATGAGATTACCATAGAGGTTAGCGTTGAGAGAGACCATTTGATTGCCGCCATTACCTTCGCGGCGATACTTAATGTATTCGATTAATTCCGGTGTCAACTCACCCACTCCGAAGTAATCGCCACAAGGAAGTGCGGCACCCGCTGCTGTGCTACAAATACTTTCGTCCAAGGTTTGCGATACGCGGTCATGGTCGATATCAAAGGTCCAGCCATCACGGCCGGTATTGCGACCATAATTGGCACTCGCATCCCAGCTTAGGCCATTATCGAATGATCCTTCGAGACCAACGACAACTCTCACGGTATCCGTTTCTTGGAAGAAATACGGAGCCCCCATTTCTACCATTCGACGACTCTTTATGAATAAGTCTTCCCCAGTCGGATTGTACGGAAATTCCGCCGAGACCCGCGTGGTTCGGATTCTCCTCGGTGTGACGATCTGTTCACCCTGACGATTGGCATAGAGAATTTCGGTAAAGACATTCAACGAGTCGGAGATTTCATAGTTGCCGAAAGCAGATACGTTTATTCTTTGGGTCGGGCTTACAGCGTTGAGGTACGGAAACCAGTTAAATCCGTGCTTGGCGCCATCACGCGGTTCGTAAAAATCACCGTCCCCACCCAATACTTGGTTAAATTGAATCTCCGTCCCATCAAGAAGGTGAGCACGCCCACCAATGGTGGTCGAACTACCGAAACACACCAGTTCACCGCTGTCCTCGTAAAACGGGCATGCTTGACGATCAGATTGCAATACCAGACCTGTGTCTACGTAGCTAAGATTGACAGCAATATTACCTTTGTCGTAATCACCACCAAAGGTGAAATTTAGTTCAGAATTTTCACCATCAGACTGCGTGGTGGCACCATATTTCACATCCAGCTTCGCACCACTGAAGTCCTTTTTCGTAATAATATTGACCACACCCGCGACAGCATCTGCCCCATAAATAGCGGAGGCGCCGTCTTTAAGTACTTCGATTCGCTGGATCAGTGCCGAAGGGATCATGTTAAGATCGACTGACGAATTCGCACCTGTGCCGCCATTAACGATTCTGCGGCCGTTCAACAAGACTAGCGTACGATTAATGCCTAACCCTCTCAGATTTACCTGGGCGGTACCGTAACCGTTACTGGTCCAATAGGCGTTGCTAGAATTACCTGCAGGACCCGCCGAAGCGGTCATTTCTTGCAGAATATCTTCTACATTGGCTATGCCTGAATCAAAGATACTTTCCGCTTCGATAATGGTCATCGGACTTGCACTGTTAGCTTCGGAGCGCTTAATTCGTGAGCCAGTCACGATCACCTCTTCTAACTGTGCTGTTTGATCGCTGCCTGCGTCTTGAGCCGTAGCCATGCTAAACGTACCAACACCAAGGCCTAGTAAGGCAAGGTGAATTACTGTTTTATTAAATTTCATGATATTAATTCCCCATTCAGATTGTTGAAACATAGTTGAACTTAAACTTAAACTTAAACTTATTGACTCTGAATTAGGATACTCATATCTAGACAACAATTCAGACCTGTATATACATGCTAGTACAAGAATTGAATATACGCAAGAAAGCCAAAATTGTATAAACAACCCGTATTTATACGTTTAATATACTTGAGTATGGTTATGTTTTAACTTATGCAAACAGACTTAAAGCCGTTAAGACTGTAAGAATTTCACAATAGAAATAGAGGCACATCCGTGCGCCATATAGACTTTGATAAATGGTTGCTTTTAATTGAGTTCAGAATAGATTACGCCACTGTCTGCAATTAATCGCAGCGTATCCAATAGTTGCGAATAGCATTCTCATAAGCCGAGGTAACCGTTACTCACCCTACTTAACTAGGGCATGTAGGTGTCAATCCAATTGACCATGCGGCGCAGCACATCTAAGCGATGACTTAGCTCTTGTATACCGTGAGGTTCTCTAGGATAGATGACAAGTTCTGTTTGCACGTCGTAACGCTTCAGGCCCCGGTAAAATTGTCTACTTTGCGCAATCGGATCAATAACATCTTCCTCGCCAATTAGAATTAGCGCTGGCGTTCGTGCGTTCTTGACATACGTCATTGGAGACATTCGAATAAAAGCTGCCTGGTTTTCATAAGGAGTACCTAAATACCAAGTATCATAAGCATTGATCTCGGCAATCTCGGTACCATACTCAACAGCTAAATCCGTCATCGCGGCGCCGACGATAGCAGCCTTGAAACGATCGGTCTGTGTGATCGCCCATGCCGACATATAGCCGCCGTAGGACCAACCAGCTATAGCGAGCTGATCAGAGTTGGTGATTCCTACTCCAATAAGATAGTCAATGCCCGCCATGGCATCGCGATAATCGGCACCGCCCCAGTCGTTTCGATTCGATCGGATGAAATCCAAACCGTAACCAATGGAACCCCGAATATTAGGCGCCAAAACTGCATAACCTTGAGCGACCAAAAGCTGCGCCCAATCATTAATTCGATTTTTCCATCGGCCAGAGGGCCCTCCATGAACTAACAGTACTGTACTCCAACCCTTCTGTGGCCTGGATGTTTGAGTTGGCGTGAACAATGCCGCCTCAATCGTCATCCCGCCCTCGCTTTGGAATCTAATGAGTTCGGGCGCCACCAACGAAGGGAAATTAATATTGAAATCGCTGACACGTCGCTCCCCTGATGCTGTAGACAACCATAATTCCTCTGGATCGATGGCGCTGGCATTAATAAAAGCAGTTACAGGTCCCGCCACGTCGAAGCCGGTGACGGATCGTCCGGGGAACAACGTTCGCCCTTGTATCGTCCCATCAATTGCAAGGTGTACGAGTTCGTCGCTGCGGCCATCGACCGCTAACACCCAAATACCCCCGTCAACTGCCCATTTGAAATCTTCGATCATTCGGTCCAGCGTCTTTCCGGTCAGGTTGCGAGCATCACCACCGTCAAGCGGTTGCAGGTATAAGCCGTGTGGTACCGGCCCTCCTTCGGTCGAGCCAATATAGGCGAGAAATTGATTATCCGGGGACACGGACAGTTTACTAACCGGGCCGTCCGGACGAGCCAATTCTTTCATTTTTTGACTATCACGATTTATTGAGAAAAATCGATCAGTCAGCAGTTCTATCGAAAAATTATCGGTCGCAGAAACAATCAAAGCCATGCTGTCAGGACGCCAAGCAAATGTGGATACCCGCCATTTCTCGTCGGTCAGTGCATGCGAGCCACCGGTGGCAATGTCGATTTCCCACAAACGGACCGGCTTAATAGTTTCGCTGACGACTATTTCATCTCTCTTACTCTTCTTGTCCGCGTCGGTCTGATCTGCATCAGAATCAGCGGAGATAAAAGCGATCGTCTTGCCGTCTGGTGACCACTCAAACCCTAAGACGTCCGTTGACGCTTTCGTGAGCGGTTGCGCCTCTCCGCCCGACATCGGCATAACATGTACTTGAGTCGTGCCCTCGTCTCTAGATGCAAGAAACGCCAACGAGTTTCCATCTGGCGACCATCGCGGTTGTCGATGAGAAGTACCATTCCAGGTAATTTGACGAATTTTCGCCGAGTCCGTCTCGTACAGCCAGATATTCGTTGCCTGCCCGTCTGCCGAGACCGGTTCTGTGACTACTACTGCAAGCCGCTGTCCGCTCGGGGCCCAGCGCAACTCGCCAAACTCATAGCGATTAATTAGTTGTTCGGGCGTCAGGTTATCCTGTGCTGCAGACGCGCCAAATGTATAAAAAAGTATCGCAAACAAGAGGATCTTGTATCGTATATGGCTCATCTTAGCTCCAATCCTTTTATCACTCGGCCACCTTTCACAACCACCTGTACATCCTCCAATAAAGTGATGTCCAATAATGGATTGCCATCCACCGCAATTAGGTCGGCAAAGTATCCTGGGGCAATCAATCCTACATCGGTCGCCATGTCGAGTAGAACGGCTGCCTTCAGTGTTGAAGAGCGGATCGCGTCCAGAGGAGACATGCCAAAGCGGATCATATAGCTGAATTGAATTGCGTTATCGCCATGTGGGTAGACACCACTGTCAGTACCGAACACGATATTTGCGCCTGCTTCATGCGCACGGCGCAGATTTTCACGCATGTTTGTAGCGACCTGACGAGATTTTTCGAGAGACTCCGGCAATATCCCAGCCAGTTCGCCTTGAGCGATAATGTAATCATCAACATAGATGTCCATTACCAAGGCTGTTCCGGCCATTGTGGCTAGGAGTAGACCTTCTTCATCAATCAAACTTACGTGCTCTACTGAGTCCACGCCGGCACGTATCGCCCTTTTAATGCCTTCCGTGCCGTGAGCATGCGCGGCAACCTTGCGTCCATGAGCGTGCGCTTCATCAACCAGCGCTATCATCTCTTCTAGCGTGTATTGCACTGCTCCGACCTCAGTGCCTTTGGACAGGACACCACCAGTCGCACAAAATTTAATTAGATCGACTCCATATTTCACGTTCTTTCGCACCTTGGCCCGCACTGCCCACGGACCGTCAGCAACACCTTGTGATCGCTGTTCAAATCTTGGCGGCAGTAGATTACTGTCGCAGTGCCCACCCGTCATACCCAAAGATGGACCGGAGACTTTCATTCGTGGACCAATAATTTCGCCTGCCTCAATCGCGTCTCGCAATGCGACATCAGCATAGTGTGCAGCCCCAACATTTCGGACTGTAGTGAATCCTGCCATCAAGGTGGCCTTGGCACCGATCACCCCATAAATTGCTGTTCGTGCCGCAGACACCTCCAGTGCGCGATAGCCGTGCAGATTGGGGTTACCGTTAAGGTGTGTATGTGCATCGATTAAGCCGGGAAGGACTGTGAAATCACTTAAATCAATCAACGTCGAACCACTAGGGCGCTTTACTTCCGGAATTGAGCCGATCTTAGAAATCCGATCCCCAATAATAATCATCGCCTGGTCTCGCAATGTCTTACCAGACTCGACATCTAATAGAGCACCAGCCAAAACATAGATCACCGGCTCGGCCCTCGAGTCCTCTGCATTAGCTCCTAGTGTATAAACCGCTGACAGCGCTACCAGTGCCAAACCCTGAATAAATATTCGCATCATTTGCTCCCTTGTTGCCTGTCGGTGATTACCCATTAAAAAAGCTTAAGGACACGCTAGCTGTCGCAGATCAACGTCGCCGATTTATGTTTAAGTGGCAAAATCAGATTGGCGATTGAGCGTCAGCCACCGTATCGTACTTCCATAGACAAGTATATACATTGCCATTTTCAGCCGGTACTAACAAAGATTAAGCCAGTTAATTGGCTACTTTATCGATAGGACGTGTGTACTGTTTTAAGGAGCCATATTTATAAGGCCTACATAACAGGGAGTGCTAACTGTGTCATTGAGTTTTATAACAAGTTTAGCTAGCGGTGAAATTGCCGTGCCTAAATACTGGCGTACGTTAACAATGATTACTTGCCCACCTATAACAAATCAATTAATGTAACCCTGCTACTTTGACTCAATTGTGTCGAAAGAAAACCTTAAGGAATAGGTTAGTGATTAGAGTGAAATGCCAAAAGATTCTCCTTGTACTGCTGATGTTGGTCTTCGGTGCTCAGGTTCTGGCGTCTGCGAATTTCTCTTGCCACAATGAGACTTCTTCACCTGAATCTGCTGAGCAGGCCATGGATTCTTATATGATGGATCACTCTCAGCACTTAACTTTGGATTCTTCTGCCGATGGGGTTACCTCACTTGATTGCTGTCCTGATTGTGATTGCAGCGTAGGTGGGTGTTCTAATTCTGCAGTATTACCTGCCACTCAGCATCTATTCTCGTTTGATATGGTCTTGCCGACTAATCGTGACAACGAACGTGTTGATGACAAGTTGACTCTCTCTCTTTTTCGCCCCCCGGTTTCCCGCTAACATTGGATAAGTACGCCTAAAATTTGGTGTTTACTGTCCGTAAATTAAGTTAGCGGGAGTCCAAAAACTCCCAATTACAAAGCCTGGAAAGGCCTAAGTTCGTTGCAGGAGTTATCATGAAATTGGTTGTTAAAAGAATGCTTTGGCTAGTCATTATCGTACTGTCTTTGGGTATTATTGCTTGTTCGAGCAAGGCTGATCCCGTTAATGTACCAACGTCCGACGACGCTTTAGTCGGCACTATATCTTTGGACGTTTATAAAAGCCCTACCTGTGGCTGTTGTGAAAACTGGGTGTCACATGTTGAAGCCGCAGGTTTTGAGGCAGCCTTGCATCACCCAACTGACTTGAACAAACTAAAAGATGACAAAGGCGTTTTACCGCGTTATCAGTCTTGTCATACTGCCGTTACCCAAGATGGTTATGTCTTTGAAGGCCATATTCCAGCTAATGTTATTAAGCGTTTTCTCGCAAACCCTCCCGCCGATTCGCTTGGCTTGGCCGTTCCTGGTATGCCTGTTGGTAGCCCTGGAATGGAGATGGGTAACCGTCACGATAAATACGATGTATTGCTATTAAGTAAGGATGGTAGCAGCACGGTTTTTGAGCACATCGCTGGAAAGAATTAATCAGCATTTGATCTAATTTTGAGAGGTATGAAATGAAATACAGAGCACAAGAGATCAGCGTATTGGATTCACGCTCAATGTCTCGCCGTCGTTTTGTAACAGGCATTGCTGCGGGTAGCGCCTTTTTGGGGTTAGGGCTTGGCTCGGGGTTATCCATGGCATCATCAACTAACCGTCTGGGGCCGACGACGATAAAAGGAGATCACATTGATCTAAATATTGCTTATGAGCCAGTTAATTTTACAGGCAAAACCCGCATGGCAACGGCCATCAATGGTTCGGTGCCAGCCCCTATATTGCGTTGGCGTGAAGGTGATCGAGTAACTATTCGCGTGACGAATAACCTCGCTGAGGATAGCTCTATACACTGGCACGGCATTATCTTGCCAACAGGTATGGACGGCGTGCCTGGCCTTAGCTTCGGAGGCATCAAACCGGGTAATACCTTTGAGTATCAGTTTGATCTTAATCAAAGCGGCACCTACTGGTACCACAGTCATTCGAGCTTCCAAGAACCAACCGGTATGTATGGTGCGATCATTATTGACCCTAAAGAGCCTGATCCCGTCAGCTATAACCGAGATTATGTTGTGATGCTGTCAGACTGGTCTGATGAAGACCCACAAGCTATTTACGCCAAGTTAAAAAAACTCAGCCATTATTACAATTTTCGTGAGCGGACTGTGAGTGACATCTGGCACGACATTAAGGCTAAGGGTGTTGAAGAAACATGGAATAAGCGTTCTATGTGGAATCAGATGCGTATGAGTGAGACCGACATATCCGATGTAACGGGCTATACCTACACCTATCTAATGAATGGTGCCACACCTGATGAGGGTTGGGTGGGTCTATTTAAGCGCGGGGAAAAAGTGCGTTTGCGGTTTATTAACAGTTCGGCAATGACCATTTTTGACGTGCGGATCCCTGGTCTGAAAATGACAGTTGTTGCCTCTGATGGCCAGAACATTGAGCCTGTGACCATTGATGAATTTCGTATCGGTGTCGCCGAAACCTACGATGTTGTTGTAGAACCCAGTGATGACAGCGCCTATACCGTTTTCGCTCAAAGTATTGATCGCTCAGGCTTTACGCGTGGCACATTAACGCCGGATATCGGCCTGCGCTCATCAGTTCCAGAAATGGATGTTGCTCCAACTTTAGGGCATCGAGATATGGGCATGGATCACAGCATGCATGATATGTCCGGCATGCAAGAAATGCCCACGATGGACCACAGTATGCATGATATGTCCGGCATGCAAGAAATGCCCGCGATGGATCACAGTATGCACGATATGTCCGGTATGCAAGAAATGCCCGCGATGGACCACAGTATGCACGATATGTCCGGTATGCAAGAAATGCCCGCGATGGACCACAGTATGCACGATATGTCCGGTATGCAAGAAATGCCCGCGATGGATCATAGTAAGCACCAGATGGGCGGAATGCAGACGATTGATAAAAACACAATACATGAGAAAAATCACCGCGACCAATCAGAAACATTAGGTAGAGCAGGGTTCGGCTCTACGCGTGAAATAACACATGGCCCTAGTGAAGCTGGTCCACACATTGATATGCGTGCTGAAAGCCCTCAGAGTGGATTAAATGATCCTGGTATTGGTTTGCGAAATCATATGCAGCGCTATGGAAGAAAGGTGCTTACCTACTCAGACATAAAAAACCTTTATCCGACCTCTGACCCTCGAGAACCCACCCGAGAAATTGAGCTACATCTAACCGGCAATATGAGTCGCTATATGTGGTCGATGAACGGCATTAAATTTTCAGATGCAGAACCGTTACAGCTGAAATACGGTGAACGTGTCCGTATCACCCTAGTGAACGACACTATGATGAGCCATCCTATGCATTTGCATGGGATGTGGAGCGAACTGGAAACCGGTGACCCGAATTACATTCCTCGTAAGCATACGGTTATCGTCCAACCCGGATCAAAAATCAGCTATTTAGTCACTGCCGACGCTCTTGGGCGTTGGGCTTATCACTGCCATTTGGTGTACCACATGCCCGGTATGTTCCGCGAAGTACGAGTAAGCTAAGGAGAATAATTTAATGAAACTATTTGAAAAACGATTATCTAGATTTAAAAGAGAATTTTTTTCATTCGCTCTTATCGTACCTGTGCTATTAGGCTCTGTCACCCCGGCATTAGCTGGCGGTAACGATGATCCCTTATTAACGATGGTGATGATCGATCAGTTAGAAGCACGTGACGCAGATGAGCCCACACCGTGGGTCTTAAATGGGCAGGCTTGGGTTGGTAAAGATTTAAAAAAACTGTGGTTCAAAGCCGAAGTGGAAAACGCTGATGGTGAGATAGAAGAAGCGGAAGTACAGGCTCTCTACAGTCAAGCAATTGCTCCGTTTTGGGATTTTCAGTTTGGGTTACGGCAGGACTTTCAGCCAAATGCGAATCGAACTTGGGGAGTCATTGGCTTACAAGGTCTCGCGCCCTATTTCTTTGAAATCGACACTGCATTGTTTATCGGTGAAAGCGGGCACACTGCATTACGATTAAACGTCGAATATGAGCTGCTCTTTACTCAGCGACTAATTTTAACACCCGAAATCGGAGTTAACTTCTATGGAGAAAGTGACGTGGAGTTTGGTGTAGGTTCGGGCTTGTCTGATGTAGAGGCCGGCCTTCGACTACGCTATGAAATTCGTCGAGAATTCGCACCCTATATTGGTGTTAACTGGAATAAAAGTTTCGGTAACACCGCCGACTTTGCGCGTAACGAAGGCAAAGACACCGAAGATCTTCAATGGGTAATAGGCGTCCGGGCATGGTTTTAATCAAACTCATTTCAACAATCAACTAAATAACAAACCAATATGGGGATTTATCAATGAAAAATATACAAGCGACTATCTACCTTCTGCTAACAAGCTTTTTTATTATGTCATCCGCACAAGCACACGACCCTTCTGAACACATGAAGAAAAATGAGGCGCCTAAATGTGAGACGATGAAAACCATGGATCATTCAAAAATGAATGCGAGTGACCCCATCATGATGGCAATGACGAAAAAGTGTATGACTCAAGCTCAAGCGAACAAAGAAGAGCTGGATATGGACCACAGCAAGATGGAGATGGACCACAGCAATATGGAGATGGACCACAGCAAGATGGGTATGGATCATGGCAATATGAAGATGGACCACAGCAAGATGGGTATGGATCATGGCAACATGAAGATGGACCATAGCAACATGAAAGGTAAAGTAAAAGAATCAACTCAAAAAGCAGCAGATGACCATAATGACCATGATTAAATAATTCCTTTCTGCCTGACAAAAGAGGAAAAGAACCTTAAATTTTAGATTTAAGAGGATGAATTATGAAAGTTATAAAAATACTTTTTTTATTGGCTACATTAGGTATTACTGCCATTTCAGTAATAATTTATTCTGGGGTTGTTGATGTCGCTGCTGATGAGCCACACGGCAAATTTGTTTATTGGCTATTGGAGCAGACTAGAGAAAACTCAATTGCAAAAGCTTCAGCAAATATTACAGTGCCAGATTTAAGCGATTTTGAGCTATTACTAAGCGGTGGTGCTGACTATGGGTTTATGTGTGCTAGCTGTCATTTGGCACCCAGTCAAAAAGAAAGCGATATGAGTTTAGGCTTATATCCTGCTCCACCAAATTTGAGCATTACAGATGAAGAGCATATAAAACACGGCGGAAGTAATGAATTTGCACAGGCTAGAAATTTTTGGATTATAAAGCACGGTATAAAAGCATCCGGCATGCCTGCATGGGGAAAAACGCATGATGATCAACGTATTTGGGCAATGGTCGCGTTTCTCGAACGTCTACCCGCATTGACACCTGAGCAGTATCAAATATTAACGGCAATAGATT
>Ga0114994_10002027_pt1 | contig 14713 bp, 11 predicted proteins | sample ArcticOcean_MG_C_9_FD_87043 | JGI IMG/M metagenome (GOLD analysis project Ga0114994, IMG submission 87043) | Marine microbial communities from western Arctic Ocean - ArcticOcean_MG_CB2_152 | ecosystem: Environmental > Aquatic > Marine > Oceanic | place: Arctic Ocean: Canada Basin | collected... | reverse complement strand
GAAGGCGGCGCCGGCGCCGGCGCCCGCCAAGAAGCCCAAGAAGGCCCCCGCGCCGAAGAAGCGCAAGGCCGACGAGGAGCCCGCACCGCCGCCGAAGGAGCCCGCCGCCAAGGCCGCCAAGCCGAAGCGCGGCAAGGCCGCCGAGGCCGCGGCGCCGCCCAAGAAAAAAGGCAAGGCCGAAGCGCATGGAGACGAGGTGCGCCTCGTCTTCACGAACTACGAGGCCACGAAGGCCGAGGACCAGCTCATCAGGGCCCTGGGCTGGACGCTCGCGGACGCGCGGCACGCGACGCACGTTGTTACAACAAAGGCGCTGAAGCGGACGCCCAAGCTGCTGATCGGCATAAGTGTGGCGCGGCACGTCGTCACGAACGACTGGCTGAGCGCGTGCCTCGCCTGTAATGGGAGAGCCGACGAGAAGCCCTTCCTGGTGAAAGACAAGGTCAAGGAGATGCTCTGGGGGTTCTCCCTGGCGCGCTCCCTGGCGCAGAACCCCCGGACCAAGGTCCTCGCCGGCTACGCGGTGGCGCTGGCGCCCGGGGCCCAGGACGAGGGCGTCATGATGCTCCCGACCGACGATGAATTAAGGGCCATCGTGGAGTGCGCCGGGGGGGCCTGGCTTCCTTCGCTCCCCTGGACAGGGTCGCCGGCGTGGCCGCGCGGATTAATCGTCGTGGGCTGCGCGGACCTGCTGGAGGGCGGCGACCGGGCGGCGACGCGGTGTCTGGGCGCGCTCGCGAAGCTTGACCAGGGGACGCTCGCCGGCTTTGTCGAGCCGCCGGCCCTGTACGGGGGCGTCCTCTCCAAAAAGCTGGACCCGCGGCGGTCCGGCCTGGCGCTGCCGGCGTCGTGTGCGCACGCGGTGAAGTAAGGAGTAGTTATGCAATTCTATCGCAGTCGCGGTCGTAATTGCGGTCGTACTAGTAACTAGGTTTGAGGCTAAGCCCATTGGTTTCTTAGGGTTCGCCGGCGTGTTGCCGCGGCGGCGGCCCGGTTCGTGCTCCTGGATACGCGCGTAGCCAATTGGGTTTGATTTTTCACCTCACTCTTACTCACTGGTAAATCTGTATTTGCCGTCTTTCTTCAAATCGTAGTAGACGCCCCACTTCGAGTCGCTACTTCCATCCATATACCACTTCCGTTCAGTTTCATATTCTTTCCCATCCTGCTTACCTCCATTGGTAGCACGGATCGTGCCGGAAAGGCCAGTGACTCTGCACCGACCAAACGCGCCGCGCGATGGAGCCGTTCACGTTCCTTCCGGGGCTATTTCGAATTTGTCGTTCGAGCGTGTGCAGAATTTATCATAGCTAACTATCACTTTGACGGTGTCCGATATGTGGCTCTTTATCGATACGTTGTCGTAAGCACTAAATAAAGAATATGCGGTGGGCTGGCTGCCGCGCCTCGCCGATGTGGTTTTGATGGCCGCCACGGAGCCGAGGGCGACGGCGGAGAGTACCGCCACCGCGAGGCCGACGCGGCGCCAGGACTTCTTGTGTTCGGCGGGCTTGAGCGGGTCGGCCCCGGTCTTGAGCGAGCCGTAGCCGGCCTCGTGGTCTCTTAGAGTCTCCATGGACGACATGGCTGTGATTTGCGAAATCTCAAAGCGCGCGACTGCGGCCTGAGTCTGCCTTTCTCGTATCAAGGGGAGCCGCAACAACTCTCAGCGCTTGCGCTTCTGGTGGCCGTCTGCGTGACGCGCGACCGCGATCGGGTAGCTACATGTAGGCTTTTTTTTTTCGCCTGCAAAAACGCCCCGGAAGAACCCGCACGTGAAATACGTCTGGCCGCCGCGCGATTTTCGAATGACACACTCCTAGTTAACTACCACCGAGCCCCGAGTCGAACATCTTGCCCGCGAGGTCGGGCTTCTGCCGCTTGAGGACGTCGTCGAGCGACGAAGCGCCGTGCTTCTTCAGGATGTCCGTGAGCGGATCCTCGGTCCCGTCCTTGTACATCTGGTCCCGCCGCCGCGTCGCCGCCGCGCCGAGCTTCGCGCGCATGAACGGGTCGCCCGTCTCGTACAGCTTGCGCGCGATGTCGTACGGCTCGCCGCCCGGCTTGCGCGGCGCGTTGTCGTTCGCTTTCTCCCGGTCGCCGCCCGGGCAACTGAGCTCCTCCCACTCGACATAAGTCCCGTCGTCGAGCGGTTTTTTCCGCAGCTTCACGACGACGCGGCTGCCCGAGACGGCGTGACTCGACTTGCGGGGGTCAATGGCGCCACCCAGCGCGTTCCGTCGGAGTCTATAGTTCTTGCCGTGCAGGCCCCGGATCTGCAGATCAAAAGCGTCGTCGCCGAACTCGCAGGTGACCTGCTCACTTGCCACGCCGGCGAGCGGCACGTTCACGCGGGCCCAGGGGCTCGTTTTGTTGCCCTGCTCCCAGCCGAACTTGGACACGGCCACGAAACTACTCTTCGCCGCGGCGCTCCGCGGCCGCGGCTTGAGGGGCCGCGGCGCGCTCGACGCCTGTTCGTGGAGCGGCCGCGGCGGCGGGCAGTTGGGCTCCTCGTCGCTCGGCGGGGCCCTCGCCTTGCTGTTCCCCATGGTCCGCAGCCGCGTGGCGAGCGCGTCGACGGCCGGGTCGTTGCCCGTCTTGTCGATCACCCGCGCCGGCGACAGGGCGGGCTTCGCCGCCGCGGCCGACGCGGCCGCCGCGGCGCGCGAGAGCACGGCCGCGGCGTCCGCCGCGCCCAGGCTCGCGAGCCGCGCCTCGCGGGCCGTCGCGGGTGCCTCGGCCTCGCGCGTCGCCTTCTCCGCGGCCTCGCGCTCGCGGTGGCGCTCGTACGCGGCGGCGCGGCGGTGGTGCATCTCCGAGTCCGCGGGCGGCGGCAACTTCCGCGCGAAGTCGGAGAGCGAGCCCGTCTTCTTTTTTGTCTCTGGCGGCGGCGGCGGCGGTATGGGCCCAGACCGCGGCGTCGCCGGCGCCGGCGCCTTCGCGGGCGCGGCGCCGCCCAGGAAGCCCTTCCGGCAGCCGTCGAAGGCCCGGGACCGCGGCGGGCTCGCCCACGTCGCCGGGGCACCCTCGGCGTCGCGCTTCTCGGCCAACTTCTTCGCGGTCCACTCCCCGGCCTGTGCCGTCATGGCGGTCACGCGGGCATCTTGTGACCGGGCCAGCTCGCTCTCCGCCTCGTCGACGAGCGCGCGCCGCGTCTTAGCCGGCGCATGGACCGCTTCGGCCTTGCGTCGACGCGCGTCGTGGACGACGCGCGCCTCGTCGTTCGGGGGCGGCGCGCCCTGCGCCGCGAGCACGTCCATCTCGGCCTGTGTCGCGGCGCGCACGAACGCCGCGAGGCGGCCCTTGGTCTCGGCACGCTTGGCTTTTCCAAGTAATGCTTTGGCGTCCTTAAGGTCCGCCGCGAGGCCATTCAAATCCTGGCTCCACGTCATGCGGGCGTTCGGGACGTGCGCGGGCGAAGGATCGTCCGAGAGGAGGCGCAGCTCCTCCGCGGCGGCGTACCGGATTTGCGCCGCGAGCAGCGCCTTGACGTGGGGCCGCGTGGCGCGCACGAGACAGCCCTTGGCATCCTTGAGCTCGTCGGCCAGCGATTCGAGCGCGAAGCTGTTGTCAGTGGCCGCCTCGCGCAGGTGCCGGCGCACCTCGGCCTTGTGCTGCCCTGGTGCGGCCATCGCTTGGCTAACGATGCGCTAGGATATAAGCGCTCGTCTGCTCAACTGCTGGCCGTCGTCATGCAACCACGCGTGCTTTAGAGTCTGTTGTTTTTTTAACAAACCCGTGCGTAAAACCCGCACCGATGTCACGGGTTTTTCGCAATTTTGCCGCTGGGGCAGCCGGGCAGCGAGGCTGTGCGCTTCACGTCGTAGGGGGCGCAAGCAGCCGCCCCAATCGTCCTCAAACAAAATGTTCGGGGGCGACCCTTTCGGCGGCGACGACCCCTTCGACGACCCCTTCTTCGGAGGTGGTGGTGGCGGCTCGTCCGCCGGCGGCCGGCGCCGCGATCCGTTCGATGCGGTGAGGCAGCTGATGGGGGGCGGCATGGGTGGGGGCAACCTATTAGGGGGAGGCGAGGACGCCTTCGGCCGCACGGGCGGCGACGGCTCCTCCTTCTCCATGATGAGCTCGTCCACCACGGTGTCGGCCGGCGGCCGGTCGCGAACGGTCGTGGAGACGGCGCAGCGGCGCGGGGCCGGTCCAGTGATCAGCGAGCGCCGCGAGCATGATAGGGATGGGGCCTGCGAGAAGCTGAGCTGCCGCCGCCGCATCGGCGACCGCGCGCGCACCGTGCTCAAGGAGCGCGACCAGCACGGCGAGGAAAAGACCCTCGACACGATCGAGAACATGGCCGCGGACCCCCAGGCGCTCGACCGCTTCGAGGACGAGTTCCGGCAGGCGCGGGGTGGCAACGTGCTGGGCGACGAGCAGCCGCTGGAGACCGGCCGGCGCCGCCGCGCCCGGCCGATGCTAGGGCCCGCCTAAGAATCCGACCGCGACGAGATTTAATTCCGTCGCGGTCCGCCGCGCGCGCTTCCCAAGTCCCGGAGCGCTGCCGCGCGCCCTGTGCCCCCGGCCGCGTCCGACGCGGCGCGGTAATTTTCTTTTATTTTTATCTGATGGATAGGCTCTGGTGGGTTTTTGTTACGGTGCAAGGACTAGTGGGCGGGGCCCTGGCCAGATCACCTCAAAAACCCGTGCATAAAACCCGCGGCGCCGGCCAGCGAATGGAGCTGTGCTGCACAGGGCGTCTGGGCCAGCTGAATGCAATATACAGCTGCCTGCTCCATCTACTGTCATTCCGTAATCGCTGCGACGCACTGCTAAGCCTGGACATCTCACACTCTAAGCTGCACTGTGCATAGCTCCTACCAGCACGCCGTCGCCGCGTCACGCCTTCGCGTCACGCCGTCACACCCACAAGAGCAAGAGTAAAAATGAGGTCGCCGGCGATGGAAGAAGAGGCACGAGCGTGCTTCCTCGAACTGCTCCCGGACGCGGTCCTCCAGCACGCGCTCGCGTTCACCACGGGCGCGAGCGTCGTCCGCGCCGCCGAGACCAATAAGCGCCTCCTGCGAGCCGCCCAAGAACCATCGCTCTGGAGCGCGCTCGCGCGGCACGCCTTCGCGCGGCACGACTGCGCCGTGCCCTTTCCGCCCGCCTGGGACGGCGCCGGCACAAGTTTGCGCACAGCCGTGCGGGCGGAGCCGAGCTTCGACGCGGCCCGGCCCCTGAACGCGCACCTCTGGGCCACCGCACCCAGGCCCTGGCCGCGGTGCATGCGGCCGCCGCCGCCGCCGCGCGCCCTGGCCTCGGGCCGCCGCGACGACCGGCCGCGGGGGCACGACCTGGCGCTCGGGCGGACCGCGGTCCAGTACCTCGATGAGTTGGGGGGAACGGGCTACGACGTCTGCGTGCGAAGCGACGCGCCCTTCGCCGTCGCCGCGCCGCGAGACGCGTGCCTCGTCGTGCCGTCCCTCAACGGCTGGTCGGCCGTGGGCGGAGCGTACTTCGAGGTGGCGCTCGCGGGGGGCTCGGCTCAATCCCCCGTCTTGCCGCCGCCCTGCGTGGCGGTCGGTGTGTGCAAAGCTGCCTTTCGATTAAGAGGAAGACAACCCGGGTGGACAAAGTCCTCGTGGGCGTATCACGGGGATGACGGATGCTCGTATCATAGTTCTGGCGCGTCCGGCGCGCGCTTCGGGCCGCGGTTCGGCGCTGGCGACGTTGTGGGCTGTGGACTCTGCCGTGCGACCGACGACGGAGACTCATTGGCGGTGTATTACGTGCTGAACGGGCGGCCGCTCGGCGTTGCGCATCTCGTGGACGGCTCGGCGCCGCTCTACGCCGTCGTCGGTATGGATTCGCCCGCGCTGAGGGTTACGGTCAATTTTGGGCTCACAGCACCCTTTGTCCTGTCCGACGGAACCCGGCGCAATCTCGAGACTGTTTTGTGCCGTGGCTCCGCCTGGGCACGCGGGTACCCCCCGGGCATGGGAGACTCCGACGACTCGGACGGCGACTTCGACGAGGGCGACACGTCGGGCTCGGACGACGACTCGTCGTCGGTCATGGATGAGGAGTTTGACTAAGAATAATTCAAGGAAATCTCTTTAGCCATCCCCGCTCGACGCCCGCGTCGATTGCGGCGGCCGCGGCGGTGAACGCGACGCCCGAGACTACCAAGCCTGACGCGAGTTGGCCGAGCATGGCGTAGTCCAGGTATGACAGCGGCGCGCCGCACCGCAGCGGCACCGCGAGGCACTGGTCAGACACATGCACGGTGGCCACGGCGCGCGTAATGGCGAACGCGCCGACGCTGCCCTGGCGCAGCTGCGGGTTCGCGTCGCGCCGGACCGCGTACCTAAAAACCAGGCCAAAAAGAGCACCCATGATCGAGATCTGGTCGACGTCGAACTCAAATTGGGGGATGTTGTTCGCATGCGTCAGGAACTCGACGGGCGCCGCCGCGATTGACGCAGCAAGACCACCGACCACGGCGGCCTTCCCAGACTCGAGGCGCTCGGCGAACTCGTCGACGTCCACGCTCCACTTCGCGTTGGCGGCGTCGTCGTCGTCGGGCACCGCGCGGCGTCGATGCCGGCAGCGGTGCGGCGTGTGCTGCCGATACCGGCAGCGGTGCGGCGTGTGCTGCAGCGCGCTTGCTGCATATGCGAAAGCGATCGCGATCGCGTGCGTGCGCATCGATGCGTTCGATGTTCACGCGGTGCTTAGCTTGCTTTGCGTGTGCCGCTCGTTTGAAGCTTGGCAGCTCTGAGCTGAGCAAGCTGTGTTATGCTTTATTGCTGGGTGCACTGCTGGCACAAATTTGTCGGCAGTCGCACTGCGCGATTCACAACACTCAGTACTGTGCCTGCCGTGCGATCGGTATCTCCTGCGGTGGCAGTGTGTGGCATTGCCGTAGATTCGATGCTTTAATTGGTGCGGGTACATTGGCATTGCACGGGTTTACCAGATCATTATTTCAGCGCTCCTCTGCAAACAAGAAGGACAGGCCGCGCGGACAACCAGGGCGCCAGCAGGACTGTTGTAGGTCTTCAGCTCATATATTTCTTCGCCGAGAGCGCTGCTCGACGAGCAAAATGGCCCCGCCCACAGCCCCCGCCGAATACAAGAGCCTGGACGGCGGCGCGGCGGAAGCTGACCTCCCCGTGGCCGACGTTGTCGTCGCGGACGAGACCACCGAGTACGCGGAGACCACTGAGTACGTGGAGACCGCCGACGTGGAGACCGTCGAACCGCTCGCGGCCGCGACCGCAAGTTTCATAGAGAGCGACGCGGTCCTGGCCCAGCGCCTCCAGAACGAGGAGCATGGCGCGCTGCTCGTGCGGCCCGGCCCGCCGGCGGGCCGCGTCGCCGTGGTCGAGAGCCAGTACTACGGCCCGGTTAGCTTCCTGGCGTCTTGCTTATTGTTCACGGTGTTTCCCCCGTGTGCTTTAATCCCGTGCTTCTCGCCGTGCGACAAAGCCCAGGTTGTCACCGTGCAGCCCGACGGTGCCGTCGCGCACCGCCGGTTCCAACGCCGCGTCTTCGTGGTCGTGCCGCCGGGCGTAAGGTGCGGCGACACGCTCCAGACGACGACGCCGGAGAACATCGTACTCAGCGTACGAGTCCCACCGCGCACGGAACCGGGCTCGCGCATCTGCGTGCAGTACTAGGCCTTCCTCCCCTACCCTCTCCCATCCTACCCCTGTAAGTTCGGTTCTAAACGCGGCGTTGCATCCGGAGTATAGTAGTACCAATATTAGTCCGCCGCCGCGCTCGCCGATAGCGTGACCTTGAGCTGCCCCCGCTTCTTCGAGAACTTGGCCGAGGCCGACGCGGCGTCGACAGCGTAGGGGAGCTCGACGCGGACCGCGCGCCGCCGGCCGCCGCGCTCCCGCACGCGCAGCGTCGATGCCGCGACGTCGAGGTCGACGTCGCCGAACGAAGAAATACCAGCTAGATTCGCCAAGACGCGCACGCGGCCGTCGGCGGTCCGGTCGACAGCGCACGCAAACGCGTCCGGCGCCGGCGCGGCGGCCCGCGCGGCGACCTTCGCCTTTTGCCGCGCGGTGTCCCGTTCGAACATGCCCCGCTGCAACTCCCCGGCATCCTGCGCCCGGCTCCCGGGCGCGGGCTTCGCCTCCGTCTCGACGCGCGGCTTGGCCCGCTGCGAGTGGTCGTGCTTCGCGTAGTCCTGGGCCGGGTTGTAGTTGGGCGGCTTCTTGAAGTCCATGCTCCCCGAGGACCAGTCCACGTTCTGGGCGAAGGACCGGAGCTGGGCGATCGTGTCGTCCTCGTCCCCTATTCCAAAGGGCGACTCGTCCTCGTTCTTGTGCGCGGACGAGAACTCGGGGTCGAGCTCCGCCATGGCCGCGTCGAAGGCGAAGTCGTCCGTCGTTTTTCGTTGCGTCGCTTCGTCGTCGTCATATAAACTCTTGGCGTTGTTCAAAAAACCCTTCTTGGCGCCGTTGAAGGCCCTGGAGGGCTCCGGCGGCGCGGGCATCGGCTTCGGTTTTGGAGGCAAAGGCGGTACGGGCGGCGCGCCGGCGTGCTGGCGCATGGCTGCCTCCTGCTCTTGGGGAGACATGGTTGTGGTATCAACAACTTTACATTTCGACATAAAACGACTGTAGGTGCCTTCCTTCTGCGAGTCGCCCTGGGTCGACCCTTCGGGGTAGAGGGCCGCCTTGCGCGCCTTGGCCGTCCGCAGGAAGCCCTTCTTCACGGCGGGTTTTCTAACAATCTTGTCGATGTCGTCAGAAATGTCGAAGCCGTCGGCGGACGCCTCGATGACCTCGCCGTTCACGACCTCCTGCACGAGCGGCTTCGAGGGCTTCTTCGCCGTGGGCAGCTTGATCTTCATGGTCTCCTCCTCCGCCTTCGAATGGATGTCCCGCGACCTTTTCAACAGCTCCGCGGGCGACGCCGAGACTCCAATGGGTGCCTCCTTCTCCTTCTTCACTTTCTTCTTCCGGTCCTCGGGCGGCTTGCTCTGGTACTGGGCCTCGTCAATATCAAAAGGCACGGGCCCGTCGCACTTGGTCCCTAAGCCACCTTTGTACTTTGACTGGATATGCTTCCAATTCGCGTCCAAAGGTAGTTTGGTTTCCCGGGCTACCCAGGACACAGCCAAGGCCGAGATCTCGGCCCGCCAGGGGCCGCCGCGGGGCCCCTCATTGGTGATGCGGTCCATGACCCAGGTGTGGACCAAGACGTCGACCGCTTTGCCTTCTGCTACTCCACTACCACCAGCAACAGTACATGCACGCACTTGACCGACCACCAGCGGGATCTGCAGCCCCTGGGGGCTGATGCCCGGCTTGTAGGTCGTGCAGTCCTTGCCGCGTTGATCACTGGGAGGGACCACCGCCTGGTGACTACACACATTGACCATGACCTTGCCGCCGCCGTACTTCAACTGGCACTTCACCACGAACCCGGGCACGGGCGTTAATACATTATTCCCGAGGATCTTGTTCATAAGTTCGTTCGCGCGCTCGTCGTCCGGCTCCTCGGCCAGTTCCTCCCCGGCGTTCTTCGCGATGTGTTTTGCGGATTCCTTCATGAGATCCTGGTAGGCCTGGGGGTCCTCAGAACTCAGGTCCGTGAGCTTGCCCCACAGGTCGTCGCCCATGGCATTTAAGTCTTTGGCGCTCAAGCCCATCTGCCGCGCCATGGCCTTGACCTCGGCGGGCAGCTTCCTCGAGCCCTTGGGCCCGCCGCCGAAGTCGCCGGGGCGGGCCGCCTGGCGCCGGGCCTCGTTCATGGCGCTTGTTCTCACGTCGGGATGTGTTGGCTGCCCGGCTGGTTTGGGGCTGCTGTCCGCAGGACGCGTGGGCGCGTTTGGCGGCCCGCAGCGGTGCAGCGCGTTGGATGGGCGTGCGCGGGTGTCGTAGAGGCCGCTCGCGCGCGGTTTGGCCGCCCGCGGTGTCTGCAGCGCTTTGGATGTCTCAGGTGCCAGTTCGGCGCGGGTCTCGTAGCTCCAGCCGTGCTCGGGTCCGGCGGAGAGGTTTGCGGGACGGGCTGGCAGGGTTGTTTCGATGGCTGCTCAAAATGCTTTCAATACGGGTTTCTCAAGTGTTGGAATGGCCCATCTAGCTTGGGGCTCACAGGCTTGGATTGCACTAGTCAACATCACTGCAGATCGCATTTCTGCACAGATCTTCAACTGCAGTCAAAAGAGATAGCAGGACTGCAGACAGGGAGACAGCTTGCAGAGCCTATGGTGCTCATTGCATTGTGTGCACTCATGGCTGCTGCGACGAGTGCATTGGAGCCGTCGCCGAGCGCGCAGCGCTTCCTGCTCGCCCGCCACGGCGAGACGAACTTCAACGCCGAGGGTCGTATTCAAGGCACGCTCGATACGTCCCACTTGACGCGCGGACGCTGCGTCCTGGCGTATGCTGCGCCTCTACGCCAACCGACTCTGATAACCACGCAGGCCACGGGGCGTGCGCCAGGCCGAAGAGCTCGGGTGCTACATCGCCACCGAGGAGGCACCACGCATCAAAAAAGTCTGGGTCTCGCCGATGCGGCGGGCGCGCCAGACCCTCGACGCCATCGAGGCGGTATGTACATCGAAACCGCTCCCTGCCCCGACGGTCCGCGACGATCTGCGGGAGATCGAGCTCCACACGTGGGAGGGCAAGCTCAAGAGCGAGGTGCTGGCCACGGGCTGGGGGCGCTGGAAGGCGGACCCGGCCGCGTTCGTGATGGACGATGGCGCGCGGCCCCTGCCCGATTTATGGGAGCGGACGGTCGGCAACTGGGCCGAGCTCCGCAAATCCGCGCCGGTTGCGGCCGAGGCGATGCTGGTCGTCTCGCATGGCGCGCTCGGCCGCTGCATGGTCGCGGCGGCTCTAGGTGGGTCCATGGCCAGCTTCAAGGACCCCAAATTCCAGTTCGACAACTGCGAATTGGTCGAGGTGGCCTGGGAGCCGGGCGCGGCCCACGCGGCGTGCTGGCGAAAGCTCCACGGATCGCGGACTCCCAGGGAGTCCGCGGCCGACGCGCTGGTGCCATCCTAGGCCGCGGATGCCGTGGGGCAGGCGTTCTGAAAAAATGGACCGCCGGGCGCCCGGGGGAAACGCGCTGTCGGCCCGGGGGAAACTATGATATTGTGAAGTAGTAAACCCACGCGAACCGCGCAACAAATAGATGAGTCAAATTACGACACACAAGAGGTCACCGCCAACGCCTTTTCGCGAGGTCTTCCCGGACCTCGAGGAACGGCGCGCCGTCGGGCACGCCCCGGAGCGGCCGGCGAACTAAGTCCTCGCGGACGGCCGCAAAGGCGCAGGCCCCGCCGAAGTCCGGGTCGCCATCTTTGTCGCGCTGCCCGCTACAGATGCTGCCGTTCAAGAGCATGTCCGTCCGGAAGCGCATGCCCCGCGAGAAGGCCTCGCTCACGGCGTTGTTCCGCCCGAAGGAGAACGTCGCCACCGTCCGCCTGTTCTTCGACAGCTCCCGTTTAAAGTCCGCGACGGCGCCGCGCGGGCCGCGGTGCACGAGCCGCGCGTCGAAGACGACGGCGTCGCCCGCCTGCGACCGCACGAGGTCGAAGGGCGTCTCACTTTCCGGTCTGTGGAGCGGACTCCAGGGGTCTAACCGAGCCACGACGTCGCCGTGCGCCGAGGCGTTCCGATGAGACCCCGGGGCGATACTGAGCCCGCCGTCGTTGTCCACGTGGTCCTCCAGGTACACGGCGACGGTGGTCACCTTCCTCTCCTGGGGCGTGCCTGTGCCGGCCCAGAACGTCGTGCCCTTCCCAAAGCCGTATTCCAAACCCATCGCACAGAGTTCATCATTATTTTTGGGCATCGGGCTGTGATTCGGTTTGGCTAGAGGGGGTGGCCTTTTTACGCCCGTCGATGGGCACCACTCTTCGGTGACGTACGGTAGACTCGTGGCGTACAGGTCGAACGCGTCGTACAGGTCGTCGGAGTGCCAGTTTCCTATTCTAGAAACATAAATCTCGCTCCGCTCCAGCAGCTTGAAGTCGTCCCCCAGTATTCTTTTCAGTATTCGCGCCAGTCTATCATCTCGCGCGATTTCTGTTTCAAACCCCCGCAGCCCGTCCAGGCGCTCGATGCCGGGCACGAACCAGCCCCCCAGCGTCGCGCCGCGCATCATGTACGCGTGCGCGCTTCCTTGTTCCTTCAGGAAGCGCGCCACCGCGCCTCTTAATTTCGCGAGCCTTGTTCCGGAGAAGACGCGGGGTAAGACGAAGTAGCCCTTGTCTTCATAAGCGTCGAGCCACGACGACGCGGCGGCCAGCGTCAATACTAAAACGCAGGCGAGGCGCCGCGCCGCCATCGGGCTGGCTCACTACAGCTGGAGTCGTGTGTGCCGTCACGCGTGGTGCGCGGCGACGCGTGCGATGCCTTCGTGCGAGGTCGCACGGCGTCGCTCTGTGGCGCGTCGGCCGAGCACGGTGACACGGCAGTTCAGGCAATGGCTGCCCCGCACAGCGCTCCGAAGCAGCGCTGCATTGCGTATTCGCGTCGTCCAGGAGCGCCGAGGCTGTGCCAAATTCCCAGGGGTCCCGGATACGTACCTGCGACGCGCGCCAAGCAAAGGGCAGCAGCCATGCGCCGCGCGCTGCGACTCCTGCTCCTCCTCAAAACTATTCACACGGCGCGCGGCGGCGGCGTCGTCCTCGTCACCGGCGCGAACGGCGGCATCGGCGCGGAGCTCGTCGTCAAGTTTGCGACAGCGGGCTACGACGTCGTCGCGGCCTGCCGCAACAAGAGCGCCCACGTGCACGCGCTTGTTAATACAGCCGGCGTTACCAAAAAAGTCCGCGTGCTCCTCGGTCTGGACGTGACCAGCCACGACAAGGTCGCGGCCTTTGTCGATGGCTTGAAACGGCAACGGACCCGGGTGGACATCCTCATCCACGCCGCGGGCGTCGCGACGTGGCAGCTGTCTTCATCCATCTACCCGGGCACCACGGAGCCGATGAAGCTCGAAACGCTTGACTACGACTTGGTCGCGCGAGCGTTCGAGATCAACGCGGTCGGGCCGCTGCGCCTGACCGAGGCGTTCCTGAGGCAGGGGATGCTCGAGCCCGGCGCGAAGATCGCCTTCGTGTCTTCCAAACTTGGCTCCATTGGCTCAAATACAGAGTTAGGTTCAAACTACGCCTACCGCATGAGCAAGTCCGCGTTGAACGCCGCCGGGCGCTCGCTCAGCATCGACCTGCGGCCGCGCGGCATGTCCGTCGTTTTATTACACCCGGGCTACGTTCGGACGCCCATGACCGGCGGCGGGGGCGACGTCACCGCCGGGGTCTCCGCCGCGGGCCTTTATCAACAGATCGTCAACTCGCCGGCGTCGGGCTCGTTCGTCGACTACGACGGGCGGAGCGTGCCCTGGTGAGTAATTGAAATAGGGCTACGTTTTAAGTGGGGCCCCGGGGTACTGTAGGCATTCATGCGGGCGCGCGGCCGGCTAAAGTGACGGGTTTTCACTGTTCCTCACTGCAATCGGCCATAAACAACTCCCGCACGCGCAACGCCGCGCTATACGGGCCGCTACGAGACTACTCCAGTACACTTGAACCGTAACCGAGCTCCTAAGGCGTGTTGCATCTGTTAGTGCTCACACACAAAGAAGTTTCTAAACGATAGAAAATCAGCCTGCACCCGACGCTACACGTCCACTACACAACCCGCAACGACAACAAACAACTATTGAACTTCCGCGATGGCTGCGACAGAGACCCAACTCGTGGCGGCCGTCAACAAGCTGAGCGACCCGGCCGGCGGGCGCGCGTCGCTGGACCCCTGGGCGTGGCAGTTCTGCGACTGCCTCGGCGTCGCTGTCGTCTGCTGCGAGTGCGTGCCTATCGGGCAGATGTTTGACACGCACGTGAAGAAGGGCTGGGGCAAGCTCATTATTGCCGCGTACACGGCCGTAATGGTTCTGGTCGGGGTCCTCGCCGTTGTGTGGCTCGCCACGTGGAGCTACGGCATTTACGCCGCCGCGTTGGCGCTGGGCTTGATTGCGCACACCGTTCTGATGATCTGCAACATCCTCGTTCGGATCAAGATCCGCGAGCGCGACGGCATCCCTACGGCGTTCGCGGGGGACCCGTGCGTAGAGGACTGCCTCTGCCTCTTGTGTTGCTGCCCGTTCGCCCAGTGCCAGGTCGCGCGCCAGGAGTGGAAGGACCCCAAGAAGTACGTCTTCATCTCGGAAGACGGCGGTTCGGCGGTGTAGCTTAGGAGTCTAGAACCTCTAAGGACAGTAGATTAACAGACAACATCACTAAGCCAGCGCGTCGCGGAGCAGGTCCGCGTGCTGCCGCGCGACCCACGAGCAGAGCTGCGCGAGCAGCGAGACCTCGCTCCGCGAGAGGTCCAGGTCCGAGATCGTCGGCGTGTCGGGGAAGCCGCGATACGCTCGCGTCGTGATCGCCTTGGCCGTCTCCTTCGGGAGGGCGTCGACCCATCGCTTCGGAAGGTCGAGGTACACGAGCGTGAGGTCGATGGACCGGCCAGCTTCAATACCATGAAAGTCATTTCCCACCGTTGTGAGCGCCACGCGGGCGACGGCTCCAGTGCCGCTCATGGCCGCCGCCTGGAGTGTCAATATGAGGCGCGGCAGGCCTTCCGCGGCAAACACATGGTTGCGAGACGTTTGGGCCTCGACGCCCTTGTCTCCTTTAGACTTGAGACCGAAGAGGGGCGGCAAATACGCGTCGACGTCCGTCTTCGTCGGCGGCCTCGCGCGCGGATCCCACGACGTGTTG
>Ga0114994_10002026_pt1 | contig 14714 bp, 11 predicted proteins | sample ArcticOcean_MG_C_9_FD_87043 | JGI IMG/M metagenome (GOLD analysis project Ga0114994, IMG submission 87043) | Marine microbial communities from western Arctic Ocean - ArcticOcean_MG_CB2_152 | ecosystem: Environmental > Aquatic > Marine > Oceanic | place: Arctic Ocean: Canada Basin | collected... | reverse complement strand
TCAGCCTTGGGTGAAATCTCGACTAGGTCAAGTTCTAACTCATTAGCTAAAGCCATAGCTGCGACAGTTGTCATAACTGCTGGCTCAACATTATCTCCTACAACACGAACTTGATCAACTGAGATATGCTCGTTGATGTTGTGTGGGTTTTCCTTGCGTACTCTACCGCGGTAGGGACGTCTTTTCCTGCGAATTGCTATAGCTCGATCATTTTAATTGTTCAACACTTATCTAACGGCAATCATTTCAGCAACTTCAGAACGTATACGTTCCGCAAAAGCTTCTATGGTCATCGTACCGACATCACCTTCTCCTTGCTTTCGCACAGATACAGTTCCTTCGGATTTTTCGTTCTCACCGACAATGAGCATGTAAGGAATCTTTTCCAATTCGGCGTCGCGAATCTTCTTTCCAACCTTCTCAGAGCGGCAGTCTACGAGTGCGCGAATATCGGAATTTTCTAGCACTTTTGAAACTTCTTCTGCATACTCGTTGTATTTGTCAGATAATGCTAGTACTCTAGCCTGTTCTGGAGTGAGCCAAAGAGGGAATTTACCTGCACAATGCTCTATTAAAATGGCAATAAAACGTTCCATTGAGCCGAAAGGCGCTCTATGTATCATCACTGGACGATGTCTAGCGTTATCTGAACCTACATATTCTAATTCGAAGCGCTCAGGTAAATTGTAATCAATTTGGACCGTACCAAGCTGCCAAGTTCTACCAATTGCATCTCTTACCATAAAGTCTAGCTTCGGACCATAAAAAGCAGCTTCACCATATTCAACTATAGTCTCTAGGCCTTTTTCTGCTGCTACTTCCTTAATAGCTTTTTCTGCCTTCTCCCAGTTCTCATCTGAGCCAATGTATTTCTCTGGCTTATCAGGATCTCGCAAGCTGACCTGAACTACAAAATCGTTGAAATCCAATGTCTTAAAAATGTAAAGAACTAGATCTATAACACTACTTACCTCCTCCTTAACCTGATTGTTAGTACAGAAGATGTGTGCATCGTCCTGAGTAAAACCACGAACTCGCGTTAAGCCATGAAGCTCACCCGACTGCTCATAGCGATAAACAGTCCCGAACTCAGCAAATCTTACGGGAAGATCCTTGTAAGTACGTGGACGAGCCTTGTATATCTCACAATGGTGAGGGCAATTCATGGGTTTCAATAAAAACTCTTCACCTTCAGAAGGCGTCTTAATAGGCTGGAAACTATCCGCCCCGTATTTCGCGTAGTGACCTGACGTCACATATAGCTCCTTGGAACCAATGTGAGGGGTGATTACTGGCTGATATCCCGACTTCCTCTGCACATCCTTAAGAAAATCCTCGAGACGCATCCTTAAGTCAGCACCCTTTGGCAGCCAAAGTGGCAACCCTTGACCTACTTTCTCACTGAAATGAAACAAGTCTAGCTCTTTACCTAATTTTCTGTGATCTCTAGCTTTCGCTTGTTCAACTAATTCAAGGTATTCCGTCAGTTCCTTCTTTTTAGGAAATGTAATGCCGTAAACTCGAGTTAGCTGTTTATTGTTTTCATCTCCCTTCCAATATGCACCAGCTATAGCAGTGATCTTAGCAGCCTTTACAAATCCTGTGTGAGGAATATGAGGGCCTTTACATAAATCCGTGAATCCTCCCTGTGTGTACATAGAAATATCACCATCCTCTATTCTCTCTAGTAGATCAAGCTTGTACTCATCTCCTTTTTCCTCAAAATACTTAATAGCATCTGCCTTACTTAGTTCTCTGCGAATAAATTTGTTTTTTTCCTTTGCTAACTCTAGCATTTTCTTCTCAACGGCAGGAATATGACCATCCGTGAAGGTGTGCTCTCCGAAATCCACGTCGTAATAAAACCCAAATTCAACGGGTGGTCCAACCCAGAATTTAATACCATCGAACATCGTCTCCAAGGCTTCTGCTAGAAGATGTGCTGAACTATGCCACATAGTATTCTTTCCTTCCTGATCACGCCAGGTTAGAAGCTTCAATGTCGAAGATTCTGTTATAGGTCGTTGAGAATCTATTACCTCCCCAGCAACCTCAGCTGCAAGAACGTTACGAGCCAAGCCCTCGCTTATCCCCATCGCAATATCTAGAGCCGTAGTTCCAGCCTCTACTTTTTTTACAGACCCATCGGGTAATGTGATATCAATCATGACGCGCAAAGATAACTCGTGGAGGGGCCTAGAGCTTACTTAACTCTTACTTTTTCCCAAGATTTTACTTGCCAATATATCGTCGCTTCTGCGACTTTAATATCAAGAGAATCTAACACCACAGATGTAAGGGTAAATGAAGCGACACCATTAGTAGATATGTCAGACCTAACTGCCCGCAACTGCCCGTCTCCCCAGGAACTAGAAGCTGTGCAACCACCTTTAGGTCTCCTTAAATAATCAACCTCTAGCCTACCCATTATTAGACGGTACTGAGTGATATCGAATGCTTCAAGTACGTTGAGTCCTGAAACGAATTCTGCTGCAGTAGCCATTGCACAAGCGTGCATGGTGCCAAGGTGATTTCTGTTACGTCTGCGGTCAGGTAGATTCACCAGACACTTTTCTGAACTTATCTTTATAACAGAAATTCTATGAGGTCTATTAAAAGGAATAATCTCCTGCATAATTCGACTAAGCAGGGCAGGCTTACCTGATTTGGCTCTAGCTATTAGCTTTGATACGTACTGAGTGCTACTATGCATCATCCATTAGTATTTTTACTTAACAAGGCGTCTTCCATAGCTTTTTTAATATTAGGCCTAAAGTAGCCAGGACCCTTCATGATCTTTCCGTCTTCACGTAAAATAGGAAGGCCATCTTCTCCAAGCTTTGACATATTAGAAGCTTGTATTTCTAGAAAAACATCTTCTATCACATCATGCATACCATGACGCAATATGGTTCCGCAAAGGATGTACAACTGATCGCCTAAAGCATCTGCGATTTCTACCATATCTCCAGCTTTGGCAGCCTCTAAATACTCATCATTCTCCTCGGCCATCAACCTGTGACGTAGTAAGGAATCCTTCTCAGACAGTGATGAATTAGGCTCATCAGAATTAGGGATCTTAAAAGAGTCGTGAAATGTTCTCACATCTGAGATGACATTTTGGAGGGATAAATTATTTTCCATAACTCGAAAGTCAGCTCTAAAGCACCAATAGCCAAAAACACAACGAAGATGTTTCCCAACAATTCTTAACAAGATTTAAATCTTACAACTACCTATGAAGCGATCGGAAAAGGTATTTTAGCCTTCTAAATTTTTACAGATGATAGAAACTGCTCCAGACATCCAACAACTGAACGAGAAGGTTGAGAAAGCAAGTCGCATAACAGATGCCATTAAGGCTGAAATGGGTAAGGTTATTATAGGCCAAACCCAAATGATAGACAAGCTACTCATAGGGTTGCTAGCTAATGGACACATTCTCCTAGAGGGTGTGCCTGGACTAGCCAAAACACTCGCCATTAATAGCTTGAGCAAGTGCATTGAAGCTGATTTTAGTCGCATTCAATTCACCCCTGACCTATTACCTGCAGATGTGGTAGGGACCATGATCTATAATCCGAAGAAGGAAAGTTTCTCCGTTAAAAAGGGGCCTATTTTCGCCAACTTCGTTTTAGCCGATGAGATTAACCGTGCACCAGCTAAGGTTCAAAGTGCGCTACTTGAAGCCATGCAGGAAAGGCAGGTAACGATAGGAAACGAGACTTTTATAGTCCCAGATCCGTTTTTAGTACTAGCAACGCAGAACCCCGTAGAGCAAGAGGGTACATACCCATTGCCGGAGGCTCAGGTAGATAGATTTTTACTGAAGGTCGTGATAGGATATCCTACTAAAGAAGAAGAGCAGGTGATAATGAGAGCGAATCTGCAAGTAGGCGGACTGCCTAAACCTTCAGTAGTGGTTAGTACGAAAGAAATTTTAGAAGCTAGAGAACTTGTGAGCTCGATATATATGGACGAGAAGGTGGAGAGATACATTATTGATCTGGTGTTTGCCACTAGATCTCCTGAAAATGTAGGGCTCGGTCACTTGAGTGAACTCATCAGTTTCGGAGCATCGCCGAGAGCTAGTATAGGACTGGGGCTTGCGTCTAAAGCAAATGCATTCCTGAACCACAGAGGATACGTAACGCCTGAGGATGTTAGGGCTGTAGCTATGGATGTAATGAGACACAGGGTAGGATTGACATTTGAGGCTGAGGCTGAGAACATTACTCAGGAACAAATAGTGACTGAGATTATGGACATGATAATAGTGCCTTAGGGAATTACATGGACACTTCTGAACTTTTAAAGAGAGTAAGGCGTGTTGAGATTAAATCTCGCGGGCTGAGTGACCGGATTTTCTCCGGTTCGTACCATAGTGCCTTTAAGGGTCGAGGAATGGCATTCAGCGAGAATAGAGAGTACCAACATGGTGATGAGGTGAGGTCTATAAATTGGAATGTTACCGCCAGGATGGGGACACCGTATTTAAAGGTGTTTGAGGAAGAAAGAGAGCTAACAGTGTTTATTATAGCGGACATAAGTGGCTCTATCGACCTAGGCACAAGGGGCTCAACAAAGAGAGACAGTATAACTGAATTGGCGGCTGTTTTGGGCTTTAGCGCTCTAGGAAATAACGATAAAGTCGGAGCTATTCTCTTCTCAGATAAAATCGAGAAATTTATTCCCCCTAAAAAAGGAAGGTCGCACGTGTTGAGGATAATAAGGGAGCTACTTGATGTTAAATCTGAGGGCGCAGGTACAGATGTTACAGCTGCATTGGGACACTTTCTTTCGGCAATGAAAAAACGTACAGTTGCATTTTTACTGAGCGACTTTAGGGATGATGGGTTTGAGCAGCTTTTGAAAAGGGCAGGAAGAAAACATGATTTTGTGGCCTTAAGACTAGACGATCCTATTGACAAAGAGATTCCAAATGTAGGATTTTTACCTATAAAAGATCCTGAAACAGATAAGGAAGATTGGATATGGAGTTCTTCGAAAAAAGCAAGAACGAAATACAAAGCAGCAGAATTAAAAAGGTGTGACGCACTGGATAAGATGTTTTCAAGGGCGGGTATAGACCATACCGTGATAAGAACTGACAGGGATTTCGTGAAACCATTAATGCAATTATTTGATAGACGTGGGTAAGTATTATAGAAATATCATCTGTACTTGGGCCCTAGCAATAATTGCTACTGGGCTTTACTCACAAATAACCTTCTCATCGGATACTAACCTGATAAGCTGGGGTGAAAGAGCTACAATAACTGCACGAATGGGTTTTGCTGTCATTAATGATAGCCTTAGAACTGACGAGCTGCCTAACTGGACAGACACTATACCCGGTGGATGGGAAATAATATCCATGGTAGGTCCGGACACCATTTCTCCTTCTGAATTAGATCCAGAGAGTTGGAATTATGTCGTCGAGAAAACTTGGGTGGTGACTGCTTTTGATTCTAGTCAAATTGATTTGCCAGGCCTTAGCCTTAGCGTGACACCGACAAGAACAGCGAATTCTAAAGATTTAATAAATCATGCGGACATATATAACGTCGAGTGGACAACCTCTGAAAACATTAGGCGCTGGGCACCACTAGCGGTTTGGTTATTACTAGGCATTTGTGTGGTCGTGATTTTGTGGTTTGGGATAGAGAAAGTGAAAAGAGGAAATAAATCTGAGAAGGAAGAAAAGAAGAAAGAGGTAATTCCTGCACATATCACTGCGCTCAAAGAACTCAAGGAATTAAAGCTAAGAGAGGCATGGAAAAAAGGCGACGGGAAGACTTTTCAAGTTCAATTGAGTGAAATAATCAGAACTTATATAGATGCTAAATTCAAAGTTAAATCACTTGATAAAACCTCGGGCGAAGCTGTTAAAATTATTAATCTATTAGGAGTTAGCGAGGGCGAAAAACAGGGATTGATCGCCGCGCTTTTAACTGGAGACCAAATCAAATTCGCGAAATTTACGGCTGCCACTGACTTACATGAAAAATCCCTAAACACATGCATTTCATTCGTTGAAAGCACTTGGGAGGAAGATGGAGATGACAATAACAAAGAGAACGGAGATGAAGTGGCTTAAGGTTTTACCACCACATATCATTGCTCTCATCGCTGTAATTATTATAGGGGTAAATGCCGATTTAAATTACGAATGGTATAGTCACCGCGCTCTGTATTTGCTGCCTATTACGGCATTATTTGTTGCGTTTAGATATTTCTCCAAAGGGCGTTTAGGATCATTACGCGCATCGATAAACACAACACCAAACGAGGATAATTTACTTGGGTATTTTTCTAATTTTTGGATAACTGAATTTCCGCATGCTATAAGAACATTTGCCATAGGTATGCTTGTGATTGCGCTTGCACGTCCACAATCTTCCGACAGCGTAGAGGATATGACTAGTGAAGGTATAGACCTCGTACTAGCAATAGATGTGAGTCATTCTATGCTTAGCCAAGACTTCAAACCCAATCGACTTGAAAGGTCAAAAATTGTTGCAATAGAATTTATAGACGCACGTCCTCACGACAGGATAGGTGTCGTAGCATATGAGGGCGAGGCATTTACTCAAGTGCCTGTCACATCTGATCACGTGGTGGTGAAAAACGGTATCCTGGATCTGCAGCCCGGCTTACTTGAAGGTGGAACGGCTATAGGCATGGGACTTGCTACCGCTGTTAATAGGTTAAGGAATTCACAAGCTGAGAGCAGGGTGATTATTCTCCTCACAGATGGTATGAATAATGCAGGCCAAATAGACCCAGGTGATGCCGCACAACTTGCAGAACTAAATAATATTCGCATATATACCATTGGTGTAGGAACTATAGGAAAAGCAAAGAGCCCGGTAGCCTTTAGCGGCAATGGATACAAGTATGACTGGGTGGATGTGAAAATTGATGAGGACGTATTAATGGAAATAGCCGACAGAACTGGAGGGAAGTATTTTAGAGCAACTAATGCCGAAAAACTTTCTAGCATTTATAGCGAAATAGACGAACTAGAGAAGACTCGTTTTAACGTAATAAAATACCAACGTAAAACCGAGGCCTACCTTCCATTTTTATTAGTGGCGTTAATTTCTCTTTTGCTAGAAAAAACATTGCGATTAACCATGATACGCTCGCTATCATGAAACAGCTAAAACCCATAATTCTAGGTTTAATCATAGCTGAAATTGTTTTTTGGGTAATTGTGGGCGCTATAACTATCGTATTACATGAATTCGCACCGCATTTAGAGTGGAGTAAAATGGAATGGCTGATACTAGTTGCCATTCTGCCATTCTTAAGTATAGCGTTCGCAATACACATAAATTGGAAGATTGGGTCATCTAAAAAACTTGCGGATACTAACTTACTAAAAGGTGTACTCACGAAGTTTTCGCCGAGGCGAGATACATGGAGATTTTTAGTGTGGCGCCTGGCTGTTTCCATGACTCTTGTCGCTGTTTTGGGGCCAAAAGTTGGCAGCAAGCTCGTAGAAGTAGAATCTAAGGGGTCTGACATCATAATTGCCATAGATGTCAGCAACAGCATGATGGCAGAAGACTTAGGACCTTCGCGTTTAGCTATTGCAACCCAAACCGTTGAGCGAATTATCTCAAAACTAGGTTCTGATAGATTAGGGCTAGTCGTTTTTGCAGGTGAAGCCTTCATTCAATGTCCACTTACATCTGATTATAATTCGCTTAAGACCTACCTCAATTCCGTCAGCCCCAACCTCATCACCACACAGGGAACAGCAATTGGAGAAGCTATAGACATTTCACTCAAGGCATTTGAAAACGCACCCGAGAATGGGAGGAGCATCTTAATTCTAACTGACGGCGAAAATCACGAAGACGATCCAGTAGCAGCAGCCTCGAGAGCAAATGCATCAGGGGTTACCGTACATGTATTAGGAATTGCCACTCCAGAAGGAGGGCCCATACCTAAATTGAATAGGCGCGGATCAAAAATCGGTTTCATTCAATCCTCAGACGGAAAACCTGTGGTTTCAAAATTAGACGAATCTAGCCTCATCGCCACATCACAAGCAGGAGGAGGACTTTTCACAAGAGCTAATAAGAGTTTCGTGAATATTAACCCCACTATTGAGGCATTCAATAAAAGCTTAAAAATCGCAACAACTAATGTCAGATATACGGATTACGATCATAGATTTCAGATACTAATATTACTTAGTTTGGTCTTACTTATACTAGAAGCGCTCATCCCTCATCCCATAAAAAGCGAATGAAATATCTTGTATATATATCGCTGACATTAGTTTTATTTACTAAGGCTAACGCCCAAACCAAACAAGAACTTAAGCAACATTTAATTGATGGTGTGGAGGCTTTTAATGCAGAAGAACATGAGTCTGCAGTAACTTTATTTGGTTCTGGAGGTTCTCTTGAGAATTATGAAGACATAGCAGCATATAACAGAGGTCGGTCATTACTTGAAACAGAAGATTTAGAATCAGCTATTTCTGCATTTGAGCAGGCGATTGAGTTGAGTGACAATCCCATTCTTAAATCACGATCTAATTATAATATTGGCAACGCATCATTGTATGAGGGCGAATTAGAAACAGCTATAGAATCATACAAATCAGCACTTAGGCTCGATCCTAACTTCGATGATGCACGACACAATCTAGCAAATGCTTATAAACTCCTACAGGAGCAGCAAGAGCAAGAACAGCAAGAGCAAGGGGAAGACGGTGAGGACGGTGAGCAAGAAGAAGAGCAAGAGGATGACGGTGAGGACGGTGAGCAAGAGGATGACGGGGATGACGGTGAGCAAGAGGATGACGGGGATGACGGGGAGCAAGAAGATCAGGATGAGAACCAGAATGATCAGCAGAAGGAAAAGCCTGTAGAAAAGCAGATTTCAAAGGAGGAAATGGAGCGTATATTAGAAAATTTAGAAAACGAGGAGGAGAAGATTCAAGCTAAGCTGATGAAACAAAAAGGGTCGGGAAAGAAAAAAGTTAAGAAAGAATGGTAGTAGGAAGGCATTTCATTAGTTGGCTGATGGCACTTGCAATTGTCATCTTTTCAGCTGGTGCTGTTGTGGCTCAGGATGCCAGCGTTACATGTACTGTCAATCAAAACCCAACCCGAGCGAACAACAGAATACAACTAACAGTAACTCTAACGAATTGTAAAATAAAGTCTAGAGAATTAACCTTAGAAAAAATACCAGGACTTCAACTAATAGGTGGCCCATCAGTTTCTCAGCAGACAAATATTTATAATTTCAAGGCTACATATATCTACAGTTACACATTTTCATATCGTGTCACTTCAAAAACCGACATCACCATTCCTCCCGTTAAGCTGGCTACGTCAAAGGGTGTTATGAATTCCGAGTCATTCATATTAAAGGTTATATCCTCAGACAATAAAATTGAAGGGAGGCAAGCAGATTATGGACTACTAACAAGTGTTGTAGTCGCGAATAAAAAAAGTGTTCACTTGGGTGAGCCTGTGATTATTAGATATAAGATATACGCGAGAGATGGTAGAGTTAGTTACAACATAATTCAGCTACCTGAATTGGAGGGGTTTTGGACGGAAAACTTGCCCGACAAGAATAATAAACAGACAATAAAGATTATCAATGGAGTTGAGTATGTAGAGAAGATTGTTAAAGAAATTCTTGCATTCCCTCAACAAACAGGAGCATTTACTCTAGATGATTTTATCATACAGGGTTATAAAAACGTAGGGTTCTTTCAACAACAAGAGATTGAAACTGGCTCTAAATCCGCAACTATCAACGTGGTGCCTTTACCTGACGGGGAACCCGATGGATTCATAGGAGCTTTTGCCAACCTCAGAATACAGACAAAGACTGATGCCGATAGTATTCAGGTAAATGAGGCCTTCAATTTTGAATTGACTTTTATTGGAAATGGTAACCTGAAACTGATAAGAGAGCCCGAATTGATTTGGCCTGTAGAATTCGAAGTATTCGACCCCGAAATTATAGACAACATAACTATTAACAATGCTGGAGAGAGTGGACGTAGGACATATAAATACGTGGTTATACCTAGAGCCCCTGGCGAGTACCAACTCCCCGAAGTAAGCATTAGTTACTACGACTATAAAGATGACAAATACATCACACGTTCACTTAGCAACGAGGGTATTTTAATCAAAAGAGGAGATAAAACCGATGGCGATGAAACTACCTACAGCATCAAAGAAAAGGTGAAGGTATTAAATCACGACATCAGACACATCAACACAAGCCATGCACATTGGGGTGCTGATGGCAATGAGGTTTTGTTATGGAAATTGATTTGGCTTCTTTACATTTTAGGGCCTCTTTTTGCAGCAGTTGCATTGATGTTTAAAAGGAGGACTGTCTTAGAACTTCGCGATATTAAAGGAACCATGAGTAAGAAGTCTGGACGAATATTTAACCGTGCTTTAGATCGATGCAGCAGTATAGACTCGAAGGCGTTAGCATATGCTGAGCTTGGTGAAGCTATCGAAGTATATCTATGTGCGAAACTTGGTTGGGGACGAAGTCAATTTAGTCGAGCTGCTGCTGCTGAAGTTTTAAAGGGACAAATGGAAGGGACCGATGCCGAAGCTTGGGACAGTTTGTTACAGAAATGTGAAATGGCTAGGTACGTGCCAGGTGAGTTGCCAGAATTATCCGTGATAATTTCTGAGGCCAAAAGACTCGCCAAATTGAGCTCTGATAGAATAACAATCAGGGCAATGCACGTGATAATATTTATGCTTGCCTTCTCTCCTGCTATTTCTCTTGCCCAAATCGATTCCTACAGCAGTCAAAATCTGAATTCGAAATTCGAAATAGCTAATGCAGCTTATCTAGCTGGGGATTATGAAGTAGCGGTTACAGAATATGAAAGTATCGCACAGAGCCATAGGTGCTTTGAGCTTGAATACAATTTGGGCAACGCTCATTATAAACTAGAGAACATTGGAGAGGCTTTATTACACTACGAAAGAGCTAAACTTATAGACCCGTTAAACGACGATCTAAGGGCGAATATTTTACTAGCTGATTTGAGAACTATCGATAAAATTGAACCTTTGCCTGGTGTAGGACTGGATAAACTAGCTGCCGTTATTTTTGCGGGTAAAATGTTTAATACGTGGTTTATTCTTAGTCTCGCTTTTTGGACTTTAGGGTTTACGTTAATTGCCATTAAACTCTCAAGACCTAAGAGCATATTAAGTCCATTTGCTAATAGTGGTGCCGTTTTATTTTTAATCTCCTCACTCCTATTCTCATCATTGCTTTATTTCACTGTAGATAGAATGTCAAATTCAAGTTGTGCTATCGTTATGGATGAAAGAGTGAACGTAATGAGTGGCCCTGGAGACGCAGGGGTTAAACTATTTCAATTGCACGAAGGTGCAAGGGCTCACGTAATCGGAGTAGATGGAGATTGGACAGAGATAAAGCTTGAAAACGGTAACGTGGGCTGGGTTTACACAAATGCGATCGAACCTATTTAGATCGGATAGTTTCCTATCGAATAACTTCTAATCTCAGTATTTGCCTAACAGCTTTTATGTCGCGTAATTCGATGGTGTAGACTCCTGAATTCCAACTCAAAATATCTAGGGTTAAAGTACCGCCAGGAGAAGTCCGGGATTCGAAAACAAGAGCACCCACCATATCATATACTCTGACAGGTGTAGATCGCAAAGCGAAATTTAGTGTAGCGAAAGAAGATGAAGGATTAGGACTCACAGATACCGTAGGATAGTCATCGATATCGTTAGTCGCATCATTTGGCGGAACTACATCATAAAGAATAATGTCATCAAGCGCTGCTTCAATCAAGCTTCCTCCATCTAAGTACTCACCCACAGTGGTGCTGTCAGAAGCGATAAACCTCATTTGGAACTCATCTGTCAACTCGAAATAATCAGCAACTCTAAATGCCTTGCGCCTCCATGACATATCCTGCTGAAGAGTATTCTCGAGATATTGCCAGCTTGCACCCCCGTTATTAGAAATCTGTACCTGCCACCAATCCGCACCCGGATTCGCTCCTGTAGAAGGTGCGTTCACGTACCATCTCCAGTAAGTCATAACCGGATTATCGAAAATAGTTAGGTCAATAACAGGTGATTCCAACGTTGTGTGTCCACCATCTACATCGTTTTCGCCTATACCTGCAGAGGATCCAGGACTCACACCCGTCAAGAAACAATAACCAGCAAACCCCACAGTATGGTCGGCTGCAGCAGCTACAATTGAAGACGGATTTCCAGCTTCTCCATAAGAACCCACAGGAATTGTCTCTTCCCACTCCCCTGAACTTGCATTGTCTGTAGGTAATCCCATTTCCCAATTCCCGAAATCTGCATAGTCATCCGAGTCATTTATCAGATACGGGTAAGAACCGACAACGATATAGAATGGCAAATTCGCATTAGACGAGAAATCCGAAGCCATTGGAGTTACTCCACTTACACCGCCGAAGACATCCTTAATCTTAATATAGTATTCTACAACTGTCCCAGCGGGGAGGCCATTTATTATAGAGGTGAAGAATTCATCGTTTTGGTCCATCAAAACCTCAGTCCAAGAATCGGTATACAACGTCCTATATGACAAATAAACACCTTCGAAGTACAAGCTATACGGGAACACTATATCAACTTCAGCCTCAATCTCAATGAGCTCGTCAGCTTGCGAAAAATCAACTGGATAATGATCCACAGTAGCATAACTGAAAAGAGTAATGCCATGAATAGCGAACCCTTCAATAATAGCAAGTGCGTTAGGAGTGCCATTGAGCAAATCATCATCGTCATCATCAGCTTGCAGCACGTCGAGCAGAACATCTGTGAATGCTTGTCCCTCATCACCATCAGGGGCTGTAGCCTGAAGTCCGGCGTATGCATCTACGAAAAGCGACATTGTTAGGTCCCAATCACCTCCCAATAATAAATGGGTGTCGTACCAAGCCCCTGCAATAATTTCTCCATCTGCATGAACTTCACCAACGAGATCTTGAGGGTAAACTTTAGGTTCAGCATCATATCTGCGAATACCATCATTATTATCTTCATAAAAACCCATTCCTATTTCTGCAATATCAGCTAATGACATACCCCAAATATCAGCATACCCCTCTCCCATCGCGCCATTGTAAAACCCAGCACCTAAGCTGCTGTAATAAAAGGTGTTTATGCCGTGACCGTATTCGTGATAGACTACATCCGCTATTAAAGACGTAGGGTTACAGCCGCCACCCGTGTCATAAAAGTTGATGCTATTACCGTCGAAATAAGCATTGCACTCACCCTCAACATCAATATTTGTCGTTAGTGGAAAATCCAAGCCATCGAAATTCACTAACCATGATCTCATGTGATCGTGTATCAGATTGACACTTCTAAAAGCGCTAACTTCTTTTGGATTTCCTGGCACGCTTAATATGTTATACCCATTTTCGAAATCTAGGAGAACGGAAGGCGTAACATTATTAGTGTAAACATGGCTCCACTTACCCTTCAACTCAATGTTCGCACTCATAACAGCGGAAGAAAGATTGGTGATAAAACCTCCATTTTCATCGGTGTAATACGTCTGACCGTCTAAGAACAATTGAAGATGTGGCATGCCTAACTGTTCAGAAGCTTCGAAGGGATACGAAGCGTGTCCAAGGCCGTTCATTTGGCCTGAAATTACAGGTTGTGTAAATAGTTCTGTAATTAATTCTGCAGTAGCCATTGGCTCATATGCTGGTTTTTTAAACAAGCCCATAGTCACAGTAGTTTTCTTTCCTAGGTGGTGTACAATGTTGTTTTTTCTGTACCAAACCCTTCCACTTATTGCATCCACCCACGTCTCGTAATTTCTCACCAGCCCATCAACCTTCCCCTTAAGCATCATTTTTCTTACTAGTCTGAATTCTCCTTCGGCATATGAATCCGGTAATATCGCCCATCCCTCAAAGGTCAATGACAGGTCATCGAAAATAATATCTCCTATAGCGATAGTAGAAATTACTTCATCGTCGAGCAAATCCCCGACAGGAACTTCTGCATCACTCCACCAATCTAATCCCCACATTACAAGCTTACCATCCTTCCACTTAGTTTGGACTTGGCTGAATAACACAGGATATCCACTTATGGTTTGGGTTTGAAAAACTCGACTATGAGAACCAGAATTGACAAAGACAAAATCATCAGAAAGCTGAGTCTTATCAATACCGAAAAGGGTTAATTCATTAACGACAAACTCATCGTGTTTACTCTCTACACTAGCTCCGTTAACCGTTATTGCCGACCCCCATGCTCTGTGTGGCAACCCTGTTTTCGCACTCATACTAGCAATCCATCCAGGGTGATTGATTTCCCATTGACTCCAGCAAGAAGTCGTTCTAAATACTGCTTGGCTTTCTTGAGAAATTTCAGTAGAGGTAATACTCAATCGTATTTCATTTACATCTACTCCGGTTGGAGAAGAAGCATGCACATTGAAAGTGAAGGCTACACAAATAATCGCAAGAAATCTATTCATGCGAACAAGGTAAGAATAAAGTAAAGTTATTTCTCGGTTTTCACCTTTACAGGTATCTTCTTTGGACCATTATTTTTTGCAGGCACCTCTATCCGTTCTTTATTAATCTGCTTAGAATTAGATATATCAGCCCAGTTAGCTTTAATACCCTCAATAAGAATAACATC
>Ga0114994_10002024_pt1 | contig 14726 bp, 8 predicted proteins | sample ArcticOcean_MG_C_9_FD_87043 | JGI IMG/M metagenome (GOLD analysis project Ga0114994, IMG submission 87043) | Marine microbial communities from western Arctic Ocean - ArcticOcean_MG_CB2_152 | ecosystem: Environmental > Aquatic > Marine > Oceanic | place: Arctic Ocean: Canada Basin | collected... | reverse complement strand
GGCTCCGGCGGCCTGGACCGCCGCCGCGGGCCGCTCGTGGCCCCGCGAGAGCATGGTCACCAGCCGCTGCACGGTGTCCGTCTGCGCCAGTTCGGACCTCAAAGTCTCCTCCTCCTCAATGACTTCGTCCTCCGGGCCGTCCTCCTGCAGGTCGTCCGCCCGCACGAAGGTCTGCAGCGTCAGGGCGGCGCTCGCTTGCCCCCACTCGTCCGTGTCGTCCAGTAATTCGACGACCTTCTCCACACCGCCGGCGTCCCGCACGGCCTGCAAGGCGCCGCCCTCGTCGTCGTCGCTCAACGCGACGGCGTCGCCCTCGGCGTCGACTAACGTGCGCATGGTGGCCATGGCGGCCAGGCGCGACGTCGTCTCGTCCTCTTCTTGTTCGAGCACGTCGACCAGCGCCGACGCGGCGGCGTTCACGCCCTCCCGTCCTAACCCGACGAGGGCTTTGGTGGCGTTCTGGGCGCTCACGCTATGACTTTCGGAAGAAGATTCTTTGGACCGGCCCTGGGCTTGCAAGAGGGCTTCTTCAGCTGGTGGTAGAGCCCGCGTAGCGGTAGCCACAATGGACTCCACCACCCCGGGCCGCGCGGCAATGGCTTCTCTTGCTTTGAGAGCAGTGGCGGGCGTGTCGTCGAGCATGAGTTGTAAAACGGAAATGGACTCGTCCATTTCCTTTTGTAGAAGAAGACCGTCGTCCTCCAAACACTCCGTGACGTCCAGCAAGCGCGGTAAAAGGAAGGGCTCGCTGAACATGAGTTGCCGCGCCTCGCCGCCCGCCCGCGCTAATTGGGAAATGGCCCCCAATGCCGACGACCGCACCCGTTCCCGATCGGACCCGAGCATCCCGACGATCGGCGCCGTGATGTCCTCGCGCATTACCGAATCAATACGATGGGGATGCGGCGCCGGCCGGGATTCAGTCCGCGCCGAGGTGGAGACGACCCTCGAGAATACATCGGCGGCCGCGATTTGGCTTTCGGGATTGTTCTCCTGTGAAAGTAATGTCCGTAACCGCCCCAGCGCGTCGTGCTCCACCACGGCCCGCACCGCGGCGCCGGGTCGGTGCGTCTGGGGCACGATGTTGCCCCACGGGTCCCGCTGGGGCGGCGCACCTCGCGTCATCAAACTTAATGTCTGCACCGCGCTCGCTCGGTTGCGCGGGTCCTCGTCCCCCAGCTGTTCGCAGATGAGTCGATAGCCCGGCCACGCCGCGGCCTGCTGTTCCTGAATATTGCGCTGGCGCACGTTGGGCTGCTGCGGGACGAAGGACGGCGCCTGCGTGGACAGGTTCGAGCCCGAGGCCGCCGACGCTCGGGCCGCCGCCCGCGCCTCCCGGCGTCGTTCGAGACTCCCCTGGCCGCGGCGCTGCTTCCGCTGCGCCGCCGCCGGCGGGCGCCGCGGCGGGATCGGCCGCAGGGCGGCGAAGCCAGTTGGCGGCGGCGCGGCGTAGCCGTGGTAGGCCATATGTGTCCTTGTGCTACCGGGCCTGGGCTCTCCCGCAGCGGGCCATGTTTGGCGCGTGTCTGTCAGGAATTCGCGTCGCAGCGATAACTGGGGTACAACGCTTCACGAATCAAACGGCGACGCTCGTTCGACGGAGCCGAGCTGGGAGCAGCCGTCCGGCATCCATAAAAATCGTCATCCGCCTTTTCACGCGCCCGCGGACCACTCCGCCGCGCCCTGGATAGTGGGTGGTGCGCCCACATGCTCATGCTTGCGCGGCGAGGGCCGAAGCGCGGCTAGCGGCCCGTTTTGCCATGCTTTCCCAGCGCAACGCCCTCGACGCCCGCGAAGGCAGCCGCACATAGCCGCCCGCGACGGAGCAGTCCAATCAAAGGCATCCTTTCGGACCCGCGCACAGAAGGCGGGCAGCGTACGCCGCCGAGGCGAGGCAGCCCTTTGCTCTCAGCAGCCACACGAGGCCCCGACGCACCGCCGAAGGCACCCCGGTAGACCATGGGCAAGAAGAAGGCGCCCGCGGCCGACGCCAGCGACGGCGGCCCCTTAACGCCGGAGGACGAAAGAGATATGTACAAGGCGACGTGCGTCTCCCTCCGGATGCAGCTCGCCGACCGCACCCAGGCCATGACCGACGCCGAGAGTGAGCAAAGGACCGCGGCCGCGAACCTCAAGGCGCTCACGGCGGAGTTCAACGCGGAGCAGGAAACGGCGTTCGAGATCAGCAAGGACATGACGCGCCAGTACAAGGGCATGCAGGAGCAGCTCGTGGAGCGCATTACCCAGCTCAGTACCACGGTGCAGGATTTACAGGATAAGTTGGAGGACGCCGAAGCGCATCTGGCGCGCACGATTCGAGAGAAGGACGACGTCATCGCCTCCAAGGACGAGGAGATCTCCCAGATGAAGGCCAAGATGGAGGACATGGCCCGCGAGTTCGGGGGCATGCTCAAGGAGACCCTGGACAAGATGCGCGAGCGCATCGAGCTCAGCTCCACGAACCTCGACGTGGACGTCGTTCCCGACGGCGCGGCCGTGGAGGCCTACGGGGTCTAAGAGAATGGCGTATATTTGTCTAGCGCGCAGTGGGCTTTTTCTCGCGGCGCGGGCGGGGCCGTCGCTTTAGCGTGCGGGTTTCTCACCACATCAATATCGACACAACAGGCTCTCCATAAGCGAGCGCTCTCAGTCACGTAGAACATCAGAGTCATGACATTTAACCAGCCTTGTGGGTCCTCGTGGACCACGAGCAGACGCGGCGGTCTGCGGCTCGGTTCCGGCGCAGCGGCTGTTTCGCCGGATGCCGGCGCAGCGGCGCAGCGGCGCGTCGAGAAGTGCTGCCGTAGCGCGGCGGTGCCCGCGGAAGCTCTGAGGATGCGCGGTGCGCCCTTTGAGGGCGCACGCGCTCGGACGAACCCCCACGGCTGTCTCTGCGATGCCCCAGTTGCTGCGCGGCGGCCTCGCTAGCCCGAGGCACGCCTCGAACGGGCTCCCCGCTTTTTTACTTCACAACCACCCAACCCTCCGGCCGCGGCGACGCGAGGGCGCTCCTTCGCATCAAATGCTAAGGTCGGCGATGGCGCTGCGACGGAGCTCTCGGAACGAGCGTGGACGGCTGATGAACAAGACGCTGCCGAGACAGCATCATCTTGAAGTAGTCAATGCATGCGATGACCATTGCAGCAGCTCCACGCCGTCGACGCGGTCTGGGGCACGCGCCCTCGAACACCCCCAGACAGAAACACGACCCCCCCTTTGACACACAGATACAACTCATAGAATGGATGGCGCGCTCTCCTCGGGCCGCGGCAAGACGGAGGCCTCGGAGCGCAAGCTGCGCGGCGGCGCGCGCGGCGGCGGCCCGCGCGGCAGCGGCCGGCCCCAGGTCTGCTTCAACTGCGGCGAGGAGGGCCACATCTCGGCCGAGTGCCCGGCGCCCAAGGTCGAGGGCGGCGTGAAGAAGTGCTACAACTGCGGCGAGCTCGGCCACATCTCCGCGGACTGCTCGCAACCGAAGAAGGAGCGCGAGCAGAAGTGCTACAACTGCGGCGAGCTGGGCCACATCAGTGCGGACTGCCCGGCGCCGCGCAAGGAGCGCAAGGAGCGCCGGAACCGTAGCCGCAGCCGCAGCCGCGACCGCGGCGGCGGCCGCAAGGAGGACCGCGAGTGCCGCATCTGCGGCAAGGTCGGGCACATTGCAAGGGACTGCCGCTCCAATGGCAACGACCGCAAGGGCTACAGCGAGCACGACGACCGCGGCCGCGAGAACCGCAGGGAGGACCGCGCCTGTAGAATTTGCGGCAAGGTCGGCCACTTGGCCCGCGACTGCCGCAGCGCCGGCGCCAAGACGGACAAGACCTGCCGGACCTGCGGCAAGGTGGGCCACCTGGCCAAGGACTGCCGCTCCAAGGGCGCGCAGAAGGGCGGCAAGGGCGGCGGCCGCGGGCCCCGCTCGACGGGCGACCTCGACGCGGACATGGACCGGTACCACGGCAAGGCCAAGCCGGCCAAGAAGGCGCCGGCGACGGCCGAGGACCTCGACGCCGAGATGGACGCGTACAACTCGGCGGCCGCCGGCGAGATCGCCGCGGAGGCCTAGGTGCGGCCGCTTTTATCCGACGGTCGACCACGACTAAGTTCCCGTTTCGAAATACCGTAGCTCAGACGAAGCTAGTTTCCCCCCGAGCAGCAGCAGCTGCCACACGACGAGTCTGTCGTGCGGGCTCTCGATAAGGGTTCGGGTTTTCTCAGCCACTGGTCGCGGTGCTGGATTCTCTGCAGAGCAGTGCGCGGTTTTAGTGTTGATAGCAGGAGTACGCACGCAACGACTGCGTCGTGCCGCAAAGCGCTAGCGCTGTGCTGTGCGCCGCGCGCAAAGATAGAAACCATAGAAGAGAGAGAAGCTCGATCACGTGCGTCGAGCCGCAGCGTCGCCGACGCGCGGTGTGCCCCTCAAACAAAGCAACACAGACATGCCTCTCTGCTGCAGCGCCGCCACCGACGTCGTCGAGCAGAACGGCCGACTCGCCGCCGGCTCGAGCGACGAGGATCTGCTGCGGCTGGACGACGTGTGTGACGAGACGCCCTTCGTGCCCCTGCGCGGTCGCATCGTGGACCGCGCGCTCCGCCAGCGCGGGACGTTGACACGACCGGCCAAGGAACAGAACGCGGACCACACCGAGTGCGATCCGTTAAATGCGGAGGAGCAGGCCATGGCCGACGCCGTCACCGCGAAGCTTTCGGATGAAGGCCGAAAGCTGATCGAGGCCGAGGCTGGGAGCCACGCGTTGGTGCGCGCCGTGCGGGGCTACTGGACCTACGACGACCGGGTCACGGAAGCGACGCGCTCCCTGGAAGTATTTGTGGAGTTGCGGCGGAAGTACGGCCTGGACGACCTAGCCCGAGGCGACTACGAAGCCACAAAAGAAGCGCAGAAATTATTAAGGCAGTGGCGGTCCATGCGCTTCGCCGGTTTCGACATTTATGGCCACCCCGTGGTCGTCGAACTGGTCGGGAAGTCCCTCAAAGCTCTGGATTGGAAGGACTGGGACAAGGATGAGATTATTAGAGGGCGCATCGTGTGCACGGAGGTCTTCCAAGCCTTGAAGTACGCGGCGTCGAGATACCACTGTCCGACGGACCCCAACCGCGTGAAGGTCTTAAAGCACGTGTACGTCGTCGACATGAAGAACGTGAAGACCTGGCACGTCACCAGTAGATGTAGAGATCGCTTCAAGGCCATCATGAAGACCTGCGAGGAGGGCTACCCCGAGGTGGCCTGGCGCACGTACGTCGTGAACGCGCCCAACTATCTCACAATTATTTGGGTGGTGATCAAGTCCTGGCTCGACCCGGTGACTACAGCGCGCGTGGCCATCCTGGGCACAAATCCGTTGAAGAACCGGGAGCGGCTGCTGGTGGATAACATACCGTTGGACGCGATCCCCCAGTGCTGCGGCGGCGACGCGCGGGACGTGCCGCTCAGTCTCATCCTGGGCGCGGCGGACTCGTCTTCGGTGTCGATGATGTCCGAGATTCTAACGCCCGCGGAGCCCCGGCGCTCGGTCGCGAAGGAGGCGCCCGCGGCCGAGGCCGAGTCGCCGCGGCTCAAGATCCTCGCCGGGGTCGCGGTCGTGGTCGCGTTTGGCGGGGCGGCCGTGCTGTGCGCCTAGACGCGCCCGTGTGGCCTAGTATAACTGTGTAGTGAGTGATTTCAGAGAAGGTGCATATGCTAATTAGGACCTCCCCGGGGACGGCGTCTCGCGGGCGCGGAGCGCTGCTCGTGATTTTCGCAGGTGGTGCTCAGTTCCCACTACGAACGGATGCGCGCTACCGGAGACCTTGCGAACGGTCCGTGCCATATCATCGAGCGTGTTCACGGCCTAGCGGAGATCACGGAGAGCGACGCTGTCGTCCCTGTTTAGCGCCTCCGCGTAATTCCACAGCATCTTGATCGTGATCTCACACGACTCTCCGAGAACGCGTCGCGCCACGGGCAGCGTTTTGCGCAGCAATGATCTGGCTTCTTCGAAGCGCTTTAGACTAGGGAGAGCAAGGGGCTGTGTGATGTATTGGTCTTAGCGTTGGACGAGGCCGCGGCGGGCGGCGGCGTGGAACTCCCGCACGACGCGTTACATGCGTTCCGCACGCGCCTCGAGGAGCACCTGTGCTACTGGCGGCCGCCCGTGAAGGGCCGGTCCCGGATACGAGACGCCCGCATGACGCTGAAGGAGCGGCACGAGGTCAAAAGACAACAACCCGGCGCGCGGACGGGTCGGTGGACGGACGCGGAGCACAAGGAGTTTTTGAGATTGCACGTCATCCACGGGCGGCGGTGGACGCTCATCGCGGACGAGATGCCGTTCCGCACGGAGCCGCAGATAGGGAGCCACGCGCAGAAGCACTACCTTAAAGTGTCTCAAAGAGAAGCCCAGGAGGCGGCGGAACGGGCGGCGGTTGCATTGGGGCATTCGCTTCCCGCCCGTCACGAGCACCATGCCGTCCCGGCCCGTGGAGGAGTCGCTCCGCGTGGCGCTCCTCGCACAGGTGTTGTCGGGCCAGGTCACGGTCCGCGTGCGCACGCTCGGCGGCCGCGTCGCGACGGTCCTGGAGCGCCGGCAGCGCGGCTGGTTTGTGGTAGAGTTGGACGGCAACGCGAACGAGGAGGGCTTCGCGAACGAGCGCAAGTCGCTGCGGCGGCCGCAGTTTGCAGAGGGCCAGAACGACATCCTGAACGCGCTACCGATCCGGCCGCCGACGACGAAACAACAGTACAGCCCCGTCGGTCTTCGACGCGCCGCTGAAGATCGAACCCGCGCCCGCGCCCGCGCATCCGGCGTGGGCCACGGCGGCGCCCGCGTCTCCTATCGCGGCGGTGCTCCCCGCGGCGGCAGCGCCGATCCCCGCGCATATTCTATTGGCGGCGCCGGCGCCGGTGCTCTCCGCGGTGGCACCGGCGGTGGGGCTCTCTGCGGTGGCGCCGGCGGCGCCGCCCACGATGCTGACGGTCCCCGAGACGGCCGGGTCGAAGATGCCGCCCGTCTCGCCGGTGCACCCGGCGCCCTTGATCCCCGCGCGGGCGTCGCCGGAGCAGGCGGCGCCCTTGATGCACGCACGGACCTCGCCGGAGCCCGCGCCAGCCCGCGGCGCCCGGAGTCTGAACTAGTTCCTCCCCCATGTGTAATCGCCGGTCCTTCCCCATTTTTGTTGTGTTCGATCGGGAAGGGACCGCGCGGATAGGGTCGGGGGAAATGGCCGTGTACGGGTTTTGCAGGCAAAGCTGTCCAAAGCGGTGCTGCTGCATGCACTGAGCTTTGGCTTGTTGCACACCCCAGCTTTGCAAACCAGCAAGAGAGTCTGCAGCAGCGATCAAACCAAAGCTTGCACACAGCTGTAAAGATAAGAGATGGGCCGCAAGGAGAGCGCTCGCTTTAGACGACGCCGCCAGGCCTGGTGGGAGGTGCAGAGCAGCGCGGGCACACGCCAGGCGCCCGACGCCGAGACGCAGGCCGACTTCGTGACGGCTGTTGATAAGAAGCAGTCGCAGCAGTTCGGCATCGGGCGTTTAGCGAAATTGGAACTGGACGGCGGCGTGCCGGTGGCGGCCTGGGTGTCGCGCACAAATAGTGACGGTACGCTCTCGCTCCTGCGCTACGCCTCTTTACGGGGCCGCGACCGCATCGTGGGCATGATGCTGCGGGGCGGCGCCGCGTCACTCGGGCGTTGGGTGTGCGACGGCGAAACCGTGGACATCGAGCCGCTCAAGCTGCTCCCGGTGCAGGAAGCGAGCCAGTGCCTCGTCTTGGCGGCGCGCTTCGCCGAGGCGTCGCCTGGAGACGGCTTCGTTTGGTCGCGGCTCGAGGAGGCGAAGCGCAAGCGGTGGTGGGTCGGCTGCGGCTGCGTGGTATCGGGCGCGGACCTCTTCGCTCACCTGGCGGTGCGGCGCCCCTACGGGGCCATCGTGCCGTGCCCGGCGTGCGGTGGCGGCGAGGTGGCTGCGCCCGTGGTGCGCGCCCGCGAGCTCGACGCCGATACGTCAGGGATGGCATCTGATGCTCGCCAGCGTTTTGAGCGACTGAGCGACAAGATCCGATCGCGGATTACAGATGTTTTGTTTGCGGCGGCGCGGCGCGGCGACATCGCTCGATTAAAGAGGATGTTGATCGGCGACGGTTGCGACGTCGACGCGCTCGACGAGCAGGGCTGTACTGCCGCCCTCACGGCGTGTCTCTCCGGTCAAGCGGCCTTTTTGGAGGTCCTGCGGGCCGCGGGCGCGGACCTGGAACGGTCGAGCGCGGTCGCGCCGCCTCATGGGGCCGTCGCCGCCGTAGATGCGGCGCGTCTGGAGTGCGGCCCGGCGCCCGCCGACTTGCGAGTTGAGGAGCGCGTGCCCGGTGTTTTTTACGTGCGCGACTGCTGCTCGGGAGCGGAGATCGAATCGCTCGCTCGATTGCACGCGTCGCTGCCAGTCGCGAAGTCGGCGAAACTCCAGTGCGGCCTCGAGCGGCGGCACTTCGTGGACGCCCACCGCTGGCTTGACGCCATATTCAGGCGAGCTTTGCCAGCTGCGCGTGTGGCGCCGCGATGTAAGTTCGTCGAGTACGTCCGCGCCGACAGCGAGATGGCGCCCCACGTCGACCTGTCGAAGCCGGCCTCCGATTGTCTCGACGCGACCGTTGCCGCGACGACGCACACGTGGGTCTTGTATCTGCGGACTTGTGTAAATGGCGGCGCGACGGCGATGCTCGGCGACGTCCGCGACAAATCCTCGGTGCTCGATAAGATCTATCCTGAGGGCGGCGCGCTGCTGGTGTTCCCCCACCGCCAGCCGCACGCAGGATGTCCGACGTGCGCGACGGATCCGAAGAAACTCATTGCGCGGGGGGAGTTGCTGTTTGTTGAAGATGTGTAAGAGATTGTACGACAACACAATTAAAAACCCTAACTAAAACACGCGCACCTGGTCCAGCGGCCAGACCCGCAGTAAAACTCGCCCCTTGACCACCTCCGCCGGCACGGGGCCGTAGATGCGCGAGTCCGTCGAGTTGTGGCGGTTGTCGCCCAGCAGCCAGACGCAGTCCGGGGGCACGACGGCGTCTTTGAAGAAGCTGTTCGGGATGGGCTCGCCCGCGACGGCCGCGATGCGCTTGCAGACCGTCTGGCCGGGCCGCGTCGGCGAGTCGGCGACCACGATATCGCCCCTTTTGATGCGGCCCAGGAATGGCGACAGTCTATCTAAAAGCACGAGGTCGCTGTTGTTGTGCAGCGTCGGCTCCATGGACGGTCCCGTGCAGAGCGTGAGGTCCACGACATAGGTCGTGACGCCATAAAAGTACAACCCAAACTTCGCGATGCCCAGGAAGGTGCGCCAGGCGCTCTCGCCGTCGGGTGGTGCGTCCTCCTTCCACCAATTCGTATAGGGCGGCGGCTTCGCTTCTACGCCTCGGCGCGACGGCTGGTCCCGTCGTTTCGGGCGCCGCGCGCCGGCCAGCAGTCGTCGCGGAGCGTGGCGCGACGCCGTGCGCGGTGCGTGCGCGGCCGAACGCATCGCTGCGCACGGCACGCCGCGGCGCATCGCAGCAAGCATCGCTCTCAGGAGCACAGCTACAGGTGGGCGTTGCCGCACGAATGGCGCAGCCTTGCAGTATGGCTGATTATGCGTATGCCGAGCGTATGCGGGAGCTATGGGGCCAGTGGTGCGAGACCGTGTACCGCGCTGCCCGCGCATACTGCGTGCGGGTTTCTTGCCACAGCGCAGCTGCGAAGGTTTTGGGCTGCACGCGGAACACGGGCCAGGCGAGACGCCACAAAGCGACCGAGGAAAAGAACAGGGCACCACGCCGCCACTGAAGCCGGGCGAGACGCCATCGAAGCGACAGAGGTAAAGAAGGGCAGCCACCATGGACGGCGAAGACCTGTTAGCCCAGCATGCCTCGGTGACCATGAATCTCGGCCTGAAGGAGCACAAGGTGTCGACGCGAGACGTGCTGCTGGGCACCGGACCGACGCTGGCCGAAAAAGACCGGGACGAAGCGTTTGCGATGACACGAAGAGGAGACGGCGTGGCCGTCGGCGAGCCCTGGCAGTGCCACTGCTGCGCCCAGGACAACGTGGGGACCGCGTTCAAGTGCCGCTGCTGCGGACGGCCACCGCGGTATAGGCGGCCGGACGCGAGCCGGCCCCTCGCCTTGCCCGACGTGCTGGGCGCGATGAGGGCGCCGCAGATCGAAGACTATTTGAACATCATCGCACGGAAGCACTGCGGCGACCTGGCGCCGGCGGCGCGGGACCGGTGGTTATGTGGACCGGACGGTCCCATCAACGAGCGGGACGATTTGGGCTTCGGGCCCTTGCACGTGGCGGCGGTCGCGGGGAACTACCGGGCCGTGGAAGTGTTGGTCGAAAGGGGTGCGCTCCTAGAGTCGGTGACGACGCCGCAGGGCTGGCGCGCGTTGCATCTGGCGGCCTCGGCCGGGAGTCCCGAGTCCATCGACGTGTTGCTGCGCGCGGGGGCCAAGCCCAACGGCACGACCAAAGGCTGCAAGTCGACGCCTTTGCACTTGGTGACGCGCGGCGACGCGGCGGCGCGTTTACTACGAGGCGGCGCGGACCACGAAGCGCGCGATGCCCAGGGGCGCACGCCTTTACATTTGGCCGCTGAAAGAGGATTAGTTGATGTCGCCGAAGTTTTAGTAGAGCAGGGCGGTTTGCAGCTCTTCGAGGCGTCGGACGGCGACAACTGGCTGCCCGAGGCGACGGCCGAGTACTACGGCAACAAGGCGTTCGTGACCTACTGTCGGAAATTGGAAGCCAGGGCCCGAAACATCGACGTGGACGAGTTGCCCGCGCGGCCGTGGGCCGGCGTGGCCTGGGAGACGGGCCTCAGGGAGTATCGACGACGGTCCGCGGAGGACTCCGAGCGGGGCCCAGGCATGTCCCAGCTCATCAAGGAGCGCCTACAAATTGTAAATATGATGACGACCGAGAAAGTGACGCGGCACGCCGAGGCCACGCACGAGACGTGGTCCCGCAACGAGAAGTTAAGGGACCAGCTGCTGCTCGAGGACGACTCGTCTTATATAAGTGCAAAGCCGCGGCGGACCGTGGCCCAGAGCGGCACGGAGGGCACGATGCCTCTTTCTGGCGAAGCGCGGATCTTCGACGCGTACCTCGAGAATTTGCGGGACCACGAGGAGGACCCCGTCGCGTGTCGCCGGCGGGCCGTGTACTCGACGCTGTACGATCCGCTCGTTGCACATTTGGAGCGGGAGGAGCCGGCGCGGCGGTCCGCGCCGCTTTCGTTGAGGCGGACGCCGCGCGAGGCCCACACGCTGGTCTTCGGGGCCGAGCGCGAGTAATGGTCTATGTGTTATACTTGCCAACCAACGTCCAGGCTTTGAAAGAATACGAGATTACGCCGGTGTGTGTACCCGCACGAACCCTATTAAATGCTGTGCTGATGTGTTCACCGTATACGCATCGCCTGGCGTATTGGCGGCAGCGATAACCGCAAATTAACCTCTGCGTGCGGCCGACGACGACTGCGCGACCACAATGCACCTCACCGCGCGCCTGGCGCTGCTGACAGCAGGGGTCGCGGCCCTCACCGGGCGCCAGCCGCCGCGGCCGGCGACGACTGTCCTGCGCGCCGCGCCCGTCTCTCAACAAAACCTCCTCCAGCGCCTGCAGGGCGTGGCCGGGGACGCCGTGCAGGTCGCCCGGGAGACCAGGCCGCGCGCCGCCGCGGCGCGCACGGTGCAGGGCCAGAGAGCGGTGATAGAGACGCTGCTGGAATTAAGGAAGGACCTGCCGCCGCCGCCGCCGCCCGCGACGCTACTCAAAGCGGCGCAGGACGCGCAGAAAGCATCGCAGTCCAACGGAGACGCGGCCACGGCCTTCGCCGCACCGCTACTCGCGTGGGCGGAAGAAAACGTGCCACCGGAGCTCGCACCGAGGATCGCTAGAAAACTCGCCGAACGGCTCGGGGCGACCTACGTCAAGCTGGGGCAGTTCGTGGCTAGTTCCCCGACGCTCTTCCCGGCGGAATTTGTCAGAGAGTTCGAGAAGACGCTGGACGCCGTGCCCGCGATTCCGTTTGCCGAGGTCAAGAAGGTTATCGAAGAGCAATTAGGTCCTATAGCTTCCGTGTACGCGACGTTCGACGAGGAGCCCGTCGCCGCTGCTTCTGTCGCCCAAGTCCATAGAGCCACTATGAGGGACGGACGGGTCGTGGCGGTCAAAGTATTGAGACCAGGGGTCGACGACTTGCTGAAGGCGGACCTGGGTTTCCTGGAAGTCGCTGGAAAACTTGTGGAGGCGATCGCGCCGACCTTTGCGAGACTGAGTCTCGCGAACGTGCTCGCGGACCTGAGGAGCACCATGTTAGATGAATTGGATCTGCGGAAGGAGGCGGATAACCTGGACGTGTTCTCCAAGTGGTTAACAGACTCCTCGCTGGACGGGGTGGCCACCTGTCCGCTGCCGGTCCGCGAGGCGTGCTCCGAGCGCGTTTTGACGATGGACTTTTTGGACGGCGTGGCCCTCACCGATCTAGACGCACTAAGAAACATGTACGGCCAAGGTTTCGACGCCGAAGCTACGCTGCTCAACGCCCTCAACACGTGGAGCATGGGCGTCCTCTCGTGCGAGTTCTTCCACGCAGATGTGCATGCCGGCAATTTGCTGGCGCTGGAGGACGGGCGCGTGGCGTTCTTAGATTTTGGCATTGTGGGTAGAGTGCCGCCGTCCATCTGGACGTCGCTCCAGGACACGGGCGTCGCGATCGCAGCTGAGGACTATCGCGGTCTGGCGCAAGCTCTGGTGACCATGGGCGCCGCGGACTCGGTGGACTTGGATCAGTTCGCGGTGGATCTGGAGGCTTTAATTAAGTCGCTGAACGACGTCACCCCGCAGATCGCGCTGGCGCAGGCCGAGGGCGGCGTGGCCGCGTCCATTGCCGTGGACGACACGGAGATTACAGAAGTTTTGCTGAAATTGGTACAATTGACCGAACGGAACGGCATCAAGCTGCCGCGCGAGTTCGGCCTGCTCGTCAAGCAGGCGCTCTACTTCGACCGCTACACGAAACTCCTGGCGCCGGACCTGGACGTGCTGCGCGACGACCGCGTCGTGGGCTTCGACGACGACCGGGCGGGGGCGATCGATGTTTAGTCGCGACACCCCGCTGGTTGCTTTTTGTTTCTGTGTAAAACCCTCCGTTGTTTCGAAGTCATGTATGTGCATGTATTTATTGAAACAGGGACTCGGGGAGGGGTGGTGATTGGTGGGGGGTCATGTGTCCAGCGTCCCCCGAATCGTCTCGGCGATGCGCACGCACTCGTGCTCCTCGACAATGAAGGGCGGCGCCAGGATGAGCACGTTGCCCATGCCCGGAATCGTTGACGCGTTGCGCCCGACGATGACGCCCGCGTCGGCGCAGCGCTTCACGACCGCGGCGCACGCGACATCATCTAACGGAGTCTTCGAGGCCTTATCCGCCACGAGCTCGACGCCGACTAATAAACCGCGGCCGCGCACCTCGCCCACTAGACCGTGGGACCCGACGGCCTCCTCCAGCGTCCTCATCAAAAACGCCCCCACGTCCCGCGCCCTGTCCACGAGCCGCTCCCTTTCAATAATTTCCAAGTTGCGCAAGGCGACCGCGCACGCAACGGGGTGCCCGCCGTACGTGTTGATGGACCGCAGATGAGCTAAATGAGAGGGCATTGCCGAGCCCGGCACGTCATCACGGAAGTTGGCGAAGACGCGGTCCGAGACCACGCACGCCCCTAAAGGTTGGTAGCCGCTCGTGAGGCCCTTGGCCAAGGTAACAATGTCCGGGATCACACCATAGTGGTGGTGGCCGAACATGGCGCCCGTGCGCCCGAAGCCGGAGACGACCTCGTCCAGAATCAATAGAACCCCATGGTCGTCGCAGACCTCGCGGACGGCCTGCAAATAGGTCTCGGGCGGCACGAGGATGCCGCCGCCGCTCGTGATGGGTTCTACGATGAATGCTGCTACTGTTTCGGCGCCCTCCATGCGAATCGTCTCGTCCAGCTCTCTTGCTAGGTCCAGGCCGTGGGTGGCCGAGTCGCTCCGGTAGGGGTAGGGCGTCCTCACTTTGACGTAGCCGGGCGCCTGCGGCCCGGAGCCCGTCTTCCGATCGGCCTGGCCCGTCGCGGCCAGGGCGCCCGCCGTGTTCCCGTGGTACGCGCGGTGGCGGCTCAGGACCTTGTACCGTAGAGGACCGGCGGGGTCCCGGGCGCCGTTACTAGCGTGGAACTGCCTCGCGATCTTGAAGGCGGCCTCGTTCGCCTCGGAACCCGAGGCCGTGAAGAAGGCGTGGGCCGGCGCGCCCCAGTCCAACAAGGCGCTGATCTTGGCCGCGAGCTCGATCTGGGGGACCGAGCCGTGTACTGGAGAAAGGAAGGGGAGCTGGACCATGGCGTCGTAGGCCACCCGTGCTAACTCCTCTCTCCCATAACCGACGTTGACGCACCACAGGCCGCCCATGGCGTCGAGCTTCGTGGAGCCATCTAGACTGTAGAGCGTCGAGCCGTGCGCCGCGTGGACGGCCGCCGGCGGCACGCGTCCACGCTGCTGCGTCATCGGGTGCCACACGTGTAAAGCGTCCTTCCGCTGGAGCTCCTCGATGTAGCGTGTTGGGACGCCGACGCCGGCGCGGGGCTGCTCATCGAGCCGCGGCGGCTGGCCGAAGTCGAAGCGGAGCGGCGGCGGGGCCGCGTCGGCCGCGCGCGCGGCGG
>Ga0114994_10002023_pt1 | contig 14727 bp, 6 predicted proteins | sample ArcticOcean_MG_C_9_FD_87043 | JGI IMG/M metagenome (GOLD analysis project Ga0114994, IMG submission 87043) | Marine microbial communities from western Arctic Ocean - ArcticOcean_MG_CB2_152 | ecosystem: Environmental > Aquatic > Marine > Oceanic | place: Arctic Ocean: Canada Basin | collected... | reverse complement strand
GCGCGCGGCGCGCCGTCTCGTCCTGCATGGACGCCTGCATGGCCTCCAGGAGCATCAGGTCCTCCACGTGCTGAAGGTCCCCCAGCGACGCCAGCAGGCGGTGCACATCGTCCAGCGGCAGCGCCTGCGTGCCCTCACCCGGTGGCGCGCCCCGCCGCCGCAGGATGAACTGTGGGCGCCGCCCCACGCGCCGCTGCGGCGCAGCGCCGGGCACCGGTTCCGGCGCGTCGCCCCGCCTCCTTGCTTCGATCTGCTGGACCCGGATGGCCTCCTCGAGCTTACCTCGTTCGTCGGTCGACACGGTGGCCACCGTCTCGTCCATCGAGACCTTGTGGGCGACGGGCACGTCGGCCTTGGACTCCTCGCGGTCCCGTGCCTCCGCGCTAAAGTCTTCGACGCTGCAGAAGGGACACTCCGCGCCCCCAGTCTGCGGCCGCACCTGCAAATAACACGCCGTGCAGATGGCCTGGCGGCAGCAGCCCGTCGCGTTCACTTTCGGGAAGTACAGGAAACATATCGGGCACTCGTCGCTCGCGGCCGCGGTCGGGTCGTCTTCACCCGCTTTTGGTGGTGCGAGCCGGCCGTGCTTCACGAGGGAGGCCACGGCGTCGGCGTCCCAGCCGCCCAGGGGTTTCCGGGGGTGGTCCGCCTTTCGGGGGAGCTGCTGCTCTTGCTCCCTGACGCGCCGCCGCGTCTGCTGGGCGCGACTCGTGTTGGCGCCCATTTTACTTCGCCCGCCGCTGGGTGGCCTTTTTAGGCCAGAGTCAGGCCGTGTTCCAATTGCTAATTTTCTGCCTCGGCCGGCGTTCCGCGTCCAGCTGGCTGGCGCGGCTGGTGGACTGACTTGATGGCGCCCCCTGACACGCAGTGTAGCGTCTGGCGCCGATCCCTGTGTCGCGTTCACGCCGCTTACGGATGGCTCTGCAGGAGCTTGAGTGGAACTCAGATGAATTAGGCGCCGCAGGGAAGCGTCAACATGCGTTCCACTCATTGCGAGACGTCTGGTTTTATCAGCTAGCCGAGTTCAGTGTCTTGCCAAGCAAAACCCGTGCGAAAAACCCAGGCTGAAAACCAGCCACCTTTTCAAACGATCGCCACATTGCCCTGCTGCACGCAACACTGCAACGGACCGCCGCACGAGTCATTTAAGACACAGCTGCAATAGAACGCCAGCCGCAGCGAATTGCAAAGGAGCGATCAGTGCACAGAGATGAGCGCCCAAGCGCCGATCACGGACGAGCAATGGCTCGAGCTGCACCGCGACCAGTTGGTGGAGGAAAACGTGCCGGCCGAAGTCCACGCCGTCGTGGCAAAAAAAATGAACCGCGAGGTCTTCGATGTAGATAAAGCGTTCGCCCTGCAGGATGGCGGGACGCGCGTCATCACCGCCACGCCCAAGCACGGCGACGCCTGGGTCGCGGACCACGTGCTCGTCTTCTGCGCGCCGACGGACGCGAAGGAGGCGCTCAAGCAGTACCCGCGCCTCGTGGGGCGGTTCCGTGCGACAGCAAAATGCAGGGCCGAGGACGTGCTCGAGCGGGGCGTCTGGCGGTACGCGCAATCTCTGCCGCGCTACGCGAAGGGGCCCCCAATTTGGTGCGTGGAGGACGAGTTTGGAAATGGTTTTGCTCGGGAGGTAGGGAGTCCCACCGTCGGCACCGCCCACATAACTTGTCGGAAGACGAACGACACCTTCGCCATCTACTGGCCGGCGACGGACCTGCCCCTGGGCGGCGCACCGTGGCGCGACCCCTTCCCGCGGCTGCCGCCGGGCGGGCGCCGCGACGCGGTTTTGGCCGCGAGCGCGCACTGCTGGCAGAGTGTCAAAGCGACGGAGCGTTGGCGCCACGCCTACGACGCCTTCCATGCGCAAGATACGAGTGCAATGACCGACGAAACAAAGTTGACCTACGTCCAACCGCCGGCCGCGGCTCCGCTCAAGGTCTGGACGGACGTCGCGTGGACGGCCGAAGTGAGTGACCCGCGGGTCCAGTTCGTCGAGGACATAAACATCGCCGACGCCGTCTTCGCCCACTCGGGCGGAGGCAAGTACGCCTCACAAGTAACGAAGCACCAGCTCGTGTCATGGTTCGCCTACGAAGCGGCCCTGATCAAGAAGGACCATCTGGCCTCGACCCTCCGAAGAGCGGGCCTGGGGTACCTGGCGCCTTTAACTTTCGACGTAGAGACGGAGCTGGACGCGCTACTGGGCTTCTTGGCCGCGACAAACGCGCACGTGATTTTGAAGCCGTACGACCTCGGGCGCAGCATCGGCCACAGCGTCACGAAATTCATTCCACAAGTCCTCGCCTACGCCGGGTGCGGCGGCTACGTGGCGCAGCGCTACGTCGAACGGCCCCACGCCCTCCCCACCGATAAACGGGGCCGGAAGTACGACGTGCGCGTCGTGGCTTTATTACGGTCGGCGGCGCCCTTGGAACTCTACGCGCACGACCACGTGTATATTCGATGCGCGAACAAGCGGCACGATTTAGACTCGCTCGACGACGTGGAGGTGGCGCTGACGGCCATGCATCTGGTGGAGCGGAAAGCGGACTACCCCACGACCGAGCGCTTTATTGAAGCGTTTGATTTAGAAAATCCGGGGCGACCTTGGGCTTCAGTGATGGTCGACATCCGCGCGGCGCTCCGCCGGGCGTTCGCGGCCTGCGCGTCTCTCCACGCGGGCTTCGCCGCCTCGACGAACAGCCGGGCCGCCTACGGCTGCGACTTCGTGCTGGACGCGGACCTGAATCCTCTACTCCTCGAGGTGACCTTCGCGCCGGCGCCGCTCTGGTCGTCCAAGGACATGCCGGCGCGCGTCAACGGCGTGGCGGACGACCTCTTCCGGGCGCTGTACTTCGGGGAGACGGACCGCGTGACGCGGTGCTAAGTTTATTTGTGTTACTATACTTAACAGGCACAAATTAGCTAGGCGCCCTCGGCGCCGACCTCCGCGCGCGAGACCTTGCGGCAGAGCGGGCAGCTGACCCCGAGCGAGCGCCTCGTGGGCGCCGAGACTCGCACGTAGTCGGCCATTTCGCCGAGGCACCCCGCGTGGAAGGCGTGGCCGCACTCCAGGACACACGCGTCCTCGGCGATCGTCGCCAGGCAGATGGCGCACGGCTCGGTCGGTAGCGGCGGCGGCGGCGGCGGCACGGGCGCGAACGTCTCCTCGTTGGTCTCGGCGCGCGGCCGCTTTGCGTCCTCGCCACAGAGTCCCAGAGCGCGCTCGAGGTACAGTTCAAGCTGGGGTAATGACCGTATCGCTCCATTATTCGCCGCGTACTCATCGCCGAAGAGGTCGCGGGTGCGCGGAAAGTGCTCAGGCGGGGTTGTACGGGGGTCGCATCTCCCTGGTACGACAGTATTTTTCCCAAAAATAAAGCCATGGGACTCGAGCGTGTCCTGGAGGTCTCTGAAACTGGCCCGAGGGTTGTGAACCCTCAGGGCCTCGACCGCCGCCGACAGAGCGCGGACGTCCTTCTCCCAGCGAGCGGTGTCGGCCGGCGCCGAGCTCTGGCGGCGTCGTCGTTGGGCGGGAATCGGCTGGCTCGCAGCGGCGGCCAAGTCATCGTCCTGGTACCGAAACGCGTGGCCCGCGTTTGTCCTCTTTCCCTGGCAACTATTCACGATCGACGTTGTCCCTACGCCTAATTTGCGCTCAGCATCCCTCACGGAGCAGTACTCCTCCAGGTCCTCGCCGGTCTCCGGGTCGTATCTGACAACAGCTCGCGTCCGCCCCGTCTGGCAGCGGCAGTCTGGTATGCCCGACGTGCATCTAATCCGGCCGGCACGACGATCGAGGAACCATCCTCAAACTCGACGCGCGCAGAAGTCGCCCCGACCCATACAACTGTTGCAGCATACTGCCGCCCGTCGCTCCAGGGCGCGACGCACTTGGAACCCTTAGTAAATCGCGGCGGCGGCGCTGGCACCGCCGCCGCCGGCGGCGGCGGCGGAAGCAGCAAATTTGCGGGCGGGCGCTTGCCGGTTAGCTCTTGGTAGCGTTGTAATAAGCGGCGACCCGCGGGTCGTACGCATTCGACTGGTAGGCCGTCCTCTTCGTCGCTATCGTCGCAATACTTTACATTGACCGTTTTGCCGATGTTTCCGACGGCGAGAACGAGCGCGGGGTAGTACTTAGAGCCACCACGCCAGCACTCTTCGACCAGCGTGTCGACGGGGTACGGCACGGCGGCGGACTCGGGTGCGGCGCCATCGAGCTGGCGTGCGAAGGCGGCGTCTCGTGCCTGGTCGGCGGTCGCATCCGCGGGCGAGCAATGGTGTCGGCCCCGTTTCGCCGGCCGCGCAGGCGTCACGTTCTTCGCCGGCGGCGGTGTCTTGTAGCGAAACGCATGGCCCCCGGCGTCCTGCTGCCTTCCTGTTAAAACATGCGAGACACACGAGGGATCTAGGTCTAATTTGAGCGCAGCATCTGCCCCGGAACAGTACTCCTCCAGGTCCTCGCCCGTTTCCATGTTGTATCTGACAATAGCTCGCGTTCGCCCTGACTGGCAGCGGCAGTCCGGTCGGCCCGACGTACATCTAATACCGCTGGTTACCGTGTCACCAGACGCCTCGAGCTGGCGTGCGAAGGCGGCATCTGCCCTTAACTCATCGCGTTCCCGGCGAAGGCGTTTGACGTCGCCCTGCGCCTCGTCGCGCTGGCGGCCGTAGCGGTCCGCGCGCGCCTCGGACGCGCGCAAGTCCTGCTCGAGCCGGTCGCCCCTCTGACACGCGGAGCTCGCCCGCGCCTCGGACGCGCGCAGGTCCTGCTCGAGCGCTCGCGTCGCGACCAGCAGAGAATCCAGCTCCCTCCGCAGCCGCTCGTTTTTCGCCGCCGTCGCGTTATCGTCCGGTCGCGGGCGCTTCCGAGAGGGCGTCTCGGCAGGCGCGTCGGCCGGCGCCTTGGGCGGCGATTTCGCTTTGCGCGCGGGCGGCGGCTTCGGGCGCTTGGTCGGCGCCGCGCGCGATGCCGAAGGCCACGCCGGCGCGTAGCTCTTGCCCACGTCAACTAACTCCATAAGCCGCTGCGGCTTTGACACCGCGCGCTTCACTAATTTCTTGCTACGAGTAGCGGACGCCGCCGCTACATCAGGAGTCTCCGCCGCCGGGAACAAGCTCGGTGCAGTAGCTGGCTCGCGCAGCTCCGCCAGCTTCGGCTGCGGCGCGGGCTTTGCGCTAGCGGAGCGCTGAATCATCAAACCCTGGGACGTCGCGGCAATCATCTTGCGCAGCACGCCGTTCAATAAATAATACGTGATAGCGCCCTCCTCAACGTCTTGGCCCGGCCTCATACCTGTGGGGCCCACGGCGTTGACCCTGACCGTGGGCGCGCCGTTGTTCCACTGGACGCCCCCCGTGTGGACCACATACACCTCGCCGGGGTGGTCGGGATCCTCGAAGAAGCGGCAGCCGTACTTCTTCACCAGGGACGCCTCGCCCTGCTCCCTCATTGCGCGCACTTCCCAGTCCTCGAGGTAGGCGCAGAACGTCTCCCCGTCCTCCCCTCTTCCGTCGAAGTTCACGACGGGCTGTCCCTTGCAGCGCCGCGCAAAATCATAAACGCGCACCGCGACCTTTTCGTCGTCGAAGCTGCCCAGCTCGCGGCCGTTGTGGTGCGCGCTCCAGAGCGCGCGCGTCGTCACGGCGTCTGCGTTCCGCGCGACGCCCGCGTAGCGGGACGAGTCGTCGCCGGGCCAGCGCTCCGGGAAGTTGAGGCGCGCCTCGCCGCGGTACATCACGCGCACGGCGTCGTACGAGATCGCCGCCTCGCGCTCTGTCGCGTGCTCGAAGCGGTGTCTGGCGCCGTCGACACTGATGTCGGATTTCCAGATTGTGGCGGCGCCTTGCCGCTCGGTGCCGTGGACGCCCGTGTAGTCGCTCGGCGTGTGCGGCGTCGGACCGCCGCGACCCCGCCCGGAAGACGTCGACGCAGTCGTCCGATGCTTCTTCCTCGGCGCTGGTTTCGGCGCGCGTCGCGGCTTCGGGCGCGACTGTGGCGCTTTCGCCTCGCGCGGCGGCGCCTTCGGGCGCGCGGGCACCACGAACGCCCTCTCAAGCGCGGGCCGCCGCCGCGCGCCGATGTCAGGAAACGCCACTTTGGAGGCCTCTTCCTCGCCCGGGAAGTTCACGGCCGGCTTGCCGTGGGCCAACAGCAGCGCGTCGACGGCGCGCGCGGCCGCCGCCTTCGTGCTGTGGCTCCCGGCGCTGGTCGAGACGCCATGGAGAGTAACACACGTCGTCCAGCTCCCGCCCGCCTTCCTGGGGGGCTTAGGGGGGTACACACACTTGAATCGGGCCGGTTCCGGCGCGTCGACCAGAGCGCCGGCCTCGGGGCGCCGCGGTGGCGCCGGCGACGGCGGCGTCAGCGGCGGCGCAGGCGATATCTCCGGCGCAGGAGTAGGCCACCACTCCGGCGTCGCACCGTCGTCCTGCAACTCCGCCTCAGCATCGGTTGTCGCTGCCGGCGCATCTACCGGCAAGAGTCTCGTGGGAGGCTCGTTCGTGCGCACTGGCGTCTCCGGCTCCTGCGGCAGCCCCAGCCCTCTGGACGCGCGCAACTGCTTTGCGATGTGGGGCATGCTCTCTGCTTCCTTTATCTTCGTGTCTAGCCGATTCGAGCGGTCCCTCATCCATCCCTTGGTCTTGCCGTCCCACGCCGTCCAGCTGTCTTCGAGCCGCTGTCCTGCCGTCCTGCCGCTGTCCTTGAGCTTCTGGAGCATGTCTCGGCAGGAGCGAGCCGTGTCTAAATCCTCTCGCGAGCGAATAGCCCACAGGATGCGGTCCTGGGCCTCTATGAAAGCGCTGGCAGCCTTGGCCTGGCCCGGGCTCAGAGGGTTCCCGTCTTTACGGACGGGGGTGCTGTTGGTCCCGTGCAGTAGCGTCCACTTGACTTGGAGTCTCGGGGGAGGCTCAGGGTGGTCGCCTCCTTCCAAGTCCATTGTTAGAGGTCGGCGTCGTAACAGAAAACCGCTGTGCGCCTGTAGATGCGCACCGCACTTCAATCCAAAACGTGCCTTCCTGGCTTGCGGACTAGCTGCGCTCAACGACGCTCTCCTTTGAGCACAGATTTTGCTCTCTTGCACGGGTTTTACTGCACGGGTTTTTTCTCTCAAATATCGCACGTAGCGGCACCTGTACGCACAAGCCTCTGATTCCGGTGCCTTTCCGCTCGTAAGAAACACCCGCTCACATTTAAATCTTAACATCCTCTCGCCGCCCCTCGCGCTGCACGTTGCGGAGGAGGAAGGGCAGGCACATGTCCGGGTCGACGCGCGTCGCCGCGGCCTCGCCGGGGAAGGGGGCGTCGGTCGCCGCGGGCACGTCCAAAACCGTGAACGACTTCGCGGCGCCGCCGAGCGACTCGTAGGTCGCGCCACTATTGACACGCTCCAGGTCCGCGCCCAGCGCCTCGAAGGCGACGCGGCAGGCGTTGATGTCCGGCACGTCGTCGCTCACGCGCACGTCCGGGTGGGCTTCTTTGCACCGGCTGCGGTAGGCCGCCTTCAACCCGACCGCGTCATACGCACCGTCAAGGAGGAGCGTGGCCTTATGCTGCTCGTTCTCCGCGCCCCGCTCCTTCACGTCGGCCTGGACCACGTCCAGCACGCGCTTTTCAAAATCCACAAGCGGCTCTGATGAAATCTCAAAGTCCGCCCACGCGAGCTTGCCCGCGCGGCCGCCCGCCACGTCCTTCATGGCTTCCACGATAAATCGCCGGTGCAGCGACACGGCCCAGGGGACCACGCTATCGGCGGGCTGAGCGCTGACGACGCCCAGGACACACACGGGCACCCAGTCCGAGAACTGCGCTGCCTTCGACGACCGCAGGGCCACCACAAAGTCCCGCAGCACCAACGCGTCGTCGGCGTCGTCGTCGTCGTCGCCGTCGTACTTTTTTTCCAATTCGTTGTAGCGGTCCTCGGACGCGTAAAGGAGCTTCTCGCCCGAGATCTGCTTGCCGGCCTTAACGGGCTTGGGCGGCGCGCCAAAGCCACCCTTGGCTTTCGGCGCCTTCTTTTTCGGGCTGCTCTTCACGGCCAACGCGTTCGCGGTGGCGATGACGAAGGCGAGCCGTAGTAATTGCATGGTCGATCAGTGTCAACACGACAGCTTGGCACTCGTGTTAGTCCTTTGTCCCTACGCAAACTATGAGCTGTGACCGCGCAACTCGCGACGTGTGTTGCGATGCGAATTGTGCGTTGGCGCTGAACGCTGCGTGAGTTGGCTGCAGTAACACAGCTCTTTTACTCAGTTTGTGCACTATTACGCATCGCTAAACCCGCACGCCATAAACCCGTGCGTTACGAGCTTTGGTGGATGCGGAGGCTCCCCCAAAAATACGCCATGAAGAGCCTCGTCGCCGCAGCACTGCTCGGCAGCACGATCGCCGCGAACCACTGCGCGCCGCGCGCCAACGACACGGCGCCGGCCCACCTCTGCGGGGCCCGCACCCATTCCGAGGCCCTGCGAAGCGCCGTGCCCGGCGCGGCGGACGCGCTGCCGTTAGCCGGTGGCGCGCCCGCACTCCTCTATATCAAACCAGAACGCGTCGCGCACCAGAAGGCGCGCTTGCTTAAAGTTTCGCGGACGAGTGGCGTCCCCCTCGTGTGGGTCCTCGATTCATACGTGGGCGTGGGCAACGCTCTAGATGCCTATGTAAGAGCGGTGCTCGAGGCGCGGCATCTGGGCCGGTCCTTAATCATCAAGTCGCCGATCCTGCGCAATTTGTGTCGCGTCGTGCGGTGCGCAGGGTTGGAGACGGCGAATAGAAGGGACCTGGCCCGCGACCACCGCATGTGCCTCGTGCGCAGCCACCAGACGCACACGGCGCACTGCGTGTACTTCACAACCTTCGGCTGGCGCAACGGCCGGTACCCGCCGGCGTACGAACCCCTTATACAGGGATGCCTGACGTGCGCGCGGCGGGCCATATTACGCGAGCTCATCCAAGAGCCCGGGGAACTGCTCCAGCGGTTCCTGCCCGTCCTGCAGGAGGCGTTTATTGGACAAAGTGTCACGAAAGCCATCACGCCGACGAAGTACTATACAGTGGCGCTGCACCTGCGGACATTGGACTTCATCGAGGGCGCCAACGCCACGAATGCAGCGGCGGACGCCTGGCTAGGAACGCGAAAGGCGCGCTTCAAGTGGACCTGTCTAGTGCGGCGGCTGCGGGCGCTGGGTCTGGGCTGCGCCCCGGGCCAGCGCGTCTTCCTCGCGGCGGACTCGGCGCCGGTGAAGCGGGCCTTCGCGCGCGCTATCCAGAACGCGTTTCCGGGCGTCGAAACGGAGTACTTCGACGGCATCGAGCCGCCCAAGTATAACGTCTGGTTCGCCAAGGCACCCTCGTTTGACGATTGGCTCTCGCTGACAACGACCGTAGCCGACTGGCTCGCGCTGGCGAATTCGCGCCTCGTGATCGGCGTCAAGGGCACGACCTCCGTGCAGCACCTGCCCTCGTCCTTCGCGCGGACGGCGTCGGTCCTCTCGGGGGCTTCCTTCGACGACCTCGCAGGCCTCGAGCGGGACCAGCGGAGCGTCCAGTGCTGCGCGTGGTTCGACCACCGGGATTGGTGATGCCGCGCCGGGGGCGTGGCGGTTGTCGTCCGCGGAAATTTGTGTGTGTAAGAGTGACTTGTGAGTGTGCCCCGCATAAGACCCCCCCTCCGGACTTCCCAGGAGCCTGCGCCTGCATAAAGGTCTTCTTACGGTGCCCCTACATCACCTGCGCCGTGAGGGCGGCCGCGACGATGAGCACGGACAGGGAGATGGAGAGCGTCGCCGCGCCGTCAAAGTCGGGAATCAAAGGATTGCATCCTTGGACGGTAAGGTCGCAGTCCGCGAGGTAAGGAGGAGGCGTCGCGTCGTTGTCCAGACCGGTGACGTCCTCCAGAGAGGCGGCCGAAACCGCGCCCGGCTCGCACGTGCCGCACGTCACCGGGCGGCTTGGAGAGCGCTCACCCCTTCCGCGTCGGCGTTGCTGCACCGCTTGGGCTTCGCCGCGACGTAGGCGCAGTCGTTCGGGTCGCAATCGCCGTTCGAGGGCGAAGGTCATAAGTCCGTCGAAGCCAGGGGGAAAAGAAGTGTCGGCGTCCGGCTCGCTCGGATCATAGCAGCCATCAACATGATACTTCCCGCTGCACTCGTCGTCGGTCGGCTTGGGCGTCGGCTTGGGCGTCGGCCGCAGTGTACCATCAAGGCACTGCGGCCAGGGCCAGGCCTTGCACGCGCCGCCCTCGTCGTTCCAGGGATTGTAGGGGAATTGCACGCCCTTAGAGCCCTTCGTCTTGAGATTTTCCTTGGTCTTCGCATCGACACAGATGCCGCTGCAGTCCTCGTAGATGCGAATGAGCTGGTAAGGAGACTCATAAGATACACAATCGGTCGAAGTAACGACGTCCGTGCCGACGCCCGCGTCGATGGAGCCGTAGCCGCACGACGCGCAGGCGCCCGGCTCGCGGCCCTCGAGCGCCTCGGTGAATATCGCTTCTAGCTGCGCGTCCGGCCACCGACGGTCCGCGTCTGGGTTCGCGGGGTCGAAACAGCCCTCCTCGGCGGCGTGCCACCAGTCCTTGCAGACGGATTCGGCGTCGTACATGGGGTCAAGTGTTTTACCCGTCTTCGCCGCGACCAGCGCGGCCCCGGCCAGCAGCAAGCAGACGTTTTTCATCGTCTGCAAGTGCTGGAAACTTCCTGGTGAAGACCGTGAAGTCTAGGTAGCGCTACGGGTGCGATCGGTCAGGATTGTGGGTCTGCGCTGGACCTCCCCGCGTGATGTCTCCTCACGTGGCGCTATGGCGCTATACACTTCCCAGAGCACGCGATAAGATGAGGTCCTGGGCTAGTCGAAAAACCCGTCACGGCCGCGTCTATGAACCTTCGCCGCCGTCAACGCTCGGCGTCAGACGTCACGGCGGTTTGAACGAACTAACGGAGAAGAGAGCCCAGCGCGTTAAAGAGAGTCGATTGTATAGTTATTTATTGGGGAAGGATGGGGGAAGGGGACGCCGCCACACTCAGGCCATGGCGGCAGCGACGAGCGCGCCCGCGTCCGCCCGGCCCGCGAAGATGCCCTTCAGCTTCGCCACGAGCGCCTCCGTCTCGGCCGCGTGGACCATGGCGCCCGCCTGCTCCGCGTTCGCCTCGAGGTATTTCAGCACGGCCTCGTCGTCCGCCCAGTCGCACTGGCAGAAGGCCTCGACCTTGGCCGTGGCATCAGCTAACGTGCCGCCCGTGTTCACAATGGCCTTGGCCAACGCGTCCACCGCCAGCCGCCGCGCCGCGCGCTTGTAGAAGTAGGATCTCGCGCCTTCCCAGGCCACAACATCCCTAATGACGCCCTTGGCCTTCATGCGCCCCGCCCGGTCGTGCAAGTCCGCGAACTCGATGGCCACCTGCTGGTAAAGCGGCGCCAACGTCGCTTCCCGCTTCGCAATGGCCGCGTCGCGCTCCGCCGATTGAGGTTTGGCGTTCAACTTCACTAGCTCAATATCCGTGCGGGCCATGACCTTGCGCTGGTCCGGCGCGCGGAACTTGACCTCGCAGATGCCCGGCGGCTCCAAAATACCGCCCCGCGACTCGGGGTCGGCATACATCTCCATGAAGTCCGCGTTGATGGTGGGGTCCACCACGACCCAGGCGCCGCCCCGTAACTCGGCCTTCGGGGGAATGTACACGAAGACGGGCATGTCGTACTTCGTGAGCTCGTCCACGATCTTCGCCCCGAATTTTAGGACCTCGTCGTACATGTCCCGCGTGCCGCCGCTGAAGCCGCGCCAGTTCGCCAGGATCATGAGCGGCAGCTTCTCGCCCCGCCCGAAGTCCGCGATGGCCTGGGCCGTCTTGTGGGCGCTGTCCGGGTACCAGACCTGCCCGGCCTGGGGCTTGATGGATTCCCTCGAGTCGGGGTTGGCCGGGTCCGCCGGCACGACGGCCTCCACGGTCCGCGTCTCGACGCTGATGACGCCGAAGGGGATGCCGCCCAGCTTGGCCCGGCCGGCCACGACGGTCTTGCCCCAGCCGGCCAGGGTCTCCGTGAAGCTCCCCTTGTCGAACAGGCCCGTCCCGTCCGCGTTGTCCAGCAGCTCCCGGATATCGTAGGGCGAGCCGTCGGCCGGCGGCCGCGACGTCACCAAACGATCCACCGGATCGGTCACCGCCAGCGTGCCGGGCACCAGGTCCTTGGCCGTCGACGGCACGTAGCTCAGCCACCGCACGATGGCCTCGCAGCCCTCGTAGTCGTCGTCCACGCCCATGTGCGTGATGCCATTGGGCATCATGATCTGCTGGCCGCCCAGCTGGTCCTGACTGGTGTACACGGCCTTGCCCAGGAGCTTGTTGAGGGCCTGGTAGCCCGTCAAAATCATGGGCCCCGTCTTCATCTGGATCACCCTTTGCCCGAGACGGTTCAGGTAGGCACCGATGCCCACGGACCGCCCGGACACGTAGGAGAGCGTGAAGGTCTCCTCGTACGCGCGCGACGTCGCCCCGGCGATCGTGCCGGACCCCCGCAGGTTCTCCACGCCGATGCCGTCGGGCACCTGGTCGTCGCTCCCGATGATGGCCTCGATCTCGTGGTGCCCGTTCCGGTTCTTGGGCTTGACGTCGACGGACCCCTCCGGCAGGTTCGCGAGGTCCTCGGGCGTCACATACAAGTACTCCAGGCCCTTGGACGGGTCGTTGGACACCCACTTCACGCCCACGAGCGGTTTGAGGGCCTCCACCAAACCGATTCGAGCGCCGGAGTTCGACGACAAATACACCCTGGGGACGCCGCGATCGGCGGCGAACCGCGTCACCTTGGCGAAGAAGTCGTCCTCTAAGACACCGAAAGATCCGGACTGGTACGTGACGTCGTTCGCCACGATGACCACTTCCCTTCCGTCGGGATACTCGGGCGTCCTAAAAGTGCAGGAGAAGCCGACCATGCCAACGTCGTTCGTGCCGACCGGCCGCGAGCCCTTCGTGGAGACGCCGTACTCCGCATCCTCATCAAATAAGAGCTCCTTGGCCTCCACGACCTGGTCCGCCGAAGGGATCTCAATCGCACCGCCGTAGGCCTCGACCTCCGCCTTGCGATTGCGCCACGCCTGGAGCTGCGCCGTGGCTAATAAACCAACAAAGTCGTAGGCGTACGTCGTGCCGATCCGCCGCGCGGTCGCCCGCTTCTTGCTGACGGCGTCCGCCGCGGGATACGGCTCCACGACGCAGTTCTCGCCGTCGACGTCGCAGTAGCTCAGCGTGACGCCCGTGACCGGGTCCACGCGCTCCACATAGGTCCTCAGCGCCAGCCAGGGCCCCTCGGCCGAAGTGGCCACCCCCCGCACGGGGATGACGCCCGTCGGCGTCCGGAACGCGAACTTCACTTCAATCTCGTCCACACGCGCCGCGAGGAGTCGCGTCGCTCTGGCCGCAAGATACCCACCAAGGGTCTTCTGGAACTCCGCGTCTAAGTTAGCAACGCTGTCGAATTCCACCGGCGGGATGACGTTGATGAAGACGCGGCCGGCCGCCGTGGGCTTCACGCGCGCATCGAGCAGGGCCATGTCCAAGGCGTCCAGGGCCTTGTCGAGCAACCGCGCGCAGCCGCCGTCAAAGAAGTCTGGGGAGTGCGTCAAGCGCTGCACGAACACGGACTGGGCCGCGAACTTGGGGTTCTTGGCCCGGCCGGCGCGGTCGTCGCCGACGTACACGCGCAGGTCCCGGTTCACCGTCGGCAGGGGCGTGGTCAGGAAGTTCCGCTCCACCGCCCCCAGCTCTAACAAATGATAAAACGTGGGCCGCATGCCCCGCCGCATAGGGTCCTCGCGGTACGGCCCGGCGCTGGCCCCGGACTCGAGGCAGGTGGGGTTCACGAACGTGAAGTACCGCGGGTAGTAGGGCGCGTCCGTCGCCACGAAATTCACGCTCCGCAGGCGGGCGGCCTCGACGGCGTTCTGGACGCCCGCCAGGGCCTGTTCTAAGGTTGCTACTAAAGCTTTGTCGTCGGTGGTGGCCTCGTTCGACTTCAGCAGTAAATGGATGGTGTTCACGGGGGTCGCGTCGGCCGCGTCCGCCACCCAACCGGCATGCGTTTCTAAACCAGTGCGCAACGCGTCGCCGAAGCCCTCGACCGTCGCGGCCAACCCGGCCACGGCCGACGCCGCGTCGTCGAAGAGCACCAGCTTGCCGAAGCGCAACGGCGACGTCGCCGCCTCGTCGTTCCGGAATTTGTACCACCACGAGGCCTCCAATTTATCGTTGGCCGTGGTCACCTGCAAGTCCAGAATGTCGTGGGCCGAGTACATGCGCCGGACGTAGACCTCCGCGGCCTGCACCGCGACGCCGGCATCGTCGAACAACTCCGTCAGGAGGTCCACGCCCCGCGTGTACGAGCCTAGTTGCGGGTTCGACGCGAACTCCACGATGTCCCTGCTCTTCTCGAGGTCCTTTTTGAGGGACGACAGGCGGCTCTCGAAGGGCGGGATGTCCTGGCGCAAGCGGGCCATGCCCGCCGCGAGCGACACGGTCGCGTAGCCCGGGCCCGCCGCCTCCAGCGCCGCCACGCGATCCAGTTCCCGTTCTAAGCGCGTGCGTTCGTCGTCCGTGGCCTGGCCCGACAGGGCCTGGACGCGCGGCACGGCGGCCACCAGGGCCCTCGCCAGGTCCGAGCGCTGTTTGAGCTTGGCGTGCGCTAATAACACGTCCGCCGCGATCTTCTTCGAGGAGGCCTTGATCAGT
>Ga0114994_10002019_pt1 | contig 14731 bp, 3 predicted proteins | sample ArcticOcean_MG_C_9_FD_87043 | JGI IMG/M metagenome (GOLD analysis project Ga0114994, IMG submission 87043) | Marine microbial communities from western Arctic Ocean - ArcticOcean_MG_CB2_152 | ecosystem: Environmental > Aquatic > Marine > Oceanic | place: Arctic Ocean: Canada Basin | collected... | reverse complement strand
TGGGCCAGTTGCTGCGAGATCGTCAATCAAGACGCGAGCCCCTACTCGAGCGGCCTGGCCCTGGCCGCGCTGGGGGCCATGGCCCGGGCCGACGCGTTGACCCCGGACGCGACTTTGACAAGCGTCGAGGCGGCCAAGAAGGCGCTGCACGGGGACTCCGACGACGCGCGGGTCCTCAGCGCGGCCTGCGGACTGTTGGACGGCGCCCTACGCGCGGCCCGGGCCCGGGCCGACGCCCACGCGAAAAAGGGGGAGGCCGACGATGCGCTCAAGGGCCCCAACGCCGTCGCGACGGCCGTGCTCAAGGCCGCGGCGGCGCCTAAGGCGCTGCAGGCCGTGTGGCGCGTCCTAACTTATGAAGGTACCGCGGAGCGCGAGACTGACTCGGACGGCGACTCGGACGCGGGCTCCCGTTCAGGTGAACTGGCCGGCGCGGCGCTCGTGGACGGCGGGCGCTTGGGGGCGCGGCGCTACGGGTTGCTGGACGCGCCGCTGCGGCTCTTGGCCCACTCGTCCTCGCTGGTGCCCCTGATCGGCGCGCGATTAACAGCAGCAAAGCTCTGGGCGCCGCTGATCGCACAATTGAGTACAGGAGGCGCCAACGAGCTGAGTCCAAATGGCTTCGTCGCCGCGCTGGGGTGCGTCAAGGCCATGCTGGACGCGGCCCCGGCCCGGGACCGACCCCAGCTCGTCTCGAACGAGAACGGGGCTCTTGCTAAAATCTGCGCGACGTGCTGCGCCCCGCCCTATCTGGGCCGCGTGGCGCGGTGGCCCGAGAACGCCGACGGCGGCGCCGCGGGCGTCGGGGCCTGTCTGAGCGCGGTGGCCCAGTTACTACGAGCGACTCTAGCGCGGGAGGGTGCCGCCGCGGCCCAGGCCGGCGCGACGCCGCCCATCAACGATACGACGCCCATGACTCAGGAGACGCCCCGGACCGAGGCCGAGCAGCTGCGGTTGACCATGGAGGACGCGCGCCTCGCGTACGCCGTAGCAAGCACGCTCCATCGGACGGGCGCCGCCGCCAAGGACAACAGCGCGCTCATCGTCGTGAAGCGGCTCGACGGCGCGGCGCTGTGCGCCGCGGCGGAGCTGCTGTCGCGGCTCGCTTTGGTCGGCGCGCCGGTGACCGGCGGCTGCGCGCGGGCCGACGCTCCCAACGCCCTCGCGACGGCCGGCGCCTTCGACATTAGTGCGCCGCCCAAGGCCGTGGTGAACGCGCTGCTGGTTGCGTCGCAGCTCGCGCGCGCGGCGTCGCCGGGGTCGGACGACGGCGCCGCGTGCGAAAAGGCGCTGCGGCGGGCGCGTTTGGAACGGTTTCTCCCGCGGCTGCTGAAGAGCGAGGACGCCCAAGTGCGCGCCAAAGCGTGCGATTCCGAGTCGGGTCCCTTCTCCTCATCAACGCGGTCGCGAGATGGCGTGGTGGTAGTTCTTTACGCGTCCCCCACGTCGCAGGTGCAACCTCGTGGGCAACCTCTGCCGGCACTCGGCGGCGTTCTACCCGGCCTTGATCGAAGTGCGGCACGGCGAGGACGCGGCGCTCGCCTGCGTGATCGCGTGCGCCTCGGACGATGACGGCGCCGCGCGCAAGTTCGCCTGCTTCGCCCTGGGCAACGCGGCCTTCCACTCCTCGGATATGTACGCGGCCCTGGAGTCGGGCGCCCGGCCGCTCTGCGCCTGCCTGGCGGGCGACGCCGACGAGAAGACGCGCGCGAACGCCGCGGGCGCGCTCGGGAACCTCGCGCGGAACGGCGGCGCGCTGGCCGCGTCGCTCGTCGCCGCCGGCGCGCCCCAGACGCTCGTGGCCGCGGCGCGCAACGACGCCGCGGCCGCGCCCCGGCGCATCGCGCTCTTCTCGCTCGGGACGCTCGCGGCGTGGAACGACGTGCGCCGCGTGCTCGAGACCGAGCCGCTGCGGGCGTCGCTCCGCGAGGCCCTCGCGGCCGCGGAAAAATCCAGCGACGCGACGCAGCGCAAGTACTCGGCACGCGTGCGGTCGAAATTGGCGGCGCCGGCGTCGGATACGGTAGGGCCTGGGTAAGGAGTCTTGTGCGAGTTCCCCCCCGCGGGTTTGCGACCGGACTCGCTCCTTATGTTTTATGGTACTAGGACTACTTGGTGGAGCCCCTTGCGGGGCATTGTTTTTGTTACCGGGAATGGCACCAAATAAAATCGAGACCCCGCACCCGCATCGGTCGCGGGATGGTTTTGATTTGCTAAGGCGGCCACTGTGCGGCCAAAAAAATAGCCCGCCTCACAGCAGAGCTGCTCGAGCACCGCGCTCGGTAGCATATCTCGCTGTGTGCGAACGGGCTGAGACCGCAACCGAGCGCCCACCCCGTGGGACAAGTTTCGGCCGAGCACAGAGAACGGTGCTGCACGCGCTGCGCGGGCTGTTATACGTGCCGCGCAGCCTCGTACCGCACACGAGCGCTTGAAAACCGCTCGAAGCGAACCAAAAACGCGAGAAAGATGTCGCGCGTCCCGACCGGCGGCGACAGCGACAGCGACGACGAGGGCGGCCTGGACAAGGAGTACCAGGTCGAGCTCCTCTACCACGCCGCCGACGGCGCGGTCGTCGCCGAGCGCCTCGGCCTCACGTCCGGGTCCACGTGGCAGGACGTCCGGCGGTACGCGCAGCAGCGGTCGGGCCACGCCGACTTCCAGCTCGAGGACGAGGACGGCGGCAAGCTCGGGGCGCAGACGCCGCTCGCGTGGATCAAGGCCGACCAGCAGGGCCGGCCCTACCGCCGCGCTGTCGTCAAGCGCCAGGACGCCGCGGACGGCGTCTTCGAGCGGCGCGACGTTGTGGCGCCGGCGCACGTCGGGCTGGTGGCCAACACGATCAACGCCGGCATGGACACGACGACCCTCCTGAGCGAGTCCATCGAGAACTCGGTCCAGCACGGCGCGACGCTCGTCAAGGTGTTCGTGGACCCCGCGCGGCGCCGCATCGTCGTCTTCGACAACGGCCGGGGCATCCGGCCGGAGCACGTTGATGTCCTAGCCAAAGCCGGCGCGTCGACGGTGCGCGACGACGAGATCCAGGCGCCCGTCCGCGGCGTCCTGTTGGCGCACAGGGCCGGCGGTAAAGGTGGCGCGCGCAGCCAGGGCAGCCGCGCCAGCGCCCGTTCCCAGCGCGAGTTCGGTCTGTTGCGGGCCGAGTGGGGCCGCTACGGCGTCGGCCGCTATGCGCAGCTCAACGGCACCGAGACCAAGGTCCGCTTCGTGAGCGTCGCGGAGGGCGTGAAGAAGGTCGTCGTCTTCGAGCAGGACATGGCCAAGATGGCGCACCAGAAGGAGATCATCTACGACTACAACGTCTACGACCACGGCACGAAAAAGTGCGCACTCGCGCTCCACGAGGTCAACAAGCTCGTGCGCGACGACGCGCAGGGCGAGGCGCCCCGCGACGACGACCCGGACGTGCTCGACAAGAGGTTGCGGTTCGAAGGCGTCGGCACCCAGCACTTTACGTGCCTCACGATCGACAAGGTCGACGCGGGCTTCTTCGACGACTGGGCGGAGAACCGCCAGGAGAACCTCTCGCTGCTGGCGGAGAAGTACGTCCTGCACCTGGGCGGCAACGCGGGCGAGGCCTCCCGGAGCTGGCTGCGGTCCTGCGGCGTGCTTCGCGCCCAGGACGCCGACGCAAAAATCGTCACGCTGAAGATCGACGGCGTCGACCTCGGCGAGTCCGGCGAAATGAGCGAGCACGACGTGGGCGTCGCGAACCGCTTCGCGGACCTGGCGCGGCTTGCGGACCTGCGGGAGGAGTTCGAGCGGAAGCGGCACGTGGACAAGTGGGTGCTGCACGAGGAGGGCGCCAGCACGGCGCGCGCGGAGCTCGCGGCGCTCTCGGTCTACTTCCCGCAGGAGAACGGCATGGACACGATGCCCGAGAGCGTCCGCGACCACCGCACGCTCGTCCTGTGGAACGGCCTCTTCCTCCGCGACGAGACGATCGCGGCGTGGCCCTACGCCGCGCCGCGCAACCACCGCGGCCAGGTCGCGCCGGGCGACGCCAAGCTCGACAAGCGGTGCGTCACGGTGCTCTACCTCGAGTCCACGCGGCTCTTCGCGCCGGAGATCCACAAGCGCCACCTGCGCCCGCACGACGCGGCCTACAAGCACCTCGCGGACGAGCCGCCCACGAACGACGAGTTCACGCGCGACCTGCAGCGCGGTCATCGGGAGCGGCTCCGGGCGTGGAACGAGGCCTTCGACGAGGAGGAGCGCTACCCGCTCGCGGCGGGCGAGATGTACTGCGTGAGCTACGGCGCCGCCGGCCTCCGGCGCATCGGGACCAGCCTCTCGTTCCGCAGCGACCGCTACCAGATCGGGGACGTCGTGCGCTTCGCCCTCTCGGAGGAGAAGAAGAAGGAGGACCAGAACCTCGGCGCGGGCCGCATTGTCGCGTTCATCTGCGACGCCGAGCAGACGAACACCACGGGCTTCTTCATCTGCGCGAGCGTGCTCGCGCCGCGGGACGACGCGGCCGGCCTGGATTTTGTCCAGGGGTTCAACCAGCGCGGCGCGGACCTCGTGGCGCTCGAAGAAGCGGGGCCCGGCCGCTGGAACCGCGACCTCTACGTGGCGTGCCCGTCGGGCCGGCTGCGCGGCGCCAAGTGCGTCGGCGACGACGCCAAGGCCGCCATGGACGCCGCGAAGAAGCAGTTCCCCGCGCAAGTGCAGCTCGTCGAGTGCGGCGCGACCAAGCTGAAGAAGGAGGAGATGAAGCTGAGCGCGGAGCCCTTTGGCAACTTCGAGAACACGCTCTACACGTCGACGCCGGCGCCCGAGTTCGCCTTTAACCTCCTGACCTTCAACGCGAAGACGAAGGCCTTGGACGCGGCCGCCTGCGCCGGCATCGAGTTGGAGCTCGTCGCGCGCACGCCCGGCGCGGAGGACTGGAGCGACGCCGTCGTCGTCGCGGCGGGCGGCTGCGACGCGAGCGGCGTCTTCCGCCTGTCGAAGCCGGAGCCGCTCAACGAGATGGGCGTGTGGCAGTTCCGCGCGCGGCTGCGCGAGACGCCGAACGCCGTCTGGACCGCCCTCGCGAAGTGGGAGCGCACCCCCAAGGAGGAGCGGCCGCGGCTCAAGGCGTGCGACAAGCCCCGGGTGAAGCTGGACACGCTCGCGCGGCGCGACGACGTGGATTTCGACGGCCTCCAGGGGTCCGAGCCGCCGTTCTCGCGCTCGGCCGCCTGCAAGCTGAACCCGTCGGAGCCCGTCCAGCTGACGTGCTCGATGCCGCGCGCCGCCAAGGCCGGCGTGCTGCTGGACGCGGCCGTGGCCGACCTGTCCGTCACGTTCCAGGACGCGTTCGCCGAGACGGCTGCCGACGGCCAGCAGCGGGTCAAGCCCAAGGACTACGACGTCACGGGCGAGCACTCGCGCGCGTGGATCGAGGTGGAGGGGCGGGAGCCCTTTTACCTGGACCTCTCGGCGTGCCGGCTCGCGCGGTCCAAGGGCGACGGCGCGCTGACCCTGGACAACCTCGTCGTGCCGGCCGAGGCCGTGCCCAACGACGTCCTGCTCCCCGTCGCGGCCGAGCTGCACCTGGAGCTGCACCCCGTCCTCAAGGGCGAGTACGAGTACGTGACGTACGCCGCGAACGCCGTGGCCGGCCGGACGCAGTCGCCGCGCCGCATCTTCCGCGCGCTGGACAAGACGTTCCAGAGCCTCATCGAGTTGGAGCAACACGTCAACAAGGTGGGCAACAAGTGGCTCGTTCCGCGGACCGTCGCGCCGCTCGCCCTGACGCTGACGAGCGCGCCGGCGAAGTTGACGCTGCGCGACGAGCGGGCGCTCGTCGACCTCGAGCGACCGTTCATCGCGACGTGCACCTTCGCGCTGGAGGCGGCGTCGGGGCACGCGCTGGACATCAGGGGCATGGGCCTGGGCTCCGACCTCGTGGGCGACTCCGACCTCATGGGCATGGACATCGTGGCCAAAATAGAAGATATCCGGAAAGCGCAGGGCAACGACGACGGCTCCGTCACCCAGGAGTACCAGATCGACGCGCCCCTCGGGTGGTCGGGCAATGTCCGCTTCGACGTCGACGGCGGCCCGGAGCTCACGGTGGACGCGTCGACGACCGATCGCAAGTGCCGCGTGGCCGTGCTGACGCAGACGGGCGACGCCGTGGACGAGGAGGTCGACGCGGCGTCGCCGGGGTGGATTGTGTGCGACGAGGACTCGCGGAAGCGCATCTCGCTGGGCGCCATGGACCTCGCGGAGGTCGGGGCGACGCACCTGCGCGTGGAGGTCGTCGACGCGACCGGCGCCGTCGACGCCAAGGCGTGCGGCGCCCAGTGCGCGTGGCTGTACCTCCGCGACCCCGAGGGGGGGCGGGCCAAGACCAAGGTGATGGCGCCCCTCGTCGATGGCGTCGCCGTTATTGAACTCACAAAACTGGCGTCGTCGACGTCCTCGCGCATCAAGGAGCAGCGCGTGTCGGGGAAATTCAGCTTCCATATCGTGTTCGTGGACGCCGACGCCAAGCCGGCGCTGACGTCACAGCTTTTTTCGCTGGCGTTGAAGGCCGGCGCGCCCGATTCCATTGATATCGACGAGGAGGCGTTCCAGGCGCTGCTCGACAGCGGCGACGACCGCGGGGTCCTGACGCTCGGCAAGCCCGCGCCCTACGTCTGTTTGATAGTGCGGGACGAGGCGGGGACCCAGCTCGAGAGCGAGCAGCTCGCGGGCCTCCAGGCGGCGCTGACCTGCGTCGACGCCTGCCACACGCTCCGGGACGCGCCGACGGCCGCGCCGATCGACGGCTCCGCCGGCGCCATGACGGATGACAATGTCGAGCCGGGCTCCCTGCCCGGCGGCTGGAGCGTGCTCTCGGGCTGGGACGCGCCGCCGGACGTGGCCGAGGGCGCCCGGGGCTGGCCCATCGCGTTCCGCCTCGCGGTGACGGGCGGCGACGTGCAGCTCCAGACGGAGTTCAAACTGCACTTCCGCAACGGCCCCCTCGCCGAGGTCCAGGCCGTGGCGCTGCCCGGCAACGGCCTGGAGGTCGAGCAGGGCGAGCTCTTCCAGGGGGACGACTTCTTCAGCCTGAAGGACGCGTCGGGGAACCCCTTCTGGAGCGACCCGACCGCCGAGGCCGACGCGCCGCCCCGGCCCATGTTCGACCTCGCGATCGAGTGCGACGCGGCGGGCGTCGACCTCCGGTTAGAGCGCGTGGGCACCAAAAAAAAGAGCAAGAAGAAGAAGGCCCCCGTCGCGGACGAGCCGCAGCCGGAGGCGGACGGCGCCATCGTCCTCCCGCCCGGCGACGAGCTGCAGTCGCTGACGGTCCCCGAGTGCCGCGTGGTCGTCGCCAGCGGGGTGCTGGAAACGGCCGTCGCGGCGCGCCTCGTCCTGCGCGTCCGCTCTGGGTGCCCGACCGCCGCGGCCGCGCTGCAGCTCGACTTCCTCATGATCACGGTGGCGCCGTCGTCCAAGTACAAGAGGCTCGAGATCTTTCGACGGGACAAGGGCCAGATCGGGGTGGCGGGCGGCGAGATTCCCCTGGTGGGCGCGGACCCGACGGCGTTGGGTCTAGATCTCCTCTCGGACAACGACCGGCTGGAGGTGCCGACGGGCAAGAGCGTGTTGGACGTGCTCCAGCTCAGCGGCATGTGCGAGGACGGCAAGCTGGCGACGCGGGACGAGGACCGGCGCGACAACTTCCGGGGGGACCTGCGGTGGCACCAGGGCGAGAACGACCCCGGCGCCAAGGGCTGGAAGAAGATCGACGCGCTGGAGAAGGTCGACCCCTCGTGGTTCGCCAAGCTCGGGCCCGACGAGGAACGGCCCATCCGCTTCGCCATCTACGACCGCGACGCCAAGGGCGTCGAGGTCTTCACGACCTTACTCCTGAAGCGCGTCGCGGGCGCGGCGCAGCGCATCGACTTCACGGAGGCCGCCACATCCGACACGGACGACGGCGAGCGCCAGGCCTCCGCGCGCTACGAAGCGCGAGCGTACGACTCCCCGACGGGGTCCAAGGTCTACGCGCACCCCTGCGCCTGCGCCGCGCGCCTCATGACGTCGACCACGAACGACGCCGACGACGACCTCGCGGCCTTGTGTAATTTGGAGGTGCGCCGGTGGGTCAAGGGCCGGGACCCGGCGGACGCGGTGGTCGACGTCCTGAGTCTGGACGCGAACGACATACAAGTGGACATCACCGAGACGGACGCGACGTTTATTGAAATAAAGCTCGTCGACGCGACGAACAACACGCGGCCCATCGAGGACCTCCAGGTCACGGTGGCCATGAAGGTCTACCCCAAGGACGGCGAGGACGACGTCGACGGCCAGCTCAACGTGTCGCGGACCGTGGAGCTGCGCCTCGAGAACGCGTTGGGTCGCGCGGCGCGCGAGGCCAAGACCGAGGGCGAGCGGGAAGCCCAGGCCGAGTACGCGCAAGCGCGCGCCGCCGTGGAGGCGCAGCAGCGGGCGGTGGCGGGTCTGGAGGACGAGCAGCGGGATAAGGAGCGCCAGGACCGGCTCGTGAGCAGCAAGGAGGACGCGCGGCGGGCGCTCGAGGCCGCGCGCCAGGCAACGGCGGACGCCGAGACCACCCTCAAGGCCGCCGAGGACGCGGACGAGGCGCCGCTGGCCCGCGAACACATGTTCCACTCGGACCCGAAGATCCATAAACGGTTCAAGGACTTCCGCGCCGAGCTCGTGCGGAAGCTGCACAAGGCCGGCCTCGCGCCGACGGAGCTCCGGGGCTTCGCGAGCGAGCTGGCGACGGTCGAGGACGACTCGGACGCCGCGTGCTGCGCCTACATCGTGGGCACGAACACGCTCTACCTCGCTTCGGGCGCGGCGCGAGAAATAGCGCAGGAGGTCGCGAAAAAGCAGAAAATTAGCACCATCGCCGTGGTCGACCTGTCGCTGGCAGGCGCCGCGGAGGGCTGGAACGACGAGCGCCACGCGCCCGTCGAGGCGAGCGACGCGGGCTTCGGGGCCGTGGCCGCGGTCCTGCGCCTGACGGCGCAGCGCTGCGACCTCGAGCAGGTCTTCCACACCAAACTCGGCAAGGCGCTCATCTTCCCCGACGACGAGCGGCTCCGGGCCGCGGACGACGCGCGGGGCCGGGCCGAGTTCAAGCGCGTGTCCCGCGAGAGCCCGGGCGTCGTGCTCAAGGCGGGCGGCGCGTGCTCCATCGGCACGTCGACGGAGAAGCCGCCGCCCTTCGTCTTCGCGTCGCCGGGCGACGACCAGGCGGCGGCCGCCGAAAAGCGGCTGCGCGACGCCAAGGCCGCCGAGGCCCGTGCGGAGGCTGACGTCGAGAACTACGCCGACGTCGCGGAGTCGGCCGCGACGGACGTGGACGCGCGGCTCGCGGCCGCGAAGGCGGAGCTATTGAGACTCAAGGACGAGAAGCGCGCGAAGAAGGCCGCCTGCGCGCCCAAGCGGCGGCCGGAGCCCGAGGCGCCGCTCGACGACGCGGAAGACGAGGCCCCCCGGTCGTCGCGGAAGCGCAAGGCGGACGCCGGCGGCCTCGCGTCGCTGGCGAAGCAGAAGAAAAAGAAGCCCGCCGCGCGCAAGAAAAAGCCCGCGTCGAAGCGCTCCCGCGAGGCGTGCGACGAGAACAACTGGGACTTCGACGGCGGCGTCGACGACGTATAGAAACCACCACTCTCCCGTGCTCACCTAAGACGAGTAATAGTACTACAACTTTTAGTTATCGAGGGGGCGTCGGCGACGCCCCGAGGATCAAAGGCCGCTTCTTCTCCTCCGCAGCCTTTTCCGCGTACTCCCCGTCCATGAGTAACTTGAAGGAGCCGCAGCCCAGCGGCACGGGGATGCCCATAATAATGCACTCCGAGACGCCCACGATCTGGTCACTGCGCCCGTGCACCGCCGCGTCGAAGAGGTGGTCCGTGGTCCGCTCGAAGGACGCGAGCATCAGCACAGATTCGCGCATCTTGGAGACGCCGAAGCGTGTGATGCCCAGGACCATGCCTTTAAAAGTCATGACGTCCGCTAATAACAGGAGGTGGCGCGGGTCAATTCCTATTCCATAAGCCGACATGATGTACGACACCTCGGACACAATAGACACGCGCGCGGCCTCGATCCCTAGAACACTCTCCACCTCCGCCACATGATTTGTGGTACAATTGACCCCGTCCACGCCGACGGCGCCCATGACTTCACCTAAACCGTAGCCCTCCACCAACAAAGAGTACTTGCCGTCCTCTTCCGCGACGACCGCCCGCGAGATGGCGGGGAACCCGCTCACCACCACGTTGGGTAAGGCGTTCTTCAGCGCCTGCATGGCGAAGTACGTCCGGTCGTCCGAGAGGGCGTCGCGCTGGTCCACGGTGTCGATGACGTCGTCTTCAAGATCCTTCTTGCGCTTCTTTTTATTTTTGCCCTTGCCTTTGCCCCGGCCCGACGCTTGCGGCACCGGTTTTCTTTGACCCCGTAAGGCGCCGCCGCCCCCAGAAAAGGTGCGCGTCTGGGGGTCGTCCGGCAGCTCGACCCGGAACTCGTTCGGGCTGTTGGGGTTGAGCGTGATGTGCTCCACCTTCAGCGCGCGGATGATCGGCGGCGCGCGTTTCCCGCCCGTCACGACCCCTCGTAGCACGGCCTGCCGAGCGAATGCCGCGTCCACTTTTAAATGTAACCTTCCAATGAGATCCGTGTCTAATTGTACGGACAAATAGCACTTGGCCGGGGCGTAGACCTCCTCGATCTTCAAACAGACCTCACCTAGAGTAGTCTTCTCCAAACCGGCCTTGACGACGCGCGCCGCCTCCGGGTCCGAGTCGTTCTCCAGTTTCGCCGTGATGATCGGCGTCGAGATCTTCTTGGACGCGTTAATAATTTCCGTCAACCGGGGGACGCCCAGCGTGACGTTCATGCTCGCCACGCCGGCGAAGTGGAAGGTTTTTAGGGTCATCTGCGTCCCGGGTTCGGAGATGCACTGCGCGCCGATCGCGCCGACCGCTTCGCCCGGCTCCTGTCGACTCCGCAGGTACTTCTCCCGCGCCAGGTCCGCGAACTTTGTGAGTTGGCGCTTGGAGATACTTATAGCATCAAACGCCTTGACACATTCATTGGCCGACCGTTTGGCCGACGGACCCGTGATCAACGCGTCGCGCGTCCGGATGCACTCGGCCGCTCTACCGGTGATAAAGATGCGAGCGTCCTGCACGAACTTGGCGGAATCCGGCGGCAGATCCGAAACGAAGTCGATCCGCTCGCATTCTTTGACGAGCATCTCGGGCGACAGGGGTTTCTCGTTCGCATAAACTTCGTCGTGCCGCACGCGGTGCAGCAACCGCGCAAAGTCCACGGGCTTGCCGTCCGAGGTCTCCATGTTCACGGGGTCCAAGCCGTCGTCGCCGTAGGCGAACTGGACCACGGCCTTCTCCGAGTTCCGGACCGTGCCGTCGTAGCTCACGCTCAGGTCCTCCAGGGCCTTCATGAGGCGCCGCGCCATGTAGCCCGTCTGGGCCGTTTTCACGGCCGTATCCACCAGTCCTTCCCGGCCGCCCATGGTGTGGAAGAAGAACTCCGTCGCCGTCAAACCAGAATAAAAGCTGTTCGAGACGAAGCCGCGCGCGGCCGGGTCCAGGGAGTCCACCTGGAAGTGGGGCAGGGTCCGCCGCACGAAGCCGTTCTGGATCCGTTTGCCGTCGACGGCCTGCTGGCCGAGACACGCGATCATCTGCGACACGTTTAAGGCAGAGCCCTTGGACCCGCACTCGGCCATGATCCGCGGCGAGTTCGAGCGGGGCAGGTCGCCCATGAGCTTGGACCCCGCGTGTTCTCTCACGCGCCCGAGCAACCCGGTGAGCTCCGTTTCCAACGACTGCGCGGCGTCGCAGCCGGGCCGCAATTCTAATTTTCCCGTCTTGAAGGCCTCGATTCTCCGCGTCGCTTCGGCGAAGGCCTCGCTCATCAATTTACCTTTTAGCGAAGTGAGTTCTTTTGAGGGGGTGACGTCATCTAGGCCGATGGAGAAGCCGCGGTGGCCCCCGAGGTACCGCGAGGCCAGTTTCGCCAGCCTATTCATGAAGGTCGCCGCCCGGTCCGAGGAGTGGTCCCTGCATAAAGCGTAGATCAAGCCCTTCTTGCAGCCCTCGCCCACGGTCCTTTTGGCCGCGCTCCCGGATAGTAATTTAGACCGCCGTATGATAACGTAGCCGTCGTTGGGGCACAGGTACTTGTCATCCGTCGGGTTATAGGACTTCTCCTCGCACTCGAAGCTGACGCAGAGCGGGTCCCGGTCGTTCGGCCTGATGAGTAGGGAAAAGACCTGCTTGCCAGTCCAGAGCATCACCGGTTTGAGGACGGCCGGCGGCGGCAAGGTGACGTGCTCCGACGCGTCGCCGGCGTAGGAGCAGATCTGGCAGAACACCTCCCTACTAAAAAAGACGTCCGGCTGCGTTAATAAAAACGCCGCGGTCACGAAGTCCTGCGTCGCCGCCACCAAGGGCTCGCCGTTGCGCGGCGTACAAATGTTCTTGGTAACGCCCATCAAGCTTAAAGCCTCGGCCCGCGCCTCCTCCGTCTGCGGCAGGTGCAAGTTCATCTCGTCCCCATCAAAGTCGGCGTTGTACGGCGCGCAGACGCACTCGTTGAACCTAAACGTCCGGTCGTCCATCACCTTTACGGTATGACACATTATTGATAATTTGTGAAGAGAAGGCTGGCGGTTGAACAAAACGACGTCGCCGTCGCACATGTGCCTTTCTACGACATCGCCGATCTTCAGGTCTCGGGCCGTCGCGTCCCGATCCCCGTATTTCAACGACTTCTTTTGACCGGCACCGACCGCACCGACCACGACGCGGTCCCCGTCGGACTGGTCCGCCGCCCGCTTCTCGACGTAGTTCGCCCCGGGCCATTGTTTAGGCCCGTTGATAATCAGCGTCCGTAAGTGTTCCAGGTTGTGCCGGTTCACTCTTTCCGGATAAGTCATGGTCCTGGCGATCTCTGTGGGAACGCCGACCTGGTCGATCCTGAGGTTGGGGTCCGGGGAAATCACGGTGCGCGCGCTGAAGTCGACGCGTTTCCCACTCAAATTGCCCCGAAAGCGCCCGGACTTGCCCTTTAATCGTTGACATAGACCGCGCATGGGCTTCTGGTGCTGCTGCCGCGGCATCATGCCGGGCACCTCACCGTTGATGTACAACGCCACTTGCGTCTGTAGGAAGGACCAGCACTCCACGAGGATCTTCGTGGCCGCGCCTTCGCGTAACGCCTTCTTCAGCGACTCGTTGACGTCGATGATCTCCTGCAGTTTAATCGTTAAATCGTCCTCGTTGGTCCCGGCGCCGCCCGGGGCCTCCACGGCGACGCTCGGACGTATGGGCGTGGGCGGCACCAACAACGCGTTCAGCACCAGGTTCTCCGGCCGTCCTATGATCGGATCGAGCCACAGCAACTCGCAGTCGTCGTCGGAAATGCCGCAGAAGACCTCGCGGACGTCCGCCGGCGACAAAATGGACGCGGGCGCCTTGGAGGCCTTGGGCTTCACGTCCGCATTCTGGGCCGCCGAGACCCCTAGTGTAGCCCTTAAATCGGAGTTCTTCTCGGCCGCGGCGTGCAGGGAGCGCGCGAAGGCGGTGAACTCGTCGTCCTCCTCCAATTCGTCCCGTCGCACGCCGCGCCACGTCTCGTGGGCGACCCGCAGCGCCCCGGCGCCCGCGACGCGCCGCACGGGCCCGTTCCGCGCGCCGCAGTGCGGGCACTTCGTGACGGATTTGCACCGATCCAGCACGCGCTTGTGGATGCCCTGCTTGGCCAGCACGTCGCGCGCGGTGCGCATGGCGTGCAGCTGCTTCCTCCGTTCCTCCGGCTTCAACAACGCCCGTGAACACCGCTTGCACACGCACTGGAGCAGCGCCAGGACGTGCTTGAAGTAGCCCGCGTGGAAGACGGGCAGCGCGAGCTTGACCACGCCGTAGTGCCCGGCGCACTGGTCGATCTTCTTGCCGCACGTCGGGCACGGCGGGGAACTCTTGGAGGCCGCGCCCAGCCGTGGGTCCAGACACCCGTTCGGGGCCGGCTGCCGGTCCGGCGTCGGCGTGTACAGCTCCCGGTTGTCGCACTCGAACTCGGCGAGGCGCTCCATCTCGTCGGTGCTCAGCAAACCGAAGCGCACCTCCTTGATGCGCTTGCCGCCGCTCGGGTTGGGCTCGACGAGGCGCGGCCGCGCCGGCGACGGGTGAGCGGCGCTCATGGCGCTAGTATGCCGTGTCGCGCGGCGTCTGGCTGCGGCTGGGCAGTGCTACGAGCTTGTCTGCTACCGAGCTTTAAAGCGCGTGTCTGCAGCAGCGTACGGCAGCAGCGACACTTGCGCTTTGTCGTATGCTTCTTTGATAACTGCTATCGCATCGCTGTGCCGTAACAGCAAGCTTTTGCCAACTCTGCTCCTCGCTTTGCTCGCTGCGTGCGGGTATCTGGTGCCTCTCGCAGCGCTAAGATGACGCGCTGGCGCGGAATAGAGTACCTCCCCGGCACTCCACCGGGGGGAATGGCATTTCTTGAATCTGTAGTTTAGACGGGTTTTTGGAATTCAACGCATGAGCGCAGCGCTGCTCTCGGCTGCACGTTGCACCGGAGACATCGCACGCGTTCTTTGCGCATCACTACACGCATAGTCGCCGCCGCCGCCGCCGCAGCTCACCTCGCCGGTGCACCCGCACAAGTCACATCATAGAGCCACCGGGTCAGCGGCCGCAGCCATGGCGGACCGCGGGCGGCT
>Ga0114994_10002015_pt1 | contig 14744 bp, 17 predicted proteins | sample ArcticOcean_MG_C_9_FD_87043 | JGI IMG/M metagenome (GOLD analysis project Ga0114994, IMG submission 87043) | Marine microbial communities from western Arctic Ocean - ArcticOcean_MG_CB2_152 | ecosystem: Environmental > Aquatic > Marine > Oceanic | place: Arctic Ocean: Canada Basin | collected... | reverse complement strand
GATGGAGATTGAGGAGGACGTAGGGGCGGACCGGTCTTCCGTGACCACCGGAAACGCCAGGTCCAGCTCCAGCTCCAGCTCCAGCTCCAGCCCCAGCTCCGACACCAACACCATCAAGCGGTGGTTGTTGCATAATATCATAACCCCCGTCCAGTCCTCCCAATCTATCAACGACAACAATCATAACAATTCAACCCAGACTCTAGATTACTTTATAGGATAGAAACAATTTTGCAAGATCCACACATTCTTACACATTATCACATCCTCACTTCACTTCACTTCACTCCACCTCACTCCCACTCCCACTCCCACTCCCACTCCCACTCCCACTCCCACTCCCAACCTCTAATTTTTCTTCTCCTCCCCTCCCTCCGCAATCCCCCGTCCCTCAATCTCAATCAACCTATACTGCATTATGGCCCTGTTGTGGGCCGCACATGTGACAACGAACTCGTCACTGGCATTGAATTTCACCTTGCTGACGAAGTTGCTATTGCCCACAGCCTCAATTCCCCCCATGTCCTTGATTTGCGTCGGGAAGTGGTACACCTTGACGCTCCCGTCGTCACTCGCGCTGGCCAAGATTTTCTTCTTGTTTGCCCTGTGCACGCTCGCCACGTTGGCTTCCTTCCCTTTCCCCTCGGCGTCCTCCTTGGGCCAGCAGCCCTGAACGGTCCACCCCAGCGTGGCCGTTTGGGTCGCCCACACGGTGTCCCTGAGCTTCGCGTTGCTGTTGACCGCTTTTCCGTCGCTAGTAGTGTAGAAAAGCAGCTGGTAGTCTTGCGTTGTGGCCTGCAGGAACTCTCCGCTCACGTCAAAGTCGAAGCCCATGATTGGGCTCGCGCACTTTTGGGTGACGCACTTCAGCTCGTACTTGCTGCTATCATGCAGATAAATTCTACCGTCGTAGCTGCTCATAGCCAGCATCTCCCCGCTGGGCGAGTACTTAACCTCGGTGATCCAGTTCTTGCTCTTCCTATCCTCGTGCAGTGTTTCCAACTTCATGCTGTCAAGAATTAAGAACGTCCCGTCCTTGACCATGGCCGTGCTGTCCCCTCCCAGCCCGACGCAGATCGTCTTTCCGTCTGGGCTCCAGCTCAGGCTCCTGCTGCTGCAGTCAAGCTTCATCTGCGCCGAGCGAAGAAGGTGCGAATACGAATTGGGTGGAACAATATAATGTTAGTTAATAGTAGTGGCTCGTATGCTCGTATTCCTCAACCCCCCCCCGCTCCGCTCCGCTCGCTCACCTTCCTCACAACTCTTCTCGTGCTAATGTTCCAAATTTTGATCATGGCATCGTCGCCCGTCGTAGCGAAGATGTTGCTGTTTTTGGGGTGCATGGAGACGCCGTACAACTCCTTACAGCTGTGCCCCTCGTTCTGCAGAATCATTCTGCCGCTGTCTTTGGCAATTTCGTAGATCTCCCCTCCCTTGCACCCTACCAGGATCTTGCTGAAGTTCACGTCGCAGCACACGCTGTGCACCACCGACGAGTAGGGGACGCTGTCCACGCTCCCAGGATCTCTCATATTGAACGTTTTGATCTTGTTCAATTCGCCATCCCATAAAAACACGTAGCCGTCCTTGCCTCCGCTCACGACACCAAGCCCCGCTTTTCCAATGCTATAGCAAGCCCCGGTGTGCCCCATCACACTTCTATCCTCCTTCATGTCGCCGTTATCCCTTTTTCCCCAGGCGTACAAATGGCCCGAGGCCGTTCCAGTCACCACGCAACTCTTCTCCGTCCCCTTCATTACCACGCCGCACAATAACGGTTGGATTTTTTTGCGGTAGCCGAATATTCCTCTCTTTCTGTTCAACGAGTGACCTGCTTCGAGGGTGAGGAACTGAGCGCGCTTCACGGATCCGATCATCAGGGGGAAGTTGTACTCGCCAACGAAGCAGCAGAACAGGACTTTCGCGCGATCCTGCGCCGAGCGAAGCGAGGCGCATTTTTAATGGATCAGGGGGGAGGCGAGCGAACAAAAAAGAATTGAGAATAATGTTAGTTTCGTAGTGGCTCGTATTCTCGTCTTCATGCTGCGTCTCGCTCGCTTCGCTCGCTCACTCACCCCCGTCTCCTTGCTAATTCGGTGCCCGTCGTTCCACTCCCCGTTCAACGTTTCGTACACGCACGTCGTGTGATTGTCGTCCATGCCGATGCTCACAAGATACTTGCTATCAGGACTGAACGCCAAGTGGCTGACCCCCCGCCAATGAACCTTGTCCAAATTGTTCAGCAACTGCCCAGTCAGCGCGTCCCAAATTCGCACGCTCACGTCTTTGCCCAGATCCCCGGTCGCGCAGAATCTTCCGCAGCTCGATACCGTCAAGGAAATTATGTCGTTCTTGTGGCCGAAGTGAAACAGCTGGCTGTGGTCGGCGGGCTTGTAGATAACGCCAACAGCTGCACCGAGCGAAGCGAGGTGCATTTTGAATGAAGCAAGAGCAAAACAAGCGAGACAACAAATTGAGTGGAATAATGTCAGTTAAGTGGATGTAGCCGACTGCAGCCATTTCGCGAGATTCATCGCGAGTATTCTCGTCTTCCTCAAAGCTCGCTCGCCCGCTTCGCTCGCTCACCCGCCGCGGGATACAAAATTTCCCCCTGCCCGTTGTAGCACAACGTGTTCCTGCAGTCCTCGATCCTGAAGCCGTGCACGTAGTCCAGCTTCAGCTCGTACGGCGGAGCAACAACGTTTTCCATTTCCAAGCTGGACGGCGGAACCATGGCCTTGAACCACGGTTTCACGCCCAGGAATGCCTCGACAGCTCCACTCACGCCCTCCTCTTCCAGAATGATTTTGCTCGCGCCAGACATTCCACCGTCCAGCTCAAGCTCGCTGTCATCACCAGAATCTCCCGCCTCGTCTCCGCTATCTTTTCCCGTCTCCGCAATCACCTTCCACTGCATTGCGCACCTGTCCTTGCCGCCAAGAGACACCACGAACGAGTCCTCTGCCCCCCAGGCAACGTTCCTGCAGTTCATGCTGTGTCCTCTGTAGCTGAGATGGCCGGACTCGGTTTTGTGACAAGGGAAGCGGCTCAACTTCAAACGACCGAAATTGTCGGTTGTGCAGATTTGCTCACTGTCCCTCGACTTCCCGCAAGCTGTAATTTCCACGCCCAGCTTCTTGTTCTTGGGCCAAAATCCCTGAGCAGCCCAACCGAGCGGGACGGTCACTGTCGCCCACTGGACGTCCTTCAAGCTCGCGGGTGTGGGAATTTGGATTCCGTTTGTGCACTCGGCGAACATCAGACTGCATTATGCCGAGCGAATAGGAAAAGACCGGAATAATGTTAGTTTAGCTCTTTTCTTTCCCACAACCCCCCCCCGCGCTCCGCTCCGCTCACTTACCTGCTGGCCCCGTCGCTCATCTGAACGTACTGGCTGTCCACACTGAAATCGAAGTGGGTGACCCACGATTGGCAGCACTTGATTACCGCGCGCTTGCTGTACCCGTCCTTGACGTTGTACAAGTAAATATTCGTGTCGAAGCTGCGCCGAGCGAAGCGAGGTGAATTTTTAATGGAGCAGGGGGGAGGCGAGCGAGCCAAAACAATGAGAATTATGTTAGTTTAGTAGTGGCTCGTATGCTTGTCTTCCAAAAGGCTTTTCTCGCTTCGCTCGCTCACCTCCCCACCGCAAGGCTCTTGTTGTCCGGACTGAACTTGATGTCCATGATGCACTCCTGCGAATCGCGCCCCTCGTGCACCTGGGACAAGTCAGTCGAGTGAAAGATTATAAAGGTGCCGTCCTTCTTTCCGCTCTGCTGGTGACCGGGCATGCCCATTCCAATAGCGATCAAGTCTCCAGTGGTGTCGTAGCAGATGGCTCTCCCCCCCGTGTCCATAGCAAGGTGCTTGGTCTGCTTGTACTGCATGGCGTCCCAGATCCTCAGCACGCCGTCGTCTCCAAGGGTGGAGAAAACCTTACTGGTGGGGTGAGTTGCCAAGCCCCAGCACTCGTTCTTGTAGTGTCCCTTGATCAGCGCCCCTGTTTCGGGGTTGAGGTTCGTTCCGTCGACGAGATTGAGCTGCACCGAGCGAAGCGAGGTGCATTTTGATGAAGCAGAGCAAAACGAGTGAGCCAAAACGAATTGAGTGGATTAGTTCAGTAGTGGATGTAGCTGTCTGTAGCCATTTCGCGGGATTCATCGCGAGTATTCTCGTCTTCCTCAAAGCTCGCTCGCTTCGCTCGCTCACCTCGTAGATCTCACTTCCCTGGGTACCAACCAAAATCTTGTTATTGTCTTCGTCGACGTCTACCGCCCTCAGGCGGGTGTACAGACTTCCCTTGCAGTTGCGGATGTCAAAGGTGTGGGTGTTCTCCATCTCGTCGTCGGTGTACTTCCAAAGCTTCACCAACCCGTCCCTAGCGGCAGACAAGAGCAACCCACTTTTCGTCGCCACCAAGGAATTGACGAACGATTCGTGGGCCTTGATCGTTTTGGTTAGCTCGTTGTCCTCGAACAGGTACAGGTGCCCGTCGGCGGTCCCGGCCACCGGAAGGAAGTTGGGCGTGCCAAATTCTCCCCCGGTGTTCAAGAACACCGCGCTCAAGAAAGCCTGGAGCTTTCCCTTCCTCCCAACGATGGCCTTCTTGAAGGTCATGTTCCTTCCGCCGGTCTCAATTTGCCAAAAGTACACGTGCTTCAAGCCGACCTGCATGAGCTTCTCTCCGGGGCAGAAGGCCAGCCCGAGGACTTTTCGCAACCCACCCTGGCTGCGCCGAGCATAACGAAATGTTGAGTCAGGTTAGGTTAGTTCAGTAGTGGATGTTATCGTCTTCCTCGCTCACTTACGTGGTGGAAATTATTTTATTGGCCATCCAGTCGTAAACTGCAATGGAGTGGTTGTCGTCGTTGCCCGCGGAGGCTAGTAGGGATCCGTCGGACGAAAAGGCAAGCTGGGAAACCGCCCGTTTGTGGAAACCCGTCAATACTTGAACAGTCTCTGCCGTCTCCGAGTCGAAAATGACGATGCTGAGAGTGAAGTTAGTTATAGTGTTCTGCTGGACTGCGTGCGTCCACCACTCCACTCCACTCCACTCCACTCAACTCAACTCACCTCGGTTTCTTGCCAATCTGACCTGTGGCAATGTACCTCCTGTCGGGAGTGATCGCGAGGCAGATCACCTCGTCGGTGTGGTGGAGGTTGTGCTTTTGGGACTTGCCCTCCTTGTTGTAAATGACGCCAACGCAAGCCGCAATGTAGGCGATCTGGCCATTGGCGGTGTACTTGAGGTTGTGCCGGCAGTCCTGGGAGCGGTAGCCGTAGATGAAGTCGAGCTGGAGGGAGGAATCTGGGGTGTTGTTGTTGGCTGGGACCGGGAAGGAGGGAGGAACGACAGTTTCGACCCAAGGCTTGAGCGCCTTCATTTCGTCGGGGTTTGTGGATTTTTCAAACTCAATTTCCCAGTCGTAGGTTTCATCGGTCACGGCGGAGAACTCGGGAGTGCGGTCCAGCTCCTCGCCGTCGAGGAGCTCAGCACGGTAGTCGTCAGACTCTTCCTCGTCGACCATGTCGGCGTCGTCCTCCATGTCGTCCTCGGTGTGGCGCCACTGGAAGACGCACCTGTCGTCCTGTCCGATGGAGATGAGGTGAGAGTCAGAGTTGGCGAAGCGAACCTTGAGGGGGGGGGGTTGGTGTTAGTTCTCTTGTAAATTTGTCTTTTCTTTTCTCTTCTCTTCTCACCTTTGCCACGCGGGCGGAGTGCCCGCGGTAGTCGTGGGAGAGAGCAGCCTTCGCCGCTGACGGGAACCTGAGGAGGCGAACCTTTCCCTGGTTGTCACCCACGGCAAGGATGCTCTCGCTCTCGCTCCTGTCGGCGGAGACCGTCTGGTTGGCGTCAGCGTGGCGGCTCCAGGAGCCGAACGCGGGCCAGCCGTAGGGGCAGTTCTGGGAGCTCCAGGGGGTATCCTTGACGGCGTTGAGGTTGCTCTGGAAGGCCCCGTTGTTCTTAAAGAACATTAGCTCGCCGTCGTCGCACGTGGCTTGGATCCACCCAGAGTCATCCGAGAAGTCGAAGTTGGTCACCGGAGCCTTGGCGCGCTTGGCAACGCCGAGCTGCTCGTAGTCCTCGCTGGTGTCATAGAAGTAGATGTAATTGTCGGCGCAGCTCAGGGCCAGCGCATCTCCGTTGGGCGCGAACTTTGCGTCGAGCACGGCCGCCTTGGCGTCCTTGGCCTCGTAGACGATGGTCAAATCCGCCTCGTTCAAAATAACAAAGGCGCCGTCCTTCTTGCTCAGCCCGGTGGTCTTCTCGTCGCCGCCCAACCCCACGACGATGAAGTCCCCGTCGGGGGCGTACGAAACCGCGCGAGCGGGGGTGTCCAGGGTGGTCATCTTGACCAAGTGCTTGGTCACCAAATCCCAAACTGCACCGAGCCGAAGCCAGGCGCATTTTTATTGAAACAAGAGCAAAACGAGCGTTTGAAACGAATTGAGTGGAATAATGTTAGTTCAGTAGTGGATGTAGCCATTATGTCTGTAGCCATTTCGCGGGATTCATCGCGAGTATTCTCGTCTTCCTCAAAGCTCGCTCGCTTCGCTCGCTCACCTCGCACGGTCTTGTCGTCGCCAACGGTCACGTACTCCTGCTTCATCGGGTGAACGGCCAAGCCGCACAACGTGCCTTGGTAGTGGCCGACGGTGATTGGGCCTCCCTGAACGTCGGCTCCGTCGGCGGCAGAAATCTGCGCCGAGCGAAGCGAGGCGCATTTTTAGCATTTTTAATGAATTACGAGCGAAACGAGCGAGCCAAACGAATCGGGTGGGTTAGCTTAGTAGTGGATGTAGCCATTATGTCTGTAGCCATTTCGCGCACTTCATCGCGAGTATGCTCGTCTTCATCAAGGCTTGCTCGCTCACCTCGTAAATCTCGCAGCCCTTTGTGCCCACCAGGATCCGAGTGGCGTCCGACGACAGGCACACGGACCGGATGGACGCGCAGTTCCCGAAGGCGGAGAGGTCGAATGTGGCTCCCTTTTCCAAGGAGAGGGTCCACATGCGGACCTGAAGTTGTTGTTGTTGTGGTAGTTGTTGTGGTAGTTGTCGTGGTTTTTGTCGTGGTAGTTAGTTATTGGAAAACAAATAGGGTTGGGGGGGTAAATTCTCATCCTCACTCACCTTCATGTCCTTACCACCGCTAACTACCCCCTTGTCGCAGTAGTAAAGCGCGTTGATACTGCCGTGGTGAGCCTTGATGGTCTTGACGCAGTTCCTCCCGGCCCAGACGTACAAGTAGCCGGAAGCAGTTCCGGAAACCATCTTTTTCCCGCACGGAACAATGCACAGCTGGGGCTGGAGCTTGCCCTTCTTGCCGAACAAGCCCCGCTTTTTGGTGAAGTAGCGCCCCTCCTTTGCCCAGAAGAAGATGTGGTCGACTCCGCAGGCGACGACGACGTCCCCGGCGCCAAAGGCGACGTCGAGGGTCTTGGTGGGGCAGATTTTGCTGCTGAAAATCTTCTTCCCCGCCTTCCAGTCGTAGAGGGCCATGCAGTTGTCCTTCCCCTGCCCCACGCTCGCGAGCTTGTTCCCAGACGCGTTGAACGACAGCTGGGTGACCGCCTGCGTGTGGAAGCCCTTGAGCACCGCGACCGCCTGCGCCGAGCGAAGAAGGTGCGAAGTAAATTGAGTGGAATAATGTTAGTTTAGTCAGTAGTGGCTCGTATATATTTCTCGTCTTCATCAAGGCTCGCTCGCTTCGCTCGCTTACCTTCATCGTTTCGACGTCCCAAACAATTATCTTGGGAAGGGAGCCCGCCTCCCCCGTGGCAATCAGGTTGCCGGAGGGGTGCATCGCGAACGACACAATGTCGTCGCTGTGGTCCAGGTTGTACTTCTGCTTGTGCTCGATGGAGTTGTAGATGATGTTGATCTGCCCGGCATGGTAGCAAATCTCGCCCGAGGAGGAGTACCGAACGTTGTTCTTGCAGTCCTCGGCGCGGTAGCCGTGCACCCACTCCAGCTCGAGCTTGGAGTCGGGGGCGGAGGCCTTTATCCGCTCGTTCACGTACTGGGTGGGGATTAACGACTCAATTGTTTTTACCCAGGGGGAGTCCAGCTGGGCGGTAAGGGCTTCGTTGTTGCTGAAGGAGAAGCTATCGGATTCGGAGGCGGCAGTTGTCTCGGGGGAACGGAGGGGGAATTGGCATTCTTTTGCGTGGTCGATTTCGGTTTCGAGGACCTCCTGGGGGAATGGGGAATGGGGATGGGGGGTGGGGTTGGGTAGCGGGGTTTAGAATGGGAACAATAAATAATTTTTCTGTTGCTGGCTCACCTGCTTGTTGAGACCTATCTCGTTGGGGTCGTCGTAGTACTCCATCCAACTACGGCACTCGGGATTCTCGGTGCAGTATTGGAGAATGGCCACCATCGTAATCTTGTCGTTGCCCTGCTCGTCTTTCCCTGATTGTCTGAAGGCATCCATCGCCTGCATTTCGAGCTCCTCCTCCCTGGGGGGCGAATCGCTCGACAGTTTCGTTAGACCCGTGAGGGTGGATTTCATCGCAAGGGTAACCTCGTCTATCGTGAGCTCTTGGGAGCCGTCGAAATCGTAGCACTTGAATACAAAGTCAAGGGTGTCGTAGTTGGCAAGGCCGGATGCCACAGCGAGCGCCGCAAGGAACTCGATGGCGTCGATCAGGCCATTGTTGTCGGTGTCGAGAAGCTTGAATAGCGCTTGTGACTTGTCGTCCATCTTCACTCTGTTCACTCCCAGCTCTGTCGTGAGCTGCGCCGGCGCCCAACGGAGCGAAGCGAGGCGCATTTTTAACGAAGCACGAGAGCAAGAGTGGGTTAGGAGTGGGTTAGGAGTGGGTTAGGAGTGTTGCTGGCTCGCTTCGCTCGCAGCTCGCGAGCTAGGCACAACAGTGTACGGTGTTGCTGCTCACCTCAGCGCAAATCTCAGAGAATTCATACAAAGTGATCCCAAAACCATCAGCCACATCGTTGAACGCTTCCCAGAGAGCTTCGATAGCGGAGAAAGGGAGCTGCAGAAGTTTTTGGTTAGAATATGCACGCTGCAAGTTTAAACAAGTTTTTTACAATCCTTGAATATCACTCACATTTATGAAAGGGTAGGCGGCTTCGTGGTAGTTGGCCTTGCCATGTTTTTGCCCCATATGATGTAGTTTCTATTGTTGAAGGAGGGGGGTGGGCAGGAGAAGCCTGGAACTGACGGGTCAGTGATTCACGTTACTTGAATTTGATTTGCTGTCGCGCTGTCAAAAAAAAAAATCTAAAATCCTAATAAATTGTACTAGCCAGTGCCATGAAATTTACTGCTGCTGCCGCACTTCTCAGCGTTGCCAATGCGGCAACTATTTGGCCGCTCCCCCAAACTTTCACGACAACTTCTGAGGGAGCCAACTTGGTTTTGACAAACAAATTTGCTTTCGTTGACACAAGTGGTGCTGTTTATGATTCGCCTGCCACAAAGCGGTATCTTGCCCAGATGTTCCCTCATAATGTCGACGCGAGCAGCGGAGACGCACTTAAAATTGAGGTGACAATTGACAACGAGGACGAAGATCTTCAGCTTGGGGCTGATGAGTCTTACTCTCTCGACATCCCCACAGATGGATCGAGCATCAAGATCAAGAGCAAGACCCAGTTTGGTTTCTACCACGCTCTCGAGTCGCTCTCTCAGCTTGTTGAGTTCGACTTTGACGAGGAAACGTACTTTGTGGCTGAGACTCCTGTTGCAGTGGTGGACGCCCCGAGGTTCCAGCACCGTGGACTCCTCATTGACAGCAGCCGTCACTTCGAGCCTGTCTCAACCATCAAACGTGTCATCGACTCTCTTACATTTGCGAAGCTGAACGTTCTCCATTGGCATCTGGTGGATTCTCAGTCCTTCCCATTTGACTCCCCTTCCTTCCCTCTTTTGGGGAAAGAAGGTGCGTACAGCAACGAGGAGCGTTACTCCCCGAACGACGTGAAGGAAGTTGTCGCGTATGCCAAGGCCCGCGGGGTCAGGGTGATGGTCGAGATCGACACGCCCGGGCACGCCGCTGCTTGGTGCAAGGGCTACCCCGAAATCTGCCCAGACGCTGCGAATGGCTGCTTCGAGCCTCTCAACCCCATGGAGGACCAAACGTTCGACCTCATCGAGGGCTTGTTCGGAGATTTGACGGGAGGAGCCCGCGGAGAGGGCTTGTTCCCGGAGAATCTGATGCACTTGGGCGGTGACGAAGTCAACACAGACTGCTGGAAAAACACCCCCAAAATTGCTGACTGGATGGAGAAGCAGGGAATGAACGAGGATGATACCTATGCATTCTTCATCAACAAGGTGCAGAAGATTGCCAAGGATCAAGGACGCGACGTCGTTGGGTGGGAAGAGATTTGGAATCATTTCGGCACGGATCTCGATCCTTCCACCATCATCCACCAGTGGATCCCCGGATCGCACGTGGGAGGAAACGTTACGGCAGCTGGATATCGCTTGATCTGGTCCACAGACGACAAGTGGTACTTGGACGGCCTCGCCAACACGTTCACGAGCATGTACGAGAGCGACCCCACGGAAGGAATCGCTGATGAAAACGTGCACCTTTTGCTCGGAGGAGAAGGGTGCATGTGGGGAGAGACTGCCGATACGAGCGACATTATGCAGACGATCTGGCCAAGGATGGGAGCCATCGCCGAGAGGCTCTGGTCCGACCCAGCCCAGGCAACCACTGCTGAAGTGGCTCTTCCCAGGTACAGCGAGTTCAGGTGCATGATGAACAGGAGAGGATATGCCGCAGCTCCAAGTCTGAATGACGATGCCAGGAGCGCGCCTCCCGGACCCGGCGGATGTTTGACACAGAGGCTTTAAAAGAATTCGTAATGAAGAGGGGGACGTTTAAACTATACCGCAAATATACGCTGGACTACATACCACAATTTCACCCCTTCGAATACCGTAAATATACGCTGGACTACATACCACAATTTCACCCCTCCTGTCGAAACTTCTCGTCGTCAAGCTCGGTTTCTAATTGACCATTTTGAATAGCAAGAACAAAACTCGCCAAACAAATTGGAACTCCAACAGCGACCTCACCGAGGCCTACGAAATTGTTGGTTGAGTCGGGAGTTGGAACGAGAACCGAGAAGAGCCCAGAAGCAGCAACTATTCCAGTAACAACTGAAAGAGAAAGGAAAGCTGGGGATGGAAAGATGACAAATGGCTCTGTCTTTGAGGGGTCTTGAGAATAAATTCTAGTTGTTGAACGAACTGAGGGTCGAACCAGAAAACTCGTTGCGGGAAAATAGAAGAACAGCAATGAGAAGAAACTGTTTCGCATCTTGGATGTGTCGATGGAAAACTGATATTCAGGGCTCAGGAAATAACAAGATTTTTGTGAATTACCTTTTCAGTTACTGAACCATCCTGACAGCCCCTTCTCGTTTCAATTTCTCAACAGCACGACATGAATAACCTGACCAAGATTCCTCTGCTCCACTCCAAAAACTACAACCGCTACCTTGTGATAATCTGCAGCATTGGAGTAATAGAAGATGAACTTTCGTGTCCAATCCAGAAACAACAAATGAAGGTTAAGTACGAAACCGACTGTGCCACCCAAAACTTTTCGCCAAAGGTCTCAATTTTGCTTGACATTGACCAGAATTTTGCTCACAAGAACAAAATTCGTAATTTCTTCCACGTTACCCAAGCTGGCCTCCTCTCTAATCTCATCCAGCAAGAATCAGACCGAACGAATCTACTCAATTCGCTCGATAAAACCTCCCAAAATAAACCCGATTTGGATTACCTCGCTTCACGGTGTGAAAAAAGCTATGTCGAGATTGCCCTCCAGTCGTTGCGATCAATAGAAAAAAGCGATTATGCTGACCTGAAAACAGAAGCAATAATTTCCGAGAAGGGCGGTACCCATTATAGAATATTTTGAGATAATCTATCTCCTACTTATTTAGCTTTTTGCTTTAGAAAACTTGCCCTCACCTCACCTCATCTCACCTCACCATTGGAATTGGAATGACGCTCAGCCCGACGATGAAGAATGAAATTGCCACAATTGCCAGTCTACCGTTGTCCAGCTCGCTAACCTCGTCCTTGCACAGGATTTCGTTGCCCCCCTGTAGTATGCTGGCGAACGCTCCGAAGAACAGAACATTGTCGTTCCCGGTGAACAATCCCAGCAGTAGAATAATTGGCGTTACAAACGCTTGTGCGAATCTGAAATTCTTTCTCCCCAACAATGCCAACATTGCCCTCCCTCCATCCGTCGTGCCGAACGGCAGCGCGTTCAGCGCGTTGATGATTAATCCTGCGAATCCGGCGACTGCGAACGGGTGCAACGGCACGCCGCCGCCCCCAAATTCTCCCCCGTCGCCGTCCAACACACCTCCCATGAGTAGATTGATTAGCCCTCCCCCCAGTGAACTCGACCGCAGGACTCCGACCGGAAGCCTGGGGAAGGTTGATAAATCGGCTCCAACGCCCATCTTCAGCCCCACCGTCAGCAACAGAATGCTAACGAACATTCCTCCCAGTGGCCCAGCGACCGCAAAGTCGAACAGGCTGTTTCTGTCCTTGGGGGGGGATTTCAAGTCCAGAACGCTGCCGAAGAAGCCCAAGCTCAGTGACGGGACGAGCGTCGGGATGCCCACCTGCGCCGAGCGAAGAAGGTGCGAAATAAATTAAGTGGGTTAGTTTAGTTTAGTTTAGTTTAGAGTGGCTCGTATAAATTTCTCGTCTTCACTAAGGCTCGCTCGCTTCGCTCGCTCACCTTGAACTTCCCAAACCAGCTCACCAACAAATGCGAGAACTCGTGGGCGAACTGCGTTAGCAGCAACGCGCCGACGGTCGGAAACGCTAGTCCGTTCAAGTAGTCCAGAGTCACTTCGTTGCTCAGAGGGTTTTGGAGAATTGCCATGACGCCGGGGTTCAAGCTCCACGAGCCCAGGCTAAAGGCCAACAGTGACGTTAGCGAGAGCAGGGAGATACCCCCGCTCACGAGAGGGTTGACAGAGTTCTTCTCGGCGAAGGGGATCTTGGTGGGCGTCGTGATGAACAAGACGAAGCTGCGCCGAGCGAAGCGAGGCGCATTTTTTTGTGAAGCAGGGGGGGGAGTGAGTGAGCAAAACGAATTGAGTGGGTAAGTTAGCAGTGGATGTGGCCGTCAACAGCTATTTCGCGGGTGTTGATTCATCGCGAGTGTATTCTCGTCTTCCTCAAGGCTCGCTCGCTCCGCTCGCTCACCTGGGGGCAAGCAATTTTTCCATTGTTCGCTCGACATCTTCGTCGGAGGGTTGTGGGGGCGGTGTGTCTTGTGTTGCATCGACGAAAGAAGAGAAAAACGCGTCTTCCTCCTCGAATAGAGAATCAGCACCGAAGGGATCCTCGATGTAGAAAACCTCGAGCTGCGCCGAGCGAAGCGAGGCGCATTTTTAATGAAGCAGGGGGGGAGTGAGTGAGCAAAACGAATTGAGTGGGTTAGTTTAGTTGTGGATGTAGCCGTCTGCAGTAATTTTGCACACTTCATCGCTTGAGTTTTCCACAAAGCTCGCTCGCTTCGCTCGCTCACCTCAAGGTTTTTGGAGACGAAAGAGTTTTCGAGTTTCGCAAGCATATCAAATATCGGGAGGGAGGAATTTCGGTCGCCTCGGATGATGTATCCACCGGGAATGAGCTCGGCGGACTCGATTGGGTTGAAGATTGATTTGGTGAGAATCTGCGCCGAGCGAAGCGTGGCGCATTTTAAACGAAGGTTGAGTGGTTAGTTTGTCAGTAGAGGTAGCAACGAATAGTAATTTCGCACTGAGTTTGGTACTTTCTGCTGCTCACCTCCTTCTCGACAATTTCAACATCCGACCGAGCTGGCAATTCCAAGTTGGTCACCAACTCGCTGTGGATCAGCTTGGTGAACTTCTCAGTCCCCTTGTTGGCGTAAATTGAAACCCCCTTCTTATAACCGCCATCCTCAGTCACCTCAAACTTCCATATTTCGTTCCACCACGAACTGGTCGAGTTGCCGGCCTTGCTTCCAAATAAAGAGGTGACCCAGGAAGCCGTCTTGACTGCCTCGACCAGGAAGGAGGTCAATTCTTTGTCCTGCATGATCATGTGAACGAACTTCTCGTCAAAAATGTCCAAACCCTCTTTGGAACTCTTCTTGTTCATCTCCTTGCGCAGCTCAGGAGTGAGTGTGAGGTTGTCCATTGCGAGCTCGGCGATTATTTGCCCGAGGCCGTTGGGGATTTTGCGGAATGTTGTGGAGAGGAATTCGGCCTCGGTGGAGTTCACCGGGTTTGTGTTGGAGTAGGGGGCAAGGAGGAAGGAGAGGGCGAGGGAGGAATTCATGTTGTTGTCGTCGTTGTCGTTGTTTTTGTCGTTTTTATTGGCGGAAGGTTTTATTAGGGAGGGGGGGGAGAAGGTCTTAGAGTTTGAATAGGAGAGAGATTTGGGGGAGGAGGAGGTGGAAGCATTTCTGAAGTCTTGGTCAAGCAAACCCTTTGCCTTGTTGGTGGCTGCCTCGATTGTGATGCCATAAGCTGGGACGAACTTCGACCTTGCCACCGGATCATCAATCGTCGAGAGATCGAATTTCACCTTTTCAAGGAGAGATTTGGCCTCGTCCAGATCTTTTTTCGTCAGGGTGGAGAGGAGAATTTTTGCCTCGCGGTTGGATTGTTTGCTGGTGAGGAGGAGAAGCTCGGATTCTCTAGCTGCGGTTCGAAGAGCTGCAGCTTGTGCAAGAAGGGAGGCTGCAGTGTCTTCT
>Ga0114994_10002011_pt1 | contig 14749 bp, 10 predicted proteins | sample ArcticOcean_MG_C_9_FD_87043 | JGI IMG/M metagenome (GOLD analysis project Ga0114994, IMG submission 87043) | Marine microbial communities from western Arctic Ocean - ArcticOcean_MG_CB2_152 | ecosystem: Environmental > Aquatic > Marine > Oceanic | place: Arctic Ocean: Canada Basin | collected... | reverse complement strand
CGATACGTGGTGCGCATCCTTTACCCACCGTCGCTTTTGTTCCGCCTCGGCCGCCTTGGCGTTCATCTCCGCTAGCTCGTGCTCGAGTTTAGCCAAGCGAGAGCGCAGACCTGCGACCTCATTGGCAGCACCGTCCTCAGGAGGCTCGGAGATTGCGCTCATCCTACGCAACAACCACACTCACATGTTGCAAGGGCAGCCCCATGCGTGAGAGCAGCTGCCGTGATTTAGCGGACAAATACAATTGGCTAAGGCTAGTGAGATGACGTCTTTTCTAGTAACCGGGGCATCTTACTAGGGTAATTCGCGTAATCTCTTAATTAAGAGATTACGCGGCGGCTCACTAACAGGCGGCCGGCGCGAAGTACGAGGCGGCCCCGCCCGAGGGCGCCCGCGGCCGGCCCGTCTGCGTCGGCTCGAGCAGCGCCTCCAATCCCGCCAACGCGGGCTGCATGCCGCGCGGGTACGGGATCGACAGCGCCGCCGGCAGCTGGGCGTGCGCGAAGGCCCCCACGGGTGGCAGCGGGGCCGCGGGCGCCGGCGCCAGGCCGTTTGGCGTCGGCGGGCCCGGCGCCAGCGCGTTGGACCCGTTGCCCACGACGAAGGACGTGGCCGCCGTCGCCGCGGCCCCAGCCACCGTGGACATGGAGCCGCCGTCCCTCGTCTCAAAGGCCGTGTGCCAGGCGTCGCCTCGCTTCGCGAGGTCCGCGAGCTGGCCCCGCGAGCACGACGTCTGGGCCACGACCACGAGCCTCACGGGCTCCTCGGGCGGCGGCGGCGGCGGCGGCGGGGCCGGCGGCGCCGCGGGCGCGCTCGCGGCCACTCGCGCGGCCTCCGCGGCGGATGTTTTCGAGTCGATGGAGCTCTTCGTCAGCGCGCGCACGACGTCGATGGCGCGTTGCAAGAGATCCACGCGGTTCCCCTCGGTCACCGCATCTCTTCTAGGTACGGCGTCCGGGCACGTCTCCTCGGCCTCCTGGAGCGCTTTGGTGAGCTCGTCGAACTTCTCGCCGACCTCGGCGCGCCGCCGCCGTTCGCGCGCGGACTTGCGGTCCGCCCGTTCCGACGCGGTCTCGTCGCCGCCTTCTCTGGCTCTTTTTTTGGGCTTCTGTTCCGCTCGCGCGGCGGGCGGCGGCGGCGGCGGCGCGGGCGGCACGGGCGCCACGGCCGCGCTCACGTCCGCTGTGGGGTCGTCGTCGGTCGTGCTCTGGAGGAAGTCGTTGATGAAGTTCTGCAGCGTCGACATGGCTGAATAACGCGCGTCAACTTTCTCGCGCCGGCGCGGATGGTCTTGTCGCGCAGCGCGGCGCGATTTTCTTCCCGGTATGTGTTGAGACGCTCACCGCTGGCCTTTTGCGTGCTTCGCGCGTGACCGCGGGCGCCTGGTGCAACTGTCCGGCACGTGTGAACGGAGGCTCGTTAAAGCTGTCTATTTTTTGCGCCGCGCGCTCGTAACACAAGAGTGGCAGCTCTCCTCAACTCAAGGGACGAATGCGTTGCAGTTGGGATGACCAGAAGGGCCGCGCCGGCACTGCACCGCGATAACACAGGGCCTTTTGGGCACGCGTCGACCCAGCTTTCGTAGCTTTTTGGCACACGCTCGGCTTTAATCGCTAAACAGAAGCGCCCGCTTGGACGAGTCGCCGCGCACAGCGTCGACGCAGGCTTAAGAACGGCTTCTCTTACTCAGGTGGTCATAATAACAAAGTTTAGGGAGAATCCCACTAGCCACGAGAACCAGGATCATCTCTAGCTGCAGGCTGAGAGGTTACTAACATATCCCGTCGACGGGATATGTTATTACGACACGAGGAAAGTTTCCGACACCCAGGCGACATCCCCAACATCACGGCCCGGCTCAACAGAAAACAACGCCCCGACGCGGACCGCGGCGCCACCGTGACACCCACAAGCGGGGCCACGACGCCTGGAGAGGCGCCCCCCCACCCCCGCCAACTACTCACAATACCCCCCCTTACCGCCGCTCCTCGAGCGTGCTCCTCGACTCCAGCGTCGACGGCTGCGTCGACGCGAGCATGGACTTCGAATCGGCCTCCGAGAAGGCGTCCAAGGCGGCATCTAGAATGTCCAGGTTGGGCGGCGGCGCCAGGCGGAACCAGGGCCGGATCTCCACGAAGCCGCGCGGGAAGAGGGACTTGGCCCGCATCGGTTCCACATCGTTCGTTATGAAGACGTCCTCGCCCGACGCCCAGTTGCCGCCGCAGGACACGTTGGGGTGCAGATACGCCATGTTCAGGGCGTCCACGGCCCTTAGTACCTCGTGGAAGTTCCGCCCGCAACTTTCCGGGTAGTGTTGTATGATTTCAATTCGATTGTTCGGGTTTATGATCAAACACATGGTGCCGTGCACCAGCGCCCGCGGGTCGGGCTTGGCGCTGTGCCGGATCAACCCGAGCGTCGCGGCGATGACCGCGTCCGAGTCGGCGACGACGGGAAAGTTGATGCGGATATCGTTCAGTTCCTCCGTGGCCGTGACCCACTTCTCGATCGTGGTCTTGGTGTTCACGGCCAGGCCCAGGATCTTCACGCGCCGTTCCTCAAACTCTTTACCCATCTCCGCGAGCGCCGTGAGCTCGGACGTCGCGACGGGGTCGTAGGTGCGACAGAACGTCACCAACACGAGCCACTGGTTCTCGGCATAGACGCGCGAGTCCACGGGCGCCCTCTCATTCGTCGACGCCGCTTGAAAGTGGGGCAGCTCGTCCCCGATCTGCAGCGCGGCGTACGTGTCCTCCCCATCGCCGCCGTCGTCGCTGCTGTCGTCCGCCGTTTTTAAGTAGAGTTCGGCGGGCGTGCTCGCGCCGTCCGAGGGCTGGAGGTCCCAGTCCTGGCGGCCTTGTTTCCTACTTGGTACTAAAGCCGAGGCCTTGGGGGGCTTCGGTGGGTCTTCCATCGATGGCGTGCTGGCGCCTTTGCGTCCGACGCGGTCGCGGAGGCTGCCCGGGGCACTGCTGGCACGGAGGCCGCGCACAAACACACAAGCTTTGTAAAGGTGTGGGTGCGGGTTTCTAGGGGCTTCTTCGTCGAGTGGCTGGCGCGCGGGGAGTCGTCGCGCGAGGCCGGCCCCCCAACCATACGAACCCTTTACCGGCGTGCCATCCCGTCGGGTTTTCAGGCAGCGGCCGGTGCCGCCCTGCCCATTTGCCCGCCACACCGCTTAGAGGCAGCCTCGCGGACGGATCAGAGTCTCCGCCGCGCCGCAACGCAGCGCGCACACCACCGCCGCTGCTTTTCGCCGCAAAGGACTGCCCGAGGACAAGCAAGGACCGCACCACTATGCCGCGCCGCGACGACAGCAGCGACAGCGACAGCGATGCCCCCAAGAAGAACAACGCCGGCGCGCTCGAGTCCGATTCGGACGACGAGGCGGCCCCCCTGCGCGGTGATGACAAGGCAGCGTCCTCCTCGTCCGACGACGAAGAACAACCGAAAAGGAAGCCGCCGCCCCTGCCTCCCCGCAATGTGCAACCGTCCTACAACCCCGGCGCCTTTGCCAAACTCACGCAGCTCGGAAGTTCGTTACGGAGCGTCTTCTCCAAGAAGGAGAAGTCTCGTGAGCCCTCGCGGCAGCTCATGGAGACGTGGAAGAACCAGGGCCGGGACTCGACGAACACGCCGCGCGGCGCGGCCATCGGGAAGGACGGCTCCGAGAGTGACAACAGCGTCGATAGCGACGGCGTCAAAAGAAAGCGCTTTAGAATAGATCCGGCGGACATGAAAGGCGGCACGATGCAAATAAAAGACATGAAGACGTTACTGCAATATTTGGAGCCGGACGCGGATTACGGGACGCAGCCCATCGAGCGGCATCTCCAACCCATAGATGATTGGCTGCACAAGCCCGAGACGTGCGAGGATATCCCGACGTATATCGAGGACCCGAAGACCGGACGGTGGCGGAAACTGCGAAAAAGACCTCTTTCTAAAGGGGAGAGAAAACTAAGAGAACGGAAGACCGAGGGGCGGAACGCCGTCGCTGCGCTGGATGCCGAGCTCGATGCCGTGGACATTGCGTTAAAGAATGACATACAAGTGGAGGACCGGTCCATCAAGTTGGAACGGGGTCTAAATGCCTTCTTCACGGCTTCAAGAGGCGCGTTAGCTGGATTAGCAGGTGGCACGTTAATCATAAACTACGCCCTTCAGAAGGACGTCCAGCTCTTGGATCATTATGGCAGGACCTCGAACTTGTTCCGGAGGTGGGGCTACTTGCTCGCCACGTCCGCGTTCGTGGGCGCCCTGAACTCCTGGCAGCAGTGGCAGATCAACCGGGGCGCGGAGAAGCCCGACCCCGTGCTGACCCTGGAAGTGCGGCTCCTCGTCGTGCTGTACTTTTTTGCTCTAGCGTTCACCTTGGCCATGGCCACGGCCGACGTCTCGTTAGCCAAGCACTGGATGCGCCAGGGGGAGTACGATGTGCTCCATCCCGTTTTACAAGGTCTGGTGGACGACGACTGGGAGACGACGTTCTACGGGCCGGCCACCAACTTGACCACATTCAAGACGTGGCGCTTCTGCTGCTGGGCTAGATTTGCGTGCGCCGCGCTAGGCTGGCTCATCTCTCTAAACCGGTTCGACGTCCTGGCGCGGGCCCTGGAGTACAAGAAGCGGGAGATCGACGCGTTGCGGGAGGCGGTGCGAAGCGCGTCCACGAAGATGATCGACCAGGCCAACGCGAAGGAGCGGGGCGCGGCACCGGGTATGAGCGGCGCCCAGGCCTACCGCGACTTGCTGGGGCGCCGAGGGCTGCCCGTGCCTTCCGAAGCCCAGGACCTCCGGCCCGAGGTGCGGAACCCTTTGGTCGACGACGCCGAGCCGTCGTCCCTCAAACTCGCGGCGCTGCGGTCGAAGAAGGAGAAGTTGAAGTATAGAGCACCGTCCGATACGCTCGAGCGGCCCGCCGAGAACCCCATTGTCAAGGCGCGCGTGGTGCAATCCAAGGCCAGGTCCGAGTCGGGCAGCAGCGACGACTCGTCCACGGACGACGACGGCCCGCGCGACCTGCTGACGGGGAGCCCGCGCCGGCGCCGGTGAGGGGGGCGCGGGTAAGAGTCTCAAGGAACGTAGTCTTCAGAAGTAGTCGCGGCGACGACGCGTGGACCCGTCGCGCGCGCGTACGGGTTGTTGCACGGGTTTTGTTTCAGTTTCCTTCTGTGCTTGTGAAGGCGCTGCTTGAGCCTTTATCTCGATCGTGTTGTGACTCGTAGTGGCCTGGAAAACATCACTTCTACAGGACGTGCGCTATACGGAGGTCTGCTGTGACAGCAGCCAGAGAGGAGCCTGTGCAGCGACCCGCGCGGCATCAAGCACGAGAGCACGCGCTGTGAACCATGCGCCTCGCGCTGCTGCCCGCCGTCGTCGCGGCGTGGACGCTCGATACTGGCGCCAGGTTAGCCGGCTCACCCAAACTCCTCCCGACCGCGAGCGGTGGCAGCATCCTAGACGTGGCCGCAGCGGAGCAGTGGTGCACGGCCAACGGGCTGAAGGAACAGCACCTCCTGGGCGTGTACCGCCACCTGTTCCACAAAGGCGGCGAGTTCACGGCCGCGTCGCTCATGACGGCACCCGAGGCCGCCCGGTTGCCGCGGAACCAGGCCGCGGCGCTGTGCAGGCACTTTTCCGGCGTGACCACCTCCACGGTCGTACAAAGGGTGCCCTCGGAGGGCGGTTTGAAATTGGTGGTGGAGCTCGCGTCGGGCCGTCGCGTCGAGACGGTCCTGATCTTCCACGACCACGAATCAAGCGGCACGTCGCGGTGCACGGTCTGCGTGAGTTCCCAGGTCGGCTGCGCGCGCGCCTGCTCGTTCTGCGCGACGGGCACGATGGGCCTCTTGTCGAACCTCGACGCGGCCGAGATCCTCGAGCAGGTCTGGCATGCCCGCCGCGAAGCTCCTGAAGGATATAATGTGCGCAACATCGTTTTCATGGGTGATGCGCGGCGTCCCCGCACTTCACTGTGTGTCTGCTTGACGGCGTGGGGGGGAGGCGCGCGACTCACCGTGGAATCACACAGGTATGGGTGAACCCCTTGATAATATGGAGGCGCTGCTCGAGACGCTGCGGGGGCTCACGCACATGGCTCTGTTTGGTCTCTCGGCGAAGCAGCTTACCGTCTCGACCGTCGGCGCGTCGCCGGATCGCATTAAACGGCTGGCCGACGTGGCGCCTAAGGTGCGCCTCGCCCTCTCGCTCCATAGCGCCGACCTGCCATTACGGAGTCAGCTCATCCCGAGCGTGACGAGTTTTCCAGAACTCAACGCGGCGCTCGACTACCACTCTCAAAAGACGCGCTGCGGGCTCATGATCGAGTACCTTTTGATCGCGGACGTCAACGACCGCGATTGCGACGCCGACGCTTTGGCAGCTTTTTGTAAGGAGCGCGACGTGGCCGCCGTCGCGGATGGCGTGACGCTCAGCAAGAAGGCGGCGCGCGCCGCCACGGGCTACGTCAACCTGATCCCGTTCAACCCGACCGAGGCGGGGTCCCAGCACGGCTACACCACGCCGAGCGACGCCGCGGTCGAGCGCTTCCACTCGCGCCTGCGCGACCGGCACGGCGTCAACGCGCTCATACGATGGACCTCGGCGGCGGGGCGAGACGCCAACGGGGCGTGCGGGCAGTTGGTAGTTTAAATTTGTGTTATAGTGCGTGGAGCCCGGGTTACTCCTCGTTTTGCTAACCCGCGGGTTTTTCGCTCCTCCGGGGTGATTGTTTTTGCTCTGTGCTCACACGACACTCACCGTGAGGGTAAGAAACTGTGGAAACACACACGTCGTAACCACATATTACTTCTGTGCATCGGTGCGATAAGGCTGCCACGCGTAACTATGCTGCAACTCATCATCTTTGTAGCAGCAAGAACGCATTGGTTCTTCCACCGCTGCCGCGCATCGATGCGCCAAATCTGCGCGACACGCACGGGTTCAGCGCCGTGGCGAATTGGCTCGTACCCGGTGTCATACTATGCGGCGCGAGTCCCTGCAAGGGGCGCGGGAGCGCGCTGAATCGCGTCAAGGCGATCTGCGACGACGGTGGCTGCTCGACGTTCGTGTCATTGTAGGAGGAGGCCGAGGATGCAGCCCGCGGCACTACCTACGAGGTCGAGGCGCGGGCGGCGACGGATGCGCCTCTTTTTAAACGCTACCCGATCCACGACCTTCGGCCGTGCGATTCGCTTGATTACTAGGAGGAAATAACGGCCGAGCTGGCTGCACGCGTTCGAGACGGCGAATCGATTTATCTGCACTGCTTTGCTGGCCGCGGCCGCACCGGTCTGATCGCGTGCTGCCTGCTCGGCGAGCTCTATCCCGGGTTGGACGCGGAGGAAGCCCTCTCACGTGTCGGCGCGTACTACAAAACAAGGGCTCTCTTCGACGCCAACAGCCGCGCGGCCGACGGCTACTCGCCAGAAACGGAGCCGCAGCGGGACCAGGTCCGGGAGTTCTTCGCGCGGCGGGCAGTAACGTAAATATAAATTACACATCGAGGACGGAAGACAGACAGCGAATCCCCCACGGCTACGACACCGCCGCGAACGACAAACACACGAGCGTCGCGCCGAACGCGACCAGGCCCACCGACGCGATCCGCCGCCGCAGAACAAAAGGCTTCTCGCACGCCCCCAGCACCACCGGGGACGAGAAGATGAGCCCCGGCAAAATAAAGCCGATGAGGGACCCGGCCACGGCCCCCGTGAGCGCCATCACCGCGCCAAGGGAGTCCGTCGCCAGCGCGACGCTGACCAGACCGGCCCACAGGCTCAGGGACCAGGCTCCGTGCGTGAAGGGCGCCACGAGGCGCACGTCCTCCACGGAACTCTCAGCGTAGGTGACAGACGCGGCCCGGTGCAACGCGTGGCCCGCCTGGCGACAAACGAAGACACTAGAAGGGATGCCGCACAAGGAGATGACGGCGTACAGGAATCTCGCGATTAATGCCCTTATATCGTGCACGGGGTAGTCGTTCAGGATGTTGCTCGAGGTCTGTGCGCCGTAGGTGAGGTAGCCGGCCGCCGCGAAAAGAGTACATAACACCGCGGACGCGCCCAGTGCCAACCCGGTGGCCCGCCCGAAGCGTTGGGGGGTCCGGCGTTTTAAAGAACGGTAGTACAGAAAGCAGGAGTCCTGGCACACGAACGCGAACGCGAAGAGGCCCAAGGCCGCCACTACTCCTCTCCCTTCTTTCTCCGGCGCCAAGATCTGCAGCGAGCCCTCGCGGCCTCGTGTATACAGTTCGGACATAACGACGCCCGTCGCCGCGAAGACTGCGGCGACCGATAGAATAGAAATGCCTTCCAATCCAGAAACGTCCCGGAGCAAGCACGGCGGCAACGCTACAATACCGGCGCCCGCGACGCAGACCAACCGTAAATAAGCTGGCGGTTTGGCCACGAAGAACTCGACAGAAGAGACGGCCGTGTCCCCGAAGATGATGAGGTACGTCAGAGCGGACCCCACATCGAACACGAATTGGCCGCCGCACACTAACACTTCCCCCGCGGGCCCCAGCGCCCGCCGCGCCAGCCCGCCGTAGCTCGCCTCGTTCAGGACCTCGGCGTCGCTCACCAAACCGCCCACGACGAGGTGGACCGCCAACGCGGTGCCCAGCAGGAGGAGGCAGCCGAGGCCAAGCCCCGAGTCTTTGAGGGCTGCCGGTAGTCCTACAATACCACCACCGACGATGGCGTTTCCTAGATTGACGGCGACGCCTAGCACGGAGGACCGGCCCTCCGCTTCGGGCGCGGCGTCGGCGTCCTCCTCGTCCAGGAGGGGGGCTGCGAGCTGTGTCGTCTGGCTCTCTTCCTCCTCAGCCATGATGCGCCAAGCAAGCAGGCGTGAAAGACTGCTTCTGCGGAGAGTTTCTCGGTCGTCCTAAGCTGTGTCCTGCTTTTTGTGCGCACTGATTACAAAAATGTGACCCGAAATTCAAAACGGGTTTCTAACATTCCCCTGGGGAGCGCTCTGGGTCCGTGCTAGAGGGGCTAGCTACAAGAAGCGTCTCTTTGCCGCCCCATCGGAGACGACCCGCACGAATTACATCAGAGAGTTTAGATCAGAGGCGTTTAGTTCTTCGGCGGCTGTGCAGAGGCGTTTAGATCAGTGCTGGGGCAGCCGATCACAATGAAGCTCCTCCTTGCCATCTTGGCGGGATCTTCTGCCGCCGCCACCACTGATGTCTTCCTGGCGTCGGACCGGCTCACGGCGTCGGCGGCCGTACTCAACTCGGTGTGCGACAACAGCGACCCGACGACGCTGCGCCTCCACCTCCTCGCGCCCACGAAGGAGGCCGCCGAGACGATGGCGCGGGAGACGGAACCGGCCTGCGCCGGCGCGGTTGTGCTGTCGTACGGCCTCGCGGAGTTCGAGGCGCAAGTACGGACGCTCGGCGAGGAGCCCATGTGGACTACAAATCTAGCGAAAGTGAGCCGCGACGCCAAGTCGCCCTACGCCGTACCCGTCGCGCGCTGGGATAGAGATGCGAAGCACACGTCGCCGTACAACCACGCCCGCTTCTACGCGCCCCAGCTCATCGACGGAGAGACGCTTGTCATGCTCGACGATGATGTTATTGTGCAAGGGGACATCACGACACTAACGACGCAACATAAAGCCGTGGCGGCCGGCTGCCAGCAGTGGTTCGTGAAGGAGGACGCGTTTGAGTCATCCACGGACTTGTCGTATGCGGACGTGCCCTACTTCGGTCTACGGTGTGCTCTCGGAGGCGCGCGGCGACCCGGCCTGCGCAACCGCGCACTCGACGGAGTGCGTGCCCGGCGCCGCGCGCGACTGGTTCGCGGAAGTGGCTCGCACCAACGCAGCCGTCTCGCGCCGCGCCTCGTGGCCTAAATTCCTCCGGCGCCTCGCCGCGGTCGGGGACGCCTTCGCTTCTCCCTCACCAGACGCCGGCAAGGCGTTCGTGGACGAGCTCCGCACCGCGCGCGCCTGGAATTTTGGACTGGTTGTGATAGATTTCGCCGCCTGGAAAGACCACAGACTCACGTCAAAATATCAGGGCTGGCTCGAGGCCAACGCGAGGAGGGAGTTCTGGCCGAGCGACTCGCTCGCGTTTGGGCTGGGTTTACCCTTTCTGGCATTGCGGGGCGAGGTCGAGTGCTTCGAAGATAGTGGCAACGTGCGCTTCGAGCAGGGCCTGGGCGTAGCCCCCTGGTCCCACACCGACCGCGACGCGAAGACGTTAGACGATGCGTTTGCCTTGCACTGGAACGGTAATAGGAAGCCCTGGGATTTGAATCAATGCGATGCCGAGACGCGTCCCTACTTTTTGCGCTACCTAGCGCGGTCCCCGGGACTCTACGGCGACCACGTCACAAAATGTGCGCCGCCGCCGCCGAAGCCGTCGCGCGCGGCTTGGCGCCGCCACCTCGCGGAGAGAACCCAGGGAACGGGCGCCGCCAAGGCTTCGGTGGCTGGCTCGGCCTTCGCCACCTGGGACGACGCGTACGCCTGGTACGAGAACGTTTATAAATTCACGGCGCCCGCGAGCATCGTCGACGGCTACCAGGAGTCGGACTGGCCCAGCATGGTTCTCACGATCGACGAGTGCGAGGCCCAGTGCGCGGCCCTCTGGCCGGAGAGTGGCCGCGGCGTCCTCGCGTGTCCCAAGAGCGATCTAGAACGCAACGTCCTGAAGTGGCTCTGGTGGCACCCCGGGGCTTACGGCTTCGTCGGGAACTATAGGGGTACGTCGGAGAGCGACCCGTTTGACGGTTGCCCGCGCGGCGCGAGTTTGACAGGCGACGGCACGGCGGCCGTCACCGGCGACGCGGCGGCGACGCTGGCGACGTTCGCGCCGGACAACGGCGGCACATGCGAGATCGTGGAGCGCTGCGCTATTTTAGTGCAGAACGACTGGGTCTTCGACAAGGAGACGTGGGGCAGCGGCGAGTCGTGGGAGGTGACAGATAGGTGGAACACGGGCTACATCAACTTCTACGATAAGCTCGAGGACAAGAGCTGCGGGACCGGCGCCTATGCGTTGCCCGGCAAAGTGGTCGAGGAGAACGACAAGGGGAAGGGCACAAAAACCACTTATAGCTATCGGCGGAGCGTCTGTCTCTGCGAGGACGCCTACGCGGACGCGTTGTACGACGCGGCCGATTTGCTCGCGACGTCGCCGGGCCTCCCCCTCGGTGCCACGGCTCTCCCCTGCGACGACATGGTTTTGACCGATGTGGAGAAGTACGACAAGACGACGTCAGCCGAGGCCATGGCCATCGTGTTCATTATCCTCATCGTCGTCGGCCTCGTCGTCACGCTTATCGCCTTCGTTTGCGCAATACGCCCTGCTTTGCACAATAGGCGCAGGGCTACGCGACTGGCCCAGCAGTATCCGCCTGCACCGTCCCCCTCCGTCCAGCCGCAAGTCTACGCGCCCCAGCAATATCCGCCACCCACGGGCCAGGTCGTCGTCCAGGGCGGGCCCCAACCGGGCTATGTCCCTCAACCGGGATACGCGCCCCAGCAGTATGCGCCACAATATGCGCCCCAGGCGCCCATGGCCACGGGCACCGTCATGGGTATCGTCGTCCAGGGAAACTACGGCGCGCCCCCACCCGAAGGCTACGCGCGCGAGTAATAATATGTGCCGCACGCCATCCGGCGCGCTAGATGCCAATAGATAGTACGACCGAACTTACTTGTAAACGAGGAAAACACTAGTGCGCCGCCTTTGCCCGCGCCCGGGAACCAAGCGGCCCCGTCACGAGGTGGTGCCGCGCCGCGCCCGCGAAGCGGATCGCGTTGAAGACGCCGAAGGAGCACCAGACGCCCGGCAGCGTCCCCCCGAACGTCCGCAGCGACAGCACGAGGCCACCCGACGCGATCGCCGCGTTCCGCGCCAGCGGGAAGAAGGCCTGGTGGCCCTGCATGATGCCCTCGGCGACGAACGTCACCCCATTTAACAATTGCAACGCCGCCCCAATCATCGCCGGCATCCTTGCTGCTTCTTGAATAGACTTCACTGGAGAGAATATATTCAGCAAGGGCAAGGCCAACAACTGCAACAAGGCCAGCACCACGCCGGCGCACGCGCCCCAGCCCAGCATGCGGTCCGCCACGCCCTTCGCGCGCGCCGGGCCGCCGCCTTCACTAGCCGGCGCGTTCATGGCCGAGGGGACCAGCACAGCAGCAACTGACGACAGCGCGAAGAGGACCACACCGCCCAGCTGCCAGACCTGCATCGCGATGGTGTGTGCTGCTGCTGCTGCACCTGACGGGTCTAGAGCTTGCGTCGCTCTCGTGACGCTTAAGAATGCAATATTCAACGCGACCGATCTCGCGAGGACGCCGGCGCCGCCCGTGAGTAGGGGCACTAAACTTTTCACCGGCGGCGGCTTTAAGGCACTTAGAGGATTGACCGCGAGCTTTAACGTCCCGCGCTTGACCAGCATGATCATGTACGTCGTTGCAGAGGTTATTTCCGCCGCGGCCGTGGCCAAAGCAGCGCCGCCCACACCAAGCCCCATGCCGAAGATCAGGATAGGATCTAGAATAACATTCATCATCTGACTGAACAAGGTGATAAATAACGGCGTCTTCACGTCTAACCGCCCCCGGAACGCGGCAAAGCCGACGAACGCGACCATCGCGGGCACGAGGCACCCCGCTCTAATGGTCAAGTACTTTGTTGCTTGCGACCACACTTCGGACGCGGCCGTTGCTGGTAGTGCTAAACCCAGTGCTCGTCGGGGATTCGCCAACAAGAGTAGACTTGCGGTCGCGCCGATGGCCACCGAAATCCACAGCGCGTCCCGCACTTGCTTCTGCACTTTTTCTTCGTCCCCCGACGCGTACGCGGCGGCCACCAACGGCGTCACGACGCTCGGCACGAAGCTCACCACGAAGAAAATACTCGAGAAGACCTGGTTCGCCGCGCCGACCGCAGCTAGGGCCGTCGGGTCGCCTAATCTACCGACCCAGAACGTGTCCACCGTGCCCACTAGTGGCAGGATGAGGAAGTTCAACACCGCGGGCACGGCCAATTTGGTAATGGTCTTGTCGAGGGCGTCGCCTCTGGGAAGAACTCGAGATTGCTCTCCTCCTACGACCTTGAGGCTCTCCAGCGCGTTCGGCGCGGCGCAGCGCTGCATGCGTCGCGGCGTCGGCGGGAGCCGCGCGAGCGCCAAGCTCGCGCAGAGCGGCAGCAGCAGCGGCGCGACGAGGTGGGCGCGCATCGTTGTTTAAATCTTGTGCGATTGCGTTCAGAGCATGTGATGTGGTCTTGTTGAGGGCTCGGCTGTATGACTGTCGTCGCGTGCTAGGGTTACAGCTCGCGTGCGTTAGATCAATGCGGCTCTTGCGATCACAATGCCTGCCGCACGTTGTTGTGCCTGCACTTTTGACGTGACAGCGGGGGCTCAAATGCAGTCTTGTCACTGTCCAGTGCCAAACATGCCGGCGCCCGCACGCGCGAGCCCCCTCGCGGAGGTCAGTCCGGGCCGCACGACGCCTCGCTCCACCCCTCTCCACACACGGAGGCGAAACGCCGGCGCGTCCCGCGCGAACGCACCGCGACAGGACGACACGTACGTCCTCTACCTACGACCAAGAGCAACTCCCCACCACAGCACTCAGAGGGAAATGAGAAGAAATTGCACTTAGTAGCCGCAACGACCACGCGCCCCCGCTTCCCGCCAGAGGGGGGCGCCTGTGACGCTATCGCTTCTTGAAGCCGTACTTCTTCCGCTCGTAGAACAGGTCCGTCTTCGAGGACCCCAGGTTGACGATCTTCGGACACCCGTCCCGGTCCTTTTCCATTTGGGTGCACTCGCGACAATAGTACGCGTCGGAAATGCCGGGACCCCCACAAATCACGCACCGCCCTTCATACGACCCGTAGTTGCACTCGTCGCAGATCCTGACCAGAGTACAGGGTCTGACATAAGAATCGCAGACCACGCACTTGCCGTCGCACTTCTCGCAGAGCCGGCCGATGGCGATGCCCGGCTGCTTGCGGCACATGATGAGGTCGGGGTGGTGCTTGGCCATGGCGGCGGTGACGGCGTCTCGCGCGTGCGATGCGCAGCGGCGAGCGGTTCACGGCGGCGTCGCGCGGGTGCGATGCGCAGCGGCGGCGATGCGGCACTTTTTTGTTAGCAGCGCGCAAAGCGGTGCGGCGAAGGTAGCGGGTTGCTGGCGATACGTGCGGCCGTATGAGACGCAGCAACGGTCGACGGGCAAGCCAGTCTACGCAGCGCGGCTTGCGATCGCGATGCGGCCCGCACGTTGAGAAACCCGTGCGCTAGCAAAATACCCGCACGTACAATCTCGGAATCGAGCTGAGATTGGCGTACAGGGCGGGCTCCTTTGGCGTCGAACTACAGGCGTGGGCTGCGTAAGAGAGTGAGAAAGTGCTCTGCGATCTGCTCTGCGAAAGGCAGCCTTTTAGATAGCAAATATGGGCTCCGGCGCCTCGCACGAGAGCGCCACGGCCGCGGTCGCTGCCGGTGTCTCGGAGGCGGACATTGCTGCCCGCCTCGCATCCCTGGACAAGAAGCCCGTGACCATCTACTACAGTCCCGTCAGCAACAACTCCATGGGGGCCGCCATGGTCGCGAACGCGTGTGGCTGCGGCGTGTTAAAATTAGTGGACCTCGCGGGCGAGCAGAAGTCGGAGGCGTACCTCGCCGTCAACCCCTACGCCCAGGTGCCGGGTCTCGTCGACGCGAGCAACGGCCTTAAATTAGGCGAGTCCCACGCGATCATTAGG
>Ga0114994_10002008_pt1 | contig 14751 bp, 11 predicted proteins | sample ArcticOcean_MG_C_9_FD_87043 | JGI IMG/M metagenome (GOLD analysis project Ga0114994, IMG submission 87043) | Marine microbial communities from western Arctic Ocean - ArcticOcean_MG_CB2_152 | ecosystem: Environmental > Aquatic > Marine > Oceanic | place: Arctic Ocean: Canada Basin | collected... | reverse complement strand
TATCGCAAGTGTCGCGGCGCCGGCCTCGACCACGGCCCCGTAGTTCACGGCGGCGCCGTCGCTGACCGACACGGCGCCGATGAGCGTCGCCGTCGGCGCCACGAAGGCGCCCTCGCTCACGGCGGGCCGCGCGCCATTTGCCTCGAGGTGCACGCCGACGGCGGCGGCGGCCGGGGGCTCGTAGGCCATCAAGCCCGCGCCGCTGCCCTGCAGGGCCCGGCCGACGGTCCGCATGTGCGGCGCGAGGGCGCCGAGGATCTTCTCCGCCACTTGCGCCATTGCTCAAGGCAAAGGCGGGGGAGGAGAGCTGCCAACCAGGGGACGTCCGCGCGTTAACAGAGCTGCTATGCGCTGCGGCGACGATGCGTAGCTGTGGTTAGCACTCACGCGTGCGCAGCGTAAGGCAGCGCAAGAGCTTTGGCAATCACACGCCATTCATCATGGGATGAAACCCGTACGTTTAGGACGCGTCTCCGAGCTTGTAACTGGGGGTTTTGCCGAGGCAGTTCTATGTAGAGAGAAGGATGCTGTTATGCAAGACGACCCAGCGGGCCGGCGGCGGCTCGATCGACAGGGTTACCGCAAATTGAATAGTCTAGACTTAAGATCGACCACTACGCCAAGGCTTGCGCGGCGTCACGTCAGCGTGTCGTCAATTTGATAACCGACGAAGCTCGGGCGGTCGCCAATCGCGCAAAGACGTACAGTGATGCTACCACGACATGGAAGCCAGCACTGAAAAAACCTGTGGAGACGGGTTTCTAGGGGTGCCCCAGATGAACCATCACATATGCAGCGCAGGGTTCGCCCCCCCCAAAAAAAACGAGAAACACAAGCATCCCCTTAGGACTCGGGCGGCGGCCGCGGCCCGCGCGGCTCGAGCGTCAGGTAGTCGTTGAGGTCCTCCACGAGGATATTGAACCAGCGCCGGGCCTCGGCGTCGTCCTCGCTGCCGACCTTGCGGATCGCTTTATTGATGCCGATCAGGTCGAAGGTCACGGCGTTCGCGACGAGCGTGGCGCGGTCGCGGTCGGGGCCCTTGGGCATGGCCTTCCGGGCTTTCCCCAACACCAATTTCCGGAAGTCTAGGTCCCACTGCTTCGTGAATTCCCGCAATTCCCCGTATTCCTTGGCCGCGAGTTTCTGTTGAATGAAGTTTAACCCGCCCGTGCCGCTGCCCTTCAGTTCGTCCCTGATGGCGTCGAACTCGGGCCACTCCGAGGCGTACGCCGGTACACATGCGAAGCTTAACGAAGCCAGTAACCCACTGACCTGCCGTCGCGTCGTCGTGAAGAGGTTCGACGGTTCGTACGCCTCGTCGTCGATGCAAAGCATCGTCGCCCCGATGCTCCGCCCCCGGTGCTGCAAGAGGTGCGCCCGCAACCGTTGTAAGGCGGGCCTTCTTTCACCCACAATCTGCAACGCCCGCACGAGCGCCATGCGCCGCTTCCGCTCGTATTCGCCCTTGAATAATGATACTAGGATGCGCTCGTCGTGGGCGTGCAAGCGTGCCCTGCCATACTCCAGCACTTCCGCGGCGGCTCCTGCCGCGATCACGACAGCATACCGGTCCACGAGCTCCGCGTCGCCCTTTTCAAGGGCCTCCTGCAGCGCGCCGTCGCAGAACGCCGAGGCCGGCGCCGTCCTGTCTAAACCGCCGACCTTCTGCTGCCAAAAAGCGTCGAACGGTGTTAATGTACAATCCACGGCCGGGACGCCCAACGCGTAGGACGCCAACAAATGCCCGGCCTCGTGCGCGGCGACCCTCTGATCGTTCCCGCTTTCTCCAGTGAGCACGTCAAAAATCTCTAGATCAAAACCAGTGCGTTTCTCGAAGTCGTCGACCTCCTCCAAGTTCGCCGACTCCGTGTCGAAGGACGGCGCCAGGCCCTCGCGCTTGGCGGCCTGGTAGGCCACCGCTACCCTGTCCTGGGCCATGCGCCGCCCGAGGCGCACGGCCTCGCTGTGGTCGGTGCTCAGGCCGCCCTCGAAGACGTTGGCCGGCCGGAAGGTCTCCAGGCTCGTCGCTGCCGAGTCGAGGCGGTCCACGGCCCGCCGCCGGGGGCTGGTAGTGGTGGGCTTGGGCCAGAGCAGGGCGTCGCCGCACAGCGCGGCGAGCGCGAGGAGGAGGGGGGCTCTCTGCATCTTCTTTGGACAGGGAGCGCTTTTCACGTCCTGGTGCGGCAGCGCTGCTTCGGGGCGGAAGGTCTGGACCTCTCGACACGCTATTTCTGGTCGCGGCCGCTGCGCTAAGGCTGTTGAGAGGGCACCCAACTCAGGATTGGTTTTACTGCACGGGTTTTCTATACGTGTAATTCACACGAGTTGTCCGGAGAGCTACCGCGGGCAGGTTCCCTGGTAATAATAATACAATGGGGGAGGATACCTCACAACGGCGGTAATAGTGGGCGGGAACTTAGGCTTCATGCGAAGACGGGCGGGCGACGACGGGGTAATGTAGTGGTCGGCGGATATACGCTCAGAACGTCAGGACGGTGGCCTCGCGGTCGCCCTTTCGGACCTTCCGCTTCCGCTCGGTGACGTTGTCAGCGTCGTTGCGGTGCGGCGAGACCTTGCGGCCCTCGCGGACCGGCGAGGGGACGCCCTGGTCGCGGTGTATGGGGCTTCTAGAGGTGGCCGCCCGGTCGCGCCAGTAGATCGCGCTCCCGCGCCGCCCCTCGCTCGCCTTTGGCTCCCACGCTTTTGGCTCCCACGCTTTTGGCTCGCTTTTGGCGCTCCCGCGGCCGCCCCAGTATCGGCGCGACCGTGCCGCGGAGGCTCGGCGAGGGCGTCGGCGCGGCCGGCCGCGGGGGGTCGGGGCGCGCGTCGTCGTCGCCGCGCGTCGGGAGCTTCGTCGGCGGCGCCGTCAGCCGCAGCGTCGGCCTTAAAGTGGGCGTGGCCGCTAGCGCGTCCGGCGGCGCCGGCGCCAAGACGCGGTAGACCGCCGTGCCGCCGCCGTCGTCGTCGCCGCCCTGGAGTCGGCGGCGGCCGCAGTTCGCCAGGGACGCGTCGCCGCACACGTCGTCGCCGCGGCAGAGGTCGCCCGTCACCAAACCCTTGGCGCTGCAGATCGGCAGGAGCAGGTTCGCCGCCGAGGTACTTCGGCCAGTTGCCGCGCTCGAACTTCCCCTTGTCTTGTTCTTTCTTGTCCTCGTGCTTCGTGTCGCCGCGCGTGATGCTGTCTCCTAAACAAGCCACGCGGAGGGCCGCCGCGGGCGCCGCGAGCAGGGCGACGCCGAGTAGCAAACAATGGCCGCGGCCGGCCGACGCGACGCCCGCGAGCGCGGCGAGCAGGGTCCAGGGGCCAACACCGCGGCGTCCGGTCATCGCGCAACCTCGCGCGGCGACCGCTGGGGTGACGGCGCGGGGCGTACGAGCGCAGGCAGGCAGCTTTACCGTTATTTTTGCAATCTATTGGAATGCAATCTAATCGCCCTTTCCTCGCGGCTCGTTGTCGATCAGTGCAAAAAGCTCTCCTCTCGAGAGTGCTGCAAGCGTGGCGCGTGATCGATATGTTAAATGATCGCCGCCAAAAAATTGCTGCAGTTGCGGGAGTTGTCGCGGCGGTTTATGCCATACTTTTTTTTCTGGTGTGGCGCGTTTAAGCGTACGCGCCACCGAGTCCTCCACGACAGGAAGAGGACTCCTCTCGCCCAACACGCCGTCCGCCGAAGCAACCCGGCAAAAAAACAGCCCGGACCAAGGGAGCGTATACTAGATGTTCTTAAGAGGGGACGACGAGGGGGGTGGGGAGCGGGCCGCCTCCGTGCCAATCTAGGCCGAGAACTGCGCCGTGAAGTCCTCGCAGACCTTGCCGAGCTTCTCCTCGGTCGCGTCCGAGATGACGTAGCCCTCGTTCACGATGGCGTCGATGAGGCCCTTGTGGGACGACTTGACGTGCGCGAGCCAGGCCTTCTCGTAGTCGCTGATGGCAGAGACATCGACGGCGTCGATGTAGCCGCGCACGCCGGCGAAGAGGATGACGACCTGGTCCTCGCACTCGAGGGGCTCGTACTGGGCCTGCTTGAGGAGCTCGTAGAGGCGCACTCCGCGGTTCAGCTGCTGCTGCGTGGACGGGTCGAGGTCCGAGCCGAACTTGGCGAAGGCCGCGACCTCGCGGTACTGCGCGAGGTCCAACTTCATGGTGCCCGAGACCTGCTTCATGGCCTTGACCTGGGCCGCCGAGCCGACGCGCGACACGGAGAGTCCGACGGAGATGGCCGGCCGCTGGCCCTGGTAGAAGAGCTCGTTCTCGAGGAAGATCTGGCCGTCCGTGATGGAGATCACGTTGGTCGGGATGTACGCGGACACGTCGCCGGCCTGCGTCTCGATGACGGGGAGGGCCGTGAGGGAGCCCTCGCCGGCCATCTTGCCCATCTTCGCCGCGCGCTCCAGTAAACGGGAGTGGATGTAGAAGACGTCGCCGGGGTAGGCCTCGCGGCCCGGGGGCCGGCGGAGCAGCAGCGACATCTGGCGGTAGGCCACGGCCTGCTTCGACAGGTCGTCGTAGAAGATGACGGCGTGCTTGCCGTTGTCCCGGAAGTACTCGCCCATGGAGCAGCCTGTGTAGGGCGCCAGGAACTGGAGCGGCGCCGACTCCGAGGCCGTGGCCGCGACCACAATGCAGTTCTTCATGGCCTCCTGCTCTTCTAATTGCCCAACCAACTGCGCGATGGTGGACCGCTTCTGGCCGACGCCGACGTAGATGCACATGAGCGCGTCGTCTCCTTTCGTCTTCTGGTTGATGATCGTGTCGATCGCGATGGCCGTCTTGCCGGTCTGGCGATCCCCAATAATGAGCTCGCGCTGGCCGCGGCCGATGGGGATGAGGGCGTCCACGGCCTTGAGGCCGGTCTGCACCGGCTCGCTCACCGACTGCCGCGGGATGATGCCCGGGGCCTTGACCTCGGCGCGGCCGCGCGTCACGTCCTTGAGGGGGCCGGCGCCGTCGATGGGCTCGCCCAGACCGTCCACGACGCGGCCGAGTAAGCCTTCGCCGACGGGCACGTCCACGATGGCGCCCGTGCGCTTCACGGCGTCGCCCTCGAGGATCTCGCGATCGTCGCCGAAGATCACCACACCGACACTGGATTCTTCCAAATTCAGGGCCATGCCGCGCAGCCCGCAGGCGAACTCTACCATCTCTCCGGCCTGGACCGAGTTGAGGCCGTAGACGCGCGCGATGCCGTCACCGACGCTGATCACGTTGCCCATTTCGTTGAACGCCAGGGCGTCGCCGGAGCTCGCAACGTCGCCGATGCGCTTCTCCAGGTAGCTGGAGAGCTCCACGACGGAGCTCATAACGCGGGTCTGGCTGCGCGCCGCCGGGGCTAATGCCCGCGCCAGGCGCGGGAGCGCTCGTGCCATGGCCGCCATGGCGGTGAGTCCTCAGTCCGCTGAGGGCTCGCTGTGCTCTATCGGCGTCCCGGTAGAGTCTATGGCTGTTCGTGTCCCTCCAGCGACGACCGCCCGCCGAACCCGTACCTTTTTTTCTTTAGGCTGCCACAAAGCGCCAAACGCCGCCTCCGAGCCTTCGCCAGGCCTCTCCCGGACGGCTGGGACGCCTCCGGCCAGCGGGCCGAAAAATTCTACGGGAAACTCCAGACAAAATTAGCATCTCGTGAGCTCGTCGTCGCGCAAACCACGGCAGCAATCAGAGCTCCGGAAGGACCGCTGCATACTCCTCTCGAAGAAGCAGTAATCTCTGCTCCCCACGACGTTCACGCGCCGCAAAAAGCACTGTAGCCATGGCCAGCTTTAGCTTAGAACCCAAGGGATGGACCGGCGACGGCGCCGCTTTGAAGGACTCGAACATGGCGCTCGTGGGCAGCGAGCTCGACAAGATCGCGCGGCAGAGCGCGGCCGAGAAGGAGGCTTGTTGGGCGCGCTGCGGCACGGCCCCGGGCACGGAGGTCTGGCGCGTCGAGGCCTTCAAGCTGGCGGCGTGGCCGCGCGAGCGCCACGGCGCCTTCCACACGGGCGACTCGTACATTGTGCTGAAGACCACCAAGGTCGAAGCGAAGCTCCAGTGGGACATCCACTTCTGGCTCGGGGCGACCACGTCTCCGGACGAGATGGGCGTGGCCGCCTACAAGACGGTGGAGCTCGACGATTATTTCGACCAGGCCGCGGTCCAGCACCGCGAGACGCAGGGCCACGAGTCGCTGCAGTTCACGAGGATCTTCAAGGAGCTCACGTATTTAGAGGGCGGCGTCGACTCGGGCTTCCACCACGTCGAGGGCGGCACGCAGATCAAGAAGTTGTTCCGGGTTCGAAAATTGAAGCATACCGTAAAAGTGGCGGAGGTGCTCTGTGCTCGCTCTTCATTAAACCAGGGCGACTGCTTCCTCCTGGATTTGGGCGACGCCGTGTACCCCTGGTTCGGCGAGGCCGCGAGTCCCTTCGAGCGGGCCAAGGCGGGGACAAGAGCGCACAACGTGGCCCTGGGCCGCCACGGCAAGTGCTCCGTGAAGGAGGCGCCGGATGATGCCTTCTGGGCGGCGCTGGGGGGCGAGGGCGTGATCGCCCCGGCGTCTGAGGCGCCCGCCCAAGATAAGGAGGACGTCGGGGAAGGCGTGCTATACCGGCTCTCGGACGCGTCCGGGAGTCTGAACTGCACGGAGGCGAAACGAGGCGATATTAAGCTGACCGATCTGGACTCTTCGGACGTGTTCATTTTGGACGCGGGTCGCGAGATCTTCGTGTGGGTGGGCTCGAAGGCTTCGGATGCGGAGCGGCGCAACGCCCTGCCGACGGCCCAGGCCTACCTCCACTCGGCGGGCAAGCCCGTCTCCACGGCGGTCCACTGCGTCAACGAGGGCACGCCCTTCGCGAACGAGGTCTGGAGCGCGATCATAAAGTAGCGAAGCTCGGTTGATGAAATTAGTAGATTCACATGATTTACAGAAGGAAGGACTTGCGGGGCGGGCTCTTGGACAGGTCCGGCGTCACAGCCGTGTTCGACCGGTCCGACGCCGGCGCCCGGAGCTCGGAGAAGCCCAGTTCGGAAAAACCATCCGGCACACCGGGCGGCCGCGGCGGCGTGCGCATCGTCGCGGGCGACTGCGAGACGCGCGGCGGCGACGGCCGTGGCACCGGCGGCGGCATCGCCGCGGAGGCGTCCGGCGCGGCGCGCGCCACGGGCGACGGCGGCGCCATGGCGTCCGGCGCGGCGCGCGCCGCGGGCGACGGCGGCGCCGTGAGCGCAGGCAGCCGCCCGTTAAACGCGTCGAGGCTCGCCAATTTGGCCGCCTGATGTTCCGGCGTGAAATCGGCCCAGGGCGCGACCGTGTCGTCGTCCTCGAACTCCGTGGGGACTTTCGTCGTGATGAACGGCGTGACCGGCGCGCCGAGGTCCCGCAGCGCCCGCCGCAACACCTCGTCTGCGCGGCGCCGCGCGTCGGCGTCCGAGATCGTTTCCAGCGCGTCGACCACATCATCGTCCGTCATCTCCTTGAGGTCGTCGGGGTCGTCGGCGATGTCCGCGAGCGCAGCCGTCAACCCAGCGAGGCCCCGCGCCGCGAGCCACGTCTCGAGGGACTCGTCCAGCTCGAGCTTGCGCCGCGCGGGGTCCGCGCGCGCCCGCAGCAAGGTTACTACCTCTACACGCTGCCGTTCCGACGCGACGTCGAGCAGCGAGGCGCCGCCGCGGTTGAGAGCGTACAACAGGCTCGGGTCCGCATCTAAAGCGGCCTCTAAACCCGCCGCGTCGCCCCGCGCGGCGCAGCGGAAGGCGTCCTTCACCTCCCGGGGCGGCACCGGCAGCCGCGCCCCCGTCAGCTCGCCCTCGTTTAAATCGTCCAGGTCCAATTCGTAGGCGCACTCGGAGTACTCGCTCACCTCCGACTCGCGGCCCCGGCGCAGCGAGGACCGTATCCTTTCGTCCCGGGCGCGAATGTCGCCGATGGGCGTGCCGACCGCGCTCGTCGACCGGTCGGAGCCGCGGCGCTCCGGCGCCGTGTCTGCGGCCGTCTCGACGGCCGGCGCCGTGAATGCCGGCGCGGCGACAGCAACCGTGGCGGCGAACGACGCCGATGCCGCGGTCGGCGCGGCGGCTAGCGTGACGGCGGGCACGGCCGAGGGCGCTGCGGCAGCTGTTTCGGACGCTCCACCGCTTGGTCTGCTGCGAGCACTTTTGCCTGCCGAGGTCCGCCGCATGGCTTCCAGACCGTGGTCAGCCATGAAGAACGATCCGTACGAGACCACTGGACTCTCAGACGCAGCGCTAGACGCTCAGACGCAGCGCTAGCTGAGCTTAAAACTGCGGTTTCCGCGAAAAGCACGGGTTTTCCAGCGCTAAGTGCTGGAGCCCTTTGCCCGATCTGAGCGTCTTACTGCCGCGCATTCTGCTGTGTGGTTGGCATTCATCGGTGCGGACCCGGCATTCATCGCTGCTTGCGCGCCGGGTAGCGTTTCACAGGCAAGATGCCATGTGCTCTGGCAAGGCTGTACCTCTTGTCCAGCGCGCTACGTATTGTTTCGGGACTGCAACACGTGCACTTGAGACACCAACTCATCAGTCCTCAGCTGTGCGCGGCACCAGAGCCGCAGGAAAGCGACGCGGCACCGGCGCCCGCACCGCCGGAGGCGCCGGAGGCAGCGCTTGCGCGGAGCGAGGCCGCGCCGCCCAAGCCGTCGAACCCCTTCGGCGGCTTCAAGAACGCGTTCGAATCCGCCGTCCAGAGCGCGACCGGCAACGTCGATTATCAGTTCGGCGACGCGACGCGATGGGCCGGGGGCAAGGCCGCCGGTGCAATCAACGAGGTGACCGGCAAGGATTCGTATGAATTCGGCGACGTGTCGCGGTGGCTGGACCAATCCGCGAAAGACAAGGTCAACGAGCTCACGGGCGAAGATGACTATACCTTTGGCGACCTCTCGAAATGGCTAGATAGGAGCGCGAAGGGCCGGGTGAGCGAGCTCTCGGGGAAGGAGCAATACGAGTTTGGGGACCTGACGAAGTTAATTGTGAGCCGGGCCTCTCAACTTACTATGAAGGACGCCACAATGCGCCGCCCCGGCGTCGTGACGTGCCTCCACGCCATCGACGCGACGTCGGCTTGATGGCGTGGCGCGACGCATGCTCCCTCACCAGTCGGTGTTCACGCAGGCTCTTGAAGGCGCTCCTCTCGTTCAACGTCGGGCTGTCCGCGGTGGGCGGCCTGCTCCCGATCAAGTTCCTGGTCGAGGTGCTGAACTACTCCCTTTTAGTCGATGTCGGCGAGCGGTTGGCAGGACTGGTCGCGGTCGAGATCGACAAGCGGGTAAAGGAGGCGCTGACGGGCGACGAGGACTACCGCCTGGGGGACCTTACGAAGCGCGCGGTAAAAACGTTCACGGGGAAAGATGACTACGAGTTTGGCGACGTGTCGCGCGAGGTCATGCGGCGTCGGGACGATCCGGGCGCCGGCACCGGCACAGCGTTCGGCGACTCCGACGGTTCCACAGCGATCGACGCCGACCTCGCGGAGGAACTCGACCGCTGGGACGCGAAATTCCTCGCGGCGCGCGACGACGACGCGACGGGAGTCGGGTAAGGTTGTATACTTCTTACGCCGCCCCCTCAGGCCCCGATCGCGCCGTGCAGCCGCGCGACGCCGTTGCCGCGGCGCCGGTTTTTAGCGACGTACTCCACCGTCCCTCTCATGGGTTACATCACTAAATCGTCGAAGGCGTCCCCCGCGTCCGGCCGCTTACTGAGCGCCGCGAGGTCTAGTAGATCATGGACCTGGACGTTGGGCTTGGCCTCGCCCGCGACCTTGGTCCACGCCAGCTCTAAATCCGCCAGATCGAGGAACACGGGCGTCCGGCCCTTGGCGTCCTTGAGCCCCGAGCACGTGAAGCACGGCGCCTTTGCTTTCACGGCCAGCTTGGACCGCGCCGCCCGCAACTGCCGCTGCGCCGGCTGGAGGCGGTACCGCAGCATCAACTGCCTCCCTTTGTGCACGTTGCCCGTGGGCGCCGCGGGCCGGGCCAGCATGGCCAAAGCTCGATCGAGCCCCACGCACATGACGCGCGCGTCGGCCAGCATGGGCGAGGCCTGGACCATCTCCTTCAGCAGCTGCTCGGCGTCGCCGGGCTCCAAAAAAATGACGCACTCCTGGGCGCCCTCGCTCTCCTTGTTGATGAGGTAGGGCGAGCCGCGCGAATTGGCGACGAAGAACGCGGGCACGTTCCGCAACTTGTCCGAGAACGTGACCTTGTTGGACGTCTTCCTCGCGGACGCGGCGGTGGGCGCGCCGACGACGAGCGCGCCGAGGACCGCGGCGCCGCTTCGCCGCCGCGACCCGTCGCCGCCGGCGCCCGTCGGCCGGCGGCCGCCCGGCGGTCCGAATCGTATGGCTTGGACGCTCACGACCAGCGCGAGGGCGGCGGCGGCGAGGCGCATGGTTACGAGCTCCAGCGAGAGTCTGCTTGCAAATGGGTTGCAAAGCGGCGAGCGGGGGCGCACGATGGCGTAGGTGCTCTAGGTCGTCAAGAGGCAGTCCGAAGACGACTGTTGCTGCTCCTGAACGGCTTATCAGTGGCTAACGCGGCGTTGAGGTACTGAGCTCGAGCATAATCGGTGTACGGCACGGGTTTTACACCAAAGCTGCCACAGAGCTCGTACGCTTCGAAGCAGTGCTCCAAACTCCAAGGACCGCGTTTTAAAGTCGGAGCCGCCAGAGAGCTGCAGCAGTCCAGGCTGGCAACAGCAAAGCGGATGCGCGCCCTCGTCGCGATGGGCCTCCTCACGCTCGCGCGCGCGTTCACGACGGCAGCGCGGCCGCTCCGCGCGCGGGCGTTGCACGCGGCGGAGGACACGATCTTCGCCCTCAGCTCGGGCCGCGGCGTCGCGGGCGTCGCCGTGGTCCGCGTAAGTGGCGCGAACGCGACGCGGGCGCTCGAATGTTTGACGGCCAAGCAAATACCTGAAGTACGGCAGGCGGCCCTGCGCAAGGTGACGTCGCCCGCGACGGGCGAACTGCTTGACGAGGCGCTCGTCCTCCGCTTCGAGGCCCCGCACTCGTTCACGGGCGAAGATGTGGTAGAACTGCACTGCCACGGGGGCCAGGCCACAATTGATGGCATTTTAGAAGCTCTGGATGGTGTGGAGGGTCTTAGAGCCGCGGCCCGGGGCGAGTTCACCAGGAGAGCTTACGCGGCGGGCAAGCTAGGATTGACCGCAGTAGAGGGTTTGGCGGACCTGCTCCAGGCGACGACGCCGTCGCAGCGCCGCCAGGCCCTAGCCCAGGCCGGCGGCGCCCTGGAGAAGAAGTACGCCGGCTGGCGCTCTACCTTAAAAAGCTGCCGGGCCCGCGCTGAAGCCTTAGTAGATTTTGGCGACGACGTCGAAGGCGACCTGAGCGAAGAAGAGGGTTTGGAAGCGAGAAACGACATGGACGCGCAACTTTTTACGCTTGTGAGCGAGCTGGGCCAAGCCTTAGCCGACGGGTACCGGGGCGAAGCTATTAGGGAGGGCGTGCGCGTTGTTTTAGCCGGCGCGCCGAACGCAGGCAAATCCAGTTTATTGAACGCCTTGGCGCGCCAGGACAAGGCCATCATTAGTGACGTGCCCGGGACGACGCGGGACGTGCTCGAGGTGCGGCTGCCGCTGGGCGGCCTGCCCTGCATTTTGTACGACACGGCGGGCCTGCGCGAGTCGCTGGATACAGTTGAAAAGGAGGGCATCCGGCGGGCCCGCGACGTGGTCCGGGCGTCGCACGTCGTCGTGTTTGTGGTGGACGCGGCGGCTTTGAGTGACGACCAGGACGCGGCGGCGTTAAGTGCGATGGCGGACGCGTTACTGGCGGAGCCGCGGCCGGAGCTCGTGGTCTGCGCGACGAAGATGGACCTCGTCAGTGGCGAGGACGCGGAGGCGAGACGGGCCGCGCTCGTGGCCGCCGCGCCGGCGGCCATCGCTCAATTAGTCGAGGCTGCGCCGCTCGTCGCGGCCTGCGCGCGTGACGACGCGGGCGTCGCGGCGCTGGCGGCGGACCTCGAGGCCCGGGTCGTGGCGCGCTTCCGCGACGGCGGCGACGAGTACGAGGCGCCGGCCATCACGCGCGAGCGCCACCGCGGCCACGTCGCGCGCTGCCGCGCGGGGCTGGAGCGGGTCCTCGCGGACCCGCACCTCGAGCCCGAGCTCGTCGCGGAGGAGCTGCGGGCGGCGACGGACGACCTGGGGGCCGTCGTCGGCGCCGTCGACATTGAAAACGTCCTCGACGTCCTCTTCGCGGACTTCTGTATTGGTAAGTAGTGGTTTTGTGGTGCTTTGACGGGCCCGGGGGATTTGTTGTCACGGTGCTAGGACACGTTGGAACTGTGGGGGAGACACCGCGCGTCGCCGGGTCATCGGCGGCGGGTGCACGGGCCGCGTCTTCGTAAATAGGATGTCAAAAGGATTCTATAAAATAAGGAAAACCCGCGCGTCAATTTGTGGCGCCGCGCCGTTTCAGACGGCGTTTCTTGCCAGGCTAGGGCAGAGCTCACGAGGCTGCCCGACGAGATGATACGGCAGTGGCACTAGACGAGCGTGGTGCTCACCACCACCACCGGCCGCGAGATGCCACCGCCCGAGGCTCTTGTTGATGAGCTCACCTGCCGCCTCCCGACCTACCTGCGGGAGCAGCTCAACATCACAGACATCACCGCGGCGACAGGCGCCGGCTGCGAGGCGGCGGCGCTGGAGGACTGGGCGCGCCGGACGGGGTACGCGTTACCGGACGACCTCCGGGCCTTTTTGGTCGTGGCGGACGGCCTGACCTGCGACTGGGCGGTGGACGTGAAGACGCGTGGCCCGGCGGCGGTCGGCGCGTTACGAGTGCACGCCCTCGCCGACATGGTCCCGGTGCCCCTCGACGGCGGCGACGATGACGCGTTCCGACGCGACGGCGGCGGCGGCCGCGTCGAGCGCGCGTTCGAGCTCGACCGGTCGGCGCGCGTCGGCCGCGTGGCGCGCCGGCGTCCCTGCGCCTTCGGTCCCCCTGGTCGTAGCCGTGCGTCGCGAGGACCCCGCCGCCTCCGCAGGTCTGCCTCGCCTTCCGCAGTGAACGCGACGCGCCCGAGGTCTGGCTCCAGGACCTCGCCTGCGGCTGGCACTACCTGGCGCCCTCGTTCACGCGCGCCGCGGCGTCCATGGAACAGACACCGGGCCCCGATGTCGCACCGCGCAGGTACTACCTCCGCCTCGCCGTCGCCCACCTCGGCGTCCGGGGCTGGCAGGGCTGCTACGCGCCCTGCGGCGCCGACCCGGTCGCGCGCCAGTGGCTGCGCCTCTACTGCCCCGAGCGGCTCCACGCGAGTGACCGCGCGTCCGCCCCCGCGGCCACCGAGGGCCCGCGGGCGGGGGGGTAAATCATGTGGGTAGTTGGACGCCCCCGGGCCCTGTTCTGTGACTTCGCCACGGTCTCCGACTCTAGTAAGTTAGGGGTTTGCGGGACGCCACGAGGTCGCCGCGAGGGGAAGGGGGGGGGGATCGCGCGCGCTTCGTCGCTGCAGCGGGGAGGGGGGACGAGAAGCTTCTACACCTTCTTGTCGAGCCGCGTCGTCGTGATGCAGAAGAGGTTGATGAGCGTCAGGCAGCAAATGGAGAGGAACATCCACCCCATGGACTGCCAGAAGGTCTGATGGAAGGCCATACTCTGCTGCATGCGTGCGAGGGAGACCTTGAGCCAGATGTCGCCCTTGGTCGGGCCGTAGCGGACCTTCTTGTACGGGATGACCGTCGACGCGTAGAAGAAGCCCTCGGCGTACCAGCGCGGCGGCGACGAGTAGAACATGAACTTGAGCTGCGGCATGTCGTGGATCCCGATCGTCATGCCCGAGAAGAGGAGGCACCACCAGACCGACCACACGACGGACACGAGTCCGCAGTATCCGTATGGAATGAAGAAGCTAAGGAAGTACCCGGAAGCGGCGCCGAACGTCAGGAGCAACCACAGGGAGAAGAATACCTCCCCCTGGGGCATCGGCGTTACGAAGATCGAAACAAACGGCGCCCAGATGCAGAGCGTGTGGAGGAAGGTGAACGGCATGTCCGCGATCGCCTTGGCGAAGAAGTACGCCGGCGTGTTCAGGCCGACCGACGCCTCGCGCCAGTACTGCGCCGTCTCGCAGCCGAACGTCGCCGCGAAATTCGCCCCCTTACGGCGAAGGGCGCCGCGCGTCGCGTGTCTTTTTCCACAAAGCGGCTGGGCCCTCCTTTCGTTGCGCCGACATGGAATACGGCAAACGTCGCGCAGAGCCCGAGCGCTACCCACTTCTCGGGGTTGCGGCGCGGCGCCGCTGAGACCTGCACATCAGTGACGAGGCGCTTGGGCGAGGCCTTCTACGCAGTTGTCGCTGTCCAGGTCGGCGGCGGCCATCTCGAGTACGAACCTGCGGTCGGCGTGTTTGTTGGCGTGGTGTTTCCCCGGTGGTGGCTCCGTGGCCTCCGCGGCGCGCGGATCGGCGGGCGAAAACCGTGAAACTTTTCGGACTCGGGCGCAGACGGTTTCTTGCTCGCCGCGGGAGCGGCCACGCCAGCCGCCAGCGCGAGAGCACATATCGCGAGGGCGACGCCTTGCACGCCAATTCCTCCCCGTACCTGGCGCTTCAACGCGGCTAAGGTGTCTTTTCCAGGTTTGCTCGCCTCATGTCTCAGGAGCGGGGCGCGCTCGGCGCCCGGGTTCATCGTGTGTCTAGCTGGGCTGTCCGTGTGACTGGGTTCGTCTTTTCCGCGACGGCGTCCGCTACTCACGGCGCTTGGGCGGTCCCTAAGCTGTCGCGTCG
>Ga0114994_10002007_pt1 | contig 14754 bp, 17 predicted proteins | sample ArcticOcean_MG_C_9_FD_87043 | JGI IMG/M metagenome (GOLD analysis project Ga0114994, IMG submission 87043) | Marine microbial communities from western Arctic Ocean - ArcticOcean_MG_CB2_152 | ecosystem: Environmental > Aquatic > Marine > Oceanic | place: Arctic Ocean: Canada Basin | collected... | reverse complement strand
TATAAGTATAAAAATTTGCTAATGACCAAGCTTTTAAAAGTCCAGCATACAATTCATTTTCCTTAATATTACTAATTTTAGAAAATGATTTTAAAGCCTTATTACCTCTATTATTTTTTAGATAGACAATTCCATTTATTAAAGGACCTATAGATTGAAGAAAGTTAATACATTCAATATTTGTACTATTACATCCAATTTTTTCTAGCTTGATATAATATTTGTTAGCATCTTCAATTTTACCATTCAATAAATTATTTTTAATGATCTTAAGATATAGATCAGTATTTTTTTTATCTTTTTTTAGTAAATTTAAATAATATTTATTTGCAGCATTATAGTCATTTGCTTGAGAAGAAATTTGAGCAATTAAATAGTCACCTACTTTTGGAAAGTTATCTTTTTTTGCAGCACTTACATTAACCTGTAAAAGCATAGCTAAAATTAAAACAAAAATGTATAAATTAAGACGATTCATATTATCTACATATTTGAATATTTAGGGCCGCCGCCGCCCTCTGGTGTTACCCAATTAATGTTTTGAGACGGTTCCTTAATGTCGCATGTTTTACAATGTATGCAGTTTTGACTATTGATAATAAATTTTTGTTCTGAAGTTTCTTCATCTTCTCTAACTTCATATACCCCAACCGGACAATATCTCTGTGCTGGTTCTGCAAATTTACTTAACGTATAATTAATTGGCAGATCAGGATCCTTTAATTTTAAGTGAACTGGTTGGTTTTCAACATGGTACGTGCCAGATAAGTAAACTGAGCTTGATCTATCAAAAGTTAGAACACCATCAGGCTTTGGATAATCAATTTTTTTAACTTCATTCACTGGCTTAAGACATTCATGATCTTTATGCTTATGCTTTAATGTAAACGGAAGCCTCCCTCTAAAAAATAATTGATCAATACCAGTCAAGATTATACCAATTAATAGGCCGAAGCTCATAAAAGGTTTTACATTTCGAGCAGTATAAAGTTCTTTATACACCCAACTATTTTTAAAGTTAGTTTCATAGGTCGACAGGTCATTTAAGTTTTTAGTAACTTTTTCATGAATAGTTTCTGCGGCAATTATTCCACTTTTTAATGCAGTGTGAGAACCTTTAATTTTTGGCATATTTAATGTTCCTGCATCACAGCCAATCAATAAGCCATTTGGCATATACATTTTAGGCAAGCTTTGCAAACCGCCTTCTATTAAAGCTCTTGCTCCGTATGATATTCTTTTGCCTCCATTTAAGATTTTGGATATAGCTGGATGAGTTTTAAATCTTTGAAACTCATCAAAAGGAGAAAGATATGGATTTTTGTAATCTAGGCCAACTACATACCCAACAAATATTTGCTTATTTTCAGCATGATAAATAAAGCTTCCACCATAAGTATCATTTTCTAAAGGCCAGCCTGCAGTATGCATAACAAGCCCTTCTTTATGATTTTCTTCTGGAACTTCCCATATTTCTTTAAGCCCTATACCATATTGCTGTGGATCACTATTCTCAGCAAGATTATATTTTTCTATTAGGGATTTACCAAGATGCCCTCGGCACCCTTCTGCGAATACAGTAACGGCGGCGTGGAGCTCTATTCCAGGCTCATAAGATTCTTTTTTTTCATTATTTATGTCAACGCCCATATCATTAGTTGCAACACCTTTAATAGAGTCATCTTCATGAAACAAAACTTCAGACGCTGCAAACCCAGGATAAATTTCTACACCAAGATTTTCTGCAATCTGGCCTAACCAGCGACAAAGATTTGCAAGGCTGATAATGTAATTACCTTTGTTATGCTGCACAGGAGGTAAAAATAAAGTTGGAAAACTAAAATAGCTTTTTTTTGAAAGAAATAAGAACTTTTCTGAATTTACTTGAGTTTTTACAGGGCATCCATCCATATTCTTCCAGTCCGGAAGAAGTTCGTCTAAAGCCTTAGTCTCGAATACATTGCCACTCAATATGTGAGCGCCAACCTCAGATGCTTTTTCTACTACACATACATTTGTATCTGCATTTAGTTGTTTTAGCTTAATGGCTGTAGCCAATCCAGCTGGACCAGCACCGACGATTACTACGTCATATTCCATCGACTCGCGTTGATTATCTGTATCCATATAAATTATCTAACAGTATTATTTAAATTACTGATACAATAATTCAATCATATGATTCAATTTATTTAAAATAGTGGGGAAAAAACTTATAAAAAGTAGCATTAAAACTTTAAGGGCTCTTAAAGAAAGCGGTGTAACTGATAATTTAACTAAATTTCCAGTAAATAGGTTTGATATTAAAGAAGCAAAATCACATAATAATATGGCTACTAACACTAATAGTGTTGAAATAATGAACTCAAAGACTGAAAAACAATTATCAAAAGTAACCACTATTGAAGAGCTCAAAGACTATATTAAAAATTTTAAAGGCTGTAGTTTACGTAATGATGCAACAAATGCTGTTTTCTCAGATGGAAATCCAAATTCAAAAATTATGTTAATTGGAGAAGCTCCTGGACATGATGAAGATATTGAAGGTAAACCTTTTGTTGGAAGAAGTGGAAAGTTATTAGATAAGATGCTAGATGCAATTAATCTTGATAGAGAAAAAGTCTATATTGCAAATATTATTCCATGGCGACCACCAGCCAATCGAAAGCCTACAGAGGAAGAAATAAATATATGTTTGCCATTGATACATAAGCATATTGAACTCATAAATCCAAAAGTTTTATTACTATTAGGTAGCACTTCTACTTATGCTTTGCTTAAAGACAAAACTCCAATTACTAAAATAAGAGGAAAGTGGTTCTCTATAAATATAAATGGAAAAAGTATTCAAGCGATGCCTACATTTCATCCGGCTTTTTTATTGCGACAACAAAAGCAAAAAAAATATGTTTGGGAAGACCTTCAAAATGTCAGAGATAGCATAAGTAATTAAATTGGAATCTATTTATAAATTTGATCAATCTTATGAATCTCCCATTATAGGAGTGGATGAAGTTGGCAGGGGTCCACTTGCTGGACCTGTTGTATCAGCTGCTATAATTTTAAATAAAGAGATTATCCCTGATGGTATTAATGACTCAAAAAAACTTTCAAAGAAAAGAAGGGAGATAATTAGTAAACAGTTAATTTCTCATCATAGCTACGCAATAGGTATAGCGTCGGTCGAAGAGATAGATCAAATAAATATTTTACAAGCTAGTTTGCTGGCTATGAAAAGAGCTATTTTAGGTCTAGATATTATACCTAAGTCAGTATTAGTGGATGGAAATAAATTGCCTGACCTAGACTTTAAAATGTATCCAATAATAAAAGGTGATAGTAAATCTGTATCAATTGCAGCAGCTTCAATTATTGCAAAGGTGTATAGAGATAAAATAATGGAAGATCTATCTGTCCAGCACCCAGGTTATTATTGGGGGAAAAATTCCGGATATGGAACAAAGCAGCACCTTTTAGCCCTTAAGAATTTAGGTGTAACCCCTATACATCGTAAAAGTTTTGCCCCTATATACAATATGTTGAATTAAGAAAATCATGTAACTTATTGAGTCCATTAAATTATTGACCAAAAAAATATTATGAATCATATTATTTTTTATGAAAACGGTCAAAAATCATTCTCTACCTTTAAATCAAATTTTACCTGGGGAAACTATTGAGCACCTAAAATCACTGCCAGATAATTGCATAGATGTTATCTTTGCGGACCCTCCTTACAACCTTCAGTTAGAAAATGAATTATCAAGGCCTGATTCTTCTAAAGTAGATGCTGTAAATGATAAATGGGATCAATTTGATAGTTTCAAGGCTTATGATGATTTCTCAAGAGCGTGGCTAAAAGAAGCTCAAAGAATATTAAAACCTAATGGAACAATTTGGGTAATCGGTTCTTATCATAATATATTTAGAATTGGCTATATACTTCAAGATTTAGGTTACTGGATATTGAATGATATCATTTGGCAAAAAGCTAATCCAATGCCAAATTTTAAAGGCACAAGATTTACAAATGCACATGAAACAATGATTTGGGCTTCTAAAAATAAAGACTCTAAGAAGTGCGTATTTAACTATGAGGCAATGAAGTCTTTAAATGAAGGTACTCAGATGCGTTCTGATTGGTTTTTACCAATCTGTAATGGACATGAAAGACTTAAAGATGAAAATGGTAAAAAAGTCCACTCTACTCAAAAACCTGAGTCACTTCTTCATCGTGTTATTATTTCTTCAACTAATAGAGGAGATACAATATTGGATCCATTTTTTGGGACAGGAACAACTGGCGCAGTTGCAAAAAGATTGTGCAGATCTTTTATAGGTATCGAAAGAGAAGCAAAATATATTTCATTTGCAAAAAAGAGGATAGCTAAGATCATTCCGTACGATAATGACTCAATAGCGGTTACTACATCTAAGAGAGCAGAACCCCGTGTTCCTTTTGGTTGGCTTGTAGAAAGAAAACTAATTGAGCCCGGAGATAGCCTTTATGATGCCGCAAAAAAATATAAAGCAAAAGTAAGAGCTGATGGGTCTATAGCTTATAATAAGAATACCGGTTCTATTCATCAAATTGGCGCACAAGTTCAAGATGCTCAAGCCTGTAACGGATGGACATTTTGGCATTTTGATGTTGAAGGCGAACTAAAGCCTATTGATTTGCTGAGACAACAAATTCGATCAGAATTAAATTAAATTATTATCTATCAAAATTTTCTTTGTAAGAGTTACAAGCGGATATTTATGTAACGATTTAATACTTACCCATTTAAAGCTCTTATCACATAGATTTATTTTAGGACTTACATTTAAAATATAGGTTTCATTAAGTAAATTTATATGACTAAACTTATAATTAATTTTTTTTCCTTTTTCAGTCCATTTTCCTTTAAACGGTGCTTCGGATACAAGCATCTTATTATTATCTTGATTGATCCACTCACTAGATGGAAGTTGCCACATATCTTTTAGTAAATTTTCATTTTTTCTTTTAGTAATTAACACTGAATTATTTTTATCAACAGCAAGGAAAGATGCGCACCTTAAGTTTTTTTTGTTTATTTGAATTTTTGCCTCAGGTATTTCTAAAACAAGTCCTTGTTTCAAGGATAAACAACCATGACTTATTATACAATCACTACAATTAGACTGCCTTGGTTTGCATATTAAAGCCCCAAACTCCATAATTGCTTGAGAATAATTCGCATTGCCTTTATTTGGGGTTAAATATTTAGCTAATGCAGATATATCTTTTTCATTATCTTTAAGTCTTCCGCTTAAAGCAAAAAATCTTGCTATTACCCTTTTAACATTTCCATCTATAACAGTTGCTTTTTTATCAAACGCAATTGATCTAATTGCAGCTGATGCATATTCACCGATACCAGGGAGAGAAAGTAAGTCATCTAGATCATTTGGAACAATACCATTGTAATCTATGTCGATTATTTTTGCAGTCTTAAGTAAGTTTCTTCCTCGACTATAGTATCCTAGTCCTTGCCAATATTTTAGAATTTCATTTTCAGATGCTTTTGCCAAAGACTTAATATCTGGCCATTTAGCAATAAATTTTTCGAAGTAAGGTGTTACTATTTTAACCCCCGTTTGTTGCAACATAAATTCACTGACCAATATTTTATAAGGATAATTGGTACCTTCTTGATTGCACCTCCATGGTAGCTGCCTAAAGTTTTTTAGGTACCACTTTTTTAAATTTTTACTAAAAATTAATTTAGATTGTTCAAGATCATGATAAGGTAATCTTAATTTTAAATTAGTATTCATGGTATACAAAAAAAGACATTACGGATTAAATTCATTATCCAAGTTTCTTCCTGAAGAAGCAAAAAAAAATTTGAAAAAAAGAGGTTTTTTTGAAATTGAGCTCTTAAAGTCATGGAGAGAGATTATTGGAGAAGAGTACTACAAGTTATCGAAACCTAATAAAATCAAAAAATCTCAAGTAAGTTTAAGAGATACCGCTACATTACAGTTAAAAGTAGATCCCACTATTGCTTTTGCAATAGAGCATGACCAAACCAAGATTATATCCAAAATTAATGGTTTTTTTGGATATAAAGCAATTAATAAAATAGAAATTATACAAGAGCGTATAGAAATTGATACTCTTACATCAAATAATAACAACAAGTTAGATGAGGAAGTTAATATTGATTCTAGTAAGTTTAAAGAGCTTTCAGACCATCCAAGCTTACAAAAAAGTTTCCAAAAAATATTAAATAGAGTTAAGAAAAGTTAAATTTCTGACACAATTCTTATCTAGATTAATAATCTACAATGATCGAGATTCTACTGTAAACTTATATAAGAATTGAGTATATTCAACATATTGTACGTCAAATATCACTTATAACACTAAATATAGATAATAGACCATATGAACCACATTATTAAAATACTAATTTTTTTTTCTCTTATAACTTCAACAAGTGTGCTTGCTAAAAATAAATGGAGTTTTGGAAGTGATAATAGTCTTATTGAACCAATAATTATTGGAAACCCGGATGCATTAGTTAATATAATTGAATATAGATCTTTGACTTGTAGTCATTGTGCGGAGTTTGCTAGCAATGGTTTTGTTCATTTAAAAGAAAAATATATTGATACTGGTTTAGTTAGTTTTGAGTTAAGACCTTTCCCGCTAAACGCTTTAGATTTAAATGCATTTAAATTACTTTACTGCGCTTCAAAAGAAAGTTTTTATGAATTAGACAAGGTACTTTTAAAAAACCAATCAAAGTGGATTGATGCAAGTGATCAAGAAAAAGTCATAGAAAATAGTACTGCCGCACTTACAAAGCAAGCGGCACTATTTGGTGTTTCAGCTGATGATTATGAATCCTGCCTAGAGAGTGAAGAGATTACAAATTTTATATTAAAATCTCGAATAGATGCAGTTAAGGAATATAATGTTAATTCAACTCCGTCCTTTGTGATAAATGGTGATTTATATGCTGGAAGCTTATCAGCTGAAGGAATTGATGAAATATTAGAAGGTTATATCAATTAAGTATGAAGTTTAAAAAAATAAAAGTTACTGGCTTTAAGTCTTTTGTTGATCCAACTGAAATTATTATTGAAGAAGGTCTAACTGGAATAGTTGGTCCCAATGGCTGTGGTAAATCCAATGTTGTTGAGTCGTTACGTTGGTGTATGGGTGAAACTTCTCCTAAAAGTATGCGAAGCACAGGAATGGAGGATGTGATATTTTCAGGTACTTCTGATAGGCCCGCTAGAAATAATGCAGAAGTAACTATAACTCTAGACAATAAAGATAGAACTGCTCCCTCAGAATTTAATGAAGAAGAGGAAATTCAGATTAAGAGAAAGATTGAAAAAGATCGTGGATCTGAGTATCGAATTAATGGCAAAGAAGTAAGAGCTAGAGATGTTCAAAGATTATTTGCCGACCTTTCTACTGGAGCTCACTCCCCCTCTTTAATTAGCCAAGGTAGGGTTGGTGCTTTAATAAATGCAAAGCCTATTGATCGAAGAGCTGTATTAGAAGAAGCCGCAGGTATTTCTGGCCTTCATTCAAGGAGACATGAAGCTGAATTAAAACTTAAAGCGGCAGAAACAAACTTACAAAGACTTAAAGATATAATGAAGCAGCTTAGTTCTCAGATTTTAAATTTGAAAAAACAAGCACAGCAAGCTGAGACATACAAATCTATTTCTTCTGAGATTAATCGTCTGGAAGGTGTTGTGATGTATCTTAAGTGGTACAATTTAAAAGAATCCTTTGAGAAATCTAATGAAAATCTTCAATCAAGTGAGTCTCAAATACAAAAATCTACCTTAGAAGTAACTCAAGCAACAAATAATCAAGCAAGGTCAAATGAAAAAATTCAACCTCTAAGAGAAAAGGAAATTGAAGCTGCGGCCAAACTAAATAGAATTAATCTTGAAAGAGAATCCTTAGACCATGAAGAAGAAAGAATAAAGGAAGCAAAAAATAACTTAGAACGAACAATCCAGCAAATTATAGGTGATTTTGAAAGAGAGCAATTTCAACTTAAGGACGCCTCAAAAGACCTTGAAATACTAAATGCTAAAAAAAATCATACGGATGAAAATCAAGGAATTCATGAAGTCGATAATGAAAAAATTAACTCGTTAAAAGAGGAAAAAGATCAATTGGAAGGTCGAATTGCTGACTTAGAAAAAAATATTGAGCAATATAATGTCATTAAAAATTCAAAAAGAGATGACTGGCAAAGAACTATAGTTTCAAATGAAAATATAATGTCTAGACAATCAACTCTTAAAGAAGTTGAAGGCTATGACGATACATCTAATTGGACAAAAATATTTAGTGAAAAATTTTATGCAAGTCTCAGTGAAATATCTCAAAAAGTATCTGAGGCAGAAGAGATTTCAAATAAAGCAAAATCTGCTTATGAAAAAGCAAGCAATGATGCTAAAGATGCGGCAACTTTATCATTAGAGCTAAGAGAGAATCTGAGACAAAAAGATATTGAACAAAAATATAGCGATTGGACTTACGAATTTCAAAGACTTAATAAGTCCATAAAATCTGCTAATGAACACATTCAAGAGCTTACTTTAAGAAAAAAGAAATCAGAAGAGGAATTGAAAAAAATCTCAAGTCGCCCAGAAGAAATTGCTCAGCGCAGAGGGCAATTAATTGAAACTAAAGGATTTGCCGAAACTGAAAGAAAATTTGCTGCTGACAGACTTGCTGAAGCTGATAACGAATTAAAAAAAATTGAAGGCAATTTAAGAAAAGCACAAAATGACCTTGCAAATATTAGAGAGTCAAAAGGTCGAACAGAAGCTACAAAAGAACTTGCTGAAGCAAGATTAAAAGAGCTAGATGATGAGTCTCAAGAAAAATTCTTTTGCAAACCTCAAAATATAATTCAAAAATTAGAAATTACAGAAGACTTAGAGGCACTACAATTTAATATGGATAGAAATGAAGTAAAATTAGAAAGATTAAAACAACAGCGTGAAACGATGGGTGCAGTTAATCTAAGGGCTGATTTAGAGACAAAAGAAATAGACGATGAATTAGAGACTATGAATACAGAGAAAAATGAACTTGATGCCGCAATTAAAAAGATGAGGGAATCTATTGAGGAACTAAATAAAGAAGGCCGGACTCGATTACTAAAAGCCTTTGATACAGTTAACAAACACTTTAAAGATGTTTTTGTTAAATTGTTCAACGGAGGCAAAGCTCACCTTGAGCTAGTTGATGCAGATGATCCTCTTGATGCTGGACTTGAAATGATGGTCAGTCCGCCGGGTAAAAAATTACAATCAATGTCTTTACTTTCAGGGGGTGAACAAGCTTTGACAGCAATGTCTTTAATCTTTGCAATTTTTCTAACTAACCCATCTCCGATTTGTGTATTAGATGAGGTTGACGCCCCATTAGATGATGCGAATGTGGAAAGATTTTGTAATTTGCTTGATGATATTAGTGAAAAAACCCAAACTAAATTTATGATTATTACTCACCATGCTTTGACAATGTCTAGAATGGATAGGCTATTTGGAGTCACTATGGCTGAGAGAGGAGTAAGTCAAATTGTATCTGTAGACTTAAAACGTGCTGAGGAAATTGGCGCTGTTGCTTGATGCCAGAAGAAAAAACAAAACTTAAAAATCTAGAAGAAAGGATCGATGCTGCTAAAGATCAGATAGCTGATAAAAATTCACCAAATATTAAGCCCTCCCCACTTGGTCAAGTAATGAAATTGGCGGTAGAAATTGTCGCAGCTATGGCTATTGGTATTGGTATTGGCTTGATTCTTGATAATTATTTTGATACCAGGCCTTTATTCACAATTATCTTCTTTTTACTTGGAAGTTTAGCGGGAATATTAAATGTTTTTAGGGTTGCAAAATCCATGCAAAATAACTAAAAAATACAACAATGTCTGCTGAAAAAACACCAAATTTAATTGATCCAATTCACCAATTTGTAATAACGAATATTGCAGATATAAAGATCGGAAATATAGATATTTCTTTTACAAATTCCTCTCAATTTATGGTGATAGCAACAATGGCTACAATGTTTTTCTTTATATTAGGCCTTTCAAAAAAATCAATAATTCCAAATAGATTCCAGATTATGTGTGAGCTATCATATGAATTCATAGCAGATTTATTGAGAACAAATGTTGGCGATCAAGGAAGAGCCTTTTTTCCTTTTGTATTCTCACTCTTTATGTTTATTTTCTTTTGTAACTTAATTGGATTAATTCCATATACCTTCACTGTTACAAGCCATTTTGCCGTTACATTCGCATTTGCTGGTCTAATTTTCATTGGGGTTACTGTTCTAGGCTTTGTAAAAAATGGATTTGGTTACCTAAAAATGTTTTATCCAAGTGGTGTACCTATCTATATGGCCCCAATAATTATACCAATCGAAATAATTTCGTACTTATCAAGACCAGTTGCACTTTCGGTACGGCTTATGGCTAATATGCTTGCTGGACATAGTATTATCAAAATTTTTGCTGGGTTTATTGTAATGATGGGATTTTTTGGTGTAATACCTCTAGCCGGTCTTGTTGCAATTTATGCACTTGAAACTTTTATAGCTTTTTTACAAGCTTATATATTTACAATATTAACATGCATATATTTAAATGACGCACTTCATCCGCATCATTAAAAGATATTAATTAATTATAAAAAACGAAAGGAAGAAAAATGGAAGTAGAAGCAGCAAAACTAATTGGAGCTGGATTAGCGACAATTGGAGTGGCAGGACCTGGTATAGGATTGGGAACTGTATTTGGAGCATATATTGCAGGTATCTTTAGAAACCCGTCTGTTCAACAACAAGCTTTTGGTCAAGTACTACTTGGATTTGCTTTAGTTGAGGCAATAGCATTATTTGCACTAGTGATAGCATTTCTAATCTTGTTTGGGTAAAACCAAGGTTAAAGATAAAGACTTATGAATTATATGAAAATTTCAATTATCACCATCTTGACAATGATTTCAGTGAATTCTTTTGCTGAAGGTCAAGGTGGTGGCTTGCCACAAATGGATATTAGTAAATATCCATCTCAAATTTTTTGGCTAATTATAACATTTGGAATTCTTTATGTATTTATGTCGAAAATTGCTATTCCACAATTGAGAACAATAGTAGAAGAACGAAAAGATAAAGTTTCAACTGACTTAAATGATGCGGAGCAGCTTCAAACACAAGCTAAGTCTACGCTAGAAGAATATGAAGCTAAAATTGCAAATAGCAATCTTGAGGCGTCATCGATTTATACAATCTCTAAATCTGACATAGATAAAAAAATTGATTTATCTAAAAAAGAAACTGATGAAAAGATCAAAAAATTGATTGAAAAATCTCAGATAATTTTAGAAAAAAAAGAGACTGATGCTATTGATGAAATAATAACTAAAACAATTGAAACAACTCAATTTATTGTTGAAAAATTTATTGATGAAAAAATTACTGAGGATGAAGTTAGAAAGTATTTAAATTAATAATATGGAATTTTTCTCACAACCAGCATCATGGACATTAGTTGCATTTTTAATATTTATTGGAATAGCAATTTATTTAAAAGCTCCATCAATAGTTGCAACGTTGCTTGATGCACAGATTGAAAGAGTGAAAAAAGAATTAAGTGATGCTATAGAGTTAAAGGAAGAAGCCAATTCTTTGCTAGCTGAATATCAAAAGAAAAAAGAGGACGCAGAGCAAGAAGTGGCAGCTATTATTTCTAATGCTAAAGAAAAGGCAAAAGCTTACGAACAATCAGCGCTTGTTAAAAGTGAGGAAATTATTAAACGCCAAGAAGCCCAATCAATTGAAAAAATTAACCAGGCTGAAATACAAGCCGTGTCAAAAATACGTAAAACTATTATTGAACAATCTATTGATTCTGCGGAAAGACTTGTTTCTGAAAAAATTTCTACGGAAAAATCAGATCAAATCTTTGCTGATAGCCTAAAAGACCTAGATAAGCTGAAAATCTAATAAATTTAGATTTATTAAAACATCATCATTCCAACTCAATAAAACATACGCTATAACTGTATAATGGCAGTTTATACAGAAATAAATAAGAGTGAACTAAATTCATTTCTAACTCTTTATTATATTGAAGAAATTACAAAATTTACTGGTATTAAAGAAGGTGTTGAAAATTCTAATTTTCTTTTGGAAAGCAATGACTCTAAATATATCTTAACTATTTTTGAAAAAAGAACGAATGAAAATGATTTGCCATATTTTTTTAATCTTATGAATCACTTAAACGATAATAAAATTAAGTGTCCTCAGGTAATAAAAGATAAATCGGGCAAATTATACAATTTTATAAAGGGAAAGCCTGCAGTAGTAACTTCTTTCCTAGAAGGTATGTCTATTAAAAAAATAGCACCTAAACACTGTGGTGAATTAGGTACCAATTTAGCTAAATTCCATCTTGCGTCAAATAAACTAGACACCAAAAGAGATAATGCTCTTGGCATTAAAGATCTTAATAATCTAGTAGATGCAATTAATAAGTTAGACTTAAAAGAGCATAAAGATTTATTAAAAGTAATAAATAATGAATATAATTATTTAAAAAATGAAATATCTTTTGATCTTCCTTCGGGTATTATTCATGCGGATCTCTTTCCAGATAATGTTTTTTTTATAAATGATCAACTATCTGGAATTATTGATTTTTATTTTGCTTGTAACGACTACTATGCTTATGAGTTAGCTATTTGTATTAACGCCTGGTGCTTTGAAGGAAATAATGAATTCAATATTTCAAAAGCAAAATCTTTTTTAAATCAATATAATTCAATTAGGCAAATAAGTGAGGAAGAACTAAAATTTCTTCCTATATTAGCTAGAGCAGCAGCTCTAAGATTTTTACTAACTAGGCTATATGATAAAATTCATCATAATGAAGATTATTTGGTGTCCTCAAAAGACCCTCAAGAATATTATGAAAAACTTAGATTTCATCAAACAGTTAAAAATGTAAGTGAATATGGACTCTAATAATTTAATTAATATTTATACTGATGGCGCTTGTTCTGGAAATCCTGGTCCAGGTGGTTGGGGTGTTTATGTTGATAACGCTGGAGTAGTTACGGAACTATCTGGGCGTGAAGAAAATACTACGAATAATAGAATGGAACTTAAAGCAGTTATTGAGGCCTTAAATTCTTTTAAACCTCAAACTACTTTGAATCTCTATACAGACTCAAAATATGTTATGGATGGATCTAGTAAGTGGATTGAAAATTGGAAAAAGAATGGATGGAAGACAGCGCAAAAAAAACCAGTAAAAAATCAAGATTTATGGATTGAATTAGATAAACTTGTTAATTTTCACCAAATACATTGGGTCTGGGTCAAGGGACACGATGGAAACTTTGGCAATGAAAAAGCTGACTACCTAGCTACCTCAGCAATATAGCTATCCAATTATTTCAAGCATTTTTTCGGCACCACTCAAGTCAGCTTGACCTGGTTTTTCCTCAATATTAATACTTTTAATTATAGTATCTTCAATAAGCATTGAGTATCTTTTGGACCTTACTCCTAAGCCAAACACTTCCAAGTCTACATCCATTCCAACTGCTTTAGTAAATTTAGCACTGCCATCAGCAGCTAGGATTACTTTATCACCTGAATTTTGATCAGCAGCCCATGCATTCATGACAAAATTATCGTTCACAGATACACAAATTATTTCATCAATTCCCATTTCTTTTAATTTATCATGATTTTCAATATAACCAGGTAGATGTGTCTGAGAACAAGTTGGGCTAAATGCTGCGGGTACTGCAAATACAACTATCTTCTTTCCTTTTGAAAATTCTTCTAAATTTAATGAATCGACTCCTTTTTCTTTTGAGGGAATCGTTAAAGGCTCATTTGCTATTTTATCACCAACTTTTATTGTCATGTTTCTTTCTTTCTAGGTAATTAATAATATATTACCTTATATTAAATATAATTATGAATAGTATTCAACAAACATATATAACAGGCAAACTATTAATTGCAATGCCTCACATGCCTGATGATAGATTTAAAAATACAGTTATTTTTATATACAACCATGATGCCAAAGGTGCTTTTGGTTTAATTCTAAATAAACCCCTCAAAAAAATAAATTTGAACGAACTTTCAGAAGATTTAGGTTTGAGAAAAATAAAAGATAACGATTATAATCTTGATATTTTTTTAGGAGGCCCTGTAGATATAACTAAAGGTTTTGTTCTACATTCCAATGATTACACCGAAGAAACTACCCAATCAATTACTCCTGACATAAAACTTTCAACTAGTACTAATGTTTTGGAAAATATGGGAAATCAAGAAATACCTAGCAATAAAATGGTCTTATTTGGTTATGCGGGATGGGAAGTTGGACAACTTGAGCAAGAAATAACTGACAATGAATGGCTTGTAGCTGATGCATCAAAAAATTTTATATTTGATTGTGAATCAAGTAAAAAATGGAATAAAAGTATTTCTAATTTGGGTGTTAACGTAACTTATTTATCATCTTCTGGTGGTAATGCTTAAATACTAAATCAAACTAAACTTAAAGGAAAATAATATGAAAAATTTATCTGGAAAAACATTGTTTATAACTGGAGCAACTCGTGGAATTGGTTTTGAGATTGCTAAAAAAGCTGCAAGAGATGGTGCTAATATTGTAATTGCTGCAAAAACAGATACTCCTCATC
>Ga0114994_10002006_pt1 | contig 14754 bp, 13 predicted proteins | sample ArcticOcean_MG_C_9_FD_87043 | JGI IMG/M metagenome (GOLD analysis project Ga0114994, IMG submission 87043) | Marine microbial communities from western Arctic Ocean - ArcticOcean_MG_CB2_152 | ecosystem: Environmental > Aquatic > Marine > Oceanic | place: Arctic Ocean: Canada Basin | collected... | reverse complement strand
GCCTCGTCGTCGCCGAGGCCGACACGCTGGCGCAGCGTTCTATACCGTTACCGTGGCCGCCGGCGAAGACGTACGACGGCGCCGCCTGGCGCAGTGGGCGCCTCGCGACCCCACCTATTGGTGTGGGCGATCGCACCGACCGCCGATTCACAGGCAAGCGCCTCGACGCGGCGCAGCCCGCCTTTAGGGCAGCAAGGATGCGGGTCAGGGACGCGGAGTTCTTCGGGAGCTCCGTCCAAGCCGCGGCCTTCGTCACGAAGAGGCTGGCGGAGTTTATTGGTCTAGGCGCGCGGAAGCGGTGCCTGCTCGGGGACACGAGGGCGGACCAGCTTCGAACACTTCAAAGAACATCCCAGGCACGCGGCCACGCGCGTATGGCCGTGGGCGTCGTGGCTTATGATGCCCTAAGGGACTTTCCCGGCCTCGATCACCTGAAAGCGGTGGCGTTGAGCGCCGCAAAGGACGGCGGCTTCCCCGAGGGGCTCTTCGCCTTTACGAGTGTGGACGTGCCGACGCACGCTGCATTGTGTAGCGTGGGCCTGCCCGCGGTCGCGGCTTCCGAGGACGTCGCGGCGGAGGGTGTGGCGATCGTCAAGCGCGCCTTCCGGGACGCAGCGTTACGAACCGCGGCGCGCAGCCATCGGCGCCTGCGCGCGGCGGATTTGGCGGACGCAGACGCCTTCGAGGCCTTGCTCGAGGGGTCCACGCTGGCCGACATAGAAGAGGCGGACGATGTCCAGGCGGCACCTATTCAAGTCCAGGCCAAAGTTGTGCGAGGCGCACCCTTGGATGCGGACGCCAAGAACGCTCACGCCGCGCGCTTCCAGGTCTGCGCGGATTTAGCGTTCCTCGGCGTGGATTGTCTCGCGTTCGACGTCGACGGCGTCTTCTTCGCGCCGTCGGTGGAATCGACGTCCGCGCGGGCGGCGCTCGACGCGGCCGTGAGAAGGAAGCCGCCGCGGCGCCCCGCGAACCCCGAGCTCCTCGTGGCAGCAACGCAGGCCGATATTAGAAGACCCTGCCTGCCCCTTGTTGTCACAAAAGCGACGAACTCTACCGCCTGGGCCCTGCACCGTTTGGCAGGATTAGCGCGCATCGCGCCGACCCGGGAACACCTGCAGCGGACCGTCGCGGCGACGCTGGGCCTGGGCGCCTCGGACCGGGGCCGGCTAGAAGCGGACGAGGTCGTTTGTGGCGGGCGGCCGCATTTTGGCGGGGTGGACATCCGCAGTTCAAGGCTCGCGGCCGTCGTCCTCGACGAGAGCCCGCCGAAAGGAGATCCCGGGTCTCTAGGACGGGCGCGCGCGGCGATGGGCCGGCGAGTCCTCGCGCTGGAGCTCGGGTTCGTTCCACCGCCACCGGTAGAGGACGGCGTGCTGGTGATCGACGCGGGCCCCGGGTTATCTTCCACGCTCGTGGTGGACGCGTCATCTACTTTAAAAGCCGTGCGGCTCGTGGTGGCGCACGCGATCGCCGCGTGCCTGGAAACGAACCGGCACCTGCAGCTGCCCGCGTTAATTATGGGCGAGCAGACCTTCTTCCTCTGGACCTACCTCGATTTGAAGTCCGCCGAAGATCTCGGATTGAAGTGGCGGCCGACACAATCGAGTAATGATGGAGGCAACGCGTCCTTGATTTCCGCGGACGACCGGACGGTGCGGCTCGCCACGGACGACGCGCGGGACGCTTCTGTAATAGCCTTCGCCCTGCCGCCCGGGGCGACGGCCGGCCGCGCCGTGTTGGATCTGGCGCAGCTCCACCGGCCGCGCACACTCCACCTGCACTTGCCCTTCTTAAGTCTGCCGCGCCTCGCCGCAAAGCATGCGGACGCCCTGGCGGTTGCTGTATTAGCGGAGCTCCGGTGGTGCCCCTCGCACTTGTCTCCAGTTCACGACGCGCGCGTCGCGACGGCCGCGGCGTCGTGCTGGGGGCGGGGGGTGGCCGTGGCTTAGTTTTATAATATGTTTTCTTGTTTGAACTGCGCCCCCCCCGTGGGGTATGCGAGTCCGAGAATGCTCCGCAAAAACAAAAACGCAAAGGCAATAGACGGGTTTTGCGAACGGGTTGCGTTCACGCTTTGTCCGCGGTGAGCCGGCACACATCGCATACACCGCCAGCGCGAGGGACACATCTCGACGCAATCGACGCTACTGCAACGACTGAGGCACGCGAGACCACTCCTGCAGCACAAGCATCTCAAAACCCACAAGCATCTCAAAAGCGATGAGAGAGCATCTCACACATAATGTGGTGCTCAATTTAGTCATAGCTGCCTGCTGTGGATTCGCCGACTCGATCTGGACGGGAACCATTGGCGTCGCCTTCCTCTACGACGTGTACCACACGAACAAACAAGTCGGCATCGCGACAGCGCTCACAGGCCTCGCGGCGCTGGCCTCGGCGCTGCCCGCCGGCTACGCGGCGGACCGCTACGGCCGCGCGAAGATAGTGCGCGCCGGATCCGTGGCCATCTTCATCGCAGCACCAATGTACGCGTACGCTACAATCCGCGCGAGCGCTGGTAGAGACAAGCAGCTCTCGTATGTCTTAATATGCATCGCGTCGGCCTTCTTTGACCTGTCGAGCGGTATTATCAATGGCCCTGCTCAAGCGTTACTGGCGGACTCCGTTCCCACGGGTGCACGATCAAAGGTCTATACTTGGCTCTTTGCGTGTTACATTATTCCTAGCGTCTTGGGCCCTGCGATTAGTGTGGGTTACTTCATAGCTCATGGCGACGAGTGGAAGCTTCCGCTTTTACGTGACTTAACCTTACTGGGCATGCTGCTAGAGATCCCGGTCGCCGTCTTGTGCTGCTGCTTTCGCGACGATTTAGCACTGGGTCGTCGAGTGACGCGGTTCAAGACCAGGAGCGCACTGCGGGAAATAATGCCCAGAGCGCCACCGCGCCGGATGACGACGACGCGGGGCTGCCCAAGCCGTCGGACGTCCAGGACGACGAAGCTGCGCCGGGCGACGGCGACGCGTGCCCCGCCACCGAGGCCGACGACGCCGATCCGACGGACCCGCGCGTCAAGATGATCCCGTACATTGTCTTTTGCACGGACCTCGTCGTCGTATTAGGCAGTGGCTGCACGATCAAGTTCTTCCCGCTGTTTTTCAAGAACGACCTGCACATGTCTCCCGCGGCCGTGCAAGGCATTTATTGTGCCGTGCCGTTTTCGATGGCGCTCGCGTCTGGCCTCTGCACCGCCCTAAGCCGCAAAGTTGGCCGCGTCGAGGCCGTACTGGGCGTGCGCATGTCGGCGCTCGTGTGCTTCGGGGGCATGCTCGCCGTCTTCTACCGGGTCGAGAGCGAGACGTGGCGCCTGCGCGGCGTCGTCACGCTCTACATCTGCCGGACGGCGCTCATGAACTGCACGTATCCCGTCGAGGAGAGCATCCTCATGGACTACGTCCCAAAAAACACGCGCGCGCGCTGGAAGTCCCTCGAGAGTGTCTCGCAATTTGGGTGGTGCGGCTCGGCGCTCGCGGGCGGTCTGCTGGCGGACAGGTATGGTTATGCGAAGACCTTCGCGATCACGATCTGTTTGCAAACGGCTGGCGTCGCGTACTATTCGCGCCTACTGGGCGTCGTGGCGCGGGAGAAGCGCGAGACGTCCGCGGAGACGGAGGACCCGCTCGGCGAGCCGCTTCTCCCCGGAGGGGAGACCGACGCCGCGGAAGCGCCGGGCCCGTAATGTGAAATGTGATTCTAGACTTACGCCGGCGCCTGGGGATATGCTGGCGCCTGGACGAAGCCCGGCGGGCACTCCCACGTCGATTGCCCCGTGAGCGTGTTGTAGTAGTAGACCCGCCCCGTCGCGTCCGCGGTGGACGCCCACGCCTGGTCCGCGAAGCGGTAGGGGTCGACCGTCATTTGGGGCAGTTGGTTGTGTGCGCCGACGGGCTGGTGTGCCAGCGCGTGGCGCGCGGGATCCAGCGGCGACGACAACCCCGCGAACGCACCCGCGAGGTGGGGCGTCAGCGACGCCGCGGCCTTGGCGCGGCACTCGTCCTCCAAATTCCAGGTCCCCGTCATGCCGTTCTCCATGAAGCTCAAAACCATCTCCCGCGCCACTTGCAATGTCATTGGGTCGTCGGACGCGATCTCCACAAAGCACGGATCCACGTCCTGCTGCACACGCATCTCCGCGCCCGACCGCTCCTTGACGCTCTTGATGCGCTCGCCGTTCCGCCCGATGACCCGGCCCAGCGCACTTCGTGGAATCACAATCTGCTGCGGCGACTTCGCGAGTTCCAGCGAAGACTCCACCAACGCCGCGGCGGATTCTACCGAATCGCGCGTCGGCCCCTCTATCAAAACGCGCGCACCCGCCGGGATCCGCCGCCGCCCGGGGTCCTGGGCGCAGCGCACTTTTGCGCCGGTCGAGGCCTCGATTTCCCTTAACCGTTGGCCGTTGTGGCCGACCACCAAAGACAACGCCCCCGGCGCGCAGTCAAACTGCCGCCGGAAGTCCGTCGCGGCGTTTTTCTGCTGCTCGAGCTGCTGCGCCGCGGCGCCGGCGGCCTGGAGCTCGGCAACGAGCGACGCCATGTCCTCCGGCGTGGACGTGAAGTCGGCCATGGCTGCTGCAGGCGAAAAGCTAGCCTGGCGCAAAGCTCTGTAGCCGCGCTCTCTCCAAGGTTGCTTTGATGCACTGTGGCGGCCGGTTGGGTCCTATTGGGCTGCTGTGGCGTCTTCTTGCCTCGCGCAGACCGCGCAATCACTCAAAGCTTATCGAGACTTCGCGAAACCCGTGCATTTCAGAACCCGCACGCAACCCGCACGACAACAGAATCAAGCCTTGACGGCGCTTTTTCGACCTCCAACGCGAAGTCACAGCAGTTCGGAGTTTCGATTCGTGTCCACACAGCCCTTGCGCCGCGCTGTAGCCCTTGGGCCGGCCAAATTTGGCTCAGAGCGTGCGTTAAACGAGCCACAAAGCAAGCAGCTAGGAAAGCATGTCCACCACCGCCGACGACGCTACTCTACGCCGCCGCCGCAAGCCGCCCGTGGTCGGCTTTAGCCTCGGCCCGGCCGCGGACGAGCCCTCCTCGGCCCAGTCCTCGCCGCGCGCCGGCTCGGTCGGCGGCTCGTCGGCCGGCTCGCGGAGCGCCCAGTCCTCGCCCCGCGCGCTCAGTGCCGCCGGGTCGTCGCCGTCGTCCTTACGCAGCTTCTCGGCGAGTAGGGACGACCACGAGCGGCCGCCGCGGTTCCAGCGCTCGCCGTCGCCGTTCGACGCCTTCCTGCGCAGCGTGACGGAGGCCCCGGCGACGCAACGAGCGCCGACAGAGGAGGAGGAGGACGACGACGATGCGTTGACGGTGGCTCAATTAAGACGCCTCGCACGGCAACTGCGGAGCGGGCGGTCCCGGGAGGCCTGCGCGGAGGAACTGGAGCGCCTCGCGTCGAATCTGACGCGGACGCCTCTCGCGCGGGCGGCCCGGGCGCGGCGCAAGGCGTCTAAATTAGTAGCGGCCGGCATGCGGCGCCTGGGGAAGCGCGAAAAGGTCGTGTTCGACGGCGTCTACACGGACGAGGACAGCGCCCAGGAGCGGAAGCGATTGGGCGACCAGCGCCGGGCGCTGTGGTCTCCTACTCTTCGTAGAATCTCCAGCAGAGAGCGGCTGGTGGAGACGCCGGTGCTGTCGAAGCGCCGGAGGCGCCTCGAGAACTGGGCCGTGCACCCGAACTCAGCCTTTAAAAGGCGCTGGGACTACCTCACGTCGTTGCTGGCGGTGTGCGTCGTGTTCAAGCCGGAACTGCGGAGCCTGGCGGCCTTGCTATTGGGCTTGGAAGCGCCAAAGAAGGAAGTCGTCACCTTCTACGCCTTAACTTTTAATCGGCTGGTCAATTTGTGGTTTCTAGCCGATGTCGCTTTGAACTTCGTCACGGGCTATGTTGATAAAAAAACGGGCGTTTTGGTCATGTCCAAACGGAGGATCGCCCAGAGGTATGTAAGGACCTACTTCATCCTGGACATCTGGTGCGCGCTACCGTTCGATCGACTCGTGGTGCCGATCGTGGTGGACATCCAGACCAAGGTGAAGCCCCTGAAGTGCGCGCCGGGCTCCTCGGACATGTTATTGGTGGACTGCCTCCCGCGGCGGCGGCCCCTGCGGCGGTTAGGCCGCATCGTGTTCTCGGACGTACCTAGAGTACTGTCCTTCGCGAAGCGGCGGGGCCGCATGCGCCAGGTCCTAGTGGGCGCCCCGACCATCGTCAGGCACGTCGTGCGCTTCTTCCGGTTGCTCCGCGCGTCGCGCGTGCGGCTCGTGAAGTGGCGCGCGCTAGCCGTCTTGGGGCGGCGATACCGCAAGAACGCCAAGGCCTATTTTCACCGCCTGCCGTCGCCCTGGCGGTCGCCGAAGGGGGCGTACCGGCGGCTCACGCGGACGCCGGGCGACGCCCCGGACGACGCGCTGTCGCCGGGGGAGGAGGCGCTGTCTCCGGAGCGGCCAACGATGCGTCGGAGCGTCACACTTCCGACATCACTCGAATAAAAATATCGCCACTACTACCTTGTACATCCCGGCCGATGATGTGGCCGCAAGACCCCACACGACCGCGACGAAACTCGCGACGAGTCTTATTTAACCGCCACAACTTACGCCGCCGCGAACTGCGCCACGTACTCCGCCTCGATGTCGTGCAAGGTGGGCGCGCAGAGCACCAAGCAGTGCAGCGGCGCCCCGAAGTCCACAGTCCGCAGCTCCGCCAAGCTCCCGGACACGATAATTTCGTCGGCCTGGCCGAGGCGCGCCATGCCTACCGCTCTCGTCTCGGGCCCGCAGACGCCCCGCTGGTGCTCTTGTTCCGCACTCAACAACTGCTCCACGGCCTGGTTCACGGTCATGAAGCGCGGCGGCAAATAGCGCGTGACGCACGTCTTCGCCAAATGTTGATAATCAGGCTCGTGCGTCTTAATGTCCAAGAGACACAGGGTGTGCAAGTTCCCACTTCGATTAAAAGCGATCTTCTCGTACCACGAGGTCGGCTTCCAGCCCTCCGTCCAGAACGGTAACGAAATGCACTGGCCATAGGAGTAGAGCTGCAGGCCGCACTTGCCCACGGCCCCCATGACGCTCGCGTTCTGGATCACCTCCACTTTTACCTCCAGCTTCTTGGCTCGTAACGCAATGTCCGTATGTGTGGTCGCACAAAGGACGTCGCCGACGACTAGTAACGCCACATTGCCATTCTTGCTCTGCGCGAGCATCTCATCACACCCGCTCTCCACGACATCTCGGGAAGCAATTTTCACGAGTCGCCCATAGAAGGCTTCTAAGCGCTCCACGCCCACGCATAAGACGGACGTGTAGGCCTCGAGCCAGACCGCGTCGCAGCTTTTGACGGCCTCCAAACCGCGCACGGTGATATCCCGTTCGTCGCCTAACCCCAAGCCGATGAGGTAGAAGACCATGGTTTGTTTACGTGTGCGCGGCGATGGCGTGCTGGTTGTCCTGCAGTGCTGGGTTTGCGCAGCGCTATGTCGTGCCGTGTGCTGCAGTGCAGTGTGCTGTGCTGTAGTGCTGTGCGGCGTGAAGTCCTGCAATCGCGCTCCACCGTTGCAGAAGTGATGGGCTCGCGAGGTCGCGTTATCGCTGCGCTCTCCCGATCGTTTTGCTGTAAAACCCGTGCGCAGGGCAGGGTTACTCAAATGCCAAAAGAGCAGATAAATAGCTGCATCGGCAGCGTTGTGTGCCTGTCAGTCAGCACAACTCAAAAGGAGACCGCTCAGGTCGTTTAGCGTCGCCCTGGAAACGGAGGTCCGGCTGCCACAAAGTTGACACACACAGCTCACAGGCCCTCGACCTGATTTGCTGCGCGGCGCACCGCTGAAAGCATTTATGCAGTAGCATCAATGGCGCACGTACCGAAACCGAGCCGCGTCGACTCCTTCGCCGACGCCGGCGCCGGCGCGCCTACCGAGTCCGGCGCACCGAGGTTGCCTGGAGCCGGCCGGAGTTGGTACGACGTGTTCGGCACGTCAACGACGACCACGTCGTCGCCGCCCATGCCGCCCATGCCCTGGGAGGACGCCGCCGCGGCGCCCGCGCCCTCGTGGACGGCCCCGCTCGAGCGCTTCCTGTCGAGCGCCGCCGCGAGTCTCGCCTCCGCCGCGAGCCCGCCGCCGCCGCCCCCGCGGCCGCGGTCGCGCACCGTCGACTTTACGAGCGCGCCCTCGCACTACACGACGCTCGGCGTGGCGCCGTCCGCGACGCACGCCGAGGTGCGCGCCGCGTACCGGCGGCTGGCGCTGGCGCACCACCCCGACCGGAACGAGAACGGGGAGGAGCGCATGGCTCGGATCAATAGCTCATTTGCTGTGATCAATAGTCCCCGGACGCGCCGCAAGTACGACTATGATTTGAGGTATGGGCGCTTCGACGGCGGGCGGCGGCGAGGTGCGCCGGGTTGAGTGTGTAGTCCACGTGCGTTTTCTGGCGATGTCGAGGGACCAGGGCGCGGCGTTTGTGTGTAAGTAACTAACTTAAAACCCGCACGCACGCTCGAATCTGCAGAAACCTCGCGCGGAGCAGCTAACGCAGCCAGCGCACTGCTCCGGGCGCAACACAGGAGTATTACGAGGATTGGATGAATGAGATAATTGAATAAGAATCTGAGGTGAGCTGTTTTGGCAGCGTTAAAAACCTGCCCGACCTGCGGCCACTCGACACTTCCAACAGCCTACAGCTTCTGTATCGCACGGCAGAATCGTAAGCACAGCCACAGCTCGAAACCACTCCCTCGCGCGACGCCCCGGTCATTGTTTTGAATCCCCAAAGGATCTAGATCCCAGTACACGACACACCGAGCCCCGGCGGCCTCCATGGCGCTCTAGCGTACCATGAACCCCCAAGAACCGTCCCTCTGGACCACCTCGAACGCCTCGACGAAGCAGAAACAACCATGGAAGACGACGAGGTCGCCGCCGAGCTCGCCCAGCGCGCCGCCGTCGTAGCGCGGAAGGTCTGGTACCTGCGCCACGCGCAGCAGTGCCGGGACCCGAGCAAGTGCCCGCTTGCGCCCTGCAAGCAGGCCTTCCTGCTCGTGGCGCACATGCGCGCGTGCGGCGCGTTCCACAACCCGGAAGCGGGCTGCCAGGCGCCGGCCTGCAGAAGAGCCGCAAGACTCCTCCACCACCCGCGCAACTGCCGCCGCGCCTCGTGCGAAGTCTGCGCCAAGGTGCGCGCGGCCGGCGCGACGGGCGCCGGGCTCGTCGTGCCCAAGGACCTCGTCCGGTCGCCGCAGACCTGCGCGCCCTGCACGCCGGCGCGCGCGCGCCTCCACGCCATCGAGGAGCACTCCATCACGCCGCCCTCGCCCACGGTCGAGCAGGAGGCCTAAAGGCGCCGGCGACGCGTAGCGCGGACCGTCGCTCGGAGCGCCGGCGGCGCGGCGGCGCCGCACCTCCAGAAAAGAACACCCCCTCGCGGCCGCGCGCCGCTCGAGCCGAAAAAAGCAACCAAAACCAAAACAATCGAGATCCCTGCCGAAAAAATCCTCCTGAAACGGAGCAAACTAAAACCTGTACTATATAACCTTATCGAGTGGTGCGGCGACTGGACGCCGCCCTAGGGGATGGGGGGAACATGAGATGAACGACGTGCGAGGGTATCTATCGACTTTCGTGGGGCTGAGCACGTTTTTCACGGAGTTGTTGTAGGAGGAATTCTTGGCCGTCTGCGTGATCAAATTGACGAGGGCCTTGTCCTCGGCGGAGTTCGAGGGCTGGTTGCCCCTGCTCGGGCTGTCCAAGGACCCGAAGGACGCGGTCTTGGCCGCCATCGTGTTGGCGTTGCTTGCGCGGCGCGGGTCGGCGATTTATTGGAGTGATGTTGCTACCCGTTGCGGTGGCAATATACAGTGCGCCGCGGAGGCGGCGGCGCTAGCAAGCTGAATCCAGCAAAAACCTTGCCAAACTTGCGCCGCGGATTGCGGCGAGCGGCGTCGCGACGCGCAGTCGCACACGTGGATGCAAGTCTAGATCGTCACGTCACGTCACCGCGCGGCGCGTCGGCCTCGATTTTTCGCGAGCGAGGTCACCTTTTTTGTTAGCAGCTGGTGATTTTGGGCGCCGTTTTGGGCCCGGTGCGACAAGACCCCACCCCTCTCTACTTCGCCAAAGAGGGATGGCACCCGTATTTCCTTCGCTGGATGGAGTTCTCCGCTTTTGACCAGGAAAACGGGTTTTACAAGCCAGTCCCGAATGAGACGCGAGCATGCAGTCTGTTCTCGTGAAGCAGGGGGGAACGAGGCCGCCGTGCAGACGACGCGCGACGACGCCACCGACGAGGCGCCCCGATGCCGTCGGCATGCACAATTACAAAAACTTACGCGCCGCCGGGACCACCCCGGTCGCGCTCTATGGACCGAGTCGGCCCAGGCTCGTTATGATGCGACGGCGGGGCGACTCGCCGCGGTGGCGGACGGGACGACCTTACGAATGGCCACCTCTCTCTTGTCGTCCGCGAGCCGCAGCACGAGCACGCCCCGGGCCGCGTCGTCGTCGGCCGCGAAGCCCGTGTCCGCCAGACCACGAAAGCGCCCGTCGTCCCTGGCGCACGTGCCCGCATTCGCCTCGTGTACTAAGACCACGCCGACGCGCGCGCACTCTTCTAGGACCCGGCAGCGGGCGCAACTGATTTCACCGCACCAGCCGTCTCTAGCCCGGAACTTGGGCCTCGTGCACGGCGCGCACGCGAGACACGCCCGCGCGCCCCGGCCGAAGGACACCGCTGATAAGAGGCGCCTTTTGACTTCCGCGGCTAGACTATCTAACAAATCCAAGCGCTGCGTCGCTTCGGCGGACACGACGAGCTCGACCTCCGTACATGCCCGTGAGGCGTGCCCGAGATCGCCCGCGTCCAAATCATCAGGATGGCCCCACCGGACCCGACGGATCGCGACCCGGTCCCCTAAATGGGCGTGGCGCGCCGCGTTCCACGCGCATAAGGCGACGCGGTCATCCGCCAGCGTCACGTGAGCACAGCCGCGCGCCGCGCTCAGCAACCCCACGACCCCAGTGCCGCTCCCAAGCTCGAAGAGGCGGCACGTTTTAAAGTCAAAAGTGGCACGGAGCCAGTCCGCCAATAAAATGCTCCTGACGCGCACGGAGCCGCCGCCGCGCGTCTTGGACTGGGCTATGTGTAGAGGAGGCTCATACCACGTGAAGACTTCGGTCGGCTTGGTCACGTCCACGTCGCCTGTGATGGCGCCCCCTCTGAACGTGACGACGTCCTGGGCGTCCGGGGACAGCGGAAGTTCCTGGACGGTGAAGTGGCACGCGCGCAAAGCTCCGGCGAAGCGCCGCTGCCGGTGGCTCCGCTCGTCGTTGGCCAAATAAAAGACCGTGCGTTGCGGCGCGCAGCACCGCTTTAAAGTTGCTAGCAACGGCGCCACCAGGGGCTCCTTGTAGACGCCGTCGCAGCACATCACCACATCGAACGGCTTTCCGTCGAGCCAAGTCTTGGCGTCCAAGCTCCGCGTGACATTTGGCAGTTGTGTACCGAGGAATTCAATGACTAAGGCCTCGACGCGCGCGTCCGCACAGAGGGACGCTAATGCACCGTGCGTTTTGGAAAAGGTCGTAACGTCGGCCCAGCGCCAGTCGAGGGCCTTCACGACGCAGTGCTTCACGTTGTTGGCTTCAATACCCCGCCGCAAGCGCGGCAAGGCCTCCGGCAGGTCGCTTAAGACCACGTGCGCGGCGCCACTTGCCGCGCAGACGAGGCCGGGCAGCCCGCCGCCGGCGCCCAGCTCGAGGACCCGTTTGCGCCGCACGGCGCCCTCCAACACGCCGCCCGGGGCTAGGGCCCGCGCCAGCACCGCGGCGCCGGGCCAGACCTCGTCCCCGAACTCCGTGCTCGCGCCGGCCCGGCCGCCGTCGACCTGGATGACGCGGTCGCCCACGGTCACCACACCGCCGCCGGAGCCCCAGAGCTCGTCGAAGCCGAGGTCCTCCTCGAAGGAGGCCATGGCTGGTGTCCTTCACGCGAGCGCAGAGGCTGCAGCCGGCTGCTCTCAGGAGGGTGTCCAGTGGTACCAGTCCTCGGACGTGGAGATAAAAACGTGGAAGGTAATGAAAGACATGTGAACGAGCAATCTAGCAACACGATCTATGCGCCTAGCAATCTAAGGCCAAAAGGTGCATGAAACCCTTGCAATAAAACCCGCGCCCTCAAGGCGCATATCGGCCATCACTCAGACGAGCCATTCCGCGCACTACAATCTTTCCAGCATAGCAGTGCCAAGAATTGGTCGCAGCAGCTGACAGTCGAGCGCTCACGAGCGGCCGCCGCTGCACTCAGCCTGCGCTGGGGCCCCTGTTCCCGCAGCACGCCATCAAGCATGGCCGACGCCGCCCCAAAGCGCGCAAATGACGCGGACCCTGAGGAGAGCAACAAAAAGGCCAAGGGCGGTTTGAAACGAGCGGACGGCTCGCCCTGGGAACCGATTACGGGCATGTTAGTCCCGATCGTCGGCGGCAAGGAAGGATTGAAACAGGAGTGGACCATGATCGAGCTGCAGGGCGAGCTCGTGAAGAAGGTCGAGAGCTTTGCCGATCAAAAGTTAGGGGACATCGTGATCAAGGAGGGCAAGCCCTACCTGACGATCGGGATCCATGAGCTCGAAGGGGAGTTCATCACCTTGAAGAAGCCCTTTGTCGTGTTGGACCCGCAGCAGGAGGAGGACGAGACCACGGTGACGTCGCGCGGCACGATCTGCAAGTCCAAGTTCACGGTCGCCGGCGTGATTCGGAAGAAGGTGCTGTTCAACAAGCGGCCGCGCGTATTACTGGGGGACGTGGCGGCGCCGGTCGAGGTTGAGATGGCAGATGCTCTTACTACGCCCGCGGCGCCGGTGCCGAAGGGGGACATAAATTCATAAATTATCACACGCCTCGGCGAGCGCGTCGAACTCGGCGTCCTGAAGCACGCCGAAGCACACGCTCCGCGGCGGACCGGGTGTTGTAACAACGGCGGCGACCGCGGCCGCGGCCGCGGCCGCGGCGGCCGGCACGGGCGCGCCCCGCGCGCCGGCGCCGAGCAGCGGCAGGGCGACGTCCCGGCCCGCCGCGAGCGCGAACGCCGACGCGTAGGTCCGATCAATGTCCGCGCGCCACGCCGGCGAATCCCAGAACGGCGCCACCGCGTGCACGACGGTCGCGAACGGCAGGCCCGGCGCGGCCGTGGCGACCGCGGAGCCCGCCGCGAAATTGGCGGGAAGCGCGCAGGCGCAGAGGTCGCGCAGCGCTGGGCCGCCCAGGCTCGTCACAATACCGTCGACGGCCTGCTCGCGGAAGACGAAGCCGGGGCCCGTCTCGAGCGCGCCCCAGGAGTTCGCATTTTCTAAACCTGCCGGTGGCGGCGGCGGACACGGGCCGCCTTTGGGGAAGTAGGGCAATTGCGCGCCGGCCAGCGACTCGTTGGCCGCGTTGATCAGCACGTCCGTCGTGTTCGACGCGCGGACGACGCAGCTGGTCTTCGCGACGACGACGCGGAGCGGGCCGAGGGTGCGCGTCCACAATGTCATGCTGTCGCATTTGCTACAGCAGCATCTATGCAAGAGCTGTTGATAGCTTGTACTGCCCGCTACCAGATTGATCTCTGACAGTGCACAGCCACAACCCACTCAGCACTGCAGCGGTGCAAACTAGCCAGGAGCGGGCCAAAAAGCTGCGGCACGGGTTTTCTTACACGGGTTTATCAAACCCGCACCTTGATGCTGAGTCACGGTCTCAGTCACCCGTTCGAACCACGCCCTTGCACTCACTACGCATACGCAATCGACGCGACAAATTTTGATTTCATTGTCTACTGATATCTAAACGACAGCCAGACCAGCCAGCATCAACCACGTGCTCGTCGTTGCAGCAAATAAGCACGTACAAAACACGCACACGTCAACAAACAGATTTAACATGCCAACAGCAACCCGTCTTCTGGCCATCGCCAGCGTCGTGGCTCCTGCAAGTGCCGTCCTCACGCTCCAGCGCAAGTCGCAGTCGCTGCCGTGGCTGAACGCGCCGGCGTACCTCGCCGAGCTGCCAGGCAACGCGGACTTCGACCCGCTGGGCCTCGGGTCGTCGCGGGCCGTCCTCGCGTACTTTCGGGAGGCGGAGCTGAAACACGGCCGCCTCGCCATGCTCGCGGCCGTCGGGTGGCCGGCGTCAGAGCTCTGGGACCCGTCTATCGCGCACATGCTGGGCCTCACGGAGAAGCTGACGGCCAAGCTGGAGGCCCCGAGCGTCTTAAACGGCGGACTGGACGGCATCAGCCCCGCCTTCTGGGGCGGAGCATTGGGCGTGGCCACGGCGATCGAGCTTTACTCAATCAAGCTCCGCTTGGAAGTAAGGGACGAGCCCCTGGCGCCTGGTGATTTGCGGTTTGACCCACTGGGCATGTACCCCGTGGAAAATGCGCGCCGCAAGCGTATGGATGAGGCCGAGGTCAAGCACAGCCGAATCGCGATGATGGCCATCGTGGGGTATGCCGCCGCCGAGTACTCCCTCGGCACGCCCGTCACCGCGCATTCCAGCGGCTTCTTCGAGCCGTTCTGGGCGCACTTCTTCCACCTCTGAGCATTGCGCCGCCCTGTCTTGTCTTGTATCTCCCCGCCGCAGTAGTATATGAGTTTCGGCGTTTTTTACATCAGAATGAGAGTTCACGGGAAAACCCGCTCACTGCCATTCAGAAGTAAAAAACGCCGAGACTCGAATATATGGGGATAAAAATCGCCGGTTT
>Ga0114994_10002005_pt1 | contig 14759 bp, 10 predicted proteins | sample ArcticOcean_MG_C_9_FD_87043 | JGI IMG/M metagenome (GOLD analysis project Ga0114994, IMG submission 87043) | Marine microbial communities from western Arctic Ocean - ArcticOcean_MG_CB2_152 | ecosystem: Environmental > Aquatic > Marine > Oceanic | place: Arctic Ocean: Canada Basin | collected... | reverse complement strand
TGTGACCCGTACCGTTAACGGTACGGGTCACACAGGTCCTAGTAGGTTTTGCGCCACTAGCCCCTAGTGTGTTTTGCGCCGCTCGCCAGAACGCTGTTCTTCGCTGCTCGCCTCTTCGCCACACCTGAAAACGTTTCTCTCGGCCCCAGCGTTCCGATGAACACTTTTTCAAAACCATCCGAGCCCATGCTGCCGCGAAACTGCCGCCGAAACTGCTGCCGCGAAACTGCCGAAACTGCCGAACATCTGATACATAATCACCACCGATCCAACGCTCCAGTCACCGATCCATTGGTTAAAGGACGAGGCTCTCTCGAGCATGTTGCTCATATCAACAACGTTGTCAACACTCCAGTTCGAAGTAAGCCCCCACGTCGAGGTCCACTACCCGCGCGTCGTGCCGGGCTCGACGAAACTGACCATGGAGAAGAACGGGGCGCCCTTCGTGGTGGGCCCCCGCCTCTTCGCGCACCGGTGGCTCGACGATCCATGGTCGGGGCTGCAGGCGGCGTGATCGACGGGCTATTATTAACTTTCTATGATGTACATGGGTTTATATGTATGCGGCCTCGCTGGCGCCCGTCGGGGTGGTAGTGCTGGTGGGTAGAACTTGCTTGCTTGCGCGCCGCGCCGCCATAATTCGCATTCGCTAAATTTAGCAAAACGGGTTTTACAGCCTGTATAAAGCAGATTTTTACTACCCTGTGCAGCAGCTTTAGGCTATGCAATACCAGATTTCATGATGTATTCATGATGCATTAATCGAATGAAGACGCATTGGCTGCCCCCAATGCTGTGCGCCACAGCCCTGGCAGCCTCCACAGACGACCAATGCGCCATCGAGCCCTTGCAGCGCGGCGACGCAGCAATACGGACGGTGCGCCACGGTCTTTTTGCGGACCGAGCCGAGGCTTTAGTAGGCCAGTGGGTCGTCGCCGCATACAAGAGGCGGCGGCCGCCCGTGGGCCGGGGCGGAGAGCTCCTCTGCCACGCGTTCTACGACCTCGAAATAAAAGTCTGTGGAGGCGCCACAGCGGCGATCAAAGCGGCGGCGCCGGACCGCGCGTGCCCGCGCGAGCCCGGGCGGGGCCGGCGGCGCGGCGCGAACGGCCCCGAGGACCCGCGCGTCGTGGCGCGGCCGCACGGCGGCTTCGTCGTCCTCTACACCGACTGGCGCCCCGCGAACGGGAGCTACGAGCGGTCCACGTTTATGGTGACCGGCGCCGTCGCACATTCGGGCGAGCTCACGCTCGGCGCGCCCGAAGGCCTCGACGGCGCAGACGGGGCGCCCTTCTACTTTGGCGATGAGCTGTATACGCAGCATCTGGACGATGGGGGCGACGCACTAGTAATGGAGATGGGAGGGAATGCGACGCGATGCCCGAACGCCGGAACCGCTCTACGGCAGGCGCTGGGTGGCGACAGGGGACCCCTGTACGACCACGTCACGATCCTGCCGGGCTCCAACGCCGTGTTCTTAGGGAACGAGTACGTCGCGGTCGGCCGGACCCTCCGGACCCTGGGCCACAACAATAAACTAGAGGCGCTCTTCGCGTATACGTTCGACGCGGCCCCGCCCTTCTGTCTGAGACGGACGACGCCGGAGTTCCACGCGCCGGTGCCGCACGCGGCGTCGTTCGAAGCCTTCGGGGGTTTATTGGGAAGAAGGCGGGACCCGGGCAGGCACCGCGAGGGCGTGCAGGCGCCGACGAGCCTCGTCGCGACGGACGAGGGTCTCCGGCTCGCCTTCGGCCGCAAGGCGCACGTGTCCTACACGATGCTGCTGAACGCCTCGACGCTCTTCCGAGATGCCCGGTCACTCAACTACGGCGACGGGGCGACCGTCGAACGGTACCTCCGCGCCGTGTACCCGGCCATGGCAACGGTGGATGCCACGCAGCTCCGGGCCCTGTACGCGTCCCTCGACTACTTCTATCGGGGCTTGGCGCTGCCGTACGTCCCCGCGGGCGTCTACTACTCGGCCGCCGACGCGACGACGGACGACCCCGGCACGCGCGACGCGGTGGCGCGGGCGCGGCGGGGCGGGGAGCGCGGCGCGCTCGACGGGTCCTACGGGCGCTGGACGGCGCTGCTGCGGCGCGTGCCGTCGGCGCGGAAGGACCTCGCGTCGTCCTTCGGGGCGCGGCTCGGCCCCGCGCCGTCATGGACGCACGCGGCCGCCGCGGTGAAGTATGTGTTGTATCCGCTCGGGCTGCGCCCGGACGCGTTGCGAGAGGACGTGCTTCGGCGGCCGCGGAACCCGTTGGACGGGCTGTGGGACGTGCCCGACCGACCGAAGAAGTTCGCGTCCTTGAGCACGGGCGACTACCTGGAGGTCGAGCAGTACGGCGGGCCCGACTGGGTCGCGAGCGAGTTCCCCATCGTGACGCGCGGCATCGCGGGCCTCTTCTGCAACGTCTGGAGGGGCACGGGCGTCGGCCTCAGGGTCGTGGCGCCCTTTGTGGCGCGCTCCAAGGGAGCGGCCGTCGCGGAGTTACTGCGGGAGGTCGGGCGGCGCCATGACCTGGCGCCGGGCGAGGACTACGTGTCGGCCCTGGCGGCCCTGAGCGGCGTGGGCGGCCCGGACGCAGGGCTGTCGCCGCGACCGCAGAAGAGCGGGCTCTCGCACGAGGCGCGGGCCGTGCGCCTGGCCGTCGGCCTCCTGGCGCTGCCCGTGCCCTGCGCCACGAGCTGGGACGCCATCGACGCGCGGTGGCGCCGGTGGCGCGACACGGCCGTCGACACGCGTGAAGCGGCGGCGTTCGCGCCGCCGTCCGGCGCGTGGCGCGCCAATAGACCCATCGAGGACCTCTTCGCCGAGCTGGCGCTACGGAGGGAGGCCCCGGCGAACGCGTCGCTCGCCGCGCTGCACTGGATTTATGGTCTTTGCTCGAAGTCGCCCTATTATTCGGGGCCCGCGAACAAGCGGTGCGCGGCGGAGCGGCGACGGGGCACTTTGGACGCCGGCGCGTGTAAACGGCGCTGGCTCGCGTGGGACAACTTATTGATGGTCCTATCGTGCGCCATCGGCGCCAAGACCCTGGTCCTGGACGCGTCGCCGAATGACAACGGCCTCTTCCACGAGGAACTGATCGACTACGACGTGCCCGGCGCGTGGCCGACGCTCGAGGACGGGACGTCGCTGAATCCCCTCGCGGAGTGCCTCGCGCCGTTCGACGACGGCCGCGCGGCGCCGGCGCGGGCCGCCGTACTGGAGCACTGGCGCGCGACGCGCAAGTTCGGCCGTGTCGACCCGGTGGCAGGCACGGCCGCCCCGTGCGACCTCGTGGGCAGCGACGGCACCGAGCTCGGCGATCACAACGGCGGAGGATACCTCGCGTGCAAGAACTCGCTGTCCGAGTCGCACGCGCTCTGTGTGCGGGACCGCGAGCGCACGAAGCGCTCCGCCGGCGCTAGGCGCCCCCCCGGCTGTGGTCGTTGATAATATTGTTGTACTTCTGCCCTCGATGTGCGACCATCAGTCCCCGGGCCCGGCTTGTAATTTATGTACATGCTTCTTAGACAAAACAAACGCCACTACTGGCGCGCCATCGCCGCTCACGCGAAGACCTTGACGACGTTCGCGATGGGCGCGCGGCAGATGGGGCACCGCTGGCCGCGGCGCTCGAGCCCGGACGCGCACCGGTAGCAGGCGCACAGGTGCCCGCAGGGCGCCAGGACCGCGTCGCGCCGCCGCCCCAGGCACACGACGCAGTCCGTGGCCGAGCCGCCCTCGGCCTCCACGTCCGGTGGCCCGCACTTGAGGAGCGCGGCGTTGGCCGCCTCGACGGCCTTCTTGAGGGCCGCGCTGTCGCCGACCTTGCAGCCAAACGCTAAATCCACGTCGAAGCACCGCCGCACGAAGCGCCGGTTGTCCTCCGGGGGCGCGTGCAGGGCCAGGCGCAGCCCGTACTCCGTCGTCGACGGCGCCAGGCGCGCCAGGCGCCGCAGCGCGGCGTCGGCGGCGAAGCGCGACGCGGGCTGCGGTTGATGATGCATCGCGTCCTGCCGCAGCTGCGCGCGGTGCTCGTACGTCAGGAGGTCGTGCACCAGCGCGTGCTCGGTCACCGTGAGCTCGTCGACGTTCTCGACGGCCACGGCCAGGTCCAGGCACGCGTAGCCCAGCACGTTCCGCCGCCGCACCCGCACGACCTCGGCATGCTTGTCGATGGTCACGACTTCGTACGCCGGCTGGCACAGCGCGTACACGAGGACGATGAGGCAGAGGCACACGATGAGTTCGTCGGCGCCGGAGTCGTCGTACTTCAACGCCAGGGCGGCCGGACCGTGGGCCGCCTCGCGCAAATACACCTGGACCTGCTGCAGCGCGTGGGCCGCCCGCCCGATGTCGTCGAAGCGGTGCACCTGCCTGCGCCGGCCGGCCTCGTCCGTCACGACGAGGGTCGAGGAGACGTGGCCCGGCCGCTTCTTGAGGGCCTGGCGCCCGACGCGCGCCGGCTCGGCGTCCAGCTCCGCGTGCAGCGCGTCCACGATCAAGTGCAGGCGCGTGGCGTTCGCCGAAACGGACCGCCGCGTCGTCGCGCGCGTGCGCAGCGCGTTCGAGACCTCCAGCACAAGGTCCGCGGACGCGACCTCGAACGTCGTGCGCAGCCGCTGCTCCCACAGGCGGTCGACGCCCTTGGGCGACGAGGACACGACGCAGTCGTTGTCCTCCCGCCGGCTGTGGCGCTCGTGCGTCGCGCAGCGGAGGACTTCGCGGTGGTGCTTCGAGTCCGCGGTCAGGGCCGCGAGGAGCGCGAGGAAGGCGCCGACCACCGTGGGCCTGACTTTGACGTGCCGCAGTTCGAGGCGGCCGCCCTTGTGGTCCAGGATGGGGCCCACGAGCATGGCTTTGGTTGCGGAATTTCTGTCCTGCTGTGGGAGTGTAACTGGCTAGGAAGTCCTATGAGTGGCGGGTATCTTGGGCTAGCCCGTAGAGCGGCGCGGCCCCCAGAGTAAAAACCCGTCTCGCTATCGAGGAGTAAGACGGCCGGCCGCCGCCCTAGGCGTCTGATTAAATAGGCGGCAAGCCAGTCGACGGGATATGTTACGCGAGCGCCTTAGGGACGGCTAAATCACGATACACAATTCTTACGCTGGAGCGACCCACTCCCGACACGCCATCGACGGGGGCCCATCACAGCTCGCCCCGCGCCCGCGCCCGCCGCGGCGCGTCGCCGTGGTCCATGCCCGGCAGGTCGCACCAGCGGTGCGGGCAGTCGGGCTCGTAGTAGCCCGTGCCGGTCAGCCGCAGCGTATCCACCGTGCCGTCCGGCGCGACGTGGAAGTTCGCCTCGTCCCACCACCGCTCTGCCATCGCCCGCGCGTCGTTCATGCGCAGAGTCCAGTCGACGGGCCGGTAGTGGACGAAGAGCGACGTGTACCACTGCCCTTCGAGCGGCCGCGGCCGCCCGTGGATGCACTTGGCCGACTCGTAGAAGAGCATCTCGCCCGGTTGCAGATCCACCTCGACGGACCGCCCGTCGAAGCCCTCGATGACGATGGGCCAGGCCTTCGCTTCGGCATCCCGGTCCACGTGCACGATCGCCGAGATCACGTGGGTCTCCAGCTTGTCCGTGTGCATCGTCAGCGTGTTGCCCGGCCGGTAGATCCGCAACCCGTACGCGTTCGACGCTTGCAGGGGCGTCGTGGCCCACGCTTCGTGCATCGGCCGCAGATCTTCCATGATCTCGTTGGCGATCCGCCCCAGACCCACGAAACCCGCCGTTTCGCCCGAGATCTGGTCCACGGGGTGCTCGCTGCGCTGCTGGTCGAAGCCCGCCACGAGGGTCGCGTTCAGCTTGTCGTGCACGTGGCGCGGGGTCTTCACGACCTTATACCCGACATCGGTGAAGTTGGGGACCAACAGACCGCTCACGGCCAGGTTCATCGCCGCGTCCCAGCGCTCCTGACTGGACTCGATCCTCCTGACTTGCGCCAGCCGGTAGTCCAGCCTTTTCCTCCACATGTACGTCTCGGGGACCCAGGCGCCGTACTTCTTCGCGATCGGGTCGCGCCTCTTGAACGTCTTGCCGGCCTGGGCGTCGAGCCAGGGCTCGGCGGCCGCGGCGGCGGCGTAGATTGCGAGCGCAAGAAGGCGCGGCATCGGTGCTACTGGCTGCTAGGGATTGCTTGGCTGTCGGAGGCCGCTTTTTAAATGAGTTCTGGCGCGCACGCGCGCTGTTTGCGCCACACAAAACGAACGGAGGTAGTCGGGAGATGCCGCATAGGTTTCCAGTGAATCGATCTCTGCTCGGCTATCAAAAGCTGCATGTGCTAAATACGAGGATAAAACCCGTGCAATAAAACCCGCGCCGACCCAGTTACAGCCTTGGTCGGCTCCTGCAGCGCCTGTATGGCCTGAATTTAGCTTCTGAATCAAGGTCGCGAGCGGCTGCGCCCAGCCCAGCGCCAACTCCAGCATAGCTGCTTTGGCACAAATTGACTTGGGAGAGCATCTCTAAAAAAACGATGCGTTTGGCGGCCTTCGCGGCGTGCGCTAGCGCCTACCAATCATATCGCACGTGCCCGGCCATCGGCCGCCTACGCGCCGCGCAAAGAGCGACCGCCGGAGTAGGAGAGGCATCAGCGAAAGTGACCACGCTCTGGCGCTACCCGATCAAGGGCTTCCCGCCAGACTCCCTGCCTCAAGTGACGCTCCGCGAGAACGGCACGTTCCCACAGGACCGCCTCTGGGCTGTGGCCGACGCCTCGGACGACGGCGGCTTCGACGCGTCGGCGCCGCAGTGGGTCCATAAACAGCACTTCTTCGGCGCGTTCCGGAGTAGGGACCGCCTTGCCTCGCTCAACACGTCGTTCGCGAACGGGAAACTCACGTTCTATGGGGCCGAGGCCGTCACGACGGATCCGTCGACGGCGGCAGGTCGCGAAACGATCGAGAACATCATCCAGCGACGCGTCGGCGCGTCGACGCGCCTCGTGACGGGCGGCGAGAGCCACCAATTCGGCAATACGCGATCCGGTGTACGCAATCATGGCGACACAAGGACAGTTCACCTCGTGAACGCGGCGTCCGTCGAAGCAGTGCGCTGCGCGACCGGATTGGATGTCGACGCGGCAGTGTTCCGACCGAATATAGTTGTGGAGGGCCTCGCCGCCTGGGCGGAGGAGGCCTGGGTAGGCAAGACGCTCGAGCTCGGAGGCGTTCTGTTAGAGGTGATTTCGCGGACGGTGCGCTGCGATGCGATAAACAGCCATCCGGTCACTGGAGAACGGTGGCCGAACAACCGGGACCTCGTCCAGGAGATCGCGGACCACTTTCCCGCCGTCGGGCCCTTCCTGGGGGTCTACGCGCGCGTGGCCCGAGGCGGGACGCTGGGGCGGGGCAGTCATGTGATAATATAAACAACGACCTTACAGCGACTTCATCTTCGGGATGGGCTCCGCGTACGTGACGGAGCCCTCGGCGGGCGAGAAGTTGAACACCGCCCGGAAGAAGCCCTTGATCGGGTTCTGGATGATGGCCAGTTTGAGCGCGGGGAAGCCGAGCTTGAGGCCCTTGCTCGCGCCGCGGCGCTTGCCCTTTTTCGTGGCGGCCTTCTCCTGGGGCGCCGCCGAGTTCTTCTTCTTCGGGAGCATGAAGAAGAAGCCCGTCTCCTCGCCGGGCGTGGGGAAGACGTTGCCTGCGCGCGGCGGGATGGTGAGTCGAACGCTACGCCCGGGTCGAGCGTCCGGCGGTTTCGGCGCGCGGACGACGCGGCCAGGGATGCGCAGTGGACGCTGCCGCTCGACCGCCGAAGCCTCCGCCGAAGCCGCCCGGCGGGCCGCCGCCGCCGCCGCCAAGGTTCTTCCAAAACGCCGCGGCAGGCGCTGCTGCCAGAGCACAGAGAACGAGAGTACGAGGACCGAGCATCGTGGAGCGTTGAGCGCTAGCCGCGAGCAGTATGAAGCACAGGTGCGATGGTGCGCGTCTCGTGGCGTCCAGGCGCGAGAGATCTGCTCAAAATTGAAAAATCTGAGGCTCTGCGCGTGCGGGTTTGAAATTAGTGAAGGTGAGCTGTCAATTACATGCGCGCGAAACGTGGAGACGCACATGAGGATAGGTATTGGGCAGTAGGGAATATCGCGCGGGTTTCGCAGCTGGTCCGCCAGCAAAAAGCACCAGGGTATCGGAGCAACCGGCACGGCCATTAAGGAACTGGTAAGCGTATCGCACGCAGACCACTTCTGCTGCAGCACTGCGAAATCTTCAGCACGGCTGGCGCAATAGCACACAGCATTGCCCAAATACAAAACATTGCCTGGTCCTTCCTCCCGCGTCTACGGCATCAGCCCGACATCGTAAAACGCTTTAGCGTTTCGCACGGCTCGATAAATAACAGAAAATATGGACTTCCTCGACTTTGAGGAGGAGACGCAAATCGACGAGAGCGACGCGCCCGAGCAGTCCGTCAACAAATTGCTGGACGACCCCGAGCTCCTCCAAGAATTACGGTCCACGCCGGGCATCGCTCAGTTCCTTGAGACGCACGCCACATTACTATTAAACGCAGCGTTAACGCGGGACGGCGCCGTCGACGCGGACGACGCGACGCTCGACGCGGTGCAAAAGTACACGCCCGCGGATCGGCGCGGGTACGTGGCCGCGGAGGTCCTATGCGGCCCGGACGTCGCGTGCGTCGCGATCCTCAAGGCCTGCACGGCCGATGGCGCGTGCTGGGCGGCCTTGAGCGCGCGCCTCGACGAACCCGAGACCGCGCCGATGCGCGACTCGCGCTGGGCGCGCCTCTGGCTCCGGCTGCTGGACGTGGCGCGGTTCGACACGGTGCGAGCGGCCGACCCGCTCCTGGACAAGTTCGCCGCGGCCGCGGCGCGCGGCTCAGCGAATGCGGCGGACGTGGCCGGCGCGCTCCTGGGGGACGCGTGCCGCGCCGACCGGGCCGTGCGCGTGGCCTGGACGACTTTGCGGCCCGTCTGTAGCTGCGTGGACGCGGGCGCGGCGCCGGCGCTGCTGTTGACCGCGCTCGCGGCGGCGCCGGTCGCGTGCGCGGCGCGCGTCGTGGGCGACGCCCGGTGCCTCGCGAGCGTGGTGTGCGCGACGCGGCCGGCCTCGCTGGAGGTCGTGGCCGCTATTCTCCGCGCGGCCGCCGACGATCGGTTCGACGCGGCGCTGCGGGTGGCGCTGCGCGACGCGCTCGCGCCGGAAATGGCGCGCGTGGCCTTGCTGCTCGACACAGGCGCTTTCATGGAGAAGGTCGCGGCCGCCCGCGTGCTCCGCGGCGCGGCCCGGTGCCCCGGCGCCAACGGCGCGCTGGGCGACGCGGGCCTCGACGCCTGCGCCGACGCTTTATTCAAAACGCCGCACGCCGACGTGCTGCACGTGCACGCCGCCGACGTCCTGCTGGCCATCGTCGACCGGAAGCCGCTGCACGCGCGCGCGGCCGCGCGGCTGGAGCGGCTCCTCTTCCGCGACGGGGCCGCGGCGGGCGGTTTATTGGCGCGGATCCGTTCTACATTAACGGGTCTCGCGCGCCCGGCGAATTCGCGTGACTCGCACCTGGTGGTTTTGGGCGAGGCCGTCTGCGCGGCGCTGCGCGAGGACGAGGCGCGGCCGGGCGCGGGCCTCGTGCCCGACGTGCTCTACGCCCGGCGCGAGGCGTTGGACGCCTGGCTGCACTTCGCCGAGGAATTGGCCCGGCTCACGGCGCGCAAGGTCGCGTCGGACTTCGCCGTACCCGTGGCGAACGAGAACTGCTGGGACGAGGTGGACGCGGGGTGATTATGTTTTGTGTTGTTTTTAGCGGCGGTGGCGTACGGCGGGTGCATGTACATAGTACCCTCGGACTGAGCCTGGATGTCTCTAGCCTCGACGCGACGCGCGTAGATTTTGTTGTTACCTGCACACGGGTCTTTTTAGCTTGTTTTGGTTTCAAGTTGCCAGAGCATCACTGCATTGACCCACGTCTCCTCGCTGCAAGTTTCACTGAACGATTTGCAAGTTTCACTGCACGATTTGCAAGCATCAAACACTTGAGGCTGCGAGGCTGCGCGCAACACAGCGCTCCGCGCTCTAGCACACAGAGATCCCACTTGCAGCACTGCTGCAGTCCAGCCGCACCGGCAGCGGTGGAGCTCCCTCCCTGCTCCAGCCTCATTTAAGAACAGATGGTCCAGTTCGGCAAGCGCTTCGAGACGTCCCAAACAAGAAGGTGGAGCCGGCACAACGCGGACTACGAGCGCCTGAAGCTCCTCATCAACCTCGTGGGCGCGGCGCGCGAGCGCGAGGGGCCCGAGACGATCGTCGGCCTCACGAACTTTGGAAGAAGTGAAGACGGCGGGCTCCTCGAGTCGGACGTGCAATTGTGCGAGGGCGTTTTCGAGCCGAGTGAAGCTCTGGAGAAGAACGCACTGGAGACGCTGTGGCGCAAGAACCGGAAGCGCGGCCCCCTGGCCAAGTCGACCTCTTTGTCAAATCTGGAGCGCTTAGCCTTTGGTACGGTGCACTCGCCCAAGGGCGACGATCTTGAGGACGACGCCTGGCACTGGAGCCGCTGGTTGTTCTCTTCGCGCCTGCCGCGGTCCTACGCCTTGCTGGCCCACGGCTTCGACGTCGCACTCGTTGCGGAATTAGACAAGGTCGACGCGCTGTACGCGCGGGAGCTGCGCGTGTTGAAGAGCCGGTGGCAGGACGCGATCCAGGACGACTTCGAGGAAGAGGACGAGTCCTCGTCCTTCAAGAGCAAGTACGCGGCGGTTGATGTGGAGGACCCCTCCTACCAGCGGACGGACAGCGCTTCTTCAACACCGGCCCGGCCTCTAGATGTCGCCGACGCCGCGACGCGGGCATCATTAAAAAGATCACTAGCTCAGCTCGACGCGGACGCGCGGGAACTCATCGACTTCACGGTCTGGAACTTTACGGCCTTTACGAAAATAACGAAAAAGCGCGACAAGCGCTTGAAACGGGAGCCGCCCATCCGGGAACGATTTACCAATTTGGTCAAGAACCGGGATTGCTGCGCCGCGACCTCCGCTCGCAAACTCATCAAGGACGTGCATCGACGGTACGCGGATTTGTTCTGCGGCGGATCTACGACGGAAGCCGAGTTAGAACTGAGGGAAGCGGCCCGAGCGGCGAACGAGACGGCCCAGGCTTTGTATGGGGGCCAGCCCACCATGGCCACGTTGAGATTCGGTTATAGAGCGGGCGTGGCCGCAACTTTAGCGGTGTGGGTCATGTGGGACTGTGTCGAGGTCGTGAATTCAGTGCACAAGAAGGTCAGCCACGATTCCGTCGCGGCGAAGGCCGCCTGGCCGTTATTCAGAGCGTGCGGCGTTTTGTTAGCGTGGCACTGGCTATGGGGGCTCTCGTTATGGGTCTGGAACCGGTTTCGCGTGAATCAGGCGTTTCTCTTCGACGTCGTGGACACGGCCTCCTCGCCCGCCGCGTCGGCAGCGGACGTTTTTGACGAATGCATCCTAGAAACGAACGTGCTCCTCTCCTTGTTGCTGTGCTACTACAAGTCTACGTATAGGGGCGGGATGCCCAAATTTATTGAGAAGGACGGGTACATTGCTACTACTCTACCCCAGGCCATTCCTTTACTTTTGGTGGCGTTTTTACTCAAGTGTTTGGTGCATCCTTGGAGTAGAAGAAAAAAATTGTGGAGAATTCTAGGACGAGTCGTGCGAGCACCCTTCTGCGAAGTTAGGTTCGTCGATACGTACGTCGCGGACGTATTAACGAGCATGGTCAAAGTGCTGTTGGACGCTCTATGGTGCGGCTACTTCTTCACGTCCGGGAGTTTCCTCCAAGCGCAGAGCGATCGCAAAGATTTAGAAATGCAATTAAAAACGCACGCCTTCTGGTACAAGCAGGTGTTGGCGCCGGCGGTGTGTTTTTTTCCGATTTGGTTCCGATTTGCCCAGTGTTTGCGGAAGTACGTGGACGTGGGCGACGGTTCGGGTCGGAGCGTCCATTTGGGCAACGCGGCCAAGTACGCCTTCTCGGCGATTGTTACTATTACCACCTTAATCCACGGCGCGGAGAACTTAAGGAGTCGCTGGTCCATCCTCTTCTTCGGCAGTAGCATCTTCAGCTGGGCCTGGGACGTGCACGTCGATTGGGGTTTGCACTTTGTCGCTTCCGAGCGGGGCGAGGACACGTCCTTCAAGCGGCGCCATTCGTCGAGCGGCCTGGAGAAGCGGCGGTGGCACGTTTTATCGCGGCAGACGCGCATGTACCCCAAGAAGTGGTGGTACCGGGGGGCAGCGGTGTTGGATCTGTTCGGGCGCTTCGTGTGGCTCGCTACGCTGGTGCCGCCGAACGCGTTCGGGTCCCGGTTCCACTCGTACATCCCGGACTACTTGACACCGATCCTAGCTTTGGCGGAGCTCGCGCGGCGGTGCGTCTGGGGCTTCTTCCGGCTAGAAAACGAGCACCTCTCGAACGCCTTCCAGCACCGGCGGGAGGGCCAGTTCGTGCCCTCGCATTTAAGGACGCTGCGCCCCAGAAAAGCGCCGAAGCGCGTGTTGAGCGTCGTGGAGACGGGCTTCATCGCGGCGCTCGTGATCGCTTTGGTGTCGCGCATGACCATCTTGGCCCACGACAGCGACAGGCTGGCCCACCTGGGCAATGCTACCGTGCCGCGGGCCTATCCAAACCATACGGTGAACCCGCTCCACGACATGGACGACGACACGTTCGTCGCGCACCACCACCACCACCACAAGCACAAGATACACGCCGACGACGACGACGTGGCGGAGAGCGACGACTGGCACGCCGTCGCCGTCGACGATGCGAAGAAGAAAAAGGCTTCCGGGACGGTCGATGGCGGCGCGCCGACGGCGAAGAAGACTTCCGGGAAGAATAAAGTCGTGGCGGAGCAGGATGACGACGACGACGGCTAGAGGGCCGTGTTTAAGTGTTTGTACAATAATTATTCACATAGCCAGGGATTTCTCCCAGGGCCGCTTCCACATCTTGTCCTCGGCCCAGTCTTCGACGAGCCGCCGGTCCCACGCCTCCGCGGCCGCGAGCGCCCGCTCCGAGAGCCGGCCGGCGAACACGCGTCGAGGCCGCGCGAGGCCGGCGAGCGGTCCCCGCGGCGCATGCACGACGTCGCCGCCGACTATGGTCCCCAGGACGGCGAGGCCCGGCAGATTCTTTGGGTCGCACGTCACGGGATCAGCTGCTAGGAGTGTCACGTCCGCGGCATAGCCAGGCTCGAGGGCCCCCAGCTCCTTCTCGCGAAAAGCAGCAAAGGCAGCGTCACGGGTATATCCGCGTAGCGCCTCGAGGGGCGTCAGACGCTCCTCGGGATGCCATCCGCCGGCCGGAGTTCCGTCCAACCGCTCCCGGGTAATGCCAGCGTGCAGACCGAGAAGCGGCGGAATGCTTCCCGCTGTCGGAAAGTCGCTCCCCAGCGGCAACACATCGACGCCGCTGTCTTTGAGCGCGCGCCACGCGTAGGAGAGGTTCGCCCTGGGCCCCAGCCGCGCATCGGCATAGCCAAGATCACTGGCGACATGCGTCGTCTGCATGCTCGGAATCACACCGAGCCGCGCGAACCGCGGCAGGTCCACCGCGTTTAGTATCTGCACATGCTCGACGCGCCACCGGTCGGACGCCGCGACGCCCGCCCTCTCGTAGACGTCGAGCACTTGCCGGTTCGCGGCATCGCCGATGGCATGGGCCGCGATTTGATAGCCCGCGGCCTGCCACCGTTTGACGCCGGCGAGCAGCTCGCTGGTGTTGTAGATGAGCGTCCCCGTCGTAGGACGATCGAAGTAGGGCTGCAGCATGGCGGCCGTCCAGGAGCCCATGGCACCGTCCGCGAAGAACTTGGCCCCGCGCACGCGCACCAGTCGCGACTCGCCGCTCGCGACCGGCGGGATGCGCCCGTGGTTCGCAGCGTCTCGATACACGTTGAGGCGCAATGTCAATTGGTCAGCGCGGGCCAAGTAGTAGTCTACGTCGCCCGGTAATGCCGCCAAATCGTGCACCATCGTAAGCCCGGCCGCGGCGCACGCCTCCAGGGTTTCCTGAAAAGCTCGCGTCGACGGCCGACGCGCGCGGCGGCGGCACGACGCGGTCGATCAATGCCATCGCGTTGTCCGTCAGAATGCCCGTGGGTCGGCCCAGCGCGTCCCGCACGATCGTGCCACCCTGCGGCGACTTCGTCGCTCGCGTGATGTTCGCGGCGCGCAATGCAGCGCTGTTGACCCACACCGCGTGACCGGAGATGTGGTCGGCGCGCACGGGTCTGCGAATGACGTCGAGGTCCTTGCGCGTAGGCCATCGCCCGCCCGGCCAAGTCGTTTGGTCGAAGCCGAAGCCCTGGACCCACGGCTGGAGCGGGTGCGCGGCGCCCCACCGCTCGAGCGTTTCCAAACATGCACACACGTCCGTGCAGTTCGAGAGATCCGCTTTGCGCCGCCGTGCGGCCTCTAGCATGAGATGCGCATGCGAGTCAGTGAGGCCTGGGACGGCCGTCGCGTCAGCTAAATTGATGCGATGCGCACCCGGACACGCAGCGGCGACGGCGTCTAGCGTGCCGGTCGCTTTCACGACGCTGTCGAAGCATAGTGCCGGCGTGACAGCGTCCAGGGAGAGCGTGTTCGTGTGGATGGTGCCATTGAATAGCAGCCATGCAGTGGTGGCTGCAAATGCCACCATTGGTACGAGCAAGCCAAGTGATCAATACATGCCTAGCGAATCAGAGCCAAAAAGCAAGTAACGCCCTCGTGAAACCCGTTTTCTGTTGAATTATAAATAGCGCGAATTAAATCAGAAG
>Ga0114994_10002002_pt1 | contig 14776 bp, 28 predicted proteins | sample ArcticOcean_MG_C_9_FD_87043 | JGI IMG/M metagenome (GOLD analysis project Ga0114994, IMG submission 87043) | Marine microbial communities from western Arctic Ocean - ArcticOcean_MG_CB2_152 | ecosystem: Environmental > Aquatic > Marine > Oceanic | place: Arctic Ocean: Canada Basin | collected... | reverse complement strand
TACATTGACTAAATAATATTATGACATATAAGCGTTTCGTGCTAGAATATTACAAAGGAGACCCTCTGCTGAACCCAAAGATGGGATCTAAGACTAATAAGGATCCTAACAATGTGCTCCAGCGCAAACATGCTAATACTGTAAACAAAGAATATGACCACAAACATCCTATTGTTGATAAAATTTGTCGAGGAGGTGCTAACAACGTTCCAGTTCAAGGCCAGGTATTACAGAGCGTGCTCAAGGCTTATGGAATGGCTCCTGAAGTAGGCTCAAAGGTACTTGGAAATTCTCAAGTATCAATTACAATTAAAAATACTCCTCGAGGATTAATGGGGACACTAAACAAACGATAAAATGGCTGCACCATGTAACACAACTCGTAAGGAATGCACAGCTGAAGAAGTCTTTGGAGCTTTGGCGTCTCCCCCTTGCGCGATGATTACTAACCCTATTAACTATAATGCTGAACAACTGATCTACGACAGCGCATTCAAGGATCTGATTAACTCTCGAGGCATTCCTGTCAACTATTATATTAATACGTTCAATATTGAAACTGCTGACCTATTATATGGTGAGGAGCCCCTAGCAAAATTTTATGGACCGATTCCATTAATGATGTATGTTGAGTTGCAGGAAGATGCAATTTCATTAGCAAGTTTCGGATTTGAGTCTGATGATTCATTTACAGGGTTCGTCCATATTGATACCTTCATGGAGACAATGAGTGGTACAAACTTTAATATCTATACAGATAATGGAGCGGTACTAACTGCTGCTGATATATTTGATCTGCTTAAGATTGATACACCACACTTAAGTAACAATCAAGATGTGGAGCCAAAAGCTGGCGATCTAATTGAACTAGCAATATTAGGCTGTGATCGTCCAGGTAATCGAGGTGCTAAGATCTTCCAAGTTACAGAAGAGGATGATCAAGATCTTTCATCTATGAATCCAATGCTTGGACATTATACATGGAGATTGAGAGCTAAGAGATATGAACATTCATTCGAACCTGGAGCTCCTCTAATTACAAGAGCACCTCAAGAAGCTGGAAATGAGCAGGTGTATGATAACGAGTTTACTGGAACTACTACCACCAATATATGGATCGCTCCAGAATTGTGGGATAGCCCTGAACTATGGGGTGAATCATACAGATCACCTGATAAATCATATGAGCATGATGTAGATGTAAATTCTGTAGAGGAGGTATTTGACATGTCAGGTAATCCTACAGATATTTATGGTGAGTATTACTAATCTGAATATTTCTTAGTTGCATTTTCGCGGATCAATACGATTATAATCTTATGGTTATTTTTGATGAGGAGGCTCATACGTACACAAATCCGGAGACTGGAGAGAGATATATTTCTACAACAACACTATTAGGTGATTATAAGAATAAGTTTGATACTGAAGGGCACGCAACTCGTATATCTAAGAGAGATGGTGTATCTAAACAGTTTATAATTGACGAGTGGGAAAAGACTAAAGATATTGCATGCGCTAAAGGTACACGAATACACAAGATTATGGAGGATCATATTGAGGGTAAACCGATACCAGATGGTAGCACTAAGTCTCAACTAATTCTTAACGAGATGTACAGTTCATATGATCAGTTAGTTAAGCAATGTGTTCCAGACCGTTCACATAAAGATACATACAGTGAGATGATTCTAAGTCTCGATAAGTATAAGCTAGCTGGAATGGCTGATATTGTATATGACTGTAACAAATACTTCTACATTGGAGACTTTAAAACTAATAAAGCCTTTAAATTTACAAGTCAATATGATGAGTTTTTATTACCACCTGTTGATCATTTAACTTCATGTGAATTCAACAACTATACTCTACAATTATCAATTTATGCATATATGTATGAGCAGGAAACAGGTAAGAAATGTAAGGGATTGATTGTATATTATCTTGAGGGTACCACCTGGAGATCAATTGCTTGTAACTATCTAAAATCTGACGTAATAAATATATTAGAGAATTATAGACTTAGTACTAAATAGTTATAGTGAAGAAACAAAATATACTATACAAGTTCAATAGCTACATTGACGAACTATACACCACTTTAGATAACGTATCAGATCTTTTAGAATTGGATGTTGATGATGAAGTTGTCACAGATCTTACAAAGACACTCCGTGACAATATTCAATGTATTCTTGATAAGGATGTCGATGATATTATAGATGCGATTGACAACCTAACATCAATTGAATCTCAAGATGAATAATTTAACTTAATTCATTCTATTTAAAGTAATTCACTTTATATTAGGTAGTTGCAAAGTACTTACAATATTATATAATAAATATACATATGAGTAAGCACACAATTTTAATCCTAGGTAAAGGATATGTAGGTACTCAACTAAACGAATACCTACAGAGCTCAAAGGATATCAATATATTCCATAGATCACGAGCGGAGTTAGATTACCAACATAGAGGAACGCTCCAAGCCTTTATAAACATTAATAATATTACACATATTGTTAATTGCTCTGGGTTTACAGGGCGACCAAATGTTGATGAGTGTGAACTTAAGAAGTGGGAGTGTTGGAATCTAAATACTGTAGTTCCGTACAATGTTAATGTTGTATGTGAAAGAACAGGTGTAGAATATATCCATATCTCATCAGGTTGTATATTCTCAGGATATGATAAGGCCTGGGAAGAGACTGATCCTCCTAATTTCGGAGTTGATTCTGAATGTTCATTTTACTCAAGATCTAAGCATGCTTATGAAGAGATTTCAAAGAAGTGCTGTATTGTTCGCGTTCGGATGCCATTTTGCGGTGACTTTACAGGTCGTAGCTATCTTACAAAGATTAAGAATTATAATGATCTAGTAGATTATAAAAACTCAAAGACATATATCCCCGATCTGTGCAGATTTGTAAAAACAGTAATAATGAGTGATTATACAGCCGCTGAGGTCGGTATTATTAATGTTGTTAATCCAGAACCGCTACACACTAAAGATGTGGCAGAAATCATGAGTCGTAATGGAATGCGCAACCCATTATGGAACTGGGTACCAATTGAGGATTTGAAAATTACAGCTCCTCGATCTAACTGTACACTTAGTATTAATAAGCTTGAGAATATGTTCCCTGACTTCAAAATTCAATCAGAATCGTCAGCAATGGAGCAAGCATTCATAAATTACTCTAAATAATGAAGAATCGTAAAGGTATAATCTTGGCAGGTGGAGCCGGAACTCGTAGATCCACTAACAAGAGTAATGAGTAAGCAAATGCTCCCTGTTTATAATAAGCCAATGATATTTTATCCATTGCAGACTCTATTAGATATGGGAGTCGATGAGATTCTAATAATTGCAGCTAATGAGCTCCAATGCAACATCTATAAGAATCTATTTATTGATGAGCCGTTAAATATAACATTTAAGATTCAAGACTCACCAAAGGGAATTCCAGAAGCATTTATTATAGGTGAAGAGTTTATTGGGGATGATGACGTGGTTCTAATTCTAGGAGATAATGTATTTATTCACTCTGGTGATCTAGAGAAAGCTGAAACTAATACTATATTTTCATACAATGTTAGTAATCCTCAAGATTATGGTGTTATCACAACTTATACCTCTTATAGTGGGCAAAGACGGATAGAGCAAATTATTGAAAAGCCTACAGAGTTTGTAAGCAATGATGCAGTTGTAGGATTATATGCATTCTCAAATGAGGTTGTAGAACTAGCTAAAACATTGAAACCTTCAGCTCGTGGTGAATTGGAGATTGTTGACCTCATTAAATTGGTGGATAACAATGCTCACATACCATTGTTTGTCGAACAGTTAGATGGTCACTGGTTTGATTGTGGATCTCATGATAGCCTTCTTGAGTGTGCTAACGTTGTTAGTGCTATCGAGAGTCGAACTAGTTTAACAGTTGGTTACGAAGCTTAGCCTAAGAAGGATCACTAGCTACTAGTAGCAAAAGTGTAACTATACTATATAATAGAATTATGAAGACATATATAGTTACCGGAGGCTTTGGGTTCATTGGATCTGCAGTGGTAGAAGAATTATTCCGAGATGAAAATAATTTTATTGTTGTTATAGACAGTATGACAACTGGCTCATGCGAATATAATATCTCAGATGATATTCAGAAGAGTGATCGATTCCAGAGCTACTACGCTGATATCGCTACTGATGGTTCAATGAAGGCACTTTTTGATACACATAAGCCGGATGTAGTACTACACCTAGCCGCTGAATCACATGTTGATCGATCAATTACCGATCCAGGAAGTTTTATTAACTCTAACGTTGTTGGCACATTCAAAATTCTCGAGTTAGTTAAGGAGTACGGTTGTCGAATGGTTCATGTATCAACTGACGAAGTCTATGGACAATTGGATCTAACAGAACCGGCCTTTTTAGAGACAGATATACTAGATCCTCGTTCCCCATACTCAGCGTCAAAGGCTGCAAGCGATCTCCTAGTTCTCTCCTATATCAAGACTTTTGAGGTAGAAGCTACAATAACACGCTGTTGCAACAACTATGGCCCACGTCAACATGGTGAAAAATTGATTCCAACTATCCTCGGTAAGCTCCAAACAAGCGCGAAGGTTCCAATATACGGAGACGGCTCAAATATTCGTGAATGGATTTACGTTGATGATCATGCAAAAGCGATTATTGAGGTTAGTGATACACCATTTGAGAAATTTGAACATAGCAATTATATTAGAAATATCCCAGGAAAGGTGAGTCATACAAATCTTGAACTGTTAAAGATTATTGTAACAAGTTTAAATTCAACGTCTCCTACCGGAGCTAATTTAGTATTTGAGGATTCATATGAATTTGTTGCAGATCGACTAGGTCATGATTTTAAGTATGAGATTGCCACTATATATAAGCAACCTCTACATTCTGTGAAATATCAGATAAACTTCGAAGCTGGAATTCGCAAAACCATTGAATATTATGATATTTCGTAACGAACACCGTTATAATTAGGGTATGCCGACGATAACTTACAATATCTCCTCAATCTGAGAAGCAGTCGTAACGAACCTCGATATAATCAAGTAACAACAATATAATAACATGTCATTTATTAAAAACATTAAGTCCCTGTCCGATGTCCCAACCTTCGAGTTGGAAAAAGAGCAACTATATGATTCACGAGGTAAGATCGTGCCGAACACATTTTCAATTATGCGTTCCGATACAAGATCCCACTTTGGAACATGTAGTGATAAGTATCGACCTATTCAGGTTGATGAAATGATGGACATTATCGATACCGCTAGTGAGCGTCTTGGTAATGTGGAGCATACAGGATATACATACGTTGGAGATGGAAAACGAATCCTTATCCAATCTCGTATGAATGATATCATCTCGACAGATGATGATTTACTTGAAGGGTATTTGTACACCCTTATTAATAACACAGGAATTAGTGCTAATCGTATTACACCTTAACAATGCGTATCGTTTGCTCGAATGCACTACACTTAGCAACTAATGCTGAGAACGGCTTTCGATCAACTCTCCGACATAACTCAAACTTCGACGTAAATGTTGATGAGTTTGTAGCTGGACTTGAAAGCAATATGAAGACTGTAGTTAACTTCGGTGCTCGAATGGAGCGTTTGCGTAACGCTAAGTATTCAAAGGATGAAATGATCAAGTTGACTGTAAGACTTCTTCCAGATCCTAAGAATGACAAGGAGCCTTCAACTCGCCTCATTCATAAGCGTGAGAAAGTGGTTGATTTGTTTGAAACTGGTAAGGGTAACGTTGGTCTCACTCGTTGGGATGCATTGAACGCTCTCACAGAGTTTGAAACACATCAAAAATTCTCTCCGGAAAAGTTCGTTCGTACACTAAGTACTAGTAACCTCTCAAACAAAGCGCTTGAGATCCTAGACGTAGCTTAGAACCAAATGGAATATAGTGACACAATAGGTTTGCATACCTTTGAGTATGCAAACCCTAATATAACAGTATATCGACGAGGGGATTTTGATCCCATTGCGATTTTAGATGTTGGTGAGATTGATGAAAAGACATTTCACTATGAGATTATGAACTGGTACACGCAATTTGTAGGAGAATGAGTGGCTCATGGTCAGGAGGAAAGGGAGACAAACGAAGACCTCAAACTAAAGCTCCAAAAATGGACTTCTTAGCTAAGAAATCGTGGAGATGCTCCCTAATCTCAACAGGAGAATATCTAGATACTGTTGAAACATCTGCACCATTTTTAGCTGCTAAATATCTTGGATATAAAGAAGAAGAATTAATTATAAAATTAGTGAAATGTTTAAAAAATTATACAACTCCTGGAACTGGGGAAGACTATACGCATTGAGATGCTGGTTCTGTCCGCGTCAGGAATGGATCCTAGATTCAATGCCAGTTGATGAGATCGATCTAGATGATGTTATGAGAATCGCAATGTTTGAGTGCGTGCTTAAATTTGATGAGCTCCGTGATCCAAATGAAGTTAATCATACTCTTCAGGACGTACTTGAATATATGCAAACAGTCCGTCCTAGACTGCAAGGATATGTTGATGTGCTATACAAGGACTTAGGGTCTGAAGGCGATTCAATAAACTTTGACATTACATTATCAGAGATCACTAAGATCAGTTCAAAGATTGATAGGCTTGATGATCAAACATTGAAAACAATTCTTTTCCATCGACATAACTGGACCATCTATAAAGAACACGGATATGAGCGATAAAAACATACGCGTATTCTTTGACTTAGATGAAACCTTGATACACACTGAAGTTCATTCTTATGACGATCGTTGTGAGAAGATTGAACTTTACGATGGTGATTACCATTTTAGAATCAAGCCGGACGCACTAGATGCAATTCGAGGTGCAATGGAGCTAGTTGGTAAGGAGAATGTATTTATCTTAACAATTGCAACACGAGCATACGCTGAAGCTATCCTGAAGATTGCTAAATTTGGAATCCCAATGGATCGTGTTTTTGCACGTGAAGACATTGCAAATCAAAGTGTTAGCACAGGCTATTGTGCCACAAGTATTGTACCACATAAAGATTTATGCGATACTCGGAACATATTGATTGATAATAGGAAGTCAGGAGAGAATTACGAAAAGATTGCTTTCTTGGATATGAATATGAAGGTCTCCAATTACATGAAGGTTCGTGACTACTTTGGAGTAGATTTTCCAGGTGATTCATTTGCAGATGATGTAATTGAGTTTATTAATGAGCGAGTTTAAGGAACCTTAATATAATTAGGTATGAAAAGATATATAATTACTGGTAGGTATGGAGATCGCCATACACTTGTAGAATCTGAATCCGGATACAATTTACAGTTCAGTACGAAATATCATCGTATAGGATTCAGAGAGAGAGACGAGGTGGGTATCTCATTCGTCGACCCCTCTGGAGGTCCATTCATTAGTGTTGGCGAAGTCTTAGAAGAGCTTCACGACAAACTCCCAAAAGGTCTCAAAATCAAAACTATTGAGTATGTTGAAGGAAAAGAATCAGAATTTCGTATTACTCCTGAGCCAATGACTCGTACTGACAAGCTAGACTACAAGAAAGACAAAGCCAAGAAGGCTGCTGATCTTAAACAACTACATAAAGATCACCCTGAATACTTCTTATTCTAAAGACTATGAACTTGTAGGGGTTCACCAGTTGATATGCTACGACTTGTTATTGAAATATGAAAACTACACCATATAGACTAATTAAATGGCGAAGATGTTTAGTAATACGAGATGCTCGATATATTCGACCAGGAGGTGATAAACTGAGCACATGCGTTCTATGTGGTCCTGATACGTTCCACCGCCCTGCAAGTATGCAGGCTCACCACATTAAACCTAAATCTCTATTTCCAGAGCTAGCTCTGGATCTTGATAATGGTGTAATGTTATGTACAGCTCATCACTTAGGTATAGTACATAACAACAATTCATTTCAGGATATAATGAGTAATGACATATATGCTGGGTGGACCAACTTTGTATCCATGTTCAAGCGATGGAACGATTTAAGTATCAACAAGAAATTTAACGAAAAAAATCAAGCGTATTGCAACAAATAATATCACCACCAAAATAAAATTTATGAAAACAGCAAACCGTAAAATTGTGCCTGTTCAGATGACTGCAGAAGGGTTCAATGAATATGAAGGACCACTTGAATTTTCAAATTGGAGAGATCAAAAAGGTACACCTCGTCCAAGTTTAACAGAAGCTCAATTAAATTCGTTTGATTTAATTGCAATCGATCATGAGTAAGACTATATTAGCAATAATTCTGGGAGTATTTGCAACATGCTCCTGGTTTTTTGTAGATACTGCTCCCGAAGTCTCAACTTCTGAGCTGTTTTGGGGATTTGGATGCTTTCTAGGAACTTTAGGAACTTTAGTGTGGTGCATTTCTGAGTCAGTCAATGTAAGGTAATAAGGAACATTCATATAATTAGGTACACTAACGATGGTATCATATCGAATGTCTTATAACATTCATAATGAACTCTGATATAATTAGGTACGATGAAATTAAACATTACTAAAAGTAAAGGATTTACGAAGGTTGGCAAGGTTAAGATCCCTGATAGCTTCTACAACAGATTTAAGACTGGGGACGACGACATCGATAAGATGTTCGGTGACGGCATTCTTCCAGGATGTGCCTTTACTATCACTGCTCAAGCAGGAACCGGTAAGACTACAATGATGCTTCAAATCATGGAAGCTCTTGAAGCTGCTGGATATCAGACTGGTTACACTTCTGGTGAAGAGGACGTTACTCAATTAGCCTTCACTTGTAAGCGCTTGAATATTAAGGAAGCTGGAGTTGCAAACATGACTGACGTTGATGAAATTGCTGATGCAATGAAGACTCTTGATGTTATTGTAATCGATTCTTTCCAAGCACTTTCAATTACGAGTCCGTTCATGGTAAAATGAACTCTCGCGGACTTGAAAAGTATGCATGTGACACTCTAACATCTGCTGCTAAGGTGAATAATTGTTCAATCTTCTTTATCATGCACCTTACTAAGGATGGTAAAATGAAGGGTGGTACACTTGTTCCTCACTCTGTAGATTGCAACATTCAGTTAATGCACGAGCCTGAGATGGGTGATCACGCTTTGACTGTTTCGTTCTACAAGAACCGCTTTGGAGCAACAAACGACTACCCTGCTGAAATGACTGCCTCAGGTATCAAATTCTCTGGAGATGTGTTTGTTCCACAACCTAAACGTTCTGAAAAGGATAAGCATAAAGATGCAGTCCTCGAAATGAAGCAGACTATTACAAAGACTAAGTTGATTAATACACTTGGAGTTAGTTCTGGAAAGGCTTACATCATCCTTAAAGATCTTTGCGATGAAGGTAAGCTTGCTAAAGTTGGCCGCGGCCCATCTGCAACCTTCATGAAGCTTTAAACAACTTATGATAACATTAATACAAACAGCAGCACTAGGTGCAATATTATCTTCCTGCACTCCTATTCAACCAGGAGAGATGTTTAAGGTTAAAAGCTTTAAACCTATTGTGGAGAGATTTGCCCAGAAGATCAAACCCACTCCTAAGGGTATTGAAAATCCAAAGAAGTGGGTTAAGACTCGGGCGCGAATTACATACTATACTCCATATGAGGATAAATGGGGAAGTCAGACTGCAGATCCTAAAACTAAGCGAGCAAAAGAGGGAGTAACTGTTGCGGCTCATCCTGACTTTAAGTTTGGGACAGAAGTTCAGATTCCTGGATTGAATAATCATGTTGGTGATGGGAAATTCCTTGTTCAGGATCGAGGAGGTGCGGTTAAGAGTAAAAAGGCCGCGAAAGGTAAAAGATGTAATGATGGGAAGCTATTATATGTGTTTGATGTGTTTGTATCATCAACAGCTAAAATGAAGGTTCATATGCGGAAACGTGACATGTGGATGGATGTTTATATCAAAAGGAACTAAGCGATAATACGGTATGGAAACTAAAGAAGTTAAAACAGTGGAGAATTGGGCAATAGTGTATCATCCAGATTCCTATACTGCTCCAGAGATGGCGACTCCTCACTTAAATGGCACTTGGCCTGATGGCACAAATAAAACATCTACATCGATTCAAAACGTTAAAGGTGGGCTAGTATATACTAAGGATAGTGTGTATAAACTGGGAGACCCACATCCAGATTACGAAGCTCAATTCCCGAACGCATATGAGCGGATTTTTGAAGCACTAAGTGATGAAAGTTAATATTGCCCATTCAATTCGATATGGGAACTATAAAAGTCTCCTCAAGACTTCAAAACAGCTCCAGTCTTATACTGAGAGTATAATAGATCGCTTAACGTCTCCGTTTTCCCTCCCGGATGATGTTTCAATGATTATTAGACCTATTAGGCAATCAGCTGATAACGAAACCATGGCACAATGCTCCTTAGAGGATCACATTGTTGAGATTGATCCTCGAATATGTACACCAGAAATTAGTACATTAGTGGTCATTAAAATTATGCTTCATGAGCTCACTCATATTGAGCAGTTTCATGAGGGACGATTAAGATCAGACTTTGAAAGTTTTACGTGGTTTGGTAAAAAGTACAACGCAAACGCTCCACATGAAGAATATCTCCAATGGCCATGGGAGATAGAGGCGAACGCCCGAGCGAATGAAGTTTATATTAAGCACTTTAGATAAGAGATTTCAATAGAATCTTATGATATAAAGTACTCAACCTAATTGTTACTCACCATAAATATTATTATGGTAGAAACATGGTGGACCAATGCAGTAGAACATCCATGGGCATTTATTGTCCTGTTTGGAGGATATGCATTATGGAGAATAATAAAATGGCTCGGAGTGCATCTGTTTAGTGATAAGACAGGAATAATTCCTGCACATGTTCGACAAATTGGTGAAGATTCACGCTCTATGAAAGAGGCGATAGTTGAAGTTGCAAAGAGTAATTCAGATTCATTAACAGTATTTCGAAATACAATTAATGACTCACTTAGAGATAATAGGATCGCTATTGAGAGTCTAGAGCGTCAATTAGTTTCTGCTATTCAAGCTCGTCCAGATGATGAAGAATTGTTTGAGATTCTATTCCATAAAAATCCAATAGCTATATGCTTTTCTGATGCTGATCGTAAATTTATTCGAGCCAATCTCGCATGTGAAGAGTTATGGGGATATTCAGCAGGAGAGTTATCCGCCCTATCATTTGAGGATATAACACACGAATCTGATATCGCAGCAGATATAGAAAACCTTCAACTACTACAAGCAGGGTCAACGAAGCGATACAGAATGGAAAAGATATATGTTAAGAAAGATGGAGCGCAGCAGAAATGCGCCCTTTATGTATTCAGATATCCAAGTACAGGATCCTTTATCCACTTCATATCAATAATCATCCCACTATAAACTAAAGATTTAGTAATTACTAATTAGGAGCATTCGATCGAATGCTCCTTTTTTTGTTAAGGAACCTTCTTATACTTAGGTATGAGTAAATTAACCTATAACGAACTCTTATATAATTAGATATGGATGAATATAATAATGAGATCATGGAGGATCTGTATGTACGATATGATAAGTTGTTTGAAAGAAATTGCCAACTAGCCTCGTTTATGCCTGAGGGCTGGCAGCCACTAATTAAGCGGTTTTGTGAGTATATTGTAGAGAAGCAGCGACCACTCCTCATCAGGAATGATGATTCTAGGTTGTGGAGCCGAGTTGAAGAAGATTTATTTGAATTTCAATTTGAGCAACTTAAGGAGAAATTTGGAACACTTCGAATATATTTCAGAACCTCTGATAATACGCTAAATCAAAAGACATTAGAAGTATTTGATAAAGATGTAATCGAGGATTATATTGAGGAGGCTCGAGCTGAGATCACAGGATTTCATGACGCGTTATGTTATATTGCAAATCAAACGTGTGAGCTTACGGGAGACAAGGGGAATCTGCACACTCAAGGGTTTTGGTTGAAGACACTATCTCCAGCCAAAGCGAAAGATCTAGGATATGAGCTAGCTGGATCGTAAACGATAACAAACTCCGATATCATCAGGTATGGTCAAACGCTCTACATATAAAGTACTAAAGCTAAATCAGGGATGGTTTCCTATTGATGTCTGCGACTGGCAGACGATCATCCCTAATTTATTTCCACATCCAATTACGAACCAGCAGTCACTTAAACCTGCTCGAGTTGAAATGGAAGATGGAGTACTATCCAATCTTACTGTCTTTAATGATATTAAAGATTGGATCAAGCTAGCTCCAGGGGAGGATGACAACTTTGTACAAACTGGAAACGGACCATTCATTGTTCCACGAGTTGTAGTATGTTCAAAGTATGATCGCATACCTCAACTCCGCGCACAATTTCCAACAAAAAAAAATATTTGGAAGCGTGATGGTTACATCTGTGGATACTCTGGTTCGCGCCTAACAAAGGCAAACCTTAGCATGGACCACATCATCCCATCCTCAAAGGGTGGAGAAGACACATGGGAAAACTTAATCACATGTGATCGACAACTTAATAGCAAAAAAAGTGATATGTCTGTTGAAGAAGCAGGATTAAAATTACTTTGGAAGCCTACTCGCCCGAAAAACGGACTCATCTTTGATCTGTTTGACGATGCATGGAAAACTCTCGTACACTAAACAACAAACAACTAATATGCCAACAGGATATACAGCCAACATTATAGATAAAGAAGATTACACATTCAAGGACTTCGCGCAGCAATGCGCTCGCGCATTTGGAGCATGCTCCCACATGCGCGACGCACCCATGGATGCTCCGCTATATGCCCGACCAGAAGGATCTGATAACTCTGCAGTCAAAAGATATCAAAGATATCTTGATAACCAAAATCTTGAGATTGAGAAGCTCACAGAAATGAGCGATCCTGGTCGTGAGGCGTACGGCTCCCGTAAGATCGCCGAGGGGATTAAAGATTCAACTGAAAATCTTGAACGTTGTAGAGCTGAAAATGCAAAATATGAAGCCATGGCGGCAGAGGTACTTATTTGGAGTCCTCCAACTGAGGATCATAGAGGGTTGAAAGATTTTATGCTCGAGCAGCTCAAGGTATCGAAGTCTGATATGTCGAGTTATTATGAGAAATCAATTGCTGATTATGAAGCCTATCCAAGTGGTATTAGCTATTGGAATGAACGTCTCATCACTGCCCGAGATATCCGTCAAGATTACATGGATCAACTAGCAGAAGCAAAAGCTAAAGAAGCTGACACATCTGCAGTATCATCCGGAGATTGGATCGGTCAATTGATAGAAAGTCTAGGGTAATGGTACTATTAGTGACTATATCTTCATTCTTATTGATTTGCTTAATCGTTGCCCGATGTAGCAAAACTGACAACAGTCAGTGGATTTTAACTCGTAAGTTTCAAATTATTAAAGATGGACTTGGAAAATTTTACATTACAGGTGAAACAGGATTTTGGGGAGGTTCTAAAAAGTACTCTTATTCCAGTTATCGACTGGATAGAACATCTATCATCTATGTATGTACTAGTTCCACTTGCCAAGGATTCGAAACAGTAGAGCTAGCTCGAGAGGCTATTAAAGAGTATTTGGATGATCATCGAGATCAAATTAAATCTAAAGAATTTGAAAGTGTTGAAGTTCATGAACCATATAAGACTCCTGATAGTACAATGAGTGAGGAGGAAATTTATCGCATCATGAATGATGCAGCGAAATTGTTAAAATAAAAAAAGAAACTAAAGATGATTGATATTGATATTACACGAACATGCCCAATTACAGGCGTTACAGCGACTAAGGTTTTGAAGGTTAATCCTGATAAGTGGCGCGCGTATAATCGCAACGAGCTGAATATTCAGGATGCTCTTCCACATTTGAGTCCAGATGATCGCGAGTTCATTATTAGTGGTATATCTGAAGCTGGCTGGTTGAAGATTTTTCCTATCGATGCCGATGAATAGCAAAATACTTATTAATACATTCATGAGAGCAGAATTTCAAGAGCAGATGGAGCAAGACTTCGCTGATCTCAATGATGAGTATCAAGCTATGACTGCATTTGGAGATACAGCACTAGGTCGGGCTCTTGGTTGTGGATTTCTTATCTTATGTTTTGGAGTTTGCTTATGTACGTGGATGAGTCAAATACCATCTTAAACTTTAAGGGTGCGTAATGGTATCGATTTAACAGCGGCTCCGGTCTAACTGTTGAAGACGGCAGTTCGATTCTGCCCGCATCCATCTCTTTACAGCAGTTCTTTAGCCAGTAGTAAGTCGTTGATACTGAACGAGAAGCTGTAAATGTAATTACTACTAGCTTTTATAACGAACTCTGATATAATTATATAGATGAAGAAATTTACTAAGACTATATACATCAATATACTAGTTCCGTCTTATCCAGAACAGATCGTCATACATTCATATGACCAATCCCCTTGTAGCTCATCATCTAATGAAGATCCTTGCCACCATACGAGGGAATCGGAGAAAAGCTCCGTGAGCTACACTAATTGGAAGCCCTCATCATAATGCCGCATAATAGCTGCTAATGCTGAGGTGCTTCCTCCCCTTCCAACTAATAACGAACACCAATATAATAAGATTATGAAACTAAACTATACCCCATTCGAGGGCGGACAGAACGTTGTAGCACAAGTAGGAGACATTATGATCTCATATCTTGCAGTAGTTCCT